>Ga0070699_100000107_pt1 | contig 78143 bp, 66 predicted proteins | sample KBSK1503metaG_FD_65473 | JGI IMG/M metagenome (GOLD analysis project Ga0070699, IMG submission 65473) | Corn, switchgrass and miscanthus rhizosphere microbial communities from Kellogg Biological Station, Michigan, USA - KBS K1-50-3 metaG | ecosystem: Host-associated > Plants > Roots >... | reverse complement strand
CGCTTAACAACTGGCGCGTCTCCGTCACTCAGCGAATGTAAAAAGGATTTACTGTTTCCGGCGTAGATTCGGCCAGACGCCAATGCCGGAGGCGTAGCCTTCATCGCCTTAACAAACGAAATCTCCATGATGTATGGGCCTGCCGAATCAACCGCTGGGGTAAGCCAGTCGTAACTGCCTGTGTTCGGTACGTCCTTCGCGGAGAGAACAGTGGCGCTCTGGGGCCGAGACGTATCAAGCACCCAAATATTGACTGTCCGAATGTGCAGATCAGGGCGCGTTTTCCATCGAATTGTGTAGGTTGCGTCCGGGCGCAACGAATCTTGGGCTGCCGGGAAGACGATCTGGAACGCCGCCTTGGGATCGTGATGCCGGATACTCTTCACTAACAAATCAAACGTTTTCAGGGTTTCTGCATCATCCGCGCAGGTGTAAATCGCTACGTAGGTTGTGAAGAACTTGCAGGCTGGCAGGAACGAGTCACAACTCGCCTGACGCCCACCGATCGAAATCGACCGCTTACCTCTAGCGTTCTCGCCATTCGGAAATATGCTTAGACCGATTGGATACGCCGGCTTACCTGCTGCTTCCTCTGGCGGGGTTCTGTAGAGTTGAGGTTCGATTTTCCAGCCACTCGGATATTTGAAGCTCATGCTTCCTGATTTGTAAGTGATCCAGTCTTCGGGTCCGTCCCCCAGCGCAGGAACCAGAGCGCCGCAAACAAGCAGAAGCGTGCTGACCAGTGCGACGCCATGACAGTTCTGGCGCATGTGTCCAATTCCTCCTGCTGAATTATGCCTCACTCCGAAGTGAAGATTATTCCACAGCAAGTTCGGTCAACTGCTGAGAACAGGCGTTTGCGCTCATCGACCTCATGAGTGACATCGCGATGTAGCAACACCTATCCGGGGCTACTGGCACTTATGGTTCGTTTTGGCGGGCTCGGTGCACGCAACGAAAAATTAAGCTGAACGTTTCGCGTCTGTGGGTGTTCTTTATATCAAAGGTGCTACCCAAAATCGGGGGAGTGAACCAGCAATGCGATCAGATGCCATCTTCGCGCTGTTCGTAATCCTTCTGAGCTACCCAAGTGCAGCACGCAACGGAACAGTATCGAACCTATGTGGCTCCCACTTCTACTGAGACCATGAAGTCGCCCTGTGAATATGAATTAACGCTGCGTGATGCCAGTAAGCCTGTGAAGGCGGTGTTCGTGGTTATTGAGCGGGGATGGCAAGTAGGGAATCTGTATTTCGATCCTGAGGTCACCGCATTCGCGGAGCGCCATGATTTGGCACTGGTGTTGGCACGGCATTGCCGCTCCAAGACCGAGGAGGATATGGACATCATTCCAAAGCACGGGGTCGGCCGGGCGCTTTTGCAGAGCCTCAATCAATTTGCGCAACAGTCACATCATCCAGAACTAGCCCGGAGCAAGATCATTCTATTCAGCTTTTCCGGCGGTGGCTCAATGGTGGCGAGGATGGTCGCTTACGCTCCTGATCGCATCCTTGCCGCGATTGAGTATGCGCCCGGCCACTACGAACCAATTGGCATCGATACCGTCAAGTTGCCAGAGGCGGCACTGTCCGTGCCACAGTTCATCATCGCCAACGGTGCGGACAACATATGTGGAACTCAGCGACCGTATGCCTATTTTGAGAGATACCACGACCGAGCGCCGCTGACTTTTATGGTGCAGAACCGAGTGCCCCATTGTTGCGTAATGAACGTGACGCATATGGCCCTGCTTTGGCTGGCGGATGTGATCGCACAGCAAACCCCCTCTGCGGACAAACCACTGGTGCCTATTGACAGGGAGCAAGCATGGCAAGGGTTCATCCAAGTGGAAGTCAGCAGCGTGAAGGATGACTGGAGAGAACCAGTTTGGAACGCGGGGGATGCGTGGATTGAGCCCTCCGGTAGCACCGTGCCCAAGGGCGCACAGAACGCAGGATGGCTGCCGTCAAAACGTTTTGCCGAGGCGTGGCTTGCCTTTGAAAAAGCGCGAGAACATCCTATAACTCCGCTGGAATAATCCTGTATTGCATTTATTGCTGAGACACGCCAACGGTTGCGATTTTGGCACACCGGAGGCGTAAGTTGGCGATTAAGCGACAGCCTTGTTCACGCGAAAAGCCGCTGGTAGAAGGATCTCTCCACCCGGTTGCAATCGGAGCGGCGACGGAGGCAACAGGGGTCGGCTGCGCATCCCGCGACTTTCAAGTCACGATCCAGTCGATCAGCGCAATAGGGATATTTCAACAAAAACCCGAAGTTTCACGTGTGAGGAGTGTCCGTTTCGTGCGTCTTGCTTCGCCCTTTGAGGAGCAGCCATGTGATCGTGAAGTAAAAGGCGAAGTTAGCGATATCTGTCACCCACAAATCAATGTCGTCCACGCGACCGAACGCCAATCATCCCCACAAAAGCGCCCGGAACCCCAACGGCAGCGGCTACGTTTTTTAACGAGGTGACAAACGCAGTTTCGGACTCCAGCTTCAGGATTGATATTGGGACGAAGGTAAACACGATTGAGACCCCTGCTTCCGGTGTGAAACCGATCTTGCTCAACTTTTCCATGAAGCTGTTCTTGAGCGGAATGACTCCCGACTTTCTCGGATAATCTTTCACACTCGCTAGACGGTGGGCAGGGTGTTTTCGCTTTAGTGAGCCGTCCGGCTGTCGGACTATCTCCCAATAGCGAACGAACCAACTGCCATTCTCTGCGTACAAACTTCCTTGCTGGGCCATCAAAACCCTCCTTTGGGATTTATTTGGACCCAGCTTTGCGTGTTGTCGTGTGGTCAGCGCGACGGGCGAGCCAATCACTCATCTCGGGGGAGCCCCAACGGCACCGCCTATGGTGGATTCAGCAATGTTCCTCAGCAACTCGGGCGTGCGGATGGATTGTCGGTCGCGGTAGACGCCGAATGGCGTTGCAGGCCGACCTTCCCGATGCTCTTGCGAAATGCAACGTAGGCATCGTGGCGAAGTATCTTGTGCTTCCGTAAGCTGACAAAGACGTGATCATCGAATGGAGCAAAAAGGTGTCGCTTCGGGAGATAACGTTTCAAAACAGCTTGTGCAGTCGGATGCAGCGGAATCAGGCGGTTCTTACGGAACTTTGTGTTCCGAATGATAAGGCCGTCCGCCGTGATGTCCGGCAATCGCAGATTAATCGCTTCCGACAGCCGCATGCCGGTACATGCTAACAACCCGAAAAACGTGCTGTATGTAAGCCCGCGATACTCCGGGTTGGGGTAGCACCCGATCTCAGATGCAGCTTGGACAAGCCGTTGGATATCTTCTCTTGAATAAATATAAGGGGTACGCCGCCCTCGTTCCTCTCTGCCGAAGGCTGGAGGTGGTACTTCATGATGTTGATCCTCCGCACGCAGATACCGAGCCAATCGAATCACCAGACCAAGCCGTCGCGCTCGTGTACGTACGGATGGAGCCAGTCCAGCCCACTTGATGGCTATCTCAGAACAGACATAATGTTGACCCTGTGCATCGGAAAATGCTGCGAAGCTTCTCAGGAGATTGCCGGACCACTTCATCGCGAATCCCATGGCCCGACGCACGGCCAGATACGCGTGCACGTCCTGGCTCAGCATGACTTCACCTCCGATCATGGCTGCGCGATCTGCCGCAGTGTGACCACATCCACTTTGGCGTAAATCTCCGTCGTCAAAAGGGAGCGATGACGGAGTACAGCAGCGATTTCCTGGAAGATGCAAAGGTCGGCGTTCCAGCCTCCGCCCACGTCGCAAGTGGAGAATCCTGTTGCAAAAAAACAAAACGCCCCAACTCTTTTCGAGTCATTGGGGCGCTCGTCTGAACAGCCCTCCCCCGAAGTCTGCTCACAACCAAATATCACTCCCCCGTTCGCCGAGGTATCGGCCGAAGCGGTACCTCCCTGTACGCCCGGCGGCGTACGCCAGTCTGAGGCCACTCTCCATGCAAACAACTGCTAAATATATTCTGCTCATGCCCAATAGTACGCTCGATCCATAAAGATTAAACATATATGAGTTCTCGTTCGCACCGAATGCTTCGATTGGCTGATCGGCTAAAAACTCCGTCATGCACGGCGGTGTTCATTCCGAATAGCCTTCTCCTTCGTCGTCACTCTCTTCGTCTTGTTCTTCGTCTTCCCCTTGTTCCTCTTCGTCTTCTTCTTCGTCTTCTTCCGGGACTCCTCTACTCAAGGAGTCGGCAGCGACGATCCGATCAACTCCAACAGGAAACCAATCGTCCTGCGAGAAAAGAAAACTCATCTTGGCCAAAGTCTCGGACCCTTTACGGCGATCCTTGGGAAGCCGCACCCAGAAGCGCTCACGAAATCGAAGAGTGACGCGAATTACCTTTCCCATTGCCAGCTTGCTTAGCGCGCGCTTTTTCTGGCGAGGTAGTTCCGGAGCGAACCGCACGGCGCCGTTCTCTTCAGTGGAAGCCTGGAGCACGCCTAACGGCAGAGTGATAAGAACACGCGGCGCGGCTAAGCTAGTCGAATCATTTGCTCTTACTTCAACATGCCCCGGACGCCAGTGAATGCTGTCGACCTTGATACCAAGGTGTATAGAAACGCCGGCATTGACGAGCTGTCTTTGGAGGATTTCGATCAGATCCGCGTATCCACGCTGCGCTCGAAAAGCGCGATCTCCTTCGATTGGTTCCTCAGCGCGCATTCCCTTTACCAGCCAATGCACGCTCACTCGCGACGGATCAGCGGCGTTAAAGCCAATGACGTAACTCAACGCCCGCTCTTTGGCCTCTTGAAGCCTACGATTGGTTTTCGACTGACGACAACAATGCTTCAGGAAATCCACGAACGACTCATCCATCGTCCGGTCGTCCATCTGCTTAAGAATTTCGTCCACCTCTGAGAAGAAATCGCACTTGCCCAAGCGTCCGCTTTGAACACACCAGTTGTCCCCATCGACTTCTTTCACTCGGACCCGCCGCTTCTTAAGCAGGTTCCATATTTCAGGAGGCCGTCCGTGAATGAATTCAGCCCCAAGTTCGAGCGGGGCGTGACACACTGGATCGGAAAGGGTAAATATGCGTCCGCCGATTCGGTTGCGCGCTTCCAATATCGATACCGCGAGTCCAGCATGTCCGAGTTCAATTGCAGCGGCTAGCCCTGCGGCGCCCGCGCCTATGATAACGATGTCGGGGGGAATGGACATGTCGTAAGAGACCCGGCGCACGAACAGATAACTAAGCTAGATGCCGACCACGGGTCCTTCGCTGCTGACAAAATGAACTCACATCTTTGCCCAATGATGAAAAGTGCTGGGTGCCTTAGGGCGCACTTTTCTTGCAGGCTACCGGAGACCGCCCAGTAGTCATCCAACCTCCATGACCTTGCCGCTAAATAAAACGTACCGCCCCATGGAGGCGACGCCGGCTTCCGAGCTCCCGGCGGGACCCGAGTGGCAATACGAACCTAAGTGGGACGGCTTTCGCTGCCTCGCCTTTCGGGACGGCAAGCGCGTTGATCTGCAATCGAAGGCTGGCAAGCCTCTAACCCGTTACTTCCCGGAACTCGCTACGGCTCTGACGGCACTTCCGGCTAAGCAATTCGTTGTAGACGGAGAGATCGTCATTCAGCAAGACGGAGACCTGTCGTTTGATCAACTACTCATGCGCGTTCATCCCGCCGCTAGCCGGGTTTTGAAGCTGAGCAAAGAATCGCCGGCCACGTTTATCGTCTTCGACCTCCTGGTCGACGAAAGAGGCAAGTCCTTGGTAAATCTGCCGCTTCAAGCACGGCGCGAGCAGCTCGAACGATTGGCCAAGAAATATTTCTCAAAGAACAAATCTATCCGCCTTTCTCCGTTTACCAAAGACGTCTCGGTAGCGCGAAAGTGGTTCCATATGGGCGTCGGGCTGGACGGAGTTGTCGCCAAGCGCCGTGACCTTCCATACCAAAGCGGCGAGCGCACCGGCATGCAGAAGATCAAAAAACAACGCACCGCCGACTGCGTGGTGGGAGGATTTCGTTACCTGGAAAAGAGCCCGCTGGTGGGATCGCTGCTTCTCGGTCTGTACAACGATGAAGGTCCGCTCGACCACGTTGGGTTCACTTCCTCCATCCGCGATGAGGATCGCCCGGCGATGACTAAAAGACTCGAAAAGTTAATCAAGCCCCCAGGTTTCACCGGCAAAGCGCCCGGTGGCCTGAGACGTTGGAACACGAAGCGCTCCACGGAATGGCAGCCGGTCAGACCAAGTCTCGTCGTTGAAGTGCAATTTGATCACTTCACTGGCGGACGCTTTCGTCACGGAACAAAGTTCCTGCGCTGGGGTCCGGAGAAAGCGCCTCGAGATTGCACTGTGAAGCAAGTGCAGCGCGAGAACCGCTCCGCGCTGGCACAGCTGTGAGCCGTTGTGTGGCTCCCGGCTACTCCCCTAGAACTCCCAAGTCCTCAATGTGTGCCAGCAAATCTGCCGGATCCTGATAGACGCGGAAGTCGCCCGCTCCCTCTAGTTCCTGCTAGTTCCTGTGGGCCGTAGCCACCGGAAAGCAGCCCCACTCCGAGACCGCTCTTGCCGCCCGCCGCGATCTCAAACGCTGTCGCCTATAACAACAGAATCGCTTACCATACTCCTAATCGCTCCGCCGCTATCACGAAAACATCTGGCGCTGGTTTTGCTTCGGCGACGTCGTCGCCCGTAATCACAGGAACGTTCGAAGCAAGTCCAACTTCTTTAACAACCGAGCGGTGTGGCATTTGTTGCCGGTTGTAGCGATGGCCCTTTGAACCCGGACCTTTGCCAAATGTCTCAGGAGCTGCTCAGATCCGGGCAGAATTTCAATTCGCCGGATGCTTTTTCCGAAATTGATATCGTGCTTCTTTTCAAGATGATCAATCGAGATGTTTCTGCGGCGTGGCCGAATTTCCCTGAGCACTTGCAAAGGAAGGATCCGCCACTCATGCCAACATGGCGATGAATTCTCCAATTCGGCGCCAGGATCCCTTCGCTTCTTAACGCATCTCCACGCCGCGACCTGCTCATAGACGCTGTCGACGAGAGTGCCGTCCAAATCGAATGCCAGCGCGGGCATCCCCAGCTTCTCGCCCGAAAGAGCGGGGCGCCGCGAACTCTCGCTCATGGCGCGCGATTTCCTTACTGGAACACTTTGCCTGCGAGGTCGCGCGTCCCGGCTCTTTCGCTGCCCGTTGTTCTCTCCTGTTTCTTTGGCTGCCTTTATGCGGCTTTCTTCCTGGGAACCTTGGCTCCCTTTTTTCGAGCCTCCGAGAGCCCGATGGCGATCGCCTGCTTGCGGCTCTTCACGGTGCCGCCTCTAGACCATCTCTCGAACTTTCTCCGAGAGCGCAGTTAGCGCAATCTTCTTCCGATCGGGTTCGCCCCGTGCCAGTGATTCCGCGAATTTCAGAGCCTGGTCCGCGGTGATTTTCGCCGGCAGTGGCGGCTCCAGCGGATCGACCACAGCCTCCAAAACAGCTGGCCCGGGCACGTTTAGGAACTCTTCTACAACGTGTCCGCAATCTTCCGGATCTTCAACCCCATAGCCTGCTCCGCCGCAAGCGTGAGCGAAGGCGGAGAAATCGATGGGCTGGAGTTCAACTCCACATTCCGGATTGCCGAGGAACACCAGCTGCTCCCATTTGATCTGTCCCAGCGTGTTGTTTTTCACAACTACGATCTTGATAGGCAGCTTGTATTTTACCGCCGTAACAAAATCGGCCATCAGCATGGAAAATCCCCCGTCGCCCACGAAACCTACGCACTGTCGCCGTGGATAGGTAACTTGCGCAGCAATGACGTACGGTAGTCCGTTGGCCATGCTGGCGAGATTTCCGGAGAGGCTGTGCATCTGCCCCGCTTTCACCGGAATGTGCCGAGCCCACCACGTGGCAATCGTCCCGCTGTCACAGCTTACGATCGCATCCTCGCGCAAGCGTTTACCTAATTCGTGAGCGACTACTTGCGGCTTCATCGGCTTGTCCCGCCTTTGTGGCTCGCTCTTCCATGATCCTCCGCCACTCATCCATCCCCTTCTGCGCTTTTTCCAGGAAGCTTCGGTCTTCTTTGCGACGGAGTTGAGGCAATAATTCGCGCAGCACACAGGAGCTGTTGCCCAGCAATCCCACGTCTACGGGAAACCTCAGGCCGACCTTCTTCGGGTCGAGTTCGATCTGTACGCCCTTCGCGTCTTTCGGATCGGGTAAGTAATCGATATAAGGAAACGAAGTGCCCACCATGAGTAGCGTGTCGCAACTCTCCATTGCTTCCTGCGACGGCCTGGTTCCCAGTAGCCCGATGGTGCCCGTAGTGTACGGGCTGGTGTCCGGAACCGCAGCCTTGCCCAAACGCGCTTTCACAATCGGCGCGGCCAATACTTCAGCAGTGCCCTGCAATTCAGTGGTGGCGTTCAGCGCCCCGCGGCCTGCAAGAATTACGACCTTCTTGCCAACATTGAGAATCTCTGCCGCACGCTCGATGTCGCGGGCCTCCGCCAGCATGATCCCGTCAACCTCGGCCCGCGATGTGTGATGAGGGACGTTGCGCTTCGACCGGGTCCGGCTTTTCACGTCCATGTGCTGAAAATCGACCGGGAAGGTAATGTGGCTCACCGTGCGATAAGACAACACTGTGCGAACTGCAAGATCGGTCAGGTTCTCTACATGATTCGGTCCCGCGACGCGCTCGTTAATAGCGGCAACGTCGATGAAAAGCTTGTCGAGGGCGACATCCTGCTGCGTCTGCGTTCCAATTAAATCGTGGAATTGAAGACCGGTGATCGCCAACACTGGCGCTCCATCCATCTTTGCGTCGTAGAGTCCGTTCAGCAGATGAATGCCGCCCGGACCAGAGGTCGCCAGGCACACCCCAAGCCGCCCTGTGAACTTTGCATAACCGCAAGCCATGAATGCGGCATTCTCTTCATGGCGTACCTGAATAAAGCGCACTTTGTCTGGCCGCACCCTTAGGGCTTCCATGATTCCGTTGATGCCATCGCCGGGCAAGCCAAAGACGGTATCCACCCCCAATCAATCAGCGATTCAACTAGAACGTCAGCTGCGCTCATTAATGATGCTCCATCCAAAATGATTTCGTGGGCGAAGGGGCCCCGTCTCCCTAAATAGTCCCCAACCGCGATAAACGGCATAGGGAGAGCGCTGTACGAGTTCGCAGGAAGAACCCTACACGGAGCGCTTTATCCCGGAATCCGCGTAAGGTCACAAGGCGGGAGTCCCGCTTTTCAGTCACCATCTCTATCTGTTACTGTTTTCAGTCCACCATGCCAGCGATTCTCGAACGCGAAAGGATCAGAACCGCGTGATCGTCGGGGTTCCGAAAGAGAGTTACCCGGGGGAACGTCGCGTCTCTCTGGTTCCCGTGGTGATCCCAAACCTCACCAAGGCCGGTTTCGAAGTCGTGGTCGAATCTTGCGCGGGAGAAGCAGCTGGCTACCCCGATGCGGCTTACGTTGACAAAGGAGCAAAGATTTTGCCGGACCGTGCTGCCGTGTTCGGCGCGGCAGATGTCGTGGTTCAAGTACTGTGCTACGGCTCGAATGATGTAACCGGCAAGGCCGATCTCGCTCTCTTTCGCCGCGGCCAGGTTCTCATCGGATTCTTGCGGCCCTTTGGCTCCGCCGAGGCTGTCCAGCAAATCGCCGATACCGGCGTCACTTCTTTCTCCGTGGAACTTGTACCCCGCACCACGCGAGCCCAAAGCATGGACGCGCTTTCCTCCATGGGCACGATCTGCGGCTACAAAGCGGTGCTGGTGGCTGCGGAGACGTCCCTCAAGATTTTCCCGATGCTGACGACCGCAGCCGGAACCATCACGCCGGCGCGGGTCTTCATCATTGGCGCTGGAGTGGCCGGACTGCAGGCAATCGCAACCGCCCGCCGCCTAGGCGCCGTGTCTTCGGCGTACGATATGCGCCCCGCGGCCAAGGAACAGGTGCAGAGTCTGGGCGGACGTTTTGTCGAATTGCCCATTGAAGCGGCGAATGCACAAGATGCTCGCGGGTACGGAACCGCGCAAGACGAAACCTTCTATGCGCGGCAGCGCGAGCTTTTGGGTCGCGTCGTCAAAGAGAGTGATGTGGTCATCACAGCAGCGGTGATTCCGGGCAAAAAGTCTCCGGTGCTGATTACCGCCGACATGGTCAAGCAGATGGCTCCGGGCTCTGTGGTTGTTGATCTTGCTGCCGAGCGTGGTGGCAATTGCGAGCTCACTCGCACCGGCGAAACGGTGATTGAACATGGAGTCGCCATCATTGGTGCGATCAATCTGGCCAGCAGCGTTCCTTATCATGCCAGCCAGATGTACTCTCGCAACGTCACGAATTTTCTGCTGTACCAGATGAAAGACGGGAAGCTCGAACACGATTTGAAAGACGAAATTATCCGCGAGACCATGGTCACGCACGGGGGCGAGATCGTGAATCCGCGAGTGCGCGAGTTCTTCAAACTGCCGGCTCTAACCCCGGCGGCTAGTTGAACTGAGAACCGAGGACTAACATGAACTCCAACCTGATCGATGCGCTCTTTATTTTCATGCTGGCTTGCTTCATCGGTTTTGAAGTCATCCGGCACGTCTCCCCCCTTCTGCATACGCCGCTCATGTCGTTGACGAACGCTCTGGATGCGATCGCTGTTGTCGGTGCGATTGTGCTGGTTGGCGAGCGCAAGAGCAATTTCGCCGCTGTCCTCGGCGTCATCGCCATCGTCGCGGCCACCAGCAACGTGGTGGGAGGATTCCTCATCACTGACCGAATGCTGAAGATGTTCAAAAGCGGTCGTCCGACCAAGTGATGATTGCCGCCACCATGACCGAGTTCGCCGGCAGCCAGCACGTCATCGAAGTTATTTACCTCGTCGCTAGCGCTCTATTCATCCTGTCGCTGAAGTGGATGAGCTCGCCCACTACCGCCCGCCACGGCATCTGGGCGGGCGAAGTTGGCATGGTGCTGGCGATTGCCGGCACGCTGCTGCACCGCGGCATTGTCGATTACAAGTGGATCATCATCGCGCTCGTACTGGGCAGCGGCATCGGTATTCCGCTGGGCAGGGTGAAGATGACCGCTGTTCCCCAGCGCACCGCCCTCAGCCATGCCTTCGGCGCACTGTGCGTCACCTTAGTCGGCACCGCGGAGTTTTATTTGCGCACCCCGGATGTTCCCAAGTTCATGATGTCCGTGCTGTCGATGGAAGTCATTCTCGGAGGCCTGACGTTTACGGGAAGTTTGATGGCGGCTGGGAAACTTCAGGAGATTCTGCCGCAACGGCCCATCACCTACAAGGGACAAAATATCGTCAACTTAGGATTGCTCGGCATCGCAATTGCCGTCGCGGCTTATTTGGTATTGCATCCTGAAGCGAAGCAGTTTTTCCCGCTGCTGGTAGGCATTCCATTGATCTTCGGCGTCTTCATGGTCATCCCCATCGGCGGGGCCGACATGCCGACCGTCATCTCGCTATTGAACTCCTACGCCGGCTTGTCAGCTGCGGCCATGGGATTCGTTCTCGACTCGAAGTTGCTGATTATTGCGGGCGCGCTTGACGGATCCTCGGGCCTCATCCTCTCGATCATCATGTCGAAGGCAATGAACCGTTCGTTCACGAACGTTCTCTTCGGAGCCTTCGGCCAGGTGCAACCCTCGGCCGTGGGCGCCCAGGAAGCCAAACCAGTGCGCAGCGCCACGCCTGAAGAAGCAGCCGCGATTCTCGCTGCCGCGAATAAAGTGGTCATCGTGCCGGGTTATGGCATGGCAGTGGCCCAGGCGCAGCACAAGGTGCGGGAACTCTACGACTCGCTCAGCAAAAAGGGAGTCGACGTGCGCTTCGCGATCCATCCCGTTGCCGGACGCATGCCCGGCCACATGAACGTGCTGCTCGCCGAAGCTGATATCCCCTACGACCGCCTCATCGAGATGGACGAAATCAACGGCGACTTCCCAGCCACCGACGTCGCCCTCATCATTGGCGCCAACGACGTCACCAACCCCGCCGCCCGCACCGACCAATCCAGCCCCATCTTCGGCATGCCCATCCTCGACGTAGACAGAGCGCACACCGTCATGGTGATCAAACGCAGCATGAACCCCGGGTTCGCGGGCGTCGATAACCCGCTCTACTACCTCGATCAAACGCTGATGTTATTTGGGGATGCCAAGCAGTTTGTAGGAGGAATTGTGCGTGAGTTGGGCGGAGGACATTAAGCGCAGCGCAGAGATTGGTACGCATCAGCGGAATTATGGCGGGATGCTCTGCCAGGAATGCTACGCTGGTATGGTGACCCAGGAGACGGGTTTGCCGGCCTGCATACAAACCACACCGCTGCCGGAAACAATGACGACGTTGCGCCGTCCACAATCACTGCCCGCTCGTTTCATCAAAGCGCTCGTGATAGGGATGGTTCTTGGCTCGCCTGGGCTTCTTCCTCTAACCTTCGCAGCCAGCTGGACGGTGAAGGTGCAGCCCGTACGCCTGGTCAATGGCGCGCCTGTGCTGTTTCAAGTTAAGGCTCCCGCCCGCCTCCAGAGGTTGCGGGGCACTTGGCTTGGCCACGAAATTTCGTTCAGCTTAGTGTCGGCCAGCAAAACCTGGGTCGGTTTAGGAGGCGTAAGCCTGGAAACATCTCCCGGCATCTATCCCCTCGAGTTATCGGGCGAGACATCCGCCGGAAAGTCGGCGGCCAAAGCGGCGGCGGGGCAGATTTCATTCACGCGCAAGATTGTCATACGCCGCGCGAATTATCCCAAAACCCAGATCACGGTTGATCATAAGTTCACCGAACCTAGCCCGGACCAAACCAGACAGATTGATGAAGACAAAAAGATCAAGCAAGACTTCCTCAATCGGGTTAGGCCCGAGCGCGAGTGGGCAGGAAAATTCGCCGCCCCGGCGGTCGCACCCATCTCCGACGTGTTTGGCACCCAACGCGTTTTCAACGGAAAGACTCAGAGTTCACATCTCGGCCTGGATTTCCGCGTGCCCAGCGGAACCCCTGTCGCTGCCATGAACGCAGGAACAGTGTTGCTGGCTCGCCCGCTTTATTTCGAGGGCAACTGCGTCGTGCTCGATCACGGGCAGGGACTGCTCACCATCTACATGCATCTTTCAGAGTTCAAGGTGAAAGAGGGAGAGCAAGTTGCCCGCGGCCAGGAAGTCGGCCTAAGCGGCGGGACCGGACGGGCCACGGGTCCTCATCTTCACGTGGCAGTGCGTTGGCAAGGGACGTATCTCGATCCAGCTATGCTGATCAAACTACCCCTGCCTTAAGCAAAAGAGGGACCCGGGAGATCCCCTCATCGGGTGCTTGATTTTTTGATCCCGATCCCGCCAGAAGCCTCATGTTTTTCAGCTTGCCGCCGCGCGCTCCGCCGGAAAAGACTCGGGACGTTGCTCCAAGACGGCGGCCCCATCGCGGTAGGTTACGGTTCTGCCCGAGATTGCCGGCACACGTTCGCCCGGAACCAGGATGCCGGCCAAATTAAGAGGATCGGCAGCGGGTAGTGTAATCACTTCACCGCCAAGGGGAAGATGACGCATGGCACGCAGCGACTCGACTGCCACGGGCAGGGCGAACTGCTCACCCAGAAATCCATCCACGAAGCGCCCGCCACGGATTTCGCCGCGATCTTCAAGCCGGCGGAAGCCCATGAGCAACTCGCGCCAGGTCGGAAGATTAGCTTCGCGCGCCAGCAAATCGCGGAAGACGATGCCGTAACGTCGCAAAAGCATCCAGCATGCTGCTTCGACCGCTCGCGGTTTCTCCGCAGCCTCGCCGGTGTGCAGCAGAGCCCAGCGGCCGGAACTATGGCGGGGTCGCGCAACTCGTCCGCTTCCTTGCCCCGCGCGCCGCTTGGGATCGATGAGCGAGCGCAGATTGTCGAACCCGTCAGCGGTGACCAGGCCTGCCGCCACAAGCTCCCACAGAGCGGTTTCAATTTCCGCCTTCAATTTTCCACTCCCACGAACGATGTCGGCGAAGAAAGACGCCCCCCGCTGCCGCAGAAAATTAAGCACCAATTGCGCCCCGTGACTTAGGCCGCGCGCTTCGGCGGGATCGGCGCCGGGATGCCGCGGCACCATCCAATCTGCGTCCTCGCGGACGAAGAATGTAATAGGGGCAACGCTGGTGGGAATCACCCTCCGCCTGTTCTGCGGAACCATTGGCAAATCTGCGGCTCCGGCCGCTTCCGATTTTGAAACGCGGGGATAATCGAGCGTCGCCGGGTGCGGCGACAAGCGGCCCCAACCCACCGCGCCCGTCAAGCAAAGCTGGTCGAGCCACTTCGGATCGTAGTCCACAATGCGGCGGCCGAGGATCTGCCGCTCCCAGGCATTGGCGGGAACCTCAAATCCCTGCAGTTGCCGGAGAATTTCCAGCGTGCCGCGTTCCCCGACAACTTGCGATCCGGGTGCGAGATGTTGCCACCGTAGAAGCCAGCGCATGAATTGTGCAGCGCTCACCGGCTCGATCTGCTTGCGTAGGGTTGCGACGGTGAGCCTGTGAATCCGTGCGAGCAGCCTTCGGTCGCACCATTCGGTTTCGAGGGCGGCCATGGACTCGTGTGGCGCGGGCGCCCCCGCTCGCCAGCCCGCGCCGGTAAAATTTCCTCTGAGCACTGCGCCGCCAGCTTCCATGCGCAGCAACGCCTTGTCAATTTCGGAAGCAGGCAGTCCAAGGGCATCGCCGAGTTGCGTCGCAGTCAGCGGACCCAGGTTTGACATCCAACCGGTGACCAAAGCCAGCCAGGTATCGTCCGGCGAAATTGCCGTCTCGATATCCGACAGTGCCGGCGAGAACTCAGCGCCGGGAAAAAGCGCCGCGAAACTCTGCGTGCGCTCGGCGGCGACCCAATAGTTGCGTTCCCCGTGAATAGCGCGCCCAGCGCGGCCTTCGTTAAGCAGACGCTCGAAGTGGATGTCCCAGCGCGAGTCCGATGAGGGAACCAATCCCCTTCCTTCGCCGCGCCCAATCTCTTCCGGCAACGCAATTAAGGTGTGCAAGACGTCATGCAGTTCATCAGCGTCGCGCACATCGGGCCAAGCCTCTTCACGGACTTGTGCAATCGCGGCGGGATCGAGCTTGCCTACTTCTTCCAGCACCGACTGCGGCAACATGCGTCGCATCTCGACCGCCCGAGCTCGGCGCTCCTCCAGAGGAGCATCATCCAGATACGCGTAAGGATTCGCGTTCAAAATTTCGTGCGAAAACTGCGAAGGCACTGGAGTATCAACGGCCAGACACTTGATGCGCCCCTCAGCCATCCCCGACAGCACGGATTTCAATCCTTCGATGTCCATAGCCTCAGTGAGCACATCCTTCATGACCTCAGCTACGAGCGGGTGGTCGGGAATTTGAATATCGCCTGAAATGTTTTCCTGACAGGCAGCAACGTCGGGAAACACGGATGCCAGCAGATCATCCGAACGCATTCGCTGAATCTGTGCCGGAACTTTCTTGCCACTCTGGAAGCGCAATAAAGCAAGCGCGCGCGAGGCGTCCCAACGCCAGCGGGTGCCGAAGATTGGCGAGGCCAGGGCCGCCTGCTCCAGCACCGGTTGAACGGTCTCCGCTTGCAGGAAATGGAAGACGTCAATCAGCGGGAAGCTGTGTTGTTCGGCCAGGGCGATGTTGAGACCGTTGTCTGTCGCAGCTGCTTGCAATTCGAAGTTGAAACTGCGGCAGAAACGCTTGCGGAGCGCAAGTCCCCAGGCCTTATTGATGCGTCCGCCGAAGGGCGCGTGGATCACAAGTTGCATTCCGCCGCCTTCGTCGAAAAAGCGTTCCGCAATCACTGTATTGGGAGTGGGCACGGCGCCCAGCACCGCTCGGCCTTGCAGAATATATTCGATTGCCTGTTCAGCGCCGGAGTCATCGAGACCGCATTCATCCTTTAGCCATGCGACGGCTGCAGCTACATCGGGCTGAGTAGCCGAAAACCCAATCGGAGAAGTGTGCGGCAACATCTCGCTGATTTTTTCGCGCAAGGCTCCGACGTGGGCTGAAAGTTCTTCGGTACGCGCTGGGGCTTCGCCAAGCCAGAAGGGCACACTGGGTGGAGCTCCATGCGCATCTTGCACCAGCACGCGGCCGGAGTTGCTCTCCACTCGACGGATCATCCACGATGTGTTGCCCAACAGCATGATGTCGCCACGATTGCTCTCCACCGCAAAGTCTTCATCGACTGTGCCCACGACGGCGCCCTCAGGTTCGGCGATCACGGTATAGAGTGAGTTATCGGGGATCGCACCGCCGCTGGTAATCGCCGCCAGGCGGCTGCCCCGACGCGCGCGTAGCTTGCCATTCACGCGATCCCGGTGCAGATAGGCGCCGTAGCGCCCGCGCCGTGCCGCAATACCTTCAGCCAGCATTTCGAGAACTTCGTTGAAAGTCTTGCGCGAAAGATCTCTATAGGGATGGGCCCGGCGCACCAGGGCGAATAGCACATCTTCGTCCCAGCCTTCATTCCCAGCGCCGGCATCCTCGCCCCCGCTGCGAACCGAGGCACAGGCAGCCACAATCTGTTGCGCCAAAACATCGAGCGGCGAGTCGGGAATGATCAGCCGGTCAAGATCGCCCTGGCGAATCGCACGCACCAGCGCCGCGCACTCGAACAAGTCATCGCGCGTCGTGACGAAGAATCTTCCCTTGGGCACCGCGCCACGCCAGTGACCTGACCGGCCCACGCGCTGCAGCGCCACGGCAATGGCGCGTGGAGAACTGATCTGCGCCACCAGGTCCACGGTGCCCACGTCAATACCGAGTTCGAGTGAGGCCGTCGCCACCAGCACTCGGATCTGGCCTTCCTTCAATTTTTTTTCCGCCGCCAGCCGCAGTTTCCGCGAAAGACTGCCATGATGCGCGGCTACGTTTTCTTCGCCGAGACGCTCGCCCAGATTGTGCGCGATGCGTTCGGCCAGCCGTCTGGTGTTGACGAACACCAGTGTCGAACGATGCCGCTCGACGAGGGCCACGAGGCGGTCATAAATCGCGTCCCACATTTCGTTGGATGCGACCGGCCCCAGCGGCATCGGAGGAACTTCCACCGCGAGATCGAGCTTGCGCTTGTGACCAATATTTACGATGACCGGCGCCGCACGGCTGCTCCCGCTCAGATCGTTAACCGTCAGATGGCTGCCAGTAAGAAAATGCGCGACCTCTTCAATGGGCTTCTGCGTCGCAGACAGGCCAATGCGCACTGGCGGCTTGTAAGTGAGCGCTTCGAGGCGCTCAAGGGATAGGGCGAGGTGCGCGCCGCGCTTGTCGTCAGCCACGGCGTGAATTTCGTCCACGATCACGGTTTCAACATCGCGCAGAATCGCCCGGCTCTTCTCCGCGGTGAGTAGAATGTAGAGCGATTCGGGCGTGGTCACCAGAATGTGCGGCGGGCGCTTTAGCATGGCGCGCCGCTCGGGCATGAGCGTGTCGCCGGTGCGGACCGCGGTCCGAATCTCCGGCATCAACAGCCCGTGTTCTCCAGCCCTAGCGAGAATCTCACCCAGCGGGATCTCAAGGTTCTTCTGGATATCGTTGCCTAGAGCCTTGAGCGGCGAAACGTACAGCACCTCGACGCGGTCGGCAAGGTCGCCCGCGAGCGCCTTGCGCACTAACCGGTCGATGCAGGCAAGAAACGCAGCCAGAGTTTTGCCCGAACCCGTAGGAGCGGAGATAAGCGTCGTACGGCCGGCCAAAATATGTGGCCATCCCTGCTCCTGCGGCTCGGTAGGAGTACCGAAGCGTTGGACAAACCACTCGCGCACGAGGGGGTGAGCCCAAGCTAGAGGTGAGGCGTCAGGAATCATATCTTCCGGGCATTTTATCACGATCGTCTTCGCAAAACATTCGCCTCTGACGACCGTCGCGTTTCGCCAACCACAGGGAAGGGAATTGCTTCACTGCTCAACACGTATGAACCGAGTACAGCTCCTCGCATTATCGAATCAGCGCGAGGGAGAAGGCCTTTCGGCGTCCTCGCCACCGGGCTTGCCAAATCAGGAGTGCTAAAATCGCGCCAATGCCAAAGCTCTCCGCTCACGCTCGGGCTCGCAAAATCAAGCTCCTCCTTTTCGATGTCGACGGTGTCCTCACCGACGGAAAGCTCTTCATATTTCCCGCACCAGCCCGAGCGCAGCAGACTGTCCTGCAGCAATCTGCCAAACATGGCGGACAGGGGGGCTTCGGTCTGCACAACCAAACTCTCATCGAGGCCAAGGGCTTTCACGCCCACGACGGCACATCGATCTCTCTGGCGCGCTTAGCTGGCATCAAAACCGGCCTGATCACCAAGCGCATCTCCGAAACCGTGGCCCTGCGTGCCCGCGACTTGAAGCTGGAACACATTCATCAGGGCGTTCAGGACAAACGCACCTGCCTGGAGAAAGTTCTGCGCGGGGAAAGTCTCAAATCTGAAGAAGCCGCGTTCGTCGGCGACGATGTAATTGATCTGCCCGCCATGCGCGCCTGCGGCCTGGCCATTGCGGTGAAAAACGCGCGAGCTGAAGTGAAGAGGGAAGCCCACTATGTCACGCCACACGAAGGTGGCGACGGCGCCTTGCGCGATGCCGTGGAGTACATCCTAAAGGCCCAGGGCAAATGGAAGAGCGTAGTCGGCGAGTACATCGGTGAGCGCAGTCCAAAAGGACGCTCTTAACTGGTCAGTCCTTGGCTCTTAGATCGAAAGACTTCCACCACGAGCGAGGAATCGGGCTCTCGTGCGTTGATGATTCCAGGGTTCTCGTGTGGCTCAAAGCCAAGAGCGAACAGCTAGGAGCTAAAAAAACCCACTGGAGGCATGCTTGGGGCGTGCTCGGGTCAGCATCCAGTGGGTTACCGTTTCTCCTTACTCACCCTGTTGTTTTCAGGAGCATTTGTAAGCATTAAACCCGATAAGCGGAAAGAGTTGTGTCTATTTTTGTAAAAGTTTTTGTAAACATTTGTAAGCACGGCGATCCTTTGCTGTGGACTCGGAGCGCTGGCAGGCGCAACTCGGCGGCTACCTTATTTGCGGGGGCGTTCTTTACCGCACGTTCGCGCGCCCAGACTAGCGACGGACGTCCCGAGCTTTGTCAGTCCGAGATGGCGGGGGTTTTGGCGGCCATCAATTCGGCAAAGCGCGGATCTTTGCGCAATGCGGAAAACTCCACATCTTTGTACACATTCCTGAGATCTTTGTATCCCTCTTCCATCGCTTTCTTCAAATACTGCAGCGAACGGTCAGCCACGCCCATCTTGGCATAGAGCTTGGCTACGGTGTAGTCGTAACGCGCACGGTCTTGCGGACTGGGCAACTGCGCCTGCACGCCACCGCGCGAGGTTCGTTCGAACACCTCCGGATCAAGCTCCAAAGCATGCTGATAGGCGGCTGCGGCAGCCTCGAATTCCTTTTTCGAGAAGAGCGCCGCACCTAGATTGCTGAAGAACGATGCGGCACGGGCATCGAGCGCAATGGCTTTGTGGTATTGCTTGACGGCTGCGCCATATTTCCTTTCCTCGTAATAGACCACGCCGAGATTGTTGTAGGCATCGGCTGCCTTGCGGTCGGCCCGAATAGAGCGCTCCAGGGACTTTCGCGCTTCTTTAAAGCGCTGCATCATAATCTGGGTAATCCCAAGCTTGTTCAGCACATGTGGATCATTGGGCTGTTTGGCAAGCGCCGCACGGTAATAGTCGAGAGCATCCAGATAGAGCTTGGAAACACGTAACTGGTCTGCCCTCTGTTCGAGTTCCGCGGCCGTCGCGTCTGGCGCTGGAGGCTCGATGGCTCGAATGAGCGGCGGCGCGATCTGCACCCGCTCCGACGATGAAATTTGCGCCAGCGAAAGCGAAGGAGCAGCAACTAGAGTCAGTAAAAGAAGCGAGGCAAATCCAAGCAAGGCTTTCGGGCTGGACATAAACACCCCCGTAGGCGGCCAGCGAACTCATTCTGCCACAGTTTCAGCTGGGCGGCGTGGATTTCCGCTCGTACAAGGAGGTCGAGCCTTGTGCCGGAACCGGAATATGGCCTTGGAACGCCGGTCAGTGTGGCGAGGTGTCGCCGCTGTCTGCTGGAGGCTTAGACACCGGAGCGGAAGACTTGTCATCCCGGAAAATACCGGCTATTTTGCCAAAAATACCTTTCTTTTTCTTGGACGAATCTCCTTTGGAGGAATCGGCCTCCTGTTGATTGGCAGCCTGGCTCACTGGGGGAGGAAGGACTTTCGTGCCGCCCAGCCCAAAAACGCGAGAGAAAAATCCAGCCACGCCGCCCTGTTGGTCGCAGGTTTCCCGGGGTTCAGTGCCAGCGACAAAGGCAGCAACATAATCGTCCGGACATGCTGGCGTAGCCAGGCGGTTGGTTGTTTTGTCCAATTGCACGTCAACCACGCCGGTGGGCTGTGAGAACGGCTTCATGCCGGAATACTGCGGCAGGGCGGCAGCCTTCTTCATGAATTCGGTCCAAATGGGGGCGGCAGTCTGTGCACCACTGAGGCGCAGATCACTATAGTCGTCATAACCGACCCAAACGATGCAGAGCAGGTTTGAGGTGTATCCTGCGAACCAGCCGTCGTGCGAGCTGCCGGTCTTCCCCGCCGCCGGAGCAGTAAAACCGCGACCGCGGACCGCAGAGAAACCCAGCCCATTGTTGACGACCCCTTCCATCATGTTGGTCATGACGTAAGCGATCCTTGGGTCAAGAACCGCGCGTTTGTCCGTGCTGAAGTTGGCCACCACATCGCCCTTGGCGCTACGCACGGAATTCACCAGAATCGGCGAAAGCCGCATGCCATCATTTGCAAACGAGCTGTACGCACCCGCCATATCGAAGGGCGTAGCGTCATACGAACCGAGCGCCATCGCCGGAGTAGCCTTCACCGAGGTGATGCCCGCCGACTTAGCTAATTCAGCGACTTTCTCATATCCGACTTCTTCCGCCAGCTTGACGGTCGCATTGTTCAGCGACATGGCCAATGCGTAACGCAACGTTACGTCACCGTGATATTCCTCTTTGTAATTGCGCGGCTCATAGATCTGGTCCCCATAGGCGAAGGTGGACGGGGCATCCTGCACGGTGGAAGCAGGCGTAATCACACTCGGTGACCCATCCAGCGCGGTATTCATGGCTGTCGCATATACGAAGGGCTTGAAGATGGACCCCGTCGGTCGTTTCGCCAAGGCATGGTTCAATTGGCTAAAGCCGTAGTCGCGCCCGCCCACCAGCGCGAGAACTGCGCCTGTGTGAGGATCGATGGCCACCAGAGCCACTTGCGCCTGGGGCCCGGGCAAGACCTTAGTCTCGACTTTCTTGCCTACCTTCACCCGTTTGGTGCGCAACTTCTTAACTTGCTCATCCACCAGCTTGATGCCCATCTCTACCCCTTGCGCCGCCGCCTTCTGCAAGTCTGGATCGAGCGTGGTGTAAACCCGATACGACTGATCATTGAATTCATGCTCGCTGAACTTGTTGATGAGGGTGTCGCGCACCATGTCAACAAAGTAGGGTGCGTCGCTGGCTTCGACATTGGGCGGCGCCAGTTTCAGGGGCGTGGCTTTGGCTTTGTCCGCCTCTTCCCGAGTGATGGCGTGAGTTTCAACCATGGAGTCGAGCACCAAATTGCGGCGCTCGAGCGCGCGCTCGGGATGGCGGTACGGAGAAAGGTAGCTTGGCCGCTGGATGATGCCCGCCAGCAGAGCCGCCTCGGGCAAAGTAATGTCCTTCAGATCCTTATTGAAGTAAGCTCGCGATGCTTCCGCAAAACCGCTGATGGCAAACGAGCCGCGCTGCCCCAGATCTACCCAGTTGGCATAAAACTCGAAAATCTCTTGCTTGCTGAACTTCTGCTCCATCTCCTCAGCAATCATCATTTCCGCCAACTTGCGCTTCACGGTTTTCTCCGGAGTGAGAAAAAAACCGCGCGAGAGCTGCATGGTCAGCGTCGATCCCCCCTGTTCATGCCGTTGACGGACCACGTCAATCCAGGCCGCCTCGGCCATTCGGAGGAAGTTAACGCCGCTGTGCTCGAAAAATCGCCGGTCCTCAATGGAGAGCACAGCATCCACCATCACCTTGGGAATTTCGTTGTACTTCACCACCTGGCGCTTGGATCTTTGTTCCGCGTCGAATAGCGCCGTAACCAGCTGTGGTTCGAGTTCGTACGCCGAAAGCTCGGTGCCATTGCCGGTAATGCGTTCCACCTGTCCGTCGTGGATCGTGATCTGCGCCGGCTCCGGGCTGTGGTAGGACTCGGGACCGGGGAGGATTTCAATTCCATCCTTTGCCAGGTGGAAGCTGCCCAGCCGCGACTGGCCCTCTTTGTCCGAATATCCCGCTCGGCGCAGTTGAGCGGCGATTTCCTTGCCACTAATCTTCTCGCCACCACGCACGGTTTGGGGAAGAGCGTAGATTTTTGCCGAATTGCTGAAGACCGGAGTGCGGAATCGGCGTTCGATGATGCGATCGTATTTTATGTAGAAGTAGGAGAATACAACCGTCACCGAGACGGCAACGATCAAGAACACAACCAGCGCGGCACGCAATACCGGATCGCCCGGCAGCCATGCCCTGGCTGTGCCGCCGCCTACGCCGTCCTGATTTTTCGGGATTCTAAGCTTAATAGCCACGCTTTGGTCGGCGGAAACACATCCGCCTCTTTCTCAGACGATGGGACGCGCTAAAAGGTTTTATCGCCGTTCCTTCCAGGCCCCTTCACTCCACCTACGCTCGGAAATACCGCGCGCAGATACGGATACCCCATTGTACCGTCTGGCGTGAAGAAAAAGAGACCCGCCTGAAGCGCGGGCCTCTTACCGGTAAATAATCGTCTTCCATTGTGTATTCATGCTGTAGGGTCACGATGCCACTCGGCCGCAACACGCCGATGGCGAACAGCTCTTGGCCGCTCTGCTCGAACTGGCCGTCCGTTGTTTGCAAACTGACAAAGGGAGATGGGTCGACAAGGCAGTCAAACCCGGATAAGCCGATTTGACAGCCTTCGATCAGAGCCGGAGATCCCTAGAAGCCTTTATTCCCGCTCGTTGGACTAAAGTGCATGTCAAAGGAATAGCCTGGCAAATTAACGGGCACCGTGTAGTCCGCCGCGACATAAACCGCCATCAGGCCCGGGCTCCCAATGCGCTGTACCGTCACCTGTTCTGGCTTGATCGGCAGCTCGTGCTCTTTGGCTTTGCGGAGCACATCGTTACGAACTTCTTCATCCGTCTTCAAGGGATTGGCCCCGGCCGTCATTGCAACCGTCTTGAGATCATCCTGGAAACTATAATTGGCGAGGATCGGCGGAGTGACCTGGAAGCCGGCCACTACCAGAGCCACGATCGCAAGAAATCCCGCCAGTGCCTTCATACTTCCCATAGCCTAAAAAACTTTGCTGCCAAGCCAGACCGTTTGAACTTTCAGGCCCGGGCTTGCAGCACCCGTTGAAAATAATCCACTATGGCTGGGATCGTAACATCGCGGATCTCGCGAGTCGAGCGTTGAACGACTTCCACAGTATCTTCGGTAACTTTCTTGCCCACGGTGATTCTAAAAGGGATACCGACGAGATCAGCATCCTTGAACTTCACCCCAGGCCGTTCGTCGCGGTCGTCGAGTAAAACGTCGAATCCTGCAGCTTCAAGACGATTCGTAACCTCCTCAGCTGACGACTTCACTTTCTCTTCGCCTACATTCGTAGGAGTAACCACGATCGCGAAGGGCGCGATAGCAGGGGGAAGCCAAAATCCGTTGTCGTCATTGCCTTGCTCCACTGCGGCGGTCAGTATTCGATCAATGCCGATGCCATAACTGCCCATGATCGGCGTCACTTCCTTGCCATTCTTGTCGAGCACGCGTGCACCCATGCTTTCCGAGTACCGGTAGCCCAGCTTGAAGATGTGTCCGACCTCGACCGCAGTATCGATACGCAAAGGTGCGCCACAATTCGGGCAGGCCTCGCCCGCCGTAACACTGCGCAGATCGGCGTACGCCGTCGGCTGAAAATCGCGGCCAGGAGTCAGATTCTTCAGGTGGTAGTTCTCTTTGTTAGCACCCGCGATCAAGTTACTGCGTCCTTCGAGCGCCTTGTCCACCAGCAAAACCGGGCCATCCTTCGTCACGTGTTTGGCCCACTCAATACCGGTGCCCCCCAGATATCCCGCTGGAGAATTAAAAAGCGCTTTGATCTCGCTTTCTTCCATGGGCCGGGTTGGCTTGCCCAAAGCGGAATTCAACTTGGCTTCATTCAGCTGATGATCGCCGCGCATGAGCACAACAATTGCGCGCAATTTCATCTTTCCGGACTGGGCATCTTTCTCCTCAGTCATCAAAGCCAGAGTCTTGATGTTGTTCTTCGGCGACACACCCAGAAACTTCGCGACATCTTCAATCGTCTTCTGCCCGGGCGTGTGTACTTCGAGCGGCTTGCCATCGCCTTCGGCGGCAAGGTCCTCTACCGCTGCCAGCCTCGACGTAGCTTTTTCCATGTTCGCGGCGTAGTTGCATCCGTCGCAGCTGACGATCTGATCCTCGCCCGCCGGAGTGCGAACCACGAATTCGTGCGACTCCTTGCCACCCATCGCTCCCGAATCCGCCTCGACCACCATGTACTTCAACCCGCATCGGTCGAAGATACGGCAGTAAGTCTCGTAGTGTTTCTTGTATGAAACGTCGAGCCCTGCTGCGTCGATATCGAACGAATAAGCGTCCTTCATCATGAATTGCCGTACGCGCAGCAACCCCGACTTCGGCCGCAGTTCATCGCGAAACTTGGGAGCGATCTGATACCAGATCTGCGGCAGCTGCTTGTAGCTGCGCAGCTCCTTGCGCGCGATCTCGGTCATCACCTCTTCTTCGGTCATGCCCAGCGCGAGATGCGCCCCTTTACGATCCTTCAGGCGAAACAGATTGTCGCCCATTAAGGCCCAGCGCCCGCTTGCCTCCCAAATCTCGCGCGGATGCAGCGCAGGCAACAAAAACTCCTGTCCGATCCCGTCCATTTCCTCCCGCACGATGGCCACAATCTTGTTGAACGACCGATTGCCCAGAAAAAGATACGAATAAATTCCCGCCGCCAGCTGCCGAATGTAGCCCGCCCGCACCAGAAACTTGTGACTGGCGACCTCCGCGTCCGCAGGCGCCTCGCGCAGGGTAGGGATGAAGAGTTGCGACCAACGATGCATAGAGAACGATTCCAGCGAAAGTGGAATTGGCTATTGTAAATGATGCCCTGAAGCGACCGAATCGAGCGGCAATGCTTAGGTGGAGACAGCTGCCCTCGGCTGTCCGCTGAGCGCAGCTTGCTACGCGGTCCTCGCGGCTCAGTACTGGTACTAAGAAGTCAACTGCTTGAGAATCTCTTTCCCCAGCTTCTGCGTCTCACCGAAGAATTTCTGATACTCCACAAACAGCCGGTTCAGCTCTAGCGATTTGTCCGCCGTGAGCTTCTTGCGCAAGATCATATCGCGCACGTGCACGGGGTTCGGCAGAGTCGCATCCTCAGTCAGTTCTTCTAGCGCGGTATTTGGATCGTAATGGTACATGCGGTGATTGTAGCGCCAGGGCTACGAAAGCAGTTGAGCTTGAGCAACCGGCAATGTATTGGCTACAGCGAAACCAGGAGCCACCCTGTAGCCGCTATACCAACTCAGTACTCCAGAGATCATGCAGATGCACGATGCCTTCGAGTATTCCGCTTCCGTCAACGACCATCAAAGAGGTTATTTTCTTCTCCTCCATAAGCGCCAGGGCGCTGGCAGCAAATTCTCCAGCCGCGATCGTCCGCGGATTCTTGGTCATCGCCTCCTGGGCGATCAGATCGAGCACGTCTTTCCCGCGCTTTTCCAGCAGCCGGCGCAAGTCGCCATCGCTGATGATCCCCACCAACCGCTCGCCTTCCACCACCGCCGCTACGCCCAGCTTCTTGCGCGACATCTCATAAATCACCTCAGGCATCTTCGTTTGCGGCGTAACCCGCGGCAGCGCTTCACCCGTATGCATCAGCGACTCCACTCGGGCAAGCCGCTTACCCAGCTTTCCGCCTGGATGCAGATTGGCGAAATCCTCCTCCTTGAAGCCCCGCTTCTCACTCAAAGTAACCGCAAGCGCGTCGCCGAGCGCCAGCATTGTAGTCGTGGACGCCGTAGGAGCTAATCCGAGCGAACATGCCTCCTGAGCAACCGAGCAGTCCAGGGCCACGTCAGCAGCTGCAGCCAGAGTCGAGAGATGTGTGGCGCGGGTGCCCCCGCCCGCGGATTTTAGGGAGGGTGAACTTCTGGCGCCAGCAGGCCCCTGAGGCTGGCCAATCTCATCTCCCGTCATGGCAATCAGCGGCACTTGCAGCCGCTTGATCGTAGCCAGCAACTGCAAAATCTCTTCAGTCTCTCCGCTCGCCGAGAGCGCCAGCACCACATCGCCGCGCACCACCATCCCCAAATCCCCATGCAGCGCCTCGACCGGATGCAGATACAGAGCCGGCGACCCCGTCGAACTAAGCGTCGCTGCAATTTTGCGCGCAATCAGTCCGCTCTTCCCCATGCCGGTCACCACCACCCGCCCTGCACAGTAAAACATCAAATCCACCGCGCGCTGAAAGGCCGATGCCATTGGGCCCGCAATGCGATCGGCCAGGGCCCGCAACGCCTCCGCTTCAATACGCACCGCGTTTTCACCAATGTTCTTCATGGGAAAAGGATGTTAGCACGCGCCCCAACGGGGGAGGTTCACGGCGCATTCGGCGTAGAGACGTTGCTTGCTGTCTCCCCACCATGTTCATCGCCGCTCCCGCAGCATGCCCACTCGCCTGCGCCTGCGAAGTGCCGTTCAGAAGTGGTCTTCGGTTACGGATGTCGCCGGCGGCTTGGAGGAAGATGACGTCGCCTTATGCCCCAACGCTTCGAGGCTCTTCGCCTGAATGGCGCGGTCCCACGGACCAGCCTGCCAGTTGTCCCTCATCTTCTCCGCATGTTTCCACGGCGGAAGTGACAGCATCAGATTTTGCGCCGTGGAATGAACGTAGGGTTCATACATCGACCGCAGCCGCGTCAGCTTGTCTTCCGCGTCGTCGCCGGCTCGCAGTTTCAAGCCCGCATCGGCCAGCGTGTTACGCAAAACTTCGAAGTCCGCTTCCATCATGCGCGCGGGTGCGTGCGGATCATAGCGCGCATTCACCACCTGCGCCAAATCGACTGCCGCATGGCGCGCCATGGCAAATGTCAGCCTCGCCTGCCCCGGATGAACGCCCTCTATTCCCGTGAGCACCAGCGAAGTCACATCGAGCATCGTGGTCAGCGCCCCTAACCACGACTGATTGCTGTGTTGCGATCGAAAGAAACTCAGCACAGGATACGAAATATGGCTCTCCAGCAATTCCGCCGACCAGCGCTCCCAATCGCGCAGCACCTGATCAAGCACACTCTGTTCAAGGGAAGGGCCATCCGACCTTCCCGCCAACCGCACTAGCAATTCCGTAGCGGTCGGAGGCGATCCCGCGCGCGCATCGAGCATGGAAATTTGAATCTCGCGTCGCGAGAACGAAGAGTAGACAACCGGGATATACCCGATTACCACGCCCAGAAACGCGAAGCCCATTCCGGCTTCGAGCACCGCCAGAGCCCGCGAAGCTGCCGAGGTTGGCAGGATGTCGCCGTAGCCCAGAGTGAAGAAGGTCTGACCGCTCTGATACAGCAGTCTTCCGAACGTCACCGGCTCATGGCCAAGCTGGAAATGCTCCCCCAAGCCATACTGCAGCAGGGCAAAACCGAGAATCAGCCCAGCCGCCCAAACAAAGAGCAGCAGGATCAACGACAGAGGCCCGAAGTACCCCAGAAAGTTCTGCTGTCGCGAAGGCGTATGAATATGTCCCGCGATCTTCTGCCACGGCACCCAAGTCCGCCGGTAAAACCATGCGGTGAGCCTGAAATGGCGTGTTACCCGCCGCGGCAGCACTACGGTTTCAAAGGCATCCAGCAGGACCACGGCGACGATGACGAGTCCAACGATGCTCGCGAAGATATTGCCGTGGTGATTCATGTGCTGGTGCGATCTTGATGCGCAAGGAAGGTTAACAGATTCGATGGCCCATGCTGTAGGCCGGCGAACTACTCATCGTTCGCGGACGCCTACTGTTGATTGGAAGGTGGCGGCTGTTGCGTGGCGGGTGGAGTCTGAAGCGGCGGAGTCGCTGGCTTCTTGGGCACCGGCTTCTTCTTGGGCGCGGGCTTCTTCGCCGGCTGGGTATCGTCGACCACAGTTTTTTGCGGCGGAGTCACCGGAATCGCTGCCTGTGCTGCCTTCAAATCGGTGCGCAGGCGGGCAATTTCATTTTCTTTGGCGGATGTCAGATTCTCCAGCCTCTCCCCCAATGCGCGGCGCGAACTCTCGAAGGCGTTCAAGTCGTTGGAAAGCGCCTGAAAATCATCTTTCGGTCCAAAAGCTCCGGCCGACTCCACCACGGAGCCGAGCACATCATAGAGCGCGTCCAGATTGCGATAGAGCTTAAACGTCGGGCTCAGGTTTTCAGGCGCAGCGCGCAACTGGCCAATGATCTCCGGCAACGCCCCCTGCAGATTGCGCTGGATCGAATCCACGTTAGCCAGAGCCTGCTTCTTCGTGGATCCGTCGGTCTTCCAACGCTCGATGCGCGACTTCGCCAGATCAGCCTGCGTAGCCTTCGACGCGTCCTCCAGTTGGGAAAGCAAGCCGTTGAGTTGCGATACCGACGCGTAAGAAACCGGACCACCGCCTTGCCCTGCCCCTGTCGAAGCGCTTCCCTGAACCGAATATTGAGGCGACATGTGCGCCGCCGACGATGCAACCGGCGCTGCAGCGGATTGGCTGAAGGCTGTCGCATACCAGAAGATTGATGACAGCCCGAGAGAGCACGCTAGGTGTGTGTGTTTCATTCTAAGAATGTGATCGCGTGACGCGCTACAGAATACTACAAGCTAAGGATATTACACTCGGTGGCATCCCTGCATCGTGTCTAATTCAGTTGTGGAGCTCTCTCCGCGAACTCTGCGGCATTTCTCAGCGTTCTCAGCGATAATTAGGGCAGAGCTATGTTGCCGATGTATCCAAGCCGTAATCGTCTCCACCGGATTGTTCTCCCACTCGCCCTAATCGCACTCTTCGTTCTCCCCCCTAGCTTTTCAGCACAGGAGCTCGCCAAGCGTCTGTTCCTCAAGGACGGCTCCTACCAACTGATCACAAAGTATGAAACGAAAGGCGACCGGGTCCGCTACCTAAGCGCGGAGCGCAATGAGTGGGAGGAGCTTCCTTCTTCGCTCGTAGACTGGCCCGCTACCGAAAAGTACGAAAAAGATCGCGCCGCCGGCGCGGCACTACCCGAAGCTGTCGAACTCGACAAGCAAGTCGAAACCGAACTGGAAGCAGGTGAAACGGCCCTTCCTCAAGTAGCGCCCGGTCTGCGACTGCCCGAGGACTCAGGCGTTTTTTTGCTCGACACTTTTCAAGGCCAGCCGCAACTGATTGAAGTCCAGCAGACCGCCGGCGACGTCAACCGTAACACCAAACGCAATCTCTTGCGCGGAGCGATCAACCCAGTCGCCAGCGCCAAACAGACCGTCGAACTTGAGGGCGAGCACGCCACCGTGCAAGCCCATGCAACAGTGCCCGCGCTCTACATCAAAGTTGATGAGGATCTTCCCCCTAAGCGGCAGCTCACAAAGGATCAAGCCAGCCGCGGCAGCCGAGGTCAAGATCCGACTCGAGATGGAGATCAGGCAGAAAAGGGAAGCCACGGTTCTGATCGCACTGCCCGGCAACAACCGCAGCAGCCACAACAACCGGAGCAGCCGATCGTTGCCTTCGAACGCTTCCGCATCGTGCAGGCGCACGTGAAAGGCGGCAAACGCGTCGTCGGCGACATCAAGGTCGCTGTCTATGGCAAGGTGAGCCAGGATCAGCGCTTCGTAAAGACGACCATCAACAATGTGACTGGCGGCTGGCTCAAGCTCACGCCAACGGAAGATCTAGCGCCCGGTGAGTACGCTCTGGTCGAGACAGTCGGCAAAGAAGGCATGAACCTCTACATGTGGGATTTCGGCGTGAACCCGAAAGCTCCCGCCAACGCAAACGCGTGGAAGGCGGAAACTCCCGCAGCGCGATCCGATCCGGCCCTAGGCCATCAGACAGAACCGAAGAAATAGTTGTCTGCTGGAAAGGCGATCCGAAACGGCCGAGCTACCCGCCTGCGAAGGTAAGCGTTGAGGCTACAAGCTAAAAGCTAAGAGCGAACAGCTAAAAGCTGCCTTCCTACTTCATCACTCCACGCTGCGCGATCCCGATATTGTCTCGGGTGGTGTTCTTCACCAAGTACATCATCTCGTCAGCCTGGCGAATGATGTCATGGGCGGTGCGCGCGTCGTGGGGATAGGTCGCCAATCCAATCGAAGCCCGCACATTCAGGTTGAGCCCTTCCTCGCGGCAGAAGCTACTGGCACGCATAGCGTCGCGCAAACGTTTGGCCACCACCAAAGCTTGATCCTTACCGGTCTGTGGCAGTAAAACCACGAACTCATCTCCGCCATAGCGGAAGGCAAAGTCAATCAACCGCAGCTGCGCCTTCACCAAGTACCCGATCTCCGCCAGCAACTTGCTCCCAATGAGGTGCCCGTGAGTATCGTTCACCTGCTTGAAGTGGTCGAGGTCGATGAACAGTACACTGAATTCATATCCGAATCGTGACGACCGGTAGACTTCGGTCTCCAGCGTCTTATAAAGATGCCGCGCATTGTACAGTCCGGTGCAGTCATCGGTAATCGTCAGCTCTTGGATGCGCTCCACCCACCGGGCATTCTCGATGGCAATGGCCGCATAGTCGCAAAGGGACTGCAGAAAAAATAACTCCTGCTGGCTGACCTTCGACATGTCCACATTCACCAGCTGAATCACCCCCAGCACCCGCAGCCGTGATCGCAGTGGCATGCAAATGATGGAGCGCGTCTGCCATTGTGTTTCGTCGTCAATGCGTTTCGCGAACCGAGCATCACTTACCACATCAGGCACCACCAGCTGTTCGCCCTTCTTGGCTACCCATCCCGCAATGCCTTCGCCCACCTTGAGCCGGACGTTCTTCAGCGCCTCGGCCGCATCTCCCACGGCAATGGCGAAGTAAAGTTCGTTGCGCTGCTCATCCACCATAAGCAGCGACCACGTATCCGGACGGAAATATTCCGCCATCTTGTCCATGATGGTTTGCAGAATTGAGTCGAGGTCCAGCGACGACGTGAGCGCCTTGGCCACATCGTGGAAGATGGTAAGTTCCTGGCTCTGGCGCGTCAGTTGAGTGCCGGTAGCCTCAGACATTCCGGAGTTCCTTGCTCCGCACTGGACGGATGGCAGTTCGCAAAATTATATTAGCCACCTCCGAGCGCGGGCAATGAACCTTGGTAACCGGAACCCCTAAAGCCAACGGCAGCAGTTATTTGATCCGAAAGCGTACCCTTGTAGGGATGACCGTGAACAGAAAACTACGAACCATATTGCCAATTTTCTTCATCCTGACCATATTCGCCGCGATGATTCTCGCCCCGCCCATGCTGGCCGCCCAATCCAACTCCAAAATCGACCCGCACACCATCCCCGTCATCGACGGAAGCATAGGCCCCTGCTCCGCTGATTTCACCGTCACAGACGCCGGAGGTGTCCCCGTCTATGACGCCAAAATCCGCGTCCACATCGCCTACGGATTCATGAATGCCCACAAGCTGGATCTCGAAGTCGGAACCAACATCGACGGCAAAGCCAGCGTTACGGGGCTGCCGGACAGGATTAAACGCGGCTTCTACTTCCATGCCTCGCAAGGTGACCGTACCGGCGAAGCCTTCGACGCTCCCGCCAATACTTGCAAAGCAAAATTCTCCATCGTGCTCCAGAAGAAGACGGAATAATCTTCCCGGAAATGGCACTCGATCATCCGCCTGATAAATTCGGGAAATAGTGCAAGCCATCCTTTGGCGCGATCCTGGCGTCCGACTTACATGGCATCGCGCGCTTCCCGGAAAGTAATCCTATGCGGCCATCGCGGCCAATCTGGCCATTGCGGCCTGCAAGTTTGTCGCGGCGGTTTTCACTAGAAGTTCCGCCATGATGGCGGAAGCCGTCCATTCCACGGTCGACCCCGGCAACGAACTGCTTTTGTTGCTCGGACTGAAGCGCAGCCAGCGTCCTCCAGACCCGCTACACCCTTTCGGGCACGGCAAGGTGCTCTACTTCTATTCCCTCCTGGTCGCGGTTCATATTTTCGCCGTTGGCGCGCTGCTCACTGTCTACCAAGGGATCTCGCACCTTCGCCACCCCCAACCGTCGCTGCACCTCGGCTGGAATTATGCCCTCCTGGCGCTGGCCGCTGCCTTCGAACTTTATTCGTGGCGCATCTCGTACCGCGAACTCCTCTTATGCAAAGACCCAGACGAGACCATTTGGCAAGAAATCATTGGCCGCAAAGACCCCACAATCTTCACTGTCTTTTTGGAAGACTCCGCGGGTTTGATCGGTGCCGTCTTGGCCTTCCGGGGAATTTTTCTAGGACAAATCCTCCACCGCCGCTACTTCGATCCTGCTGCCTCCATCCTCATCGGACTTTTGCTAGCCGCCGTTGCCGTCCTCCTGGGACGCGAAAGCGGTGCACTGCTCGTCGGCGAGCGCACCAATCGAGCCAGAATTCGCCGGGTAAAGAAAATCCTAGAAGAAGATCCGGCAGTCGAAGCCGTCGGCGATATCTTAGCCATGCAGATGGGACCCGACCAAAGTCTTGCTCACTGTAGACATCAGGTTCCGTCGCGGCTTGGATGTCCAGCAGGTTGAATCCGCGATTGATCGCTGGGAAGCCCGTATTCGCCAGCAAGAGCCAACCATCGTCGCTGAAAGCCCCTGCTCGCAAATCGTCGAAAGCTGCATAAACAAACGCAGGATGTAGGCAGCCTCCTCCGTAAACTAGGGCGAAAGGAACCGCGGGTATTTTCTTATGTCATCCTGAGCGAAGCGAAGGACCCCCTGGCACCCCTAGCACACATTGCCGTATGTGGTGTTTTTGTCGATGACCAGAACAACGTGCTGCGATGAAGCAACGTGAGCAAACGCTGCCAGGCTCCGCAGCAGGAATAACCCGGCAACAGACGCACTTCTCCCCAGGTTTTTGAACATCTTTTTGACGCCCCTTAACACGCAAACTCGCCCCTTCGCGCATCGAGGCATGCACCCGGTCCCTGACAGCAGGAGAATTTTCTTGCGGTGCACCGGAGTCACAGGCAGGACCGTAGGCGTTGGTTTCAGAGGTGTTAAAAAACAACAAAATATTGATGAAAACGTGGCTTCAAATACGGCCCGTCCCAAGGACTTTCAAGGTGAGCCTTGGCGCGCGCCGCCTTCTTCGCCTATGATTATCTCCGTCTCGTTTTGCGAGCCGAGACAGACTCAACTGCCGGAGTCCGCGGTGCCATCGTTCGGGGAAAAACTTCGCAAGGAACGCGAGCAGCGCAAGATCACGCTCGATGATATTTCCTCCACTACAAAAATAAGCACCCGCATGCTGCGCGCCCTCGAAGACGAACACTTCGACGAACTCCCCGGCGGAGTCTTCAACAAAGGCTTCGTTCGCGCCTACGCCCGTCACATCGGACTCGATGAAGAGCAGGCCATCACCGACTATCTGGACGCCACCAATCAGAACCCATCTGGCGCGACGCCTACCAGTGTTCCCGAGATCAGTGCCGTCGCGGCTCAAGCCGCACAAATAGAAAGATTGCGCTCGCTAAACCGTAATGGCGCGGCGCGAGTTCCCTGGGAAGTTTTGGCGGTACTGCTCTTGCTTGTGGCGATTGTGCTGGGTTTTTGGAGTTACCGCAAGCGCGGCTCCAGTGTCGCGCCTCCGCAGCCCACATCGCAAAAAGAGTCTGTCAGCCACACCTCATCCGTAGCTGCAGGGGCCGCGGCTGCGTCCGGTTCATCGGTCACACCGGCTCCCGACTCGGCGTCATCTGCCAGTCGGCTATCGTCAGGTACGCCCCCAGATGCAATCGCGAATCCCCTAAACAACGCGGCAGAGACCTCCCAACTCCCTGCGTCGGCCGGTCCGCCCGCATCGTTGGCCGCAGGTTCCCATGCATTCACTCTCGTCATCCGGGCTGCCGAGGATTCCTGGCTCTCGATCGCGACCGACGCAAAGTCCCCGGCCGAAGAAACTCTCATGGCAGGTCAGCAGCAATCAATCCCCGCAGACCGACAGATCGTTATCAAAGCCGGAAACGTGGGTGGCTTGGTCTTTGTATTAAATGGCAAACAACTTCCATCACAAGGCGACTACGGCGAAGTGAAAACTTTGCTCTTCGATAGCAAGGGCGTGCGTCTTTCTGCCCAAGCGCCGGCGCGACCTTGATCCTCATAAAAATCCCTCCGGTAAAGTCCCGTTGGCATCTCTTTACAGGAACCAACACAAGGTCCCGGGTTGAAAATACTTGCACACTTCAAGTCGACGCTGCCTCAGTCCAACCCGCCATTTCTGCAATTGAACGCCCAGGCCGTGTCTCCCAAGCCAAAGTTGTTGCGCACCGGGGAATAGTTTGGTAGCCTTCCTCAAGGGGTTTTCTCGATGCCATTGCGCATAGCGAAGCCCAGTGCGACCGCGTGAATTTTCCGCTGCTTCCCCCGAAGACAAAGCCCGCAGAGTAATTTAAGGAGAAACACATTTGGCTGCAAAGAATCGCTATCTGTTCACTTCCGAATCGGTCACTGAAGGCCATCCCGACAAAATCGCCGACCAGATTTCTGACGCCATCCTCGACGCCTGCCTGACTGAAGATCCGGGTAGCCGCGTCGCCTGTGAAACCTTGACCGCCACCGGACTCGTAGTCATCGCCGGAGAAATCACGACGAAAGCCTACGTCGATTTCCAAAACGTAGTCCGCGGCACCGTCCAGTCCATCGGATACGACAACGCCCTCCACGGCTTTGACTGCAATACCTGCGCCGTAATCTCCACCATCAACAAACAATCTGGCGACATCGCCATGGGAGTAGACACCGGCGGCGCCGGTGACCAGGGAATGATGTTTGGATATGCTTGTGACGAGACGGAGGAGCTGATGCCGGCTCCTATTTCTTTGGCGCACAAGCTTGCGATGCGGCTTTCGCAGGTGCGGAAGAATGGGACTCTTCCATTTTTGCGGCCGGATGGGAAGTCCCAAGTTACGGTGGAGTATGACGCTAAGGGGAAAGTGGTTCGGGTGGATGCGGTGGTGATCTCCACTCAGCATGCTGAGACCGTAAGCAATGATGAGTTGCGGGCGGGAATTTTGAAGCATGTGATTCAGGCTGTGATTCCTCCGCAATGGCTGGATGAATATACCCACTACCACATCAATCCCACGGGACGTTTTGTGATCGGCGGGCCCATGGGTGACACGGGTTTGACGGGACGCAAGATTATTGTGGATACATACGGCGGGATGGGCCGTCATGGTGGTGGGGCCTTCAGCGGAAAAGATCCGACGAAGGTCGATCGGTCGGCGGCTTACATGGCGCGGCATATTGCTAAAAATGTTGTAGCTGCGAAGCTGGCTGACCGTTGCGAGGTACAACTCGCATATGCTATCGGCGTGGCTGAGCCGGTCAGCGTGCGAGTGGATACGTTCGGCACGGAAAAGGTCGATCCGGAAAGCATTCCCGATCTGGTGCGCTCGCACTTCAAGTTGACGCCGCGAGGCATTATTGAGGCGCTGAATCTCCGGCGGCCGATCTACAAAAAGACGGCGGCCTACGGACACTTCGGACGCAGCGACGCGGACTTCACCTGGGAGGCTACCGACAAAGCTGCGAAGCTGGCCAGTGATGCCGGATTGCGGGAACCGGCGGGGCAGGTCGTTCGCAAGTAAACTTCGCGAGCGTCCTTGTGAGCACGTGTGGAGAGATAACCCGCTGCAGGCAAGATCCTTCGCTCCGCCCGAAAAATTGGCTGCGCTCGGGATGACACGAGCAATTTTGGGACTCACCAAAGTGCCATCCGGAGGGGGCCGAAAGACTAACCCCAACGAAACGCCTGAAGGACCTGACCTGCTCTTTAAAATTCATGTATTCTTGGCGGAGTACTGGCACTGAACTGGCCACCCCGCCACTACATCATCCAAGTATTTTCCGCGCACAAAGCGCCACAGGAGAAGTATGTCAACCACGGCAACACCCCTGAATTGCGACATCAAGAGCGTAGACTTAGCCGATCTGGGCAAGAAGCGCATCGATTGGGCCAATCAGTCGATGAAAGTGCTGCAGATCATCCGCAAAGAGTTCATCAAGAACCAGCCTTTGAAGGGCATCCGCATTTCCGCCTGTCTGCACGTAACGGCGGAAACTGCGAACCTGGCGATTTGCCTTCGCGACGGCGGCGCTGACGTAGTCTTGTGCGCCTCGAATCCCTTGTCCACTCAAGATGATGTCGCCGCCAGTCTCGTGCGCGATCAGGGCATTCCCGTGTTTGCCATCAAGGGGGAGGACAACGACACCTATTACAACCACATCCTCGCGGCTATCGACCATAAACCGCACATCACGATGGATGATGGCGCCGATCTGGTCACGCTGCTGCATACCAAGCGGCAAGACGCGCTCGACGGTGTGATCGGCGGAACCGAAGAGACCACGACCGGAGTCATTCGGCTGCGGGCAATGGCGAAGGAAGGCGTGCTGCGCTTTCCTATTGTCGCAGTGAATGACGCCGACACCAAGCATCTGTTCGACAATCGCTACGGCACGGGACAATCGACGATTGATGGCATCATCCGCGCGACCAATTTTCTGCTGGCGGGATCGAAGTTTGTGATCGCTGGGTACGGTTGGTGCGGACGCGGACTGGCCAGCCGGGCGCGAGGCGCTGGCGCGGAAGTGATTGTCACGGAAGTTGATCCGACCAAGGCGCTGGAAGCGGTGATGGACGGCTTCCGCGTGATGTCAATGACCGATGCGGCCAAGCTGGGCGATGTGTTCTGCACCGTGACGGGCAACAAAAGCGTGCTCACCAAAGATCATTTCGAGTTGATGAAAGATGGCGCGATCATTTCCAACTCCGGCCACTTCAATGTGGAGATTGATATTCCGGCGCTGGAGAAGATGTCGTCATCAAAACGCAGGACGCGAGATTACGTCGATGAATACTCGCTGAAAGATGGACGCAAGATCAATCTGCTGGGCGAGGGACGGCTGATCAACCTGGCGTCGGCGGAGGGGCATCCCGCCTCGGTGATGGACATGAGCTTCGCCGATCAGGCGCTCTCGGTCGAACACATGGTCAAGAATTTCAAGACCCTGGGGAAAACGGTCTACAAGGTTCCTGATGAATTGGACAAGCGGGTGGCGAAGCTGAAGCTGGAGTCGATGGGGATCAAGATCGACCGGCTGACTCCGGAGCAGGAAGAGTATTTGGCAGGGTGGTCGGAAGGAACTTAGGGGCAGCACTCAGCAGTCACCATGCAGCCAAAACGGGGCGGCGTCAGCTGCCTCGGTTGCTTTTTGGCCCGCTTAGGATGTGCCGAAGATCGTCGGCCCCTTCGCAAGCACCCGACAGGATGGGCCACACCGCACGAATCAACGGCGGCGCCTTGCTTTCATGCCTCCTGCGATTTTCGCGAGCGCACGAGTGTAGGCTGTGATGGTTTCAGGAACGGCCTGGCTGTAGACGAACTGCCCTTCGCGGCGGCAGATGATGAGTTTGGCCTCGCTGAGAACCTTGAGATGGTGAGAGACAGTCGCGGGGGTGACGCCGCGCAGGGAGACGATCTCGCCACAGTTCATGCGGTTGGTTGCCGAGACAGCCTCAAAGATCCTAAGGCGGGTCTTGTCGGCCAGGGCTTTCGATATTTTCCCAACCTCAGAACGGTCCATCGTCACTCTCGAGTGTAGCGAAGTCATTGGCCTTGCCGCCACAGAGCAAACCGGCCACTCGGCAAAGAATGTAGACAACTTGCATCCGAGTACTTAGATAATCATCTAGATATCTAAATCTGAGATCGGGGTGGCGCAAAGAAGTTGGCTCCGAGTCTGGCCAGACAATTCGGCAGATAGCAGGAGAATGACATGAAGAGGCTCGAAGGAAAAGTGGCAGTAGTAACCGGCGGGAACAGCGGCATCGGGCTAGCGACGGCCAAGCGCTTGCAGGAAGAAGGCGCGAGAGTAGCCATCTCCGGCCGAAGCAGAAAGACGCTGGATGAGGCGGTGAAGGCCATCGGGAACGGCGTGTTGGCGGTGCAGGCGGACGTGGCCAAACTCGCGGACCTGGACAAGCTGTTCGCGGAAGTTTCGCAGAAACTGGGCAAAATTGATGTCTTGTTTGTGAACGCGGGAGTTGCGAAGTTTGCGCCGCTCGCCGAGACATCGGAAAGCACGTACGACGAGCAGTTCGATATCAATATCAAAGGAGCGTACTTCACGATCCAGAAAGTCCTACCACTGCTGAATGACGGCGCGTCGATCATCTTGAATACCAGCGTTGCGGACCGGAAAGGTACTGCAGGGACCAGCGCATATTCGGCAACCAAAGCGGCGCTGCGTTCTTTGGCACGAACAACAGCCGCGGAGCTGGCGGGGCGCGGCATCCGCGTCAACACGGTTGCGCCTGGGCCAATTGTCACGCCGATCTTTTTGAGGACCGGGCTGCCCAAGGAGGCCTTCGATGAATTTGCAAAGGCGATCATTGCGCAGGTTCCGATGAAGCGCTTTGGGCAGCCCGAAGAAGTGGCAGGCGCCGTGGCATTTTTGGCCTCGCAAGATGCGTCCTACATCACAGGCGTGGAAATCAACGTCGACGGCGGGCTGGGACAAGTCTGAGTGACCCCGCAGGGTGCGTGCTTTGGGGACTTGGAGTGAGAGAACGCGAGGCAGGCTTCGGGCTTTGGGACTCGTTCTATTTGCCGCGCTCTACTCAAAGCTTGCGTTGTGGGCTGCGTTCTTGCGCCTCCCTTCGACTGCGCTCAGGGCGTGCGTTCCCTTCGCTGAGGATGACAGGGTGCGGGTTGTGGGTACTGCCGAGGCGGCTCACGCGCAGGGCCGAGATGCCTCACGCGCGTGGCAGAGCAGATTCCTCGCCCACATTTACTTAAATCTACTTAAATCCACCGCTATTGCGGTTTGTCCCAGGCTCGCACACGTGGCCACCAGCGACGCACGTTGCGGCAATACTCTTCGTAGTCCCTTCCGAATTTCCGGCGCAGAGTTGGCTCTTCGTAAAAGACCACAAACAGATGTATGCCTAGGGCAATGGCTGCCACGGCAGCAATCGCTGCTGGGTTGGCGTGTCCGAAGACAACCCAGAGTCCGATCCAGCCCGCGGCGAAGCCTACGTACATGGGGTTGCGCACGTAGCGGTAGAAACCCACCACTACTAATCGCTGTGGCGGAGCGACCGGGACAGGTGTGCCGCGTCCAGTCCACCCGAAGTCCCAGATGCAGCGCAGGGCAACGGCGAATCCTAGCACTGACGGAACTGCCGCCAGCCATCGCCAACGTGCTGTGCCTGCGATTTCCGCGCTGAGCCCGAGCCACTGCGGCAGCAGCCAGAACCACAAGGAGAAGAACGCGCCGCCGACCATCAGCGAGGCCACTGCGGTTGGCCATCGATCGCCGTGCGCGACCGGTGGAATACTTCCTGACTCTTCTGTCATAGGCCCTCCTTTCTTGTACTTAAAGGCAGTTCTCGGTTCTCAGTTCCGTTCCGCACGGACGACGCTGAAACTCTTTGACTGATGGGGCGCGCAGCAATTGTTGGGTATGCGAATGTAGAAATCCCCAACTCACTGATTGCTGCTGCCGCGCTCCAGCTTGACAGCGGCTTTGAGGTCGAGAGTGCGAATTAGCCGGAGAAGCGAGTTGGGGTGCATCCCCAAAGCTTTTGCCGCCTCGATGTAATTGCTGTCGGCTTGCTGGAGGGTTTGCAGGACGAGTTGCTTCTTCACCTCCCTGATCCTGTCGTGGTATTTCGCGCTCGATTCTGTAGCCGGTGAGCCGGCTTCCAGGAGAGCTTCGGGCAAGTCGTCGGGCAGAATGGACTCCGTCGAACCCAGCACGAGGGCGCGCTCAATGGCATTCTCCAGTTCGCGAACATTGCCGGGCCAGTCGTAATTGATCAAGTACGACCGAGCCTCCGCCGAAAGCGGTTTCATTCTCGCCTTGCACTTGCGGCTGGCCTTGGCAATGAAATGATCGGTTAGCGAGGGAATATCTTCGCGGCGCTCGCGCAACGGTGGCATGGCTACAGCAACCACGTTCAGGCGGTAATACAAATCCTTGCGAAAGGTGCCGCCCTGAACCGCTTCAAGCAGGAGCCTGTTGGTGGCTGCGATCACGCGGATGTCCAGCTTAATTGGACGTGTGCCGCCTACGCGCTCGAACTCACGCTCCTGCAACACGCGCAGCAATTTGGCCTGCAAGCTGGGAGCGAGTTCGCTGACTTCGTCCAGGAACAACGTGCCCCCCTCAGCAGCTTCCATTTTTCCTTTCTTCTGAGAGACCGCTCCGGTGAAAGCGCCTTTCTCGTGGCCAAACAGCTCGCTTTCCAAAAGGGTTTCCGTGATAGCGGCACAGTTGATGGCAACAAACGGACGCTCGCTGCGGGGACTGTTGCGATGAAGGGCGCGCGCTACCAACTCCTTGCCGGTTCCGCTCTCGCCCTCGATGAGCACGGTGGAATCGGTGGGTGCGACCCGGCGAATGAAATTGACGACGTTTTTCATGCGGGGACTGGCGCCGATCATGTCGTGCTCGAGATCGACCTCCGCGCGCAGCTCTTGATTTTCTTGGCGTAATTGCTCCCACTGCTGCACGTTGTCGAGCGCGATGCTGGCAATTCCGGCCACAGCTGTCATCACCTGCAAGTGATGATCGTCGAAATGCTCGCCTGGTGCGTGACTGTCGAGATAAATCGCACCCACTGCTGTGCCTGAGACCACAAGCGGGACACAAAGCAGGGAGCTAACACTCAATTCAGCAAGAGTTTGTATCTGATTGAAAACTTCATCGCCGGGGACGTCGTTTACAACCACTCCAACGCGATCCCGCCGAACACGCTGTACCACGGTGCGGCTTACTCGAACCGGATGGCCGGGGCCGCGCACCCGATCCCAGGCAACGGCGGAACTGAACTCGCCTGTGCGGTCGAAAAGCAATACAGCTCCACGCTCGGCGGGAACCAGGTCGAAGATCATGCCTAGGAGTTGCCATTGCAGCGAGTCCTGGTCCCGAATACCGCCGATGCCGCTGGCAATTTTGAGCAGTGCGTTCAGATCGCTGGCCAATCGGGCTGTTTGCGGCAAGGTCGCAATCCCGCAATCCGGTCGTCCATACAAGGCATCTTCTGGTCGAAGTAGTAGTGCAGTGTTGCCGATCTCTGCCGTTTCCGTCAATTCAAGCGGGTTTCTTTCGAGATGAAGCTCGTCCTCCCGGAGCAGGAATAGGAGCACTGAACTGCCAATGGCGATCTGATCTCCGTGCGACAAAAGCTGTTCATCGACTGGCACGCCATTGACGCGCGTTCCGTTTCGACTTCCAAGATCGCGGATGGCAAACTGCTCGCTCTTGGACATGAGCAAGCAGTGCCGACGGGACAGGGCTGCATCTGTAATGCAGAGGTCGTTGGACGACTCCCGTCCGATCGAGACGTCTCCATCGCGAAGAGAAAAGACGTCGCCGCGAAAAGGCCCCGCGACACCTACGATTCGGGGATTCATCTTTCCTCCCGTTGCGGTTTAGCGCACTTGAGCGGATCGTGAACGCGAGTCCGATTAACCCAAGGGATGGGAATCATTAACAGTTGGGTTAATGGGAAGCCGATCATGGGCTAAGTCGCGAAGCTTGCCACTCCGCGATTCTAGAGGTACGGATCATGGAATCATAGGCTTGTGGCTCGCGAAAAGAGCGGGTGACAACCGCGCTCAGCCTTGGCACGCTACTTGCATTCCATACAAACAGCAACGGTTTTCAAAACCATTGCAATGATGTCGGGGCGGCGCACACGCAAATTAAAAGTGGTAAGGGTTGGAGATTAAGCCAATCCTCTGAATTCCCGTCCCAACACGAGGAGATCATATGAAAAAGCAACTGTTTGTTCTACTCGGCTTGGGCCTGTTGGTGGGGATGTCCGCTTACGCCCAGACCGTCAACCTGAAAGCCGATGTTCCATTCAATTTTATCATCCGCGGAGCGACGCTGCCCGCCGGTGAGTACACCATCCAGGGGCTGGGAGATGGCTCCGCCATCGCGGTTCGCGGTCCGAATCCGAAAGCAAACACCATTGTACTGTCGCAACGGTGCGCATCCATCGACGCTGCAAAACAGTCCAAGCTGGTTTTTCATCGGTACGGAGATCGGTATTTCCTGGCCCAGCTTTGGGTAGCCGGAAGCGACTCGGGTCGTGAGCTGGCACAGAGTCCGAGGGAAATGGAAGTGGCGCGGAACTACACCGTCCAGGACGTAGTGCTCTTTGCGGCATTGCGCTAGTGCGTCAGACTAAGAGGGGGACTTTCGCACATCCTGAGCAGGAGGGCACACAATACTGTGTGCCCTTTTGTCGTTTGCATTTGAGCAGAGGGTGGGGAGAGAGGGGAGCATATGACTTCGGAGCAGAGCACTTGGGCGATCAGCGGGTGCATGTAAAGTCCACGATATTCAGCGAAGCCTTGGTCTCGTACCCGCTGAGGGACTAAGGATTTCAAGCCGCCCTCTGCCTGCCTCGCACAGTCGCTACTCAGCTAAGCAGCTCATCTCGCGTAGGGAAGTTTAGTATTCGGTCAAGGAAGGCCCGGCGCGAGGGACGACGCAGAGCCTTCGGAAATGGCGTCGGTGCAGTCTCGGACTGGGTGGCCAGAAGCTCGGCGATGTTCGAGTTGGTTAGGAATTGGCCGGAATCGAGCGAGCGGTGGGGAGCGGAGTCGACCAGCTTTCGAGTTTTCTTGCCATTTTTCTCGCCCTCTGGTCTTATGCCGAAGCAATCTCCTGCCATGTGACCAGCACTTGAATGATGCCGTAATCTTTGCTCGGCGGCTCGAAGCCCCAGCGGCCAGAAATAGAGTGCCCCCACCGCGGCCGTCACTCTTCGTTGCCACCGAAACACCAGCCGGCTGGGATATTTGTGAAGTCAATTGGGCCTCCCTCCGAGATTCCTGGCGAGCCCCGCCGTAAGCCCTTGAAAAATAAGTCGTTCGAGGAGGGAACTCTTAAAGGTCAGGCGGAGTCTATGAGAGTACGGATTGGTCTCCGGGCGGCGATTTTTTGGTCGGGAGTGGGTGGGAAATCCTATAATCAGGGAGCGCCGGAAAGTTATGGCGGGAGCAACCACCTTGGGTGATCTGGCAAGCGCAATCGGGGCACATGGCCACGAAGCAGCGATCGTCGCAGAGCTGAAGGTCGGCTCGGAAGAAGCGTATGCCTGGCTGGTCGGCGAGTTTCAGCAGCCAGTGTATGGACTTGTGTATCGGATGGTGAACGATCCGGCAGACGCGGCCGATACTACGCAAGAGGTGTTTCTCAAAGTGTTTCGGGGGATGAAGCACTTTCACGGCGAGTCGAGCTTAAAGACCTGGATTTACCGCATAGCGTTGCACGAAGCCGCGAACCGGCGACGTTGGTGGTCCCGGCATAAGGCGCGCGAAACATCGATTGAGCCGATAGAGACTGATGGACTTGCAATTGGCGAATGTGCCGTGCAGGCTGCGTTGGTGGACCGCGGCGAATCACCTTTCGATAGTGCTGCCCATTGTGAAGTGCGGCAAAGAGTAGAAGCAGAATTGCGAGAGGTGCCAGAGCCCTACCGCACGACTCTGGTTTTGCGCGACTTGGAAGAGATGTCGTACGAGGAGATTGCGGACGTGCTGGAGATTTCGCTGGGGACGGTGAAGTCAAGGTTGACTCGCGGACGCGCAGCGTTGAAGCGACGCCTCTCAGCATACGTACGGGAGTCGGGAGCGGAATTAGGACTGAACACGCCGCAGGAAGAAGAACAAGATAACCGATTGAAGAATTCGCAAGGTTCCGGAGGGGGTAGAAGAGTTGAGGTGACGTCATGAAGTGCACCGCGATACAGAAGTGCACTGAGGCCAGACAGTTGTTCTCGCCCTATCTGGATGGGGCGGTGACGGGCACGCAGATGCTCGGATTGCAAGAGCATATGGAGAATTGTCCCGCTTGCCACAGGGAGTACGTGTCATTGCGCAAGGCGCAGCAATTGCTGGGCACGTTGCGCCGTCCTCAGGTTCCGTCGGATCTGGGACTGAAATTGCGCCTGCTTGCTTCGCGGGAAGCGGCTCGGACGCGTGCGCCGAGGTTCCAGGGTCTTCGTCTGCGGATGGAAAACGCGATGTCGACGTTCATGGTTCCGGCGACGGCGGGAGTTTTGAGCGCGGTGGTGATTTTTGGCTTCGTAATGGCTCTGCTCGCGGTGCCGGCACAGGTGCAGGCCAGTAACGACGATGTTCCGCTATTGCTTCATACCGCACCTGAACTTGAGCAGACTGCTTTTGGCACAAGCCTGAGCTCGGTGAATGCGGATTCGCTGGTGATCGAAACCGACGTGGACGCGAACGGGCGGGTGCAAGACTATCGCATTCTTTCCGACTCGAAAGATTCTGAACAGCTTCTCCCGCAGGTGAAGCGGATGCTGATCTTCACCACGTTCCGTCCCGCGATGTCGATGGGGCGGCCGACCTCGGGTCGAGCAGTCTTGTCTTTCTCAAAGATCAGCGTGCGGGGGTAGCGCGGCCTCTCGGCTTTCGACGCGCTTCAATGTCAGTCCCGAATTCGGTCTCTTCAAAAGTTCACAACTTTAGGTGCGTATCCATGGACGCGGTTGATCCCCTTGCCGTGAGGGTTGTTCAAGTAGCTATTGCTGTTCGGATTTCGTAACAAAACTGCTATTCAGATTTCGTGACAGACCTTGGCAGAAATGGTCGGCACCACGCGAGCGCGAGTTAACTTCTTTATGAATCGGTTCAGACAGCTGGGTCTCATTGATTACAACGGCGGTCTGGAAGTTCACAGCTCGCTACTCGACATCGTGCTCCACGAGTAGTGAGGCGATACTCCTAAGTTTCTTCGAAGCCGAACGCATACTCTGGCTCCGCGCACACACTCGCCCACCCCCTACGCAGGCACTTCCAATCCCTTCAAGCGCGCGGGCGTGTCCCGGCCCAACCCCAAAACCCGGCAGATTATGGCGGTGGGGGTGCACTTTTGCCGTCTGCTGTCTCCTAACCCGTGCTCCGTTTGACGGGGTAGTACCTTTCGGGAAAAATTCGGCTACCCCCCAGGCCCCGCCCCCGCCGGTTTTGACCTGGCCGCCCGCGCCCGCCCGCGAGAATGGCTCGTGCGAGGGAGCGTGCGTGCGAGCAAGGAGAAGTTTTGACCGTCGGCCCAGACTACGACCTTTTTTTGGTTCGCGAAGTTCAGAGACAAGACGCCAGCGAGGCTTCGCCTCAGACAGACGAACTCGACGGATAGCTCCGGTTGCGTGCATCGAGTCGGGAATGGTAAACCACTCCGTTGAATGGGACCGCCGTACGGCGAATCGCCTGGCCGTAAACGCACCCCGCAACCGGAGCCGCCATGAGCGTACCACAGACTGTTGCCGACGTCTTAAGCAAGCACGTGGTGTTGGAAGTGGAGAGCATCGACCGAATGTATCTCAACGTTTATGTCCCTCAGCTCCAGGCCGTCGAAGGCACCTTGAAGTTCATTCGCATCCATCGCGGACACAAGCCATGTAAAGCGTGTAGGGCGAGAGCCCGAGCGTTTCAGTGAAATCATTCATGATCTCGGCCTAGTGATCGAACGTATACGCGAATTTCTTCGGGTCTGGCCAATCGCTGTGGCCGAAGCCCGGATAATCGGGCGCGACAAGGTGATAACGGTCGGAAAGCCGGGTGAAGAGAGGCTCGAACATCCGCGATGATGACGGAAGTCCGTGCAGCAGGAGAAGCGTTGGAGCGTCTTTCGGGTCGGCCTCTTTGTAGAACATGATTCCCCAGCACTGTGGATTTTTTTCTATCATCCTTTAACCTGCCCGTCATCTCCCCTTTACATTCCGGGACTACACCTTTACATCAGCGCGCGACGGCACGCCCGAGGTGTGGTTTCGCGACTCTCTTCCTGGAGGCTGTTTATGCATTTTGTTTCTGCAATACGGCGAGCTGCTCTTTCCGGATTCAAGCCAGCCGTAGCTCTCTTCCTGGTGGCTCAACTGCTGCTAGCGGCGCCGTTGTCGGCCTTCGCCGAGGGCGGGTCTGACGACGGTGAAACCCGCACGCCCATCAAGCACCTCATCGTCCTCATCGGCGAGAACCGGACCTTCGATCACGTCTTCGCTACCTACGTCCCCCGTCACGGCGAATCCGTCTCCAACCTGCTCTCCAAGGGCATCATCAATGCTGACGGCACTCCGGGCCCCAATTTTGCGCTAGCCCAGCAGTTCGAGGCTTTGCCGCCCTTTCGCACAAAATATTTCACCAGCCTGCACGACAATGAGAAGGCACCCTATCAAACCCTGCCGGCGCCCACTTTGAACTTTGCGCCCATCCCGCCGCCCCTGCCGGCCGGCGATCTTCCTTTTCAACCGGTGGACTTGTTTCCTCCAGGAACGCCCACCTCCTTCCTGAGCGCGATCGAGCCCTCGTTGGAACAACAGGATTTGCAGCTACTGACGACTGGCGTCCCCGCAGCTACCCAGACCGTCGTACTCCCCGACCCGGACACGCGGGTGCAGAACTTCAACAACTTGCCTAATGGACCGTTCCCACTCGCGGGGACAAATCTACCCTACGATTCCTACACTGGCGACACCACTCATCGGCTCTACGAAATGTGGCAGCAATCCGATTGCAATATCAAGCACGCCACGCGCACCAACCCCTCCGGTTGCCTCAACGACCTCTATCCCTTCGTGATCAACACGTACACAAGCGAGCCTGATCCCTTCAGCGGCGGGGCAGTCGACGACAATGGCGGCGGCAACTCGATGGCCTTCTACAACGTGCAGAAGGGCGACGCTTCGGTCCTCAAGAGTCTTGCGGACCAGTTCACCATGAGCGATAACTTCCACCAGTCCGTTATGGGCGGCACTGGCGCGAACCATGTCATGCTCGGCACCGGCGACGCTATCTTCTGGTCTGACGGTAACGGCAATCCCACGATGCCTCCGTCGCACATCGCGAACCCGGATCCGCTGCCCGGTTCCGACAACCAGTACACGGTAGACATAGGCTTTGACGGCAACTTCACCGAGTGCGCCGATCCCACCCAACCCGGGGTGGCGGCGGTTCGTAACTACCTCCACTCTTTGCCTTATCGTCCCACACCGAACTGCCGGCCTGGACACTTTTACATGATCAACAACGATGCGCCGGGCTTCCTGCCCGACGGCACCGTGGACACCAATCGCATCGCAAGTGGCAGCGCCATCCCGCCGACCAACGTCCGCACGATCGGAGACGCACTCAACGAGAAAAATGTTTCCTGGGCTTATTACGGCGGGGCATATAACGCGGCCGTTGCGCTTCAGCACAATCCGAACAGCACGGACCCGACGGTCCTGATCGGTCAGGCGTACTGCAACATCTGCAACTTCGAGTCGTATAACACGTCGATCATGGGCGATCCTCAACAGCGCGCCGCCCACATCAAAGATGCGACGGACCTGTTCGCCGCCCTCGCCAGTGGCAACCTGCCGGCCGTGTCCTTCGTTAAGCCTGACGGCCTGCTCGACGGCCACCCGGCGTCGTCGAAACTCGACCTGCTCGAGGGCATGATCACCAAGATCATGGACGGCCTCAACGCCAACCCAACCCTTGCCGCCAGCACTGCTTTCATCATCACCTTCGATGAAGGCGGCGGCTACTACGACTCCGGCTACATGCAGCCCATCGACTTCTTCGGCGATGGCCCGCGTATTCCTCTCATCATCGTGTCTCCGTTCACTCGCGGCGGACACATCAACCACAGCTACGCGGATCACGTCTCGATTCTGAAATTCATCGAGCGGAATTGGAAGCTGAAACCACTCACCGCCCGCAGCCGCGACAACTTCCCCAACCCCAAAACCCGGGAAGACAATCCCTACGTGCCGACGAACAGCCCCGCCTTGAGTGATCTGTTCGATATGTTCCACGGCGATGATGACTAAATCGCACTGAACCGAAGGGGCTGGCGCGACGAAACGCGTCCAGCCCCCTAGCAGCCCGTGGTGCAAGTCTGGGTACCTGAAACAAAAAATGGTGTGATCCCCAGGAGTCGTTCGTAGAATACGCGGATGGCGATGAGCAAGCGGAGTGGCGGGGAGAAGCAAGAGGACATCTGGATCGCGCACACGGAGTTGGCGGTGGCGCCGGGACATCCTTTCTATCAGCGGTTGAACGAGTTACTGGAGGGTGCCAGGTTCGACGAGTTTGTAGAAGGATTATGTGCTCGCTTCTATCGTGCGCGACTGGGACGACCCTCGCTACGGCCTGGGATTTACTTTCGGGCGCTGCTGGTGGGGTATTTCGAGGGATCGATAGTGAGCGTGGATCGCGTGACGGGTGGCGGATTCGCTGGCGCTGCGGCAGTTTCTAACAGTACCTAAGAGAAAGGAGTGAAAACACTATGCAAAATTCACTGTGTGACTCCGACGCGGCGTCCGCTCGTCGCTCGTTCCTCAAGAAAGAATTGGCGGTGGGTGCTGCCGGTGCCGGGATTGCTCTTCTCGCCGAGACTGCGCCTGTTTTTGCTCAAAGCAAGGCCTTGGAGGAAGGTAGTGGTAGTCTGACCAAAGGAGATGCGGCCTTGCTCCGGTTCGCAGCTGCAGCCGAAATCCTGGAGAGTGATTTTTGGGTGCAGTACAACGAACTCGGGGGCATCCAGGACAAGTGAGGCCCCGGGCGGGAGCAGGAATCCCACTTATACCGCCAAACTACAAGTTCTTCACGGCGATTTTCCTCAGTACATTCACGACAACACAGACGACGAGATTTTGAACAGCCTGGTCATCCTCGACGATCAGAATCTTTTTCATAACTGCCAACAGTGGGCAGGCATGCACAAGTCCTGTTACAAGGTGTTGCACATATCCGGACAACGGCAGACAACAACAATCGAGTAGCAAGAATTTCGAAGCCGCACGAGACAGACTTCGAGAAATCCTTTCGAGTCACCCGGAAAGCAATGCTAAGACGGGATCAATCCTCCGCCAGTTGTCGGGGAGTTGTGAGACTTTTGTCAAATTCTCCATGCGACCGCCTCGGAGCGATAGCGTCATCAGCGCAGAGACACCCTGGCTCGTTCTTCGTCTCGGAAATAGTCCATCAGAATTGCGAATGCGCACTGGGCGGGGCCGCTACCGCCGTAACCCCAGGCGATTCCGGTGCGTGAGGTTATTTAATCGGTAAGCGTAGCGGAAGCTGCCGTGTGCTACAATACTGATTGTATTGTGCTACATGGGTCGGGTTACGGAGATAACAATGAAGCGTGCCGCGCAAGTGAGTTCCTCGCGAAGAAAGACACGAGCAGACGTCGGTGGATCCGGCAGGCTGCGCGAAATCATGGTCATCGCGGAGCGGGAGGGCTTGTTGCGTGGAGAACGGACCCAGATGGTCCGGGGAAGAATGCCTGAGGCACTGGTGACAATTCGCGAACTTCGCAAACGGGGTGTGGGCAAGGGCGGAGAAGCGCACTGGGATCAATTCCGACACGGACCTCATTGAAGTGGCGCTCGCGAACATAGCGGTGGAAGACGATTACGCGGACTGGCTGCTCTCCCGCCGCGGCGCCGTGAGTCGCGAGGCCGACCTTGAATTCTGAATTTCGGGCCACTCTGAGACGACTGAAACCCGAAAAGCGTCGAACACAGCTCAAGCCGCGAGCGGAATCGGACCTCGACTTCATTGAGACCACAAGCAATAGGCCGCGAAAGCTGCTCTACGACACCACCGTCTACATCGACATCCTGCAGAACCGCTTCCCGCAAAGCGGCGAACTCTTGCTCCGTGCGGGGGCGGGGCCTGGGGAGGTAGCCGAATTTTTCCCGAAAGGTACTACCCCCGTCCTAACCCGTGCTCCGTTTGACCCTCTTCGCGGAACTCCTTACACTAAGAGGTTCTCCGCCTTGCATCTAACCATCCTACGGGAGGTTTTCCTGAGTTTACGGTGTAAAGGTTCGTCATTTGGTGGTTCGTTACTTCGACATTCGTCATCTCGACGTCCGCTATTTCGAGGATCGTTGCTGATGGCCCTGATCCTGCTGGGACCGTTTTGTGCGGCGGAAAATACTTCTCAGATAACGCTGGATACCAGCGAGACTCTCTTCGCGGTACTTAGCGCCATCAACACGTGCGGGTATGACCAGGGTTTGACTGGCTCGGACGCAATGCGGAGCAATATCCGGGCTCAAGCACAGAAAAATCTGCAGGCGTCAGAAGAGGCGCAGGGGACGGCTACGACGCTGTGTGGTTACTATCAGGCGCATCTGGGACAAGATGGCGCGCGCAACTTGTCGCAGTATGTATCGCTGGCCCTCTCTCTGCAAGGGCCACCGCATTTTCTGCCCAAGGCGAAAGAGGACGAACTCCCTCCGGATGCGGCGTCCGTTGTGGGGTTCGCTGCGGTGCTGGAACGTTTCTACGACAAGGCGGGGCTGCATGCAATCTGGGAGCAGAATAAGAATGCCTATGTCGCTTTAACCGACCGGTATCACGAACCGTTGGCCAAGATGGTTTTTGACACCGAGATATATCTGAAATTGGCCTCCTCAGGATATCTGGGACGCACATTCACCATTTATTTGGATTTCATGGGCGCTCCGAGTGAGATCAATGCGAGGAACTATGGTTCGGATTATTACGTGGTAATTTTTCCCTCGCCCGCCTCTTCCGGGGCGTCGCTGAAGATGGATCAGATTCGGCACACTTATCTTCATTACTTGCTGGATCCGTTGGCAGAGAAACATTTCAGTTCCATGAAGCGTCTCGATCCATTGCTGGTGTCGGTAAAAAACGCCCCACTGGAAGAAAGCTTCAAGAGCGACATCTCATTGCTGGTGACCGAATGCCTGGTACGGGCCATTGAAATCCGCATCACGGGGCCCAAGCAGACAGCGGAGGCCATGCGGGCGCAGGCTGTGGACGATGCGGTGCACCAGGGGTACATCCTTACGCGATATTTCTACAACACGCTGGTTGCATTCGAGAAAGATCCGGCGGGGATTCGCAGCGCATACTCCGGATTTCTGGATAATATCGACGTGAAGAGGGAAGCAAAGACAGCGTCAGAGCTAAAGTATGCCGCGGCGGCCACGCCGGAGTTGCTGCAACTGTCGCGGCTGGAAGACCGTCAAATGCTAGTAAATGCCGAAAAGCGTCTGACTGCGGGCGATACGAAGGGCGCACAGGAACTAGCCCAGCAGGCCCTGGAGAAGAAAGTGGGCGATCAGGGCCGGGCTCTGTTCATTCTGGCCGAAGCGGCGGTCGCCAACAAAGATATGGCCGGGGCGCGCGATAATTTTCAGAAAGCGATCCAGGCGGGGACAGATCCTAAAGTGATTGCCTGGTCGCATGTATACCTGGGGAGAATTTTGGATCTTCGGGAAGAGCGCGAAGCAGCTCTCGATCAATATCGAGCCGCTTTGAACGCGGGGGGGGCGCTGCCGGAAGTTAAAGAGGCCGCAGAACGTGGTCTGCAGCGACCCTATGAGCCGCCTGCGAAGCCGCGGTAGGGACAGCGGCTGGCGCGTTTACAATCGACAATTGGAAATAGTAGTCGCCAAAGGTTTGTGATTCTAAGGAGAACGCATGAAACGAGCAGCGATGACGACTGTAGTAGTCGTGGGTATTGCGGCCTGCAGCTTCGCCCAGAGCAACCCTCCAGCGCCTCAGAACACGCAGGCCGGTCAGCCAGCCGGACAGGCCGCGCCCGCGCCTACGGGCAAGCGCCCGCCCCAGGCCAAGACGCAGCCGGAATTCGATGCTTACAAAGCCGCGGCGGCTCTCACGGACCCTGCGGCACAGGAAAAGGCCGCGGACGATTTCGCCGCCAAGTTCGCCGATAGCGAACTCCGCGCGGTTCTTTACAAGTCGGCGATGCACGGCTACCAGCAAGCTAACAACGCCGACAAGATGATGGACATGTCGCGGAAAGTACTGAACTATGACGCCGACGACCCAGAGGCGCTGCTGGGAGTGGCGCAAGTGTTGGCGGAGCGTACCCGCGATACCGACCTCGATAAAGACCAGCGCCTTGCCGAAGCGAAGAAAAATGCGCAACGCTCTCTGTCTACGGTGGAGACAGACATCCCCACTGCCGGCCAGCCGCCGGACAGAATCGAGGCTTATAAAAGCTTCCTGCGTTCGGAGGCATACGCCATTTTGGGCACTCTGGAGTACAACGCCAAAGCTTGGCCGGACGCAGAGGGAGACCTGCGCAAGTCCATTGATGCGTTCCCACAACAGGTGGATCCGATTGCGGTGCTGCGGTTGTCGATCGCATTGGACAATCAGAAAAAATATCCCGAGGCCCTCAAGTACGCCAGCCAAGCGGTTGAGTTGACCAAGGAAGGAACCAACGCAGGCACCGCCGCTCGCGCCGAAAAAGACCGCTTAACCAAGTTGAATAGCGGAACGGAGCCGACGCCGAGCTCAGCTCCGCCGAAAAATTAGTTCTGGTTGTCTCTTCCGGGTCCAAGCATGAAAGAACGGGAAATCACAGCGTTAGAAGCCGCGCTGGGCTACCACTTTCGCCGCCGAGCTGTCCTTGAGCAGGCGGTCACGCACAGTTCACAGGCGCGCGAGCAGGAAGCGCAGCAGGCGGCAGAAGCAAAATATCAGGTCAGTGATAATGAGCAGTTGGAGTTTCTGGGCGACGCCGTGCTGTCTTTGGTCACCAGTGAAGAGTTGTTTCAACGTTTCCCGCAATTTCGCGAGGGTGAACTCTCGAAGCTGCGCGCCCACCTGGTCAGTGAAAGGCATCTGATTCAAGTCGCTCAGGAGCTTGAACTAGGCCACTACCTCCGTTTGGGGCGGGGAGAGGAAAAGAGCGGTGGCCGCGGCAAGACTGCGCTGCTGGTTGATGCTCTGGAAGCGATTCTGGCGGCCGTTTATCTGGACGGCGGATTGGAAGCGGCACGTCAGTTTGTCGTGCGCTACATCGTTGCTCCTGAACTGCAACGAATGGAGCGGGAGGGGGGCGCTCTACCGCTTACAGACTTTAAGTCCGCCTTGCAGGAAGCGCTGCAAGGGTTGGGCATGCCGCAGCCTTCTTATGTTTTGGTACAGGAAGCGGGACCGGAGCACAGCAAGATATTTACCGTCGAGGCCCGGCTCAACGCAGTAGACGGTCGAAGGCCGGCCGAGTTTGTAGGTCGCGCGCAGGGTTCGACCAAAAAGAATGCCGAACAGGACGCTGCCCGACAAGTGCTGACCTACCTGGCCTCACACTCGAAGGCGGGTGGCGCTCCGGCGGCAAGGGCGTCGCGCGCGGTTGAAAAGTGAAGTTGATGAATTTCCCGAGCGAGAAAAAGCCATGGTCGGGGGAGGCGGACCTCGTGGGTTCGCTGCAGTCGCTGCTGGGAACAGTGGTGATCGCCGTATTTGTGATCACGTTTATTGTTCAGGCTTTCCAGATTCCCTCCGAGTCGATGCAAAACACGCTTCTCACCGGCGATTACCTTCTGGTGAATAAGCTCACTTACGGTGGTGGTGGCGCGGCGGACCACATAATGCCGTACCGGAAGATCAGTCGTGGCGACATTATTGTGTTTCACTATCCGGTTAACCCGGCGCAGCATTTCGTCAAACGGGTAATCGGTGTGCCGGGTGACCGGTTGCGACTGGTGAATAAGCAGGTATGGGTCAATGGAGCGCGTTTGCAGGAGCCGTATGTCCGCTTCACTAAGCCCGCTGATGATATGTTTCGCGACAACTTTCCGCGCATGGATGTTCCGTCCGGCTTGGAACCCAAGTGGTGGTTGCAGCTGCGGAAGTTGGTGGAGGACGGACAACTCATCGTTCCCCAGGGTCATTATTTCGTCATGGGCGATAACCGGGACGACAGCTACGACAGCCGCTGGTGGGGATTTGTGCCACAGGAGAACATTATCGGAAGGCCGCTGCTGATCTACTGGTCAGTGCGTGACACCGACGACCTGGCAGCGTCCTCCTCATCGGTGAGTGATAAGATTTACCACTTCGGACATGCCGTGACCCACATCTTCCAGATCACGCGATGGAACCGGACCCTAAGGCTGGTGAACTGAACGCAAGAAACAGAACGGATCATAGTGGCCAAGAAAGAAAACAAAACAAAAAATAGGATTCCAAACGAGAAACCTCGCGAGACTACAGTCGAATTTCTGTCCTCGCTGGCGGCAGTGTTGGTGACCGGCCTGTTCATCATTACCTTCGTTGTGCAGGCGTTCGAGATCCCTTCCAGCTCAATGGAAAACACGCTGCTCATCGGAGACCATGTTTTCGTGAACCGTGTCCAGTTCGCGCCAAAAACGACGTGGACCGGCCCACTGCTGCCCTATCGCCAAATAAGGCGGGGAGACATCGTGGTGTTTCTCTCGCCACAGACGTCGGGACTCTACGTCGTGAAGCGGATTATTGGGGTTCCCGGGGACCGCATCCATCTACGCGACGGTGTGGTTTACCGAAACGGCGAAAAACTTGACGAGCCCTACGTACTTCACGACGCCGACAGATACGATCCCTACCGGAACAATTTCCCGGCGGTGCCTCCTTCCGACACGGATAACCTTTACGACGTCTGGCAGGCCGAGTTGCCATCGCATATTCAAGGGGAGGATCTCGTAGTTCCTCCCGGGCATTACTTTGGCATGGGCGACCACCGGGGCGTAAGCTTGGACAGCCGCTATTGGGGATTTATCCCCCAGGAAAACGTGATTGGACGCCCGATGTTCGTTTATTGGTCATTTGAAACGCCCAGCGACCAATACCAAAGGACTTCATTCGGCGACCGCCTCGGTTTTCTGGCGCACGTGGTATTGCACTTCTTCGACGAAACTCGCTGGCGGCGTACACTGCGGATAGTTCGGTAAGGTGTTGTGAGATCTTTTATTTCCAGGCGTCGTTCTGTTGCTGCAGCCGCGGTGGTCGTGCTGCTGATGTTTCTTCTCCGACCGGGGGCTTCGCACCTTAAAACCAGACTTGCCGGTTCCATTGGCGGAGCTCTGGCTCGCCAGGTGGAAATTGGTACGGTTCATATTCGGCTGCTGCCTCAGCCGGGATTCGACCTTCAAAATCTTGTGGTCTACGACGACCCAGCCTTCAGCGCTGAGCCTATGCTGCGAGCGCCGGATGTCACCGCCGTGCTGCGCCTTACCTCGCTTGTCCGCGGGAGGCTAGAGATCGCCCGGCTGAACCTTACCGAACCCAGCCTGAACCTGGTGCGTGGAGCGAATGGACGCTGGAACCTGGAAGCCCTGCTGGAGCGTGCGTCGAGGACTCCATTGGCGCCCACTGCAAAATCCAAGTCGGAGCCCCGCGCTGGATTTCCCTACATTGAAGCCAGCACGGGCCGAATCAACTTCAAGAATGGAGCGGAGAAAAAACCCTACGCCCTGACCAATGCCGATTTCGCCCTCTGGCAGGAGTCGGAAAATGCCTGGGGCGGGCGCCTGAGAGCGCAACCGCTGCGTGCCGATTTGAATCTGAGCGATACCGGATGGTTGAGAGTGAACGGCACATGGCAACGTGCAGGCAGCCTTCGCGAAACGCCGCTCGAATTCAGCATCGAGTGGAACGGCCCTCAACTCGGCCAAGTAAGCAAATTCTTTACAGGCAGCGACAGGGGCTGGCGCGGGATGCTCCGGCTCGAAGCAACTTTGCAGGGCACTCCAGCGCAGTTACAAGTGAGCAGCGACGCTTCGATTCAGGATTTCCGCCGCTACGACATTTCCAGCGACCAGCCACTTGTGCTGGCGGCGCACTGCGATGCCGGGTACAGTTCGGCGGAGCGCAGCTTGCACGATATTCTGTGCAGTGCCCCGGTGGGAACTGGAGCTATCACGGTGCGCGGCAATACCGGACTTCCGGGAAGCCACCGATATCATCTGACCGTGGCCGCAAAGCGCGTGCCAGTGAACTCCGCGGCTAACCTCGCGCGCCGCGCGAAGAAAGACTTGCCTGTTGATCTGGTCGCCACCGGCATTGTGGACGGCAGTTTTACGGTCAATGGAAACGGCCCCTCCGTCGAGGGGGCACGGTTCGAGGGTCGAGGCGAAATTGCGAATCTTCATTTGACTTCCGCCAGCAGCGAAGCGAATCTCGATGCCGGGAGCGTGCCCTTGCTGCTGACTTCGCGTGACTTTGGACGCAGCTACACCACGAACAAGAGGCAAACCCAAACTCCGCACAATGCGAGTCTCGCAGCAACGGCTCCGAGCCGACCGCATTTCGAGTTTGGTCCTTTGCCATTGACGTTGGGGAGGCCGGCTCCATTGTCAGTCCGGGGCTGGATTAACAGGTCGGGCTACGATGTTTTTCTTACCGGCGAAGGCGAAGTCTCGCACACACTGAAGTTGGCGCGCCTGTTTGGCCTGCCGGCGCTACGAACAACCGCCGAGGGCATCACTGATATGGATTTGCAAATCGCCGGGTCGTGGTTGCGATGGGAAGCCGGCGCTCCAACTGGTTTTTCCGCGCCGGAGATTACGGGGACAACGCAGTTGCAAAACGTGCGGGCTAAACTGCGCGGATTCAATGGACCGATCGAAATTTTCTCGGCCCAGTTGCAGTTCTCGCGAGACGCAATTCGGGTCGACAAACTGAGTGCTGCAGGAGGGGGCTCGCATTGGACCGGTTCCCTGATTCTGCCACGCGGTTGCGGAGCGCCCGGAGCTTGTCTGATTCGCTTCAATTTAGGTGCAGACGAGATCGCCATGGGCGAGTTGAGTCATTGGTTAAACCCCAGTCCGAGCCAGCCGCTTTGGTATCGGCTGCTGGCGTCAACGCCACAGGCTCAACCATCATTGCTGGGAAGCCTTCGCGCAGCGGGCAGAGTAAACGCGGATCGGTTGCTGATTCGTAACCTGGTGGCCACTCGCGTTGCCGCGGACGTCGAACTGGATAGCGGGAAATTGTTCCTTTCCGACCTGCGAGGGGAATTCATGGGCGGCAAGCATCACGGCGAATTGCATGCGGATTTTACTCTCAAGCCCCCGGTCTACATCGGGAGTGGAACTTTTGCCGGCGTTTCCATGGGCCAACTGGCTGATGCCATGCGCGACGGATGGATCGCGGGAACCGCTTCTGGAAGCTATCAACTTAATGCGTCCGGAGGGAGTGCCTCTGAGTTCTGGCACTCCGCGGAGGGCGCGCTCCAATACGATATTCGCGACGGCTTACTGCCGCATGTATCGCTGGGCAGCGGCACCGGACCTTTGCAGGTGGACCGATTTCTAGGGCGAATGCGCTTGCACGACGGTGGAATCGACATAAACGAGGGCAAGCTGGATTCGCCCGGCGGGGCATATCAAGTGAGTGGAACCGTTTCCTTCGAGCGCGAGCTAGCGATCAAGTTCGTTCACGCTGGATCTCCGCGCTACAATATCAGGGGCACGCTCGAGGAGCCGCTGGTGGCTCCCGTGAATGCGGTCGAGACGCGAGCTCAACTGAAACCCTGAAGGCTGTCCTGCATTTTGACCTGGATCCCTTCCGCCATCCTAATTCCTACGGAGCATATCCTGGGCCCCGCAGCACTTTCCCCGGAAGCTTGCCTGTCATTTTACTTTGGTCAACCACCGGCACCCCGTTCACCAGAACATAGTCCATGCCTTCTGAAAACTGATTCGGATTCTCAAACGTGGCTCGATCATGCACGGTAGAGGGATCGAAGATCACGATGTCCGCCCACATGCCAGACTTGAGCACGCCACGATCGCTAAGGCACATCCGCTGTGCCGCCAGCGCCGAAAACTTACGGATGGCATCTTCCAGCGTGAGAGCTTTTTCCTCGCGCACATACTTGCTCAAAATGCGCGGAAATGTGCCGTACGCGCGCGGATGTGGGTGCTCCTGCCCCAGAATTCCTTCCGGTGAAGCTCCCGACGAATCATTGTCGATAGAGACCCACGGTTGTTGCAACGCCAGAGTTACATCTGGCTGCGACATGCCGAAGACGGCAACTCCGGCATTAGGATCTTCCATAAGGAAATCAAATAGCGCATCCAGTGGATCCTTGTTCCAAAGCTTAGCAATATCAGAGAGCCTCTTGCCTTGCAGAGGGACAAGCTTGGGATTTTGCACGATCCCGATCATGATGGCCTCGGGACCGGGAATCTCCTGCCACTCGTTGTCCCAGTCCTTCGAGGGGGTCAGCATGTCTTTTCGCATGCGAGCCCGCATTCCAGGATCTTTCAAACGCTCGACCATCTTCGCCGTGCCGCCGTCGTGCCCCCAGGGAGGAACGAATGCTGAGAAGTCGTTGAACCAGGCGGTGTAGGCATAGGTGTTGGCGGAGACATCCATGCCGGCATTGCGCGCTGCATTGATTTTGGCTACGACTTCGGGCATGCGTCCCCAGTTATTCTTGCCCCCGACTTTGAGATGCCATATCTCAACCGGGATGCGGGCTTCGCGGCCGATGCGCAGGGCTTCGTCGATTGATGCAAGTACCGCGTCACTTTCGCTTCGCATGTGCGTGGCATAGATGCCGCCAAACTTCGAGGCCTCGGAAGCCAGGGCTATAAGCTCGTCGGTCTTGGCGTAGGGTGCGGGTGCGTATTCAAGCGAGGTAGAGACTCCCACCGCCCCGTCTTTCATGGCGTCTCGCACCAAAGTCTGCATCTGTACTAGCTGCTCCAGTGATGGCTGCTTGTCGTCGTCACCAAGCACCATGCGGCGGACCTGTGTCGCGCCTACATAGCTCGCCAGATTGATGCCCATTCCCTGTTTTTCCAGCCGTGCAAAATATTGACGGAGGGTCCGCCAGTCTGGAGTGATGTGGTAGTGCTCATAGCCCGAGTGGTCTGCGCGAATGATTGCGTCATTGAGCGGAGCGGCACTTCCGCCCTCGCCGGTAATCTCAGTGGTGATTCCCTGATAGATTTTCGACGGCAAGCGAGGGTCTACCAGGATGGTCATCTCCGATTGTCCCAACATGTCGATAAAGCCGGGAGCGACAACCTTGCCTTGGGCATCAATGGTACGAGTACGCGCATCCGCGGACAGATTGCCGATGGCTGCTATCTTTCCGCCGCGAATGCCGATGTCGCCGGAATACCAGGGCGAACCGGATCCATCGATAATGTGGCCATTCGTGATGACGAGGTCAAAGGCAGAGTTGGGGACTTGCGCGAAAAAATTGGGAAGGCAAAAAGCGAAAAAGATTCCGAGGATCAAATAATTCGCGAGTATTCGAGAAGTGTTGCTGTTCATAGCTGGCGCGAATTATAAAGCATTCGGCCCGGCGATCGACGCTTAGTGCCTGCTGCAGCGCAGCCGCGCCGCATGGTGTGCTATGTTTTAAACTGCCCGGCCACGAAGCGAGGCAAACATGCCGCGATATGAATATCGAGAAGTGAACCCTACGCCAGCGGCAGAAAAGACTTTTCTCAACTGGATTGAGCAACTGGATCGTGAATTCATGCAGCGCGATCCCGAGCACCGCAGCAATGTGGTGTGCGATGCCTTGCAGCAGCTTTATCTCGGTCGCCGGTACGGTGCTCCGAACGCCGCGGCGCCCTTAGCCGAACAGGCACTGGTGCATTCCTTCGATCCGCGTAACGCCACGCTCGAACCCGAATACTATGGTGACGTCGATGCATCCAAATACGCGGAACGCAAACCGCTGATCTGGTTCTGGATGATGTATGACCGCTCCCCCGGGGGATTGAATCACTGGCTGGGATATCGCGTGCGTGCCATGCTGGCGCGGCACATCTTCAAACACTGTGGCAAGAACGTGAAGATCTTTCACGGCGTGGAGTTTTCTTTTGGCTACAACCTCACGGTGGAGGACAATTGCACCATCCACAAGTATGTGCTGCTGGATGACCGCGGCGAGATCGTCATCCATGAGGGCAGTTCCATCTCGGACTATGCCAATGTCTATTCCCACGCGCACGACTTGAATGACGGCATGATTGTAAGCAACCACAAGACTGAAATCGGCCCGCGAGCCCGCGTCACCTATCACGCCACCGTGCTTAGCGGAGTGACCGTGGGTGAGCACGGTATGGTTGGATCCATGGGGGTAGCTTCGAAGAATGTGGAACCATTCAACATCGTCGGAGGTATTCCTGCCAAGACAATCAAGGTGAAGTCGATTGCGCCGGAGGAATTGCAGAAGAAATCTGGCTAGAACCGACCCGGGCAGCGCGTGGCCTGGGCTTTTTGCGTGTTAGTATCGATTTCAGGCCAGCATGACAGTGCAACATGTGAATATTGTGTTTCAGTTGATCGTGTTTCTCTTCGCGATCAGCTTTCACGAGTCGGCGCACGCGTGGATGGCGAACCGGTGCGGCGATCCGACCGCTCGCATGCTGGGCCGGATCTCGCTGAATCCTATCAAGCACATTGATCCCATCGGAACCGTCGTGTTGCCTCTGTTTGCCATGTTTACGGGAATTCCCGTGCTAGGCTGGGCCAAGCCAACGCCGGTGGATCCGCGCAATTTTCGCAATCAGGTTCGCGACGACATTTTGACCGCGGTCGTCGGGCCGATCAGCAACTTTATAGTCGCGAGTGCAGCACTCATAGTTCTTGTGATGATCGCGTTGACCTCCCAGGTGGGCTCCGCGATCGTGAACATAATCCCTTACGTGTATCCGAGTCATCTTGAGGTGCTGGCGGCGCAAACGAATTCCTTGCTGATGCCCGCTAGCCTGCTGCTTTATGACTTGATGGTGATCAATGTCGTTCTGGCAGTATTCAACTTGATTCCCGTGCCTCCGCTGGATGGCTCGCACGTACTGCGGCATTTTCTGCCGGCGCCGATGCTCCGCGCGTATGACACCGTGGGCTGGTTGGGTTTGATTGCGCTGGTTTATTTGGCCCCCGGACTTCTGTGGCACTTGATCTCTCCAGTTCGTGGAGTTTTCGACTCACTGTTGCATTCGGTTACGACTCGTTGAAACGTTGATGGCGCCTTCGACAAAATCCCGCAAACGCGTGCTCAGTGGTATGCGCTCCACCGGCCGGCTCCATCTGGGCAATTACGTCGGCGCGCTCGACAATTGGGTGCCGATGCAGGATCACTACGACTGCTTCTTCGAGGTGGCCGACTGGCACGCTCTCACTACCGACTACGCCGACACTACGCGCGTGAAAGAGAACTCCCTGGAAGTGGCCCTCGACTGGCTGGCGGCCGGACTCCATCCGGAAAGGTCAGTCATTTTTATCCAGTCGCATGTGCCGGCCCACGCCGAACTGCATTTGCTTTTGTCGATGATCACGCCGCTGGGCTGGCTGGAGCGCGTTCCCACCTATAAGGAACAGCGAGAAAATATTAAAGACAAAGACTTGGCGACTTATGGATTTCTGGGCTACCCCGTGCTGCAATCTGCCGACATTCTCATCTACAAGGCAGACGTGGTTCCCGTCGGTGAGGATCAGGTGGCGCACGTTGAGCTGACGCGCGAAATCGCGCGGCGGTTCAACGGATTCTACTGCGGGGCCAATGATATTTTCCCCGAGCCGCAGTCTCTGCTCACGCCTGCGCCCAAGCTCCCAGGCACCGATGGACGCAAGATGTCGAAGTCGTATGGCAACACGATTATGCTCACTGATCCTGAGCCCGCGGTCCGACAGAAGCTCAAAACGATGGTGACTGACCCGGCCCGGGTTCGGCGTTCCGACCCGGGGAATCCTGACGTGTGTCCGGTGGGTGATCTGCACAAAATTTTCAGCGACCGGTCCACGCTCGACAAAGTGTATGAAGGTTGCCGCTCGGCTAAAATTGGCTGCATCGAGTGCAAGAGTTGGGCGGCCGACGCCCTGGTGCAATTGTTGGTCCCTATGCAGGTGCGCCGCAAAAAATACGAGGACAATCCACGGCTCGCATGGGATATTCTGGAAGCAGGGAGTGAGCGGGCGCGACAGGCCGCCGGCGAAACCATGAATGAGGTTCGCGAGGCCATGGGAATGTCGCTAAGCTACCAAGCGCCAACGAATAAGTGAAGCACCGAATGCCGGAACCATCCAACGCTTTTTCCGAATCCGTCTTGCATTCTGAACCGGCACAGCCGGGTCCAACTCTGGTTGTCCCGGCAAAACGCGATCAGGAAAGCGACTCACCCTTCGCAGTCTCCGTCAGCGACGTCTATGAGGGTCCGCTCGATTTGCTGCTCGACCTGATCCGCAAGCAAGATATCGACATTTACGACATTCCCATCGCCCGCATCACGGCACAATACCTGGCGTACGTGGAAAAGATTCGCGAGCTTGACGTGAACGTGGCCGCCGATTTCATCTACATGGCCGCGGTGCTGATCCACATAAAGTCTAAGATGTTGTTGCCACGGGATCTCAACGCAGCACCGGAGGAGCAGGAAGATCCCCGGACGGAGTTGGTGAATCGGCTTCTCGAGCACGAGAAATTCAAATCGGCAGCACAGATGCTTCTGCAGAAACAGCAGATCGAAGACGCGGTCCTGTCAAATCCCTCGCTGAAAGAGTTCATGGAGGAGGAGGGCACGGAACCCGAGATCGCTGCCGACGTGATCGATTTGGTGAAAACATTCCAGCAAGTTCTCGATCGGGTTCGCACTCGTCCGGTAATCAACGTGGACGAAGAAACAGTCACAGTCGGGCACATGATCGACTACTTGCGGCGCCGTCTGTCGCTGGAAGATCGGCCCGTTCGCTTGAAGCAATTACTGATGCGAATTCCCTCGCGGCAAGCGCTGGTATGCATGTTCCTGGCGTTGCTCGAATTGGTCCGGCTGCAAGCCATTCAGGTACGGCAGGAGCGTCTGTTCGGCGAAATTGCAGTCCGCAAGCACATTGGATTTGATGCCATCATGAACGAACAGGCGGCTGTGCGCGACGACTGGAGATGAAAGAGAGTGGCTAGTGCTTAGTGATCAGTGGCTGGCTTCAGAGCCACAGAGTTTTGCTCTTCACTGGCCACTGATCATTGATCATTGATCACCGATCACTTACTTATGAGTTTAAAAGCCCAACTCGAAGCCATCATTTACGCGGCGGAAACGCCAATCACGTTGGAGCAGATGATTCAGCTAGTCAAACCAACCATCGTCGCCGAGGGGGTGTCGGATGAGGGCGAGATCAAGTCCCGAGTACGCTCAACCCTGGACGGATTGATGGTTGAGTATGGCTCGCCGGACCGTGGCATCGAGATTCGTGAAGTAGCGGGCGGCTACCGCATGTCCACCAAGCCAGAGCAGCACGAGGTAGTGCGAGCCTTTGCCAGGAGCCTTAAGCCACCGATTCGTCTTTCACTGCCGGCTCTGGAGACGTTGGCCGTGATCGCTTACAAGCAGCCGGCAACGGTGCCCGAGATCAACGATATTCGCGGAGTCGATTCCGGTGGGGTCATCGGCACTTTGCTGGAGCGCAAGCTGATCACGACCGCGGGACGAAAGCAGGTAATCGGCCGTCCTATTCTTTACAAGACCACAAAAGAATTCCTGATGCGCTTCGGTCTGAAAGACGTGCACGAGCTGCCTAGCATGGAAGAGTTCGAGAAGCTGGTAGCCGAATCGTTTCACTCGGAGCTGATTCCAGCCGAGGCTACGGCGGAGAACGACGACGGTGAAGCACCGTCGCGTCAATCGGACTTGGATTCGAGAAAAGAGACCTCGGAAGAAACTGATGAGCTGTCGCGCAAAACAGAGGCTCAAACCGCGGAGTCACATCCCGATCCGGAACACATTGAGCGTTCCGCAGCTGCACCCGAAGAATAGCCACCGTCGACAGAAAGCCTTCGCATCATGGCTGTTGAACGCTTACAAAAAATCATTGCTGCCGCCGGCGTGACTTCTCGCCGAAAGGCCGAACAACTGATCTCAGCCGGCCTGGTCAAAGTTAACGGGCAAGTGATCACCGAACTCGGTAGCAAGGCTGACCTGGAAACCGATCACATCCGCGTGAACGGAAAGCTTCTGCAAGGCAAACAACGTCACCTCTACCTGCTGCTGAACAAACCCAAGGGATACGTCACGACCATGAGCGATCCCCAGAAGCGGCCGACAGTCATGGATTTGATTCGCGGCGTGAAGGGCCGGGTTTATCCCGTCGGCCGTCTCGATTACGCCAGTGAGGGTCTGTTATTGCTCACTAACGATGGCGACCTTGCCCATCAACTGATGAAGGCAGCTTCCCACGTGGCCAAGACTTATGTCGTCAAGGTTGCAGGCACGCCGAACGAAGATGCCATCTCTAAACTCCGCGCTGGAATTTCCGTTGCCACCGACGATGGCAAGCGCGTTCGGACGGGACCCGCAGGGGTGCGCGTGGTGAAGGTCGCAGCCAATCCCTGGTACGAAATTACGCTGGTCGAAGGCCGCAATCGCCAGATTCGCCGAATGTTTGAAGCGGTCGGTCATCACGTGGAGAAAATCAAACGCGTGCGCTACGGTCCTCTCACGCTCGATGTCCCTCCTGGCAAGTTCCGTGCTCTCACTTTGCAGGAAGTTGCTCGCTTGAAAATTGCCTGCACCACCGGACTGGCGCGGGCGAAGCGTTTCGTGGCATCATAAGCGGCCAATGAGCCGATTCTTTGATCTGGTTTCGAAGCCCGTGCGCAACATGGGTGGCTATTCGCCCGGGGTGCCGCTCCAGACGGTTACTCCCCAGGTTCAGCAAAAGCTCATCAAGCTCGATTCCAACGAGAATCCGTTCGGCCCGTCGCCGCGGGCGGTTGAGGCCATGGGCCGTGCGCTCGCCATCAGCAGCGCCTATCCGGATGACGACTGCGCCCAATTGCGCCACAAACTTGCCGAGCACCACGCACTGCAACCCGAACAAGTGATGGTAACCGCCGGCTCGACCGCCCTGCTTGGATTGCTCTGCCAGACTCTACTCGCACCGGGCTTAAATGCGGTCACCAGTCAACGTTCGTTCATCGTCTACTCCTTGGCAGTGAGCGCAACCGGCGCGAGTCTTATCGAAACGCCGATGGCGAACGATGTTTTTGACCTGAATGCGATCCGCGATGCGATTGACGAGAAAACGCGCATTGTTTTCCTGGCCAATCCCAACAATCCTACCGGCACGCTCGTCGACGTCGGGATAGTTGACAACTTTCTGGCCCGCATTCCCGGCCATGTGATCCTCGTGCTTGACGAGGCTTACTACGAGTTCGCAATGCACTTCTCCTCGCTTCGAGGGACTACGCATTCCAAGTCACTGGACTACGTTCGACAAGGCGCCAGCATTGTGGTCCTGCGTACTTTCTCCAAAGCGCATGGGCTCGCGGGACTGCGTATAGGGTATGGCCTCGGTCCGCCGGAACTGCTGGCTTACTGCGCGCGCATGCGAAATACATTCTCAGTGTCGTCGGTGGCGCAGGCTGCGGCGATGGCAGCGATTGACGATCAGGGCCACATTCGCCGGGTCGTGACGAACAATGCAGATCAGGCGATTGTTCTAACCGACGCTCTATCGAAGTTCGGTTGCAGAGTGGTCCAAACGTCCACCAATTTTTTGTATTGCGATCTGGGTGAGGACGCCTCAATCGTTGCCCGGCGGTTGCAAGACGAAGGAGTAAGCGTCCGGCCTCTCCGAGCATGGGGAGCCCCCAATTGTATCCGTGTGACGATCGGGACGCCCGAGCAGAATCAATTCTTCTTGGGTGCCGTTTGCAAGATCGTTGGTCACAATCGGGCAGAACAGATCGCTCTCAACTCAAACCGAACCTAAGCACCACCCGGCGCGGCCAATCGCGCTGCTCCATACAGGCCAGCATCACTGCCCAGCAAAGCGCGCGTAATGATAGTCTTGCGGCGAGTGCGGGGCAGAACTTGCGCCGAAGCGCCCTCTTCTTTTCCCAAAGGATCCTCAGGAGCGGTCGCCGCATAGACCAGCGATCGTTCGCGCAGTTCTTCGAACATGGTCGGGGCAAAAGCATCCCAAGCGCTCGAAACTCCTCCACCAATGACGAACATATCGAGGTTCAGGACGTTGACCAGGCCCGCAAGTAGCATTCCCAGGGCCTTGCCGAAACGCCGAAAGATACGCCGGGCGTCTTCGTCCCCCTGAATCGCCAGATTGTAAATTGATCGTGCGCTGAACTCCGCATCCGAAGCTGCGGCTGTGGCAAGGGATTGGGAGAGGCCGCCGGTGATCGCTTCGCGGGCCATTCGGACGACGGCTGTGGCGGAAGCATATTGTTCGGCACATCCGTGGCTGCCGCAGCCACAGGCATGCCCCTCGGGCTCGAGGGGAACGTGACCGAACTCACCCGACATCCCATTCATGCCGTGCCAGATTTTCCCGTTCAACACGATGCCGCCACCGATACCGGTGCCTAGCGTGACCATAGCCATGTTCGGAACGTCGCGACCCGCGCCCAACCATTTCTCTCCCAGCGCAGCCACGTTGGCATCGTTCTCAAGAAAAACGCGGGCTCCGAGGCGCCGCTCAATCTCCGCCCGAACGGGATAGTCAGACCAGCCGGGAAGGTTCGCTGATTTACGGAGCATACCGGTTTCCATGTCAATAATGCCAGGGATGCCGATGCCGGCTCCGAGAAACAAGCCTTCGGGGCGATACTGAGCCGACAAGCGCTGAATGGCCTCACACATTTCAGCAATTACGTGATCGCGGCCCAGGGCAACCTTGGTGCCCAGCGTAACTTTTTCCAGAAGCTGGCCGTCAGCGCCGACCGCCGCAATGCGGAGATTGGTGCCGCCGAGATCGACCCCAATAGAGAAATCAGGCATGGCGTAAAAGATTATCAGAATGACACTGCAAAGTTTTATCGTTGATTTTTGATAGTTGATACCCTCCGGACCAGATTCTTCATTCAACCATTAAAAACCAACAATGGCTTCACTTCTGACACTTGGGGCAGTAGTGGCTGCTGCGCCCGGCGATGACTACGCGCCTGAGGGGCGTCTTGCATACCAGACAAGGTTCCCCTTCTCGGCCATAGACCCGATGCTGCAACTGGAAGGCGCCCTCTTCTCCGGCCGCGTCCACATAGTCCGAAATAGACGAACCGCCCAGTGCAATTGCTTCCTGCAAGACTTCTTTTACCGACAAGAAAAGCCTTCGCAACTGCTCATGCGTGATCGAAGCAGCGCGCCGGCGCGGCCGAATTCCAGCGCGAAACAAGGATTCATCCGCGTAGATGTTCCCCACGCCTCGCAGCAACTTCTGATTCAGCAGTGCGCTCTTAATTGGAGTCTTCCGCCCATGGAACAAAACCGTGAATCGGTCGAGCTCAACTTCCAGCGGTTCGAAGCCCCCCGCTTCGAACTTGCCGTCACGGGTCACGCTGAGCCGCCCGAAGCGCCGCGGGTCAACAAAGCGCAGTTCCCGGCCTGACGCCAGCTGAACAATTGCGTGAGTGTGCTTCAATACCTCATCTTGCGGCTCACATACCAGGAGGCGTCCGGTCATGCCCAGGTGAACGATCCACTGCGACTTGCTCTGTATGGCACCAGCGGCTGTGGAGCGGATACTCCCTTCGGCAAGCTCAGGGCGGGCTGCTCTGCCCGCCTCTGCGAGTGTTGTCGGGGAAGGCGGTGCTGGGCGGGTTTTGAATCCACGGCGCGCCAATCCTGTCTTCCTGCTTTTTGCGGAACTTGGTGGACGCGCCACAGGATTTCGCTCCAGATCGACGACAATGTGCTTTCCCACACGTCGAACCCCGCCAATGCGGCTACCCTCAAGCACTCTAGCTATTTCTAGCGCAGTAGACTTCAGCGGCTCCGGTTTCCGCCCCAGCCATACCGACTCGATTACGTCGCCGGTCACGCGCTTGTGCAGTCCGCGAGCAATGGTCTCGACCTCAGGAAGCTCCGGCATAGACGTTTAGTGTACAAGCCCTCTGCTCTCCCGTTGTTTCGCTCTTCTCTGTGACTCATAACCGGATCCATAAACGGATCCAGCCAACCTGCCGAAAGGCCCACCAGGAAAGAAACGCGCCCGCATCCATGCTGTTCCCGTCAGAATGTTAAGTGACACTCGGATAGAGTGTCGAAATGCAAGTTCGTGACGGAGGACTTTCCCGTGCACGGCAGCTGGCGCGCACGGGGAAAGGTTGAGCCGGGAGGCTCGGGTTCGCTATAATAGGATTGGATGGATTTCTATCGTCTGAGCAGCAAAACGGGGCCCGCACCTGCCGTCACTTTGGGATCAGCCGTCGGACCTTCTATCGTGGGCAGCGCCGTTATGATCCACTCGAACTGAATACCCGAGAGGGACGTTCCCATCATCCACATCGTCGGCGTCAGTCCACCTGGTCTCCCGCCTCGCCGATCGCGTGCTGGCCTTACGCCAGCGCTACCCCGGCATCGTTCGTCCGCGACCAGTCGCTTGGCTACTTAACCCCGTAGCAGTTCCTGCTGCGGGGCTCATCACAGCGAAAGGAATGAAAAGTGTCACCAATCTACTGAACGAGTACACATGCTTGACACTCTCTCGCGACAATGCAAAAAATCTCTGCCGGCACTGTATCCCTCGAGTCTCCCTCCGGTGCTCTCCCGCGTAACTTCTCCGGGTGAATCGTTTTCACTGTTAGGAGTCGCATTCCAAGCTTCGAGAAGATTCGCCAACAATGCACAGGAACTTGGCCCAAGTAAGTCGACCCATCCCTGTAACTGAAGTAGTGGTCAGCTATGCCAGCCATATCACGATTCACGTCTCTTTCTCTCGCAGCGTTTTCTGGCTGGCGCTCGTCGTGTCCGTTGTCACCGTGCGTACAAATGCATCGGCCGAAAGCCATCGTCGAGCAGCCGGACCCAAATCCGCACCAGCAGCCTCCTCCTTACCAGCGATTCGCGTCGGGCAATCTGCTTTTGACCCTCTGCAAAGGAGTGCCGGTTTATTGCGGCAGTTTGATTCGTCTATTCGATCCAGCGGGGGAAGTATCGGGAACGATCGCCATCGGATTCGAGTTATTTCTGCATCAAGACGAATCGCAGCCGGCGCTGGAAACGATTGTGGCGACCGAGGGCGGACCCGGATATCCGAGCACGGGTACGGCTTCCAGTTATGTTGGCTTATTCGCGCCGCTCATGGACCGCCACGATCTGCTCCTGGTGGACAATCGCGGAACTGGCAGATCACACGTGATCGACTGCGAAACGTTGCTGAATTCGGCGTACCTCTTCGTAAGAGGCATCGCGTTGTGGGGAGCATTCCTGGGCCCCGCCTCCGACCTCTACGGAAGTGGCCTTGCGGCAGATGATCTTGCGGCGGTGCTCGAGGCGCTTGGAATTGGACAAATTGATCTGTACGGCGACTCTTACGCACATTCTTCAGCCAGGCATTCGCAGGAAGGCATTCCGAGCGCCTTAGGGCACTCGTCCTGGACGGCGCTTATCCCGTGGTTGGACTCTCGCCCTGGTACCCGGAAGCAGCTCCGGCTACGCCGCACGCTTTCGAGTCGGTCTGCCGGCAGTCGCTCGCCTGTCGCAATCTTCCTGGAGACTCGCTTAGCCGTATCGTGTCATTGCTCAATGAGCTTCGCATAAGACCGTTCCACGGCGAAGCCCACGATGGCGACGGTCACTTGCTCGCGGTAATGGCTGACCCCACGAGCCTGGCACTTTTGGCCTTCGGCAATTCCACCGGTCCGGTTGTGTACCGCGAACTGGATGCGGCGGCTCGGGCTTACCTGGAGCAAGGTGATTCTGCTCCGCTGCTTCGGTTGTTCGCGGAGAACGGCGTTGTTTCCCAGTCTGGAGCCCCGCCGTTCGACCCAGTTTCCTACAGCGCGGGACTGTTCGTGGCAGTCAGTTGCAGCGATTACCCGCAGGTCTATGACATGACTGCGTCCCCAAAGGTACGAGTCTTGCAACGCGATGCGGCCTTTGCCAGTGAGCGGGTTAACCATCCCGGCGTTTACGGCCCGTTCAGCATTGCTGAGTTCAACTCCATCCCGCTGGACTACAGCGTTCTAGATGCCTGCCTGCCGTGGCCAATTCCATCGGCCGCACATCCACCTGGGCAGCCGGTGCCTCCGGACGCAGTGTTTACCTCGGCGCCGGTTCTGGTGCTCTCGGGAACGCTGGATTCCCTGACTCCGGCCAGGCAGGGCGCTGAGGTTGCGGCTCTGTTCGCGAACGCGCAGCAGATCCTGGTGGCCAACAGCTTTTACGTGACCGCGCTCGATGAGCAGGACTATTGTGCGTCGGTAATAGTCCGAAATTTTGTTAAGGATCTTGATCCGGGTGACACGGCATGCGCCGCGCGCATCGCCGAAGTGAGGACTGTCCCTAAATTCGCCAACTATGCCAGGCAATTGGACCCTGCAACACCCAGTGCTGGCAACCGAGGAACTCAGAACGACCTGCGTGTGTCCGCGACGGCCGCGCTCACCGCTGGCGATGCCCTCGCGCGCTGGTGGGTGAATCTCAGCGGATCGGGCGTGGGACTCCACGGCGGGCGGTTTCAATACAGTTTGGTGAACGGCCTTTAACCAATTCCAGCTTGCCGGTCTCGAATGGGTGAAAGATGTCTCCGTGTCAGGGACGATGAGCTGGGACTATTCCCAACCTGGGACCGTGATCGCGCATGTATCGGTGACGGGTCGCGGAACCGAGCCAGGCCTTCTTGACATCTCCTGGAATGACCGGCAACCCCACGCCATGGCAACAATTTCGGGCGAAATCGGCAAGCGTAAGATTTTAGCCACGATGTACGCGCCGTGAACCGCGAGGAAAGTAGATGAATCTTAGTCTTTCAACGGCACGATCGTGCTGCCATCCTGGCAAAACGTCGCTACTCTTTGCAGATCTCCGTTGGCTTGAGGCACGGTCATCACTGGACCATAACAATAGACGGCGTGGCCGCTGGCTGCAAAGTACCAGCGTCCGCCTTTCGGCTTGTGGGCAATCTGGGGAGTGGAGGGCTGCCGCATCGGCGGCGCCAGCCTGGGAACAGGCAAACTTAACAACAAGGCTAGGGTCAGGCCCTTCATTTAATGGTCTTCCGCGCTACAAAGTCACGGGACGAATTGTTGCAAAATCCGTGTTCTTAAATCGTCACTAGCGCCCGCCGTTCGTCCGCCAAATCCGAGGCTGGCCGGGACGGCATTTGCATCCGGGGCTTGCGCGTTTTTGCAGCATTGCTTTGTGCTCGTTGCGGTGCTGCCGCCTGGGAAGACCGGGCTAGCTGATCTTGTGCCTGGGATGACGGAGTCTGAACCGATCCAGCCTGCGCGCTGTTTGACTGAGTCTGGTTGGGGGAAGCCTGCGTCGGCACATGCTTCTGAACGTCCGCCGCATTCTGGTCTCGTACCGCTTTGCCCTTCATCGCTGATAACTGCATGCTGTCAGAGAACAGTTCCCGGATTAGCGCGCGCTGCGACTGGATGGTGGTACCCTGCTCCACAATCAGCAGGGTCATCAGCCCGTAGGAGAATAGAAACAGAACCGTCAGCAAAGGCAGTAGGCTGCGCTTCTTTATCGAGACCGCTGGGTTACCGAACAAGGTCGTCAAGTGACACCCCAATCTTCCGTGAACGTTGCAAATCACGTGTGGAGAATTGCAGCTTGTGCGCCACGGTGGCAGATTGGGTCAACTGACTGATATAAAGGCTCTTACCTGCATCCAGCGGGATCAACGTAGGTCTTCGAAGTGCAACTCGCTGCACATTAAGGGTAACCAACTTTGTTACTGAGGTGTGTGAATGAAGGCGCAGAAATGGGAGACTCTGGCTAAGTTTGGGTCCAAACCTGCTTTCGACCACGCACCGGCCGGCATACTGTGAACAGACGGTCTGGCCGCTACTTCATGCCCAGCACCAGTTTCGCAATGGTGGCCAGTTGCATATTCGACGTGCCCTCGTAGATCTTGCCAATCTTGGCATCGCGCCAATACTTCTCTACGGGATAATCCTTTGTAAATCCGTAGCCGCCGTATATTTCAATGGCTAACGAAGTCACCCGCTCCGCAACCTGTGAGGCGAACAATTTCGTCATAGCTGCTTCCTTCACGAAGTTGACGCCGGCGTCTTTCATTCGAGCGCAGTTGTAGACCATCAACCGCGCGGCTTCGATCTCAGTAGCCATCTGGGCAATCTGAAATTGGATGCCCTGAAACTCCGCGATGGCTTTGCCAAACTGTTTGCGCTGCTGCACGTATTTGCAGGCGTATTCCCAGGCGCCACGGGCGAGACCAATCATCTGCGCTCCAATGCCGATGCGTCCCTCGTTCAGCGTCTCAATCGCGATTTTGTAGCCCTTCCCAGGTTCGCCCAGCACATTTTCCTTAGGGATGCGGCAATCCTCCAGGATCAGTTCGCAGGTCGATGAAGCGCGAATTCCGAGCTTGTCTTCCTTCTTGCCGACGCTGAATCCAGGAAAATTGTTTTCTACCAGGAACGCCGTGATTCCTTTGTAGCCCGCTGTGCGATCAAGCGTGGCAAACAGCACAAACAGCCCGGCTTCTTTCGCGTTGGTGATCCACAGCTTGCGGCCATTCAGTACGTACTCGCTGCCCTTGAGGACAGCTCGCGTGTGCAAGCCAAACGCATCAGAGCCCGACTCGGCCTCGCTGAGCGCATATGCGCCCACCGTGTCCGCCGCCATCCTGGGCAAGTAACGTTTCTTCTGCTCTTCACTGCCCCAGCGCAGTAGCGCGTTGTTCACCAGTGTGTTCTGCACATCCACCACAACCCCGGCCGACGCGTCCACGCGCGATAACTCTTGCACGGCGAGAATTGCCTCGAAGAACTTGGCGCCGCCCCCGCCGTATTGTTCGGGAATCTCAATTCCCATCAACCCCAGCTGAAAAAATTCACGGATGAGATCTTTTTCAAATACCCCCTTTTCATCCATCTCCTTCACTAGCGGACGGATCTTTTCCTCGGCAAACTGTCGAATATTGTCGCGGAAAAGAGTTTCATCTTCGGAAAGATTGGTTAGCGGCATGCACTGGGGAAGTTGTAACGTCATCTCCGGCATAAAAGGATCTTCCAATGAAAAGTCAGCAAACCCTGAATTTTAGCACTTGAGAAGCTTGATAATGGGATTACCTCGACACCACATGTGCGGCTCCGATCCCGGCAGCGCCTTGAATGGCGGCTCGAAGGTGCAGTCTACCCGGGGTACGGTCCGATGTTGGATTGAATGTGATTTCCCCAGGGGCAGGAAAGAAGAGTTCAGCGCGACAAGTGTACTAGTCTCAGTCCATCCGCTTGCAGAATCCGCTGAATCTGGCTGCGCGCATGCACCGACCAGGGTCCGGTGGTATCCAGCTTCACGTAAGCTTGCCAGTGTTTGAGCGCCTTGCGCGGCTCACGAATCTTCTCAAACGCCAACGCGAGATTGTAATGGGCATCAGCGTAGGTTGGAGCGAGTTGTAGCGCCGTCTTGTAGGTCTGGATCGCTTCCTGCACCCGTCCAGTCTCATCCAGAACATTCCCCAGGTCGAAGTAGGCAAGCGCGTAGCGCGGATCGGCTTCTAGCGCCTTCCGATAATGCTTCTCCGCCAGATTGTAGTCCTGACGATTGTAATAAAGGGTGCCCAGGTTAATGTGGGCTGCGGCATGCGACGAATCGAGATCCAGAACCTTTAGGTAAGCCGCGATCGCTTCCGTCTGCATGTTGGTATCTTCTTCGAGTGCGATGCCCCGAGCAAACCATACCGCCGCTTCGTCTTCGCTGGGCGAAGGCTGTGGTGTTGGAATCGGCGTGCTCGTGACAACTTTTTCTCGCGGCAGGAAGTCCATGACGAACTGCCCGGCAATCGGCTCCAGCAGCTTGCCTTCGTGACGAAAAGCGATTCTGTGCTTGTTGGTAAGGGAAGCGCCGGCTTCGGCCAACGGATTTTGCATGCCGGAGGCTCGCTTCTGCATGGCCTCCAGCGATTCGCGAATCACTGCTGGACGCACGCTCTTGGCGCACAAATCACGAACTTTTTTTACCTGCAGGAGATCGAAGAAGGAATAGGCCTGTGAAGAAGTCACGAGTCCTGCCCGCTCCCAGTTCGCCAACTGGCGCGGAGTGAGATGGAGAATTCTCAACAAATCTGCTCGACTGTACACGATCACCCGGCTACGTCTCGCGAACATTGCCCCCTGCGCGAGAAACGTTGCGGGTATTATCCTCAACTTCACGCCGCAAACGCAAGACCAAAGTCGGTGGAAAGCTGTGGAGAACCTGGATAATCTACATGCCGCGAAAATGGTGCAAGCCTTCGGCGAGGGCCAGATTCCTATACGACTACTGCCGCCTGATAGTCCTCGTACGACCCTTTGAAGTCCGTGATCTTGTGATCGCTCTCAAAATGCCAGATTCGCGTCGCCACCTCGTCTATCAAATCGTGATCGTGGGTCACCAGCAGCACCGTACCGTGAAAACGCTGCAGCGCAATATTCAACGCGTTGATCGATTCCAAATCCAAATGGTTCGTCGGCTCGTCGAACACCAGCACATTCGGCTTCTGCAACATCAGCTTGCAAAACAGCAAGCGCGCCGCTTCTCCGCCGGAGAGCACGTTTGTTGACTTCGTGGCCTCTTCCCGCGCAAACAGCATCTGCCCCAGAATCCCGCGGAGCTCTTCATTCGACGCCGACGGATCCCACCGATGCAGCCATTCCAACGCAGTCGTACCCGTCTCGATCAGAGTGCGATGGTCCTGCGCGAAGTATCCCACCGATGCTTCGTGCCCCCAGATCACGTTTCCGCCGTCGATAAACGCACCGTCGTAGCCGCTGGTCTTGCGCAGCTCTGCCTCAGGCGTGGTCGGAGAATTAGCCAGCAGTGCATTGAGCAACGTGGTCTTGCCGACACCGTTGCGTCCCATGAGCGCAATCTTCTCGCCACGTATCACGCTGGCGGTGAAGGTGCGAATCACTTCCTTGTCCGCATACGACTTGCGCAGGCCCTCGAGCTCCAGAATGTGCTTCCCCGAAGGTCGCCTCTGCTCAAACTTGATATATGGGCGCTGAATGTTCGACCTGGCCAACTCCGTCACCTGCAAGCGTTCTACTTCCTTCCGCCGCGACTGAACTTGGCTCGACCGCGTTCCCGCCGAGAAGCGAGCAATAAATTCATTCAATTGCGCGATCTTCTTTTCACGTTGCGCGTTCTGCGATTCGATCTGCGAGCGCACCTGCGTCTTGGCCACGACCATGTCGTCATAAGTGCCGGTGTAGGTGATGATGGTCTCGTAATCGATGTCGGCAATGTGCGTGCAAATGCTGTTAAGGAAATGACGGTCGTGCGAGATCGCGATCACGACGCCGTCGTACACATTCAAAAATCCCTGTAGCCAGTGAATTGAATCCAAATCCAGATGGTTCGTAGGCTCATCCAGCAACAGTGCCTGCGGATGCCCAAACAGCGCCTGCGCCAGCAGCACGCGCACTTTTTCTCCCCCTTGCAATTCCCCCATCTTGCGGCTGTGTAGTTCGTCGGAAATATCCAGACCTTGCAGCAGGATCGCGGCATCGCTCTCAGCCGTATAACCGTCTTCTTCGCCGACAATGCCCTCCAGCTCACCGAGCTTCATGCCATCGGCGTCTGTCATGTCGTGCTTGGCATAAATCGCGTCGCGCTCTTGCAACGCCGCCCACAGACGCTTGTTTCCCATGATGACGGTATCGATCACGCCGTGGGGGTCGAAAGCGAACTGGTCCTGGCTCAGGACTCCCAGCTTCCGCGGACGCACGACCGTGCCCTTTTGCGGCTCCCGTTCGCCGCTGAGCAGCTTCATGAACGTCGATTTCCCGGAGCCGTTTGGTCCGGTCAGGCCATAACGCTTGCCCGGCGTGAACGCCGTGGACACTTCTTCAAAAAGTATTTTGGCGCCGTAGCGCATGGACACATTGCTGACTGAAAGCATGATTCTTGCGGCTTTTCTTTAGGACTGCGGGGAAATTCCGCCGAGACGGTGCGCAGCTGGAATATTTAGGATATCATGCGCCTTTTTGTTGTTCCGGCTCCGCCCTATACCCCAAAAAGATTCGCCTGGCTACCATCGACATAAGCGAGAGATTGGTGGACCTGGCCGGGATCGAACCGGCGACCTCTTCCATGCCATGGAAGTAAGGTAGCAGCCGGGCATTGATTTTTAAAGGACTTACGACCGGCGGAGTGGGCAAAAACCGGCCAAAATGGCGCAATTTGCTACCAATTTGCTACCAAAATTACTAACGCGGCAAGTGGGTTTCGGGGGCTGCATCGTGGGGGACCAGCCCTCGTTTAAATTCGGTGTCGGCGAGTCCGGATCGCAGTCGTGAAGAAAATACTTGCAGACCGTTGTGGAATTCTCCGTGGGCCTCGCACACCTGTCTTGGGCGCACAAAAGCCCGCTCTAAAGGCTTTTCTTTTTCTGAGGACTTCTAGAAAAAACAATAACTTGGGGAGTCTGCTCTTCGCTCAAGCATATCTCCAACCCAACGCAACTTGAGTTGTCGGCAGGTGCGTACCCCATTCAAGCGTGTTTTGAGAGAACTTTGATCGAGTTTTGACACAGCCTGTGCGCGGTTAGATGGAGGACATCCCGGTACGGAACCAGTCTCCTATTCGGACAACTTCTTTACGGAACAATAACTTGCGGAATCTGCTTTTCAGGTACTCATCAGCCCGGTTCTGTGATCGAGTGCGCGCCGACGACTGGCACGCCGTGTCCCAGAACGTAAAGGAGGACTTCTCGCAAACGGGCAACGAAACTGAGTTAAGCTCCTCACGGAATTTCTCGAGCGTTCGCTAGGACGCATGCTCAACGGAATAATCAGGGGGATGAGCAAGCTCTTTTTTCTGAGGCTGACACTTTGCAGGGAAAGGTCGGCGTAGACAGAGAGCCACATACAGTCGCTTGGTTACAGAATTAGCGAAATACGGTGTAAAGAGATTGTCAGTTTCTTGTCACGCGGGCGAGGGTCCACATGGCGATGTCTCTTGCATGTCTGGTAAATGTAAAACGATGGTCATTTGGCCGCATCAACGCTGATAGATTTTGAGATAGCAGTCTTGCCTTGACTATGGGTGGGATACTTGGCGAATTGCCGGCTATCTGGACGTGGTCCAGATTGGAACATGCGGAAGTTTCTTAGACATCACGGCGGGTTCAGGTTACTTCGCGCCTCGCAACCTGGGCCCATTCGCTCCTCGACCATCGCCCGAGGCCCCGGCAAGCTTCTCTTCAAGACAAACGCCATTTCACAATTCAGGCTCGTTATGCGGGTCGGGATAGTGTTGCACGATAGTCAGCAGCGAATTTCTCGATGCCTTTGCGCGTCAGCTCGTGTTGAATATCAAACGTTTCCCACGGTCGTTCCAGGTTAAGCTCCGCATAAAGGATAGGTTTACCGGGAGCCTTGTATTGGAACTGTTTGTCGGGCATCGGAAAATCTTTGCTCGTCCAAAGTTCTAAGATTTTCGCGGGCACGGTTACAAGCTCCGTTTCGAGGGCGAAACAGTAGAGCAGATGTTCTAGGCTGCGGATGCTTGCTGCAAGCACCAGAACATGACCATCGCCTTTTGAGAACATCCTTTTGATGTTCTTCACGACATCCATTCCGTTCTGACCGATGTCATCCAAGCGCCCGACGAAAGGCGAGATGTACACTGGCTTCTCGGTGCCTTTCGTTGCTGCGTACACTGCGGCTGCCTGCTGCTGCGAAAAGCACAGCGTGATATTGACCCTCATGCCCTGCTTCACCGAATTCTGCGCCGCCCGGAGGCCTTCTGCAGTGCATGGATATTTGATATACGCATTGGGAATCCACGAGAACATTTCCTGCCCTTGGCTGAACATCTCTAGCGCCGTCGTCTCCTCATCCGAGAACACTTCGATAGACACCCCGGCATCGCCAACAATTGCGGAGATTGTTTGAACGATTTTCTTGTATTCATCCATCTCCTCTCGGTTGGAGAGTTTGTGACCTGACGCGATGAGCTCTTTGATGTGAGGGTTCTTGGCAATCAACGACGGGTTGGTGGTCTGTCCATCGACAAATCCCAGCAGTTCCTTAACCTGTCGGGTCTCCTGCGGGTCGCCGCCATCCACAAGTATTTTTGTCTTGGGTCGAGTCATTGAAATCCTCCTACCGTTC
>Ga0070699_100000106_pt1 | contig 78563 bp, 142 predicted proteins | sample KBSK1503metaG_FD_65473 | JGI IMG/M metagenome (GOLD analysis project Ga0070699, IMG submission 65473) | Corn, switchgrass and miscanthus rhizosphere microbial communities from Kellogg Biological Station, Michigan, USA - KBS K1-50-3 metaG | ecosystem: Host-associated > Plants > Roots >... | reverse complement strand
GGACATACCGTCCGCGGTGATCACGACAGCACCGAGCGTGCGCACGTGCGCCGCAATGTCTCGCGCGATCGTCACATCGCGCGCCACGCGGTCGCGCTTGGAAGCGAGGAAAACCCCCGCACCGTTCGTCCTGAGTGCCGCAAGCGCCTTCTGGAGCTCAGGCCGCTCCTCGATCGTTGCTGCGCCGCTCTCCTTTTCCTCAACCCATTCAACGATCTGTATCCCTCCGCGGCCGGCCCACGCTGTCAGGGCAGCGCGCTGCGCCTCGGGGCCGTGTTCTTGGCGGTCAGTCGACACGCGGAGGTAGGCGATCGCGCGTTTTGGGTCGCCCGGCGGCGGCTTTTTGCGTCCCATCGCTGTTCAGTGATGTATCACGAGGACTAACCGAGCGGAACGTCCAGCGTAAGTAGTTGATATAATTGCGTTTTTCGACTTGCACCATTATGGAGCTGGCACGATTTTTGGCCTGATTTTGGGCGCGCGCACCGCACCCCTGGCTCTTTTCCAGGCTCGCACACGTCGCGAGAGACGCGAACACGGGATCGCGAGCTGGCGCGCAAGGTGGGATCGTGTGCGATCCGCACTTTCTCAGGGTCCGATCGGATGTCTTCCCGGCTTTTTCGAACCGTTACAGTAGGGACTGTCACGTGTAACTAGGCGTTTTCCCTTTGGAAAAAAGATCGAATAATTGCTTGCTCTACCACGTCACTAGTGGTAAGCTGGTTTTCCCTCTGAAAAAGAGGGGGTCCCTGTTCTCTGAAAACCTGAACGTCTCTCGCTTCGCTTCGCGCGAAGCGCTCGCACGCACGATCGATCGCGTCTTTTGTGGACGCACGGGCACGACCTAGGCGCACGAGCAAAGAGCGACGCGGCCCGATGCACGAGCATTCCCCGCGTAACAGTCCCCCCAACGGGTAGAGCCGAACGGGGACTATTTGTGTTTCGTTTTTCGCTCGCATGCATGATCTTACTCTACCACACCCACAAGGTGCGGGAGATGGATCGCGCATGCCATGGGGTAAACGAAACCTCAGCGATGCCTCCCGCGATGCGAGGCCTTTTCAGGTGACAAAATGGAAACAACTCTCATGCAAGCATCCCACCAGTGGAGTACCCGCCCGTCTGACGAACGATTCGTTTCGTTGGTCGAGCTGAACGCCCATTGCCAGAACATCCGTGCGAACAGTAAAGCGCTCACGCTCGAAAGCCGGGCGCTCGAGGCACGGCCCGTTGAAAACGACATTCACGCGCTAGTGATTGCGGGACCGAACGGCGTACCCGTTGCTCCCACGCACTGGGCGTTTACGCAGCTTGCGCAACGTGCTGGCGCCCCTGCCGGCTACCTCCGCGACATTCCCGCGCCTCTCGCCGCAGATTGCATCAACTACGGTCTGCAAACACGCACGGTCGAGGATATCGGCGTTTTGCTCTACAAGAACGGGGGACCCGCCCAGATCAAGGCGGTTACCGGCCCGGACTACGGGCGGATCTGGAATGCTGCAATCACGAAGGCACTCGTCGATCGATTCGGTGACGGATTGACCGGCGCTTTCCGCGTCCCCGGTGAATTCGGCAAGCGCGTTGCCGTCACGAAGGACAACACGACGCTATACGCGTCCGATCGGGACATGTTCGTGTTTCTCGCCGATGAAGAGCATCGGATCGAAGTGCCGAACCGTCGCAACGGGGAAAACGGAAGCCTCGCGCGCGGCTTCTTCGTTTGGAATTCCGAAACGGGAAAGTGCAAGTTCGGGATCGCAACGTTCCTTTTCGACTATGTGTGCTGCAATCGCATCGTTTGGGGCGCGCAGGGATACGAAGAAATCACGATCCGTCACACCTTGCGCGCGCCGGAACGTTGGGTCGATCAAGCGTTGCCTGCTCTTCAGGACTACGCGAACAGTTCCACGATCGGCGTACGTAGCGCGGTAGAAGCCGCAATGGGTACGAAGATCGGCAACGCAGAAACGCGGGATGACGATGTGACGAAGTTTCTCGCGTCTCGCTTTTCGCGTTCGCAAACGAGCGCGATCAAGGCTGCGCACCTCTCCGATGAAGGGAGGCCGATCGAATCCTTGTGGGACGCCGCAACGGGAGTAACGGCCTACGCGCGCAGCATCCCCTATCAAGACGAACGCGTGAATCTAGAACGTGAAGGCGGGAAGATTCTCGCGCTCGCCAAGTAGACGCGCACGAGCACACGGCACGCGATTGGAAACGATCGCGTGCCGTAGCTTGCGCATGTCGCAAGAGAAAGCGAAACGAGCAATGCAACCAGAAACACAAGTGATCGAACCAGAGACGCACGTTTTTACCGGGTGCGTTCTCTACATCGGTGGATCGTTCGGGTATCGGCGCGTCGAATGCCGATCCATCACGATCAAACCGGGCCGGTACGCGCAGCACGATCGCGCGCTTCACGTCGAGTACCTCGAAAAAGGAAAACGCAAGTCGCGCGCGTTCACCTGCTACGCGTTCGGACAACAAGCCGAAACGGATGCGCCTGGTTCCCGCACGAACACGCCGTTTGTAGTTCTCGCACCAGGCGCACGCGTCGAGCAACCGGCCACATTCGACCAAGTAGGAGATGATTCCGCTATCACGCGGCACCTGTCATGCTCCCCCGAATGGGATCGCGAATTCCACGCGGCCCTGACCAAGTGCGGCGCGTCCGTGCTTTTCGACGGTCGCAAAGGCGGTAGGTGACGTCATGGGATGGATCGGACCTGCACGATCGATGCACTGCACGATCAAGGCGCACGCGGATCGCGACGAGCAAGGCCGCTATCTCGTTAGAGGTAGCGGCGGCCCGTTCTACTTCATGGGAGACGCCAGCGACACCGGGGAAGCGGTCGTAACTGACGACACGGAGATCTGCGTCAACGGAGAATGGCGCGCACTGGTTCCGCTTCTCAGCGGCGGGCTTGATATCATGGTGCTGTAACTCGCGGATCGACACACCGCGCACGGGAAACCGCGCGCGGTAGTCGGCTCGTGAGCCGAGGAAAGAGAGAGACCATGACTTTTGATGAAGCACTGGCAAAGGTGGTGAAGCTCCGCGCGTTGTCCCAATCTAGCAACGCGAACGAAGCCGCCGCCGCCGCCGCCGCCGCCGAACGCATCATGCAACAATTCCGGATCGAATCCGCGCAGGTGGAAGCGGCGGGTAACCGCGACGAGCTTCCCGACGATCCGATCGTGGACGCGAAAGATCTGCTTTGGGACGGTAAGCGCACCGTCCACTGGCAGATTCAGCTCATCTCTGCGCTCTGCAATCAATACTCGTGCCGCGTTGTACTCGGAATCGCCGGGTATGACGGCGGAACGTGGAAGCAGGGTGTTCACATGTTCGGTCGCAAGTCTGACCTTGCGATCGTTCGTTTCCAATACGCGTACCTCGCGGTCGAGATCGCTCGGCTCTGCGAGCTGAACGGCAAAGGCAAAGGCCGCGCGTGGCGGAATTCCTACTGCATGGGCGCGGTCGCTGGAATCCGCGAAGCGATGTACGTCGCTCGCAAAGAGGAAACCAAAACCGCGACGTCGAGCGCTCTCGTATTGCTCGACGAACGCCATAAGCTCGCCACGGGCGCGCGTGACTCTTGCTATCCCAAGCTCGGGAAGGCGCGCACGAGCGGATCGGTCCGCGATAGCGGCGCGTACCAGCAAGGCAAGCGCGACGGCGCAGGCATCACCCAACGAAGCGCCTTGCCAGAGCGTTCACAACGTCTCTTGTCAAAGTGACGACGGATGCTCACTTAGTGAGCTAGGCGCGCATTCGCGCGCCGAAAGAAGAACGCGATCGGACGGAGGTTTGATCCCCGGATCGCATTCTTCTTTCGGCACACGAGCCGAGGAAAGGAAAGCGACCGTGAAGAAACCGCTCTATCAAGCACTTGCGGCGGCGCTCGACGCTGCCCGCACATGCGAGCAAACGAAAAAGACCAACGCGAACGCTGCGGAATGGCGTGCGAATCATCTCGCCCGCGTTCGCGAGCTTGTAGCCCAGCACATGCCGTCCGGCGCTGGCATCGACAACGGAACGAAGATCGACATCGATCGATCGACCGGGGACCGACTTGTATTCACGACGGCCTACCATCACATGAATGACACGGGCCACTACGACGGGTGGACCGAACACACCGTGACCGTGCGTCCGTCTCTTGCGTGGGGGTTTCGCCTCACGATCTCAGGACGTGACCGCAACGAGGTCAAGGACTACCTCACGGACGTTTTCGTAGAAGCCCTGAACGCGAAGGTGGACGAGTACCTCACCGATCACACCCCAAAGCCTGGGGCGACGCCATGAGCGCGCCCAGATGCAGCACGCGCTGTTACCACGATCGCGGCCACTCCGGACCGTGCGCTGATGTATTAGCCACACCAAAGCTCACGAAAGCGCAGCGCGACGCGTTGGAAGCGCTGGAGACCCACGGCCTTGCCAACCCTTGCGATCAGTACGATTCGGAAGTTTTGGTCGAGCGCGGCCTTGCCGCCTGGACCTACGATCGCCAGTTTTTGCAGCTCACCGACGCTGGCCGCGCCGCTCTGAAGGGCGGTGCGAAGTGAGCGCCTACACCACGGCTTGGCTAGAAGCACACGGCGTACCCGAGCGCGATCTGCGCGAACGGCTCCACGAAGCGCTGACGGTGCTTCATGAAGCGGCGTTCGTTCTCGAATGCGAATGGCAGGACGTCTCCGACTACGCAGAAAGCGTGAAGAAGGACCTTGCCGACAAAGAGGAGGAGCTTTCCGACAAAGAGGGCGATTCGGACGAGCTAATCGAAGCGCAATCGACTATCGAAGATCTCAGGCAACACATCAAGACGCTGGAAAAGCGAATCGAATCGCCTGGTCTCAATCTCTTTGCGATTCGCGAGCACTACGCGAAGCACGGGCTGCGAGTGATCGAGGGCGAAGGCCAGTCCGACACGCGTAGCGCGGACGATCTCTACCGCGAAGCCACGGAGATCGATGACGTCGAGCCGAAGAAGGCGGAAGATCTCTACCTCCGCGCGCTCGCTATCGAGCCGGCATTCGCCAACGCGCGATGCAACCTCGGAAACCTCTACTTCCGTGGCGGTAACGTCGCGAAAGCCGAAGAAGCTTACCGGCGCGCGATCGAGGACGATCCGCGATGCGCGGAAGCTCACTACAACCTCGGATACATCTTCCTCGACCGTGGCAAACCGAAGGACGCAGTCTCCTCTCTCGAGCGGGCCGTAGACATTGACCCGCGCTTCGCTGACGCGTGGTTCAACCTCGGCATGGCGTGCGAGCAAACGAGCAATCGCGAACGCGCACGCGTGAGCTGGCAGCGATACCTCGCGATCGAACCGCGCGGAACGTGGGCAGACATTGCGCGAAAACACCTAGAACCTTCGAAGCCTAAGCGCATCCGACGAAAGAAGACGTCATGAGCAAGCTCCCTCCGCCTGCGAACCGCGCAGAAGAAAAGGACGATGAGCTAGAAGACGTGCGCGCACACGAACGCAATCGCGTCGCTCGCTACCGTGCCGAGGACCCCGAACGCGCCAAGCGTCAGAATCGCGAGGCGCAAGAGCGTTGGCGCGCTCGAAACGCAGAGAAGGCACGGAAGGATTCGCGCGAGCGCATCCGTCGCCTTCGCGAGAACGGATACGAGAAATGAGCGCGAAGAAGAAAAAAGCCGCACCGGAATCGATCGATTCATTCGCGCACGAGCTTTTCCAGATCTGCCCGGATTGCGGTGGCGATCTGAAGTTCGATCCTAATCTCGTGGGCGACACGTGCGGAGGTCTCACGCTGCGCGGTTGGATGGCTTGCCAGAAGTGCGGCAAGGCTTGGCTGGCACCCAAAGGCATGGCGACCGTTTACGATGGCGCGTGGAAGCTCGCCAAAGGTGGACGATCTGTCGAGACAGGAAACGGACGGATCCGCGTCGATGGTGGTTCGAACGTCGAAGCCCTGATGGCGCGCATCGTGAAGCTCCCCGAGCTAGAGCTCGAGGTCGCGAAGCTCCGCAAGGAATTGGAAACCGTTCTCGACCCGTGGGCTCCCAAGAAAGACGGGCTAGGCGAGCCGTACACCCAACCGTTTCGCAAGCTACAACGAGAAGTCTACGACTTCCTAATGATGGTGAGACCAGGGGAGTGGGATCGTAAAGACGTGGAGAAGGCTCGGATGTGCCTTCGCGCGATCACGGACAGATTCGAGAACACGGACGAGCACGAGCTGACCGCTGCGATTCAGTACACGGTCAAGTACGGGAGGATGCCGTGAGAAACCAACATGAAGCTAACGTGTGGGTTCAGTTCGCATGCGCCGCAATGACTCGTGCCGACACTTTCGACATTGAACGAGCAGCGAAGAGCGCCGACTACATGCTCGACGAATATCGGAACCGCGTAGCAAAGATCGATACGCGTCCTGCGCCATCTCCCGTGAAGAAACCCGGAGCGAAGCCATGAGCAACACCCAAGGCGTTCGAGACGACAAGCTTCGCGAACTGATTCGCATTGCCGAGGAATCCGGCTGGCGCACCACACGGAGCGGAAGCGCACACATTCACTTCTACACACCGGAGGGTCGTTTTGTGGCGTGGTGCACGACGACCAAAGCGAGCCCCGGCGCTTACTACAACACGCGCGCGAAGCTCAGGCGCGCAGGATTGGAATGCTAGGTCATGCGATACGCACTTTTTCTTCTTCTCGCCGCGTGCGGTCCCGACGACTTCACGCGCGCACCGGGCGATTCCGGACCCGATTCGGGCGATGCTAGTCCACTCGACGCTCAAGGCAGCGAAACCACTGGTGACGGTGGTGGACTAGATGCACGCGAAGACAGCCGGGACTCGTCCACCGTCGATACCGGTGTCGATTCGTGGGTGTGCCCCACGGGAACGCCAGCTTGCAACGACGCGATCACGGCATGGTGCGCACGCATGAAAACGTGCTGCAACGGACAGTGCATGTCTGCGTGGGCGAACGCAGGCGGTTCGCAATGCGCTGCGCAGATCAGCGTTAGCTCATGCTCGAACAAGATGCTCTGCGAGACGCAGTGCCTCTCGGACCTGCAAAGCGCGAGCTGCACGGACATCAAAAATTCGCCCGCTCCCGCGTACGTCACGAATTCGTGCTGGGGGCTCTGGCAGTGAAACCGTGTCCCTTTTGCGGTTCGACGTCCCTTTATACGCGCTCGGAGTACGGCGTCGAACGTGTCATATGCCTTTCGTGTGGAGCGCAGGGTCCACACGAGACGCGTGCGATCAAGATTCCGGATCTTGAGGAAATCCCAGCGCGCAGCGCCAGTATGCAGTGGAACACGAGACACGCTGCGACTGGACTCGACGCATTACGAGAGCACATCAAATGAGAAAAACCCAACGAAGTAGAGTTGTGAACCTGATTGGCGACATCCCCATCGTCATCGAGCAAACGGTGGACGTGTTCACCGGCAAGTACGTCCTCGACATGCACACGCCGCGAGGAACTTCACTTGAAGCAGCATTCGAGATTGGGCTGCGACCTATCGAGGCCGAACGGCTCGGCAAGGCGCTGATCGCGATGGCAAAGATTGCGAGGGAACGATGACCGACGAAGAGCGCGCGCAGAAGTGGCTGGAAGATCCGCGTAGTGGCTACGGAGGCGCAAACACCGTTGCCTCCCTCACCTTTCAGTTCGAGGAGGTGCAAAAGCCGCTGCTGAGAGAGATCGCACGGCTATGCGATGTGCAAAACGAAATGCACGCCCGCATCGCCCAACTCGAAGCCGAGGTCCAGCGTTTGTACAATTCTGGAGGCACGACGCCTGGCCTTCTCATTGGCGAGCTGGAATCAAGACTGCACCACGCCAACGTGCGCATCGCCCAGCAAGAAGCCGCGTTGGAGAAGGCGGATGCGTTTCATTCAGCCTTTCGACACCACCGATGTTCGTACGGAACGTCGTGCGACACGCGGATCCCGTTCGTATTCAAGGACCAGTGGTGTCACGGCTGCGCACTGGACGCCGAATACCAAGCCGCCCGCGCCAAGGTGAAACCGTGACTCGACTTCCGCTCGTCCAAGAACGGTCATGCGGCTCGTGCACGGCGTGCTGCGAAGCGCTCCAAGTGAAATCGCTCGGCAAGGCCGACTACGAGCGATGCAAGCACCTGAGACGCGGTCCGATCAAAGGCTGCGCGATCTACAAGACTCGTCCCGAAGATTGCGCCAGCTACGAGTGTCTTTGGCTTGCCGGAACGCTTCCCGAAGATTTTCGTCCGGACCGTATCGGCTTCGTACTCAGCGTCTCGACGTTCACGGTCAGCGATACCGACACGAACGAAGAAGACCCCGATGCGTACATCATGATTCACGAGCTCAAGGCCGGCGCGTCTCGCACGGAGCGGGCGAACGGCGCTCTTGAAGCGATGGGCCAGCACGTGCTCGTGATGGAGATCACACGCGATGGGCTCCGTAAGGTCCGAGGTGGCCCCGCGCACGCCGTGCAGCGAATCATGGACATCGCGCGCGCGAACGAAGCCAAAGGCATCCCCGGTTACAGCGTCACTCCGAACCCTCCGAAGGAGACTCCATGAAGCTCGTCTTGGAGATCAACATCAACGATGACGACGGCATCGCAGCTACCAAGGGCGTGGGCGAGCTTCTCGTGAGAACCGGACGCTTTCTCATGAAGGAGAGCGAAGACACACCGCGTATTTCTGAATCGATCACGCGACGCGGCATCATCAACCTTGAAGGCCGGTCCGTGGGCGAATGGAGGATCGAATGAGCGACTATCTTCGCGACTACCAACGCTCGGCATTGGACGCGATCCGAAAGGCGCTTGTCGAGGTCGAAGCCGCGCTGCCTAAGGTGGTCTGGATTCCCGATCTCCACGAGATCGACAAGGCCGCGCCGGTCATCAACTTCAAAGCGTATCAGGGCCACGCGGACGGCTGGAAATTCTTGATCGTCGGAATCGACGTGCCTGGCGACGATCCGGTTCGCCAATACCACGGCACGGCAGTAAAGCTCGGCATCATTCTGAAACTTGCGCCGGACCTGGCGCGCAAAGCCGGAGAGAAAGCAGAGACGCCGCTATGAGCCTCACCAAATGGGACGTGGGCCAGTGTTTGATCAAGTGCGCGGACACTCTCCACGAGGAGGAGGATGATCTTCGCGAAGCCGGCTACGAGGAGTTGGCGAAGATGCTCCACGAGTGCCGACTTACGATTGGTGATCACTTCAACAAATTCGGTTCGCACGAATTCGGATTACCAGCGCACGATCAAACGACCAAAGCAAGCCTGCGACGGTGCGAACCGTGCGGTGGTCCCGGTCCGAGTCTTTGGGACCCGAAGACCGGACGCTATTCGTGCAAGAAGTGCCATTCGCAACCGAACGATCCGTTCTTCGTCGATTTCGAAAGGCGGACTCGTGGGCTCTGATCCCTACCGCACGCCAGTGAGAACCGTTGCCGAAGTGCTCGGTCTCTTCGCGAATCTCACCGTCGAGATGATGACGCGCGAGATTGCTCGACGTCTCGAAGAGGAGCCATCACCCGAGATGGTGAAGGCGGCAGCGGAAACACTTCGCCAAGCCGCCGATCTGTTGGAGAAGCAACGCGCGCTCATCGACCAACAGAAGAAATGGATTCAGGACCTTCGGAACAGGAGAAAACGACGATGACGATCTTTCGAAGTGGAAACCCAGAGCTGTCGGTCGCCATGATCGGCCCGTGGGGACAAGCACACCTCCGTGTGAAAAAAGCCATCACGGAGGCGCAGGGCAATCTGAACGAGGCCGCGCGTGCGCTTGGCGTTTCGCGCTCGACAATCGGGCGCTGGCTCAAGGCGCATCCTGCGCTGGAACGCGAGGTCGAGAAGATGCGCGAACAAATGGAAGAGGAGGCCTACGAATGAAAGCCGGCATGATTCAGTGGTGGCTTACCTCCGATGGTGAAGAGGTCATCGTCTCAGATAGGAACGGAAACATCGTTGCTCGACGACGGGCGACGAATGACCACGAAAGGCGAGAATTCAACGAGCGCGTCGTTGCTCCGATGCAGTTCTTCGTCGATTGCGCGAACGAGGGTTACCAGAAAAGGATGGAGCCATGAGAAGGTTTGCAGCCAACACACGCGTTTCGGTCGAGCGCTCACGCGCAGAGATCGAGCGATTCGTCATCAAATACGGTGCGAGTCGCTTGGCCACGGTCTACGAAGGCGACCGCTGCATGATGGCGTTCGAATTCCGAGGCCATCGCGTGCGGTTCGTGCTCCCGTCTCCAGACCGAAATAAGTTCAAGCGCCCGGACATGTACGCGAAAGAGCATCGTCGCCTCTGGCGCGCCTTCGCGCTCATCATCAAGGCCCAGCTCGAAGGAGTTGTCAGCGGTGTCTTCGCGTTCGAGGACGTGTTCCTTGCGCATCTGGTTGAACCAAAGAGCAACAAGACCTACGGCGAGCTCCACGCGATGCAGATCGGAGCAGACCGTCAACTCAAGGCAGCGAGCCATGCCTAATCCTGTCACCGAGAAGGAACGCGCCGAGTACGTTCCGATCATCACGAATGTGGAATGCCCACGCTGCAAAGCGAAACCTGGTGAGCCGTGTGTGTACAAAAACGAATCTAGGCGCCGAGGCAGCGTCGCTCACGATGCTCGATTCGTCGAGATGCGAAAGAGCAAAAGCAATCGCCCACGCACGACCAAGTACGGGCGCGTGCATGGTCACAACTCTTTCGAAGACTTGAGACCACTCGCCTCTCGACGTCTTACGATTCGCGAAGAACGCGATGCTGGGATTTGGCACCCACTGAAAGTATCCGACGACGAAGAGAGCGTGGTAGAGTAAGCTTATGCGTTACTACCTCGACACCGAATTCGACGAGAGCGGCTACGGCCGCATCAACCTGATCTCGATCGGCGTTCGCTGCGAAGACGGTCGCGAATACTACGCGGTCGCTGGCGATGGATGGGATCCGAAGCAGGTCAATCCGTGGGTCCGCGAACACGTTCTTCCGTTTCTGTCTCTTCATTCGCGCATCAACCCGAGCTGTCTCAACGGTCGGATTCTTTCTTACGTTGACGGTGGCGACCCGGAAGCGCTCGCCGAGCTTCGCGAAGAGCAAGGACTCGACATCCGAAGCCGCGCGCAGATTCGCGATGACCTGCTCGAATTTTTCCGAGGACCGGTCAGGCAAGGACTGAAGCTCGTCCTCGCTGGAGTTGAGGGCGAGAAGCCGACGAAGCCCCAGATCTGGGGCTATTTCGCAGACTACGACTGGGTTTTGTTTTGCCAAATATTTGGTCGAATGATCGATCTGCCGAAGCTTCTGCCGATGTACTGCCTCGACTTGAAGCAAGAGATGGCGGTCCACGGCATCACGCGCGAGGAACTTCCACCGCAAGAAACAGGACTCGAGCACAATGCGCTCTTCGATGCCCGATGGAATGAACGCGCGCATCTAGCCATCAGCGTCCTGAAAGAGAAACGACGCGCGGAAGGACAAATCCCGTGGTGAAAGCGCTCTGGATCATCGTCAAATGGCGCTTTGAGTGGAAAGGCCCTCGCGAAGAGTTCGTGAAGAAACCCGGTAGTCAAACCTACTGGGACGGCGAAAGCTTCGTGCACTGGCGCGGCGCAGCGAAGCCATTCAAATGGCCAAAGATCGCTCATCTCGTGGCGCGCACAATGCGTGCAGAGGTCGAAAGACAATGAAAGCGCTCGACCTTGCCATTGCGTTCGCTCGTGGCCGTTGGCATAGCGCGCTCGACCGTGCGCTCCGCCAAAACAAAACACGCGGCGAGGTCTCCGAGAAGGCGATGAACGAGGTCGAAGAAGCCGAACGAAAATTCCATGAGCTTCAAGAAGTGAAGAGGGAACATGCCAAGTGAACAGCTCACCTCACACCTGCCTCACATCGTTTGGATCCGCTACCTCGGGAGTAAAAGATTCATCGCACGTTTCCGCGGACCCGTTGATAAGGCGACCGACGACATTCTCAAGGTTCGGAAGGACAAAACGATCGCTGACGCATACCTCTTGCCAGAGGGACGCGACGTAGAGAAGTTCCACCAGCAGCGACTCGAGCTAGACAAATGAACATCGAAACGCTTTGCGACAACAACGGGCACCCACGACTTTGGGGCGACGGCTCGCCCGTGATGATCGTGTTCGACGACGACGGCGACGTGGATTGGGCAAAGACTCGCGAAGCGAATCCGTGGGCCGTGAAGCGCGAACAAGAATCCAGCGTGCCGGCAAAGCAGGCTCGGCTTTCTACCGCCGTCGAACGGATTCGCGCTCGCTTCGAAGAGCATCGCTGCCACGACTGCAATGCGCTTCCCGGCCATGAGCACGATCCAGGGTGCGACGTCGAGCAATGCCCGTTCTGCGGGGGTCAGATCATTTCTTGCGGATGCAGCGACGTGCCGTCGCTGAGCTACGAGTCGATACGTTGGACCGGCACCTGGCCTGGTGTGAAAGAGTGCATCGAATACGGATTCTGGTGCCGCTGGAAGCTTCTCCCCCCTCTGGCGCAACTGAATTTCCAAACGAGCGGCTGGGTGCGCTGCGCCAAGGAAGACCCCGGCGCGCGCGTCGATCTAAACCGTCTCAGTGAAGAATGCATCTGGGACAAAGTCCAAAGGCGCTGGGTTCGTACGTCGGAGGAAGTTCTTACGTCGGAGGAAGCGACCGGTGACTGAACCTTCACGACTTCGGGATCGATGGGCAACGCTTCAAAGACGTTGCTTATGGATCGAAAGGCAGCTCGACATCCCGAACCTCAGCGAAAATTCCGCGAACCGCTACCGTTCTGAGCTTTCGGCCCTACGCTGGGTGATGGACATCGCGATCGAAAAACACCCTGAACTTCTCAAGGTGCGCCATGGATGAAAAAGACAAACCCGAGAAACTTTTTCACGACGAGACGACCGGACTCGTTCACGACGCCGAGTGTCCGCGCACGAAGAAAGAGTTCGGACAAGAGGGCGGTGGAGAATGCCCGAACGAACCCTTCGTGAAGATGATTCACGAATCCGTCGACCGCTACATGGAGCAGATCGGCGTCCCGAAAAAACCCGCGTCGAGCTCAAGCGGACCTGCGCAGGTCTCAACGCCGAAGTACCGTGAAGGGTGGGATCAGATTTTCGGATCAAAGAAAACGGTGGGCCAAGCGTGAAGTGGCTCGACTCTCAAGAAGAATATTTGCTCCGCGCACTTCGTGCAGGACCGGGCACGTTCACGAAAGAGGACATGCCCGCAATGCGATCGCTGGTGGCTCGTGGGTGTCTCTCCGAGAGACGACGGCGTTGTCCGGCCTGCGGCCTGCACGATGTTCTGGCCGTCACGCTCACCGACCGCGGAAAACTAGCGGTTCTGATTTTGGACGTTCTACGCCAGCAGCCGAACCTGCTAGCGTGAAAATGTGGTGATCCACGTCCAGGAGTCGGTAGCGGGCATGATCGTCGCAATCGCTCATGTCGGAACGCGCGTGTTCATCAGCCAGGGACCGCCCATCGCGGTGCAATTCGCGGAGGTGTGGATTCGTCCGTTCGACGTCTACGACGCCGTCGAGTACAACGTGCGGTTTGCCGCGATGCGAACTAGGAGAGAAGAGGATGGTCGAAAGCAACGACGTGACGGTGCCCAGCTCGAGCCGATGTGACCACAAGGATATGGCTGGTGACACCCTCATTGAGGTGAACGGCCCCTACCACCGCTGCACGTCGTGCGGTGCGACCTGGACCGATAAAGACCTTGTGATCGTGAACGACGAGCCACACATCTCCGTTTAGTCGCAGCGAATCGAGTACGGCACGTCCTTGAAGAGCTTACGGGCGAGCTCGAAGCGACGCCTGGCCTGAGTTCCCGTGCCGGCGTACTGCAAAAGCGGTTCGCTCACGGCTTCAGGATTTTCTTTGATTCGCTTTTTGTGCTCCAGAAGCGAGTCGCGCATGATCTCGCGGCCGGCGCGTGCACAATTGATCGGATCGGCCATCAACTCCTCGGGCGTGTACCCCTTCACCTTGGTCACACCATCGATGAAATGAACCTGGAGAAAGCAAAACGACGTCGGAACGCTGTCGTTGTCCTTCCCGCAGCCGGGCCATCCAGGTGGCTTGTCTTTGCAGTCACCCTTCGCCTTGTTGTCGAAACCGCTCTCATAGACGCCCACCGCCGTGAGCAGCGACGCCGTTCGAAGAGCACCCTCGGGACCCTCGTAAAGAGGCTTCTCGATCGACGCCTGCGCAATGGCGAGAGCAACGTCGACCGGTGTGATTCCAACGAGTTTTCCAATGGATAGCCACGCGGTCACCATCGCAGCCAAGACCCAAACCTTGAGTGATTCCATCCAGCGAACCTAGTCGCCCAGGCGATGCGAAGCAAAGATTTGCCGATTCGGGAGCAAACGTGCGAAGCTTTGCTCACCCAACACGTCGTGTGCGGACGACGAACACTCCTCCTTCGGGAGGTTGAACAGGAGTCCGTGTCATGACATTCATTCCCGCAGGTCGTCCTACCTCTCGCGTCGAACGTCTCGAAAAACTGATCAAGCGCGCCCTCGCCAGCGCAAGCGCTGCGCTCGCTCAGCTCGCGATCCTCGGAAACCGCGTACAGCAAGTCGCGCTCTCCGGTGTGGTCGTCGCTGCGGGCACCACAATCACCCCGGACGCATCGATCACGACGAAAGGGCCGACCGGAAAAATCCTCATCAATGCGAGCTACTCCGGCGTGGGAGGCGGCGGTGCAGGCGGCGTCAACGCGTTCCTTCAGGTGAAGGTCGGCGCGGGTGCTTTCACCACGGTGTATTCGTGGGCTCCGGTTGCGACCGCAGGAGTCGTCGACGGTGCGAGCACCGTGTTCGAGTTCGATTCAGGAGCTCCGGCCGGCACGGTGATCTCGGTGCACTGGCAGACGACCGCAGGGGACGATGCCGTTACGCTCGGCGGTGTGGCCGGCGCCGGCATCGATGGCGCAGCGCTTCTCCTCGAAGAAGTGATCTAACCGCGTCGAGGTCCGTCAACTTCTAGCGTTTTAGGGAGATCGCCATGACGTTTATTCCCGCAGGTCGACCGCGCATTGATCGGATCGAAAGCCTGCTCAAAAAAAATCGAGCTTTCGCTGCCGCCGTCGCTTCTGCAACCTCCTTTGCTCAATCGACGAGCGTCATCTGGCGTCCAGGTGGCGTCAGCGCGGACAACGTCTACGCAACTTGGGCTGAGGTCGTTGCTGCCGTCGCAAAAGTGAACGGCGACGTTACGATCGGTGTCGACACTGATCTCGCCGCCGCCGTTATCCCTGCTGGTGCATGGGATCTTCGACCGCCTGGCATTTCTGGCCCCGTTTACTTGGTCAACGCGAGCAAGACCAACTCGGCGCCGTTCATCACGATCGCGAATGCCGCCGTGACTATCCATGGGCTCTCCGGGCAATTCGACGTTCAGATCGACAACCGATCGACATCGAATGTCATCTCCGTGACCGCCGCAAACCAGGTCGATTACTACATGGGCGGATTCTCGGCGATCTACCAGAGCGTTCTTTCGGGTGCCGGCGTTTCGTTTCTCGCTATGACGGCGGGATCACTCAATCTCTACATGCAGGACGGAGCGTTCATTTCCACGCTCGACGGCGGCTCGATCGCCGTTCGCGCATCGGTCGGCGGAGTGCTTCAGATCTTCATCGAAGACACCGCCGTTCTCGACGCGAACATGCTTTCCGTTGGCGTCGGCGTCACGGGAAACGTCTTCGTCTCATCGACGGCATTCCCCGGACTCCTTCCGTACAACACGCAGGTTGCTGCCGCAGCGGTCATTCCTCTCGGGATGGTCGCTCGCGGCTCGACCGCAATCGTGGCTGGAACGGGAAAGACGGCGGCTATCCCCGCGTTTCTCAACGCAAACAGCCGCATTCTCGTGTCTCTCAAGACACCTGTTGGTGATGCCCTCACCATAAAGTACGCGGCGCTTGCTGCGGATCGCGTCAACGGAAATCCAGGCTCGTTCCAGATCTCGGCGCTCGTCGCGGCGGGCGGCGGAGCGGTCAACGGCGCGGACACCTCAACCATCGACTGGGAAGTCGCGACCACATAACGAGGAGCTGAATTGCCATGAAGACGATCGTTCCCTCGAAGATCGAAAATGCTGCTGGAGATCTCTGGTATCTCGTCCATACAACGACGACAGGCGGGCAATCTGATCCCGATGGTGGATCGACGGCCGTCTTCGTGAAGGAAGACTCCTCTGCGTCGGCGCACGAAGTGACATCCGACGTCTACCCAACCACGCCAGCGGGAGAAGAGGTCCGGCTCGAGTGTTGGGTCAAGAACAATTCGGGCAGCCGGTGGTTCTGGATGTCGCTTCTCTTTTTGGAGGCAGGGGAAGACGAGCAAGATTGGTACGCGTTCTTCAAACCCGTGGACGGTACGCGCGGGACTCAATACTCGCCGAATGGCAAGGTGGAGCTTCAGATCTCGGCTTCGGAATCCGGTTGGTATCATCTCACCCTGATCGTGCGTGGCCACGACGCGGAGATCACGGATGCATCCCTCGGTCTCTCCGACGTCGACGACGGGCTCTCGTATACCGGAGACGGGACGAGCGGGGTCAACGTCTACGGCATCCGCGCATATCAAGTCTGAAAAGAGGATCAACATGACGTTCGAAGAAGCTCTCGAAATTCTCAAGCGCGGTGGAGAGGTCACGCGCGACGGTAAAATCTTTCGCATCGGTCGCGGTGTGGAAGACGTCACCGACCCGAACAACGTGAACCGAGGTCACTTCGACGAAGACCATCGCAACGCGGACGATTGGGCGGACGCCATCGGGATCGGATTGTCCGCAGATACCGATCCTCCAGCCGTCGTCGATCCCGAAGCTGTCGATGAGGTTCTCCACGAGACGATTCCCGAAACGCTCGGGACGCTCGATTCCGAGCCGCCGCAATGAAACTCCTCGGTCGTGTCGAACGGCTTGAAAAGCTGATTAGGCGCGCCCTCACATCCGCATCGTCAGCGCTTACGCAGCTTCTCTCTTTCGGTACGCCTTTCTCTGCGGTACTGACGGTGCCCGACAGCGGCGCGCCCGTCATCGTGTTGTCGGTGCCGGTGACAACGAACCCGGTCCTCCTCGAAACGACGTTCATGTTCCGCGATCACACTCTCGAACGAAACATGTACACCACGCTTCGTTCGGAGGTGAATCTCAATACCCCGTTCATCGCGACGCAGAATGAATTCCAAGTCATTCAGCCTGGACTTGCGAATCCTCCGACCGTCAATGCTCCCGCGATCAATGGGACCAACGTCGATTTCAGCGTCACAAACCCGATTGCAGGAAACCCCATCGACCTCCAGGTGGTTTCCATTCGCCGAATCGCACCCATCTAGCCTTCTCTTGGCGGAGGCATCGGTTCGGTGGCGTTTGCCGCCGCCAGCGACTTCTCGATTTCTTCGTAGACCGTGGTGAGCTCCCTATCGCTCATCTTGAGGAGTTTTTCCGCGGTGACTCCAGCGAGCGCACCTTTCAGTTCCAAGATCGCTTTCGTGAGACAGCGACGACGATGCGGGCTCATCCGGCTATGATACGGGAGCAATGAGCGAGAAGCGTCCGTGGGCAAAACCGAGCGGTGTGCTCCAAGCCTTCGGGTGGCTTCACTGTCCGCAGTGTAACTCGCAAAAGCGCCCATCGACGGAGATCGAAGGGCCTTGTGCGTGGTGCTGGGACAACGAAGAAAAGCGCCATCTTCGGTACGTCAAGCCCGATCGCTACAAAGAATGGCGCAAGCAGCATGGGCTTCCCGAGGACGATGAGGATGATGTTCCAACTTCACCCGAATCGAGGCAAGCTCTCGAAAGACCTCCACCGCTCGAACCTGCCCCAGATACGGATCCCGCACCGTTTAGACCACCGATCAAACGCGAGGAGGACTGATGCGACGTCGAAGAAAAGCAAAACGGAATCCGCCCGAGAACGTCGATTCCGTCCTCACGATCGGTGGTCTCGTTGGTATCGCTTCCGCCGTGCTGGGAGCTCCGCAACTTGGCGGCGCTCTTCTTCTCGGATCGGGAACGTACGCGATTGTCAAAGGCAAAGCTCTGACTAAGGTGGTTGGCGGCATCTACGATCTCATCGGTCTCGGAATGGTCGTCGTCCGGCGATGATGAAACCGGCGATGCTTCAGGAGCTCTCTCGCCTCTTTGATCTCGAGGCGCAGGATGCGATCGTGAATCGAATCGTCAACGGACGTCCGGCACTTCCGGCCGAAGAAGAAATTCGTGAACACCAGCGGCTTTCCAAAATTGCTTCGGAGCTTCGCCATCGCGCAGACGCCAGTATCGCACTACGCATCTTGGGGATCCGGCTATGAGCTATGACCTCGAGTACGGCGAGTTTCGAAACAAACCGCTCGCGTACCTTCGCGATCACGAACCGGACTACAGCGACGCAGAGTACATGATCAAGCGATGGCCGAAGGCCTTCACGATGGTGCCGTACACGTACCACTCGCGCTCGTATGACTCGGGTGGGCCGACGAATGAATCGAACTATCGCGTGTGGAAAGACGACTTCGCGGAGACCGAAGGAAAAACGTGGTGGGATCTCGGAAGCAGCGGCATCTTCGTTCGCATCGACATTGCGCCGACCGATCAGAAAGAAGCGATCGACGCACTCGAAGAGTATCCAATTCTAAGTGAAAGCGACGAGAGTGATCTCACCCAAGAAATCCAGGACGAGAATTGGAACGACTACGGCCTTCGTGATACGCGAGACGAACTTGCCGGCCGCGCCGACCCAGAGCTTCGCGAAACAGTGGAAGCGCTCTTCGAGAAGATGCCCGAACGGATCTTTGCGAATGCGTATTGGGAGCAAATCTCGACCGAAGGAAGCGGTCCTGAGCAAGATGGTGGTGGTTACGGCACGGTCTTCCCGCGCGCGTTCGAAGACTGGGACGGCGAATCTTTCAGCGCGCTTCTCGCGTGGCTTGGGCTTGAAGAGGCGGTCGTTCGCGTCAATCTTTCCGATGCAGCCTTCACGAGCTGGACACCTACGACTCGTGGAGAAAAAGAGCGCAAGCTTCGCATTACGAAAGAGCAGCTCAAAGAGTCGCTCGGAGAGATGAAAGTCTCCAGCGCCCAACTCGCTCGACTGATGCGCGACCAGGAGATCATTGTCCCCCTCACCGAAGAATTTCCCTGCGAGTCGCTTTATGTTTCGTGCAGCTACCCGTGGGAAACGGAGAACGAACAGGAGCAAGCCGATGAACGTCGTCACGCTTGAAGCCGGATCCAAAGGTGCGGATACCGTTGTCAAACTCACATACATGGACAGCCTCAAGCTCTTCGACGCGGGTTTTCGATTCGTCGGTCGATACGTCGTATCTCTATCGGCAGCCGAACTTTCGGACATCCTTCGCGCAGGACTCGCGGTCACGCTCATCTCCTACGCGAACAGCTTCGATCCGTCTGACGAGATCGCTGCGCTCCAGCGTCTCGGTATTCCAAAAGGCACCGTGGTGTGGCTCGACGTCGAAGGCGTTACCGACGACGTCGTCACGCTACAAAATCGGATCAACACGTGGGCGAACGCGCTCAAAGCCGCGGGCTACATCCCAGGTCTCTATGTTGGCGCAGGCGCGCTTCTTACGAGTCTCGAGCTCTACAAGCTTGCGGTCGTTCGATACTGGCACTCGTGCTCGCGCGTTCTCGATCGAAACGGTGCCGAAGCCGCACCGAAGTGCGGATGGTGCATGTACCAATGCGTGTGCGAGGTCGAACGTGCGGGCGTCGAGGTCGACATCGACTTCGTTTACGCGGACTATCAGGGGCGGACTGTACCTATGGTTGCGGCCTGACGGTCGGGAAAGGTAAGCTCTCCCCATGGCGAAAACCGCGCTCATTATTGGCGACAGCCATGTCGAGCCGGTGGGTGCATTCGGGCCGGATCTCGCGAAGCTTCTCCAGGCGCAGGGTTACATCGTCACCGTCGCGGGCGTTGGATCCTCGAACGGCCTGATGTGGGCCACGAGACAGACCGTTTGTCGACCTGACAACTCGTGGTGCGTCGACCAGTCGAAGCTCCCGCACTCACCTGATCTGCTTATCGTCTCGCTCGGGACGAACGATGCAGCGAATGCCGCCGCGGGCGGTCGCTCCGTCACGCAAGCCGTCGCCGACATCAAAAAGGCGATCGCGAGCTACAACGCGAAGCAAACGTTCTGGATTGGTCCGCCCGCGACGCGTGGGAACGTGCCGTACTACACGAATGCTGCCGTCGCGGCGTTCTACAAGGCAGCCGGTTCTGCCGTCTTCGATTCCAGGCCGGCGACGCAAGCAGCGGTGAACGCCGGCCAAGGCGATGGCGTACATCTCTACGGTGCTGGAGCTCAAACGTGGGCAAGCGCTGTTGCGAAAGCCATTAGCAGCCAATGGAGCAGCACGACGAAGATATTCGTTGCAGTTGGCGCTGTCGGAGCGATCGCGACCGCTGCGGTCCTCTGGCGCAAAGGATACTTCCGCCGATGAGCATTCCGTACGCTTCGCTCTTCGTCGCCGCCGGTAAGAAATACCACGTCGACCCTGCCTTGCTCGCTGCGATGGCGAGGGCGGAATCCGGATTCAATCCGAACGCGATGAGCCCAGCGGGCGCACGGGGTCTCATGCAAATCATGCCTGAAGTGGCAGCAAACCTCGGGGTGAACCCCATGGATCCGGCGCAAGCGATCGACGGCGCTGCGCGCCTCATGAAACAGAACTTGCAGAGGTTTGGCTCCACACCTTTGGCGGTGGCTGCGTACAACGCAGGTCCAGGTGCGGTCGCTCAAGCTGGAGGCATTCCTCCGTACGCGGAAACGCAAAACTACGTCCAAAAAGTTCTCCAATACCAAAATGAGTACGAGGGTGCGATCGGTTCGGGAGGAGCTGCTGCTTGGGTGAAAGAGCATCCAGTCGTCACGGTCGCACTCATCGCTGCCGCCACGGGCGGGGCGGTCTACTACTTCCGCCCTGATCTCTTTCGGCAAATCCCTGTCGTTGGACGTCTTGCAGCCGCTGAAGAAAATCCGGTCAAGCGTCTTCCTGGAAAACGTCCAGCATCGAAAGCTCCTGGAGCCGGCGGCGGTCGCGTGCAGACGCTCCTCTTTCCGCGTTCGAGTTTCACACCGGAGACTGCGCAAACATGGGCGAAGAAGCACGGTTTCAAAAGCGGAAAGGTCGACGTCACTGACCAGTACATCCGTTTGCGCCAGCTTCCGCCCGGCGGGCGCATGCGCACGATTCAATTTCAGGGTACGCCGATCAAAGCCGTCGTGAGGTTCGGATGAAAAAGAAAAAATCTCTCGAACAGCTCCGACCTCCGCAACTTCGCGCACTCGTGAAGCTTCTTCTCGCTCGTGGTCGCATTCTCGTCCCGAGCGACGAAGGTTGGAGCATCTATGAATCCCTCTGGAAGGCTGGTTGGGCTACGGCAGCCCAGGGCGGATTCCTTATCCCTACGGATCAAATTCCAGAGCTTCAGCGAGCAGCAGGGATTCGATGAACGACGCCGAGCTCGCCGCGCGCATCGGTCTCGGGCTCTCACCCGGAGATCTGCTCGACGTTCGCAAGACCGTCGATAGCGAGATTGCTAGACTCGAAGCGAACATCCGAGCCCAGATCATCGCCCAGGTGAAACCGCAGCTCGATAGCCTCGCTCAGAGCGTCATCAACAGCTCGAAAGACTACGTCCATCAACAAGCTGCCATGGCCGGAGAAACGGGCGCGCAGGCTGCGCGTTCCGCCGTTGTGAAGTACAGCCTCATCGCTGCCGGCGCCGGAATTATTGGCGGCGGTTTGCTCGGCTGGCAACTCGCGAAGAGACTTCGGTGATCGCCTAACGCCAGCAGCTCACGCTGCGAACGAACGGCAGTTGGATGATGAACGCCTCGGGATCGTAGCGACGTGTCAGTGGCTCCGCTGGCATTGCCCCGCCGTAGTCCCAATCACTCTTCGCGTAGCAATGCGTCGCCCACGCCGACGAGTCGTTGCAGTGCGAAAAGTCGGTAAGAAAGCTCACCATCATCTCGCACCGCGGAAAAAGAAGGAGATAGATGCGTAGGATGATGTGGATCACGACCCTCGTAGCTCCTCGATAAGAAGGAGCAGGTCGGTACGGCACGTTCGATCAAGTTCCTTTCGGATCGGTATCTCCGTCATCTCGACGACGACGGCCGCAGGCTGAAGGTTGTCCGAGATCAAGAGCCGCACGGCCTGCATGATCTTCGCTTTGCATTCGTTGCAGAGATCGACCCAATCCTCTTCCATCGGCCATGGAAGAAGGGGACCGGCATTCTCGGAAGACGTTTGGATACGCAGTACGGTGTGCGGAGATTTCGCGCCTGGAGTGCAAGACTTTTTTCTGCACGGCTCGCAGAGCTTGAGGAATATGCGTTGGTTCTTCATAGTCCGTCGATGCGTAGACGAAGACCGGCGTCTTGAGCGACAGCCATCATCGCTTCCTCTTTTGCGATCGTCCAATCCGTCGCGTCCGGCGGTTTCGGCGGATCCTCTTCGCGAATCTTTTGCCACTCGACGTAGAAGGCCGCCCACTCCTCCTTGGAGATAAGTGATGCTGCGAATGCATCGCTTACCTCATGGAGCTTCTTCGAAGCGCCGTGGAAGCGATCCCAGAACGCGGCCTGAATTTTCTTCTGTTCCATGAGCGCCGCATGGAGCTGGTTCGATCGATTGATCAACGCCTTCGTCTCATCCTCGAGTTGCATCTTCGTCCTCCGAATCTCCGTCGTCATTTTCGAATCCATCCCAATCATTGTCTTCTCTCTTCACCGACCACGTGAAATAGTGCGTGAACGTGATGTTGTCGCGAAATCCGTTCAAGTTGTGTTCGACTTTTCCGGTCGCCTCGAACGGTCCTTCCGCCTTGTCTTCGCTCACGGCCTTCGCGAGCTTCGTCAGCCATCGGAGATCATTGTCTGTAGGTGTCCTGCGATTACTTCGGCGTGCCGAGAGTCGCCATTCCTCTGGAACTCCTTGAGGCCTCGGGAAGTTCGGTGCGTACACCAGGATCTCCCATCCCTCGTATGGGCGAGGCCCGACGTACTTCCACATCTTGGCCGATTCGCGGAGGTACTCGGCGATCTCGAGCAAATTCGGATCAACGTTTTCCATGGCCACCTTCTCTAAAGCACCGGAGGTGCATCGCGATCGATCCGCGGTGCGGATTCACCATCCACGACCAGAGCATGATGGTCTCGTGGCAGTGCGCACACTCGTGGATTTGCGACGCATGCCGGGCATGGTGGGTAGTCTGCTCGGTCCACGTCGGTTTCGCCTCCATGTCGTCGCGCATGTTTCGAATGCGCTCGTGCGATAGCCGTTCGGCGCGACGCTTGATCACTTCGATCTCGCGAATCGCACCCTCGAAGTCGGCGGACTGAATCTTTTCCAACACCGACTTGAATTCGATCATGATCGAGATCGATGGACGCTTCCTTTTCGTTTTCTCCTCGAAGAGATGAGCGCCAAGCATGTCGTGCTCGTCGATGAGCTTGACCGCGAGAAGCGCGGCATTCCGGGATTCGTTTTCGGATGCTCCCCGATCGAGCGCGAGCGCGATCAGTCGATCGACGGTCTCGCGCTCCTTCATCAGGCCGGCTCTCTCACACGCATCGTTCGCGCGACCAGACCTGCGCATTTTTGGCACGTCATGACGTTTTTGGATCGATCAAACGCACCGATGCCGGGCTCCTCTTCCTGAAGTACGGTTTGCGCTCCACACACGGCTTTCAAACCGTTCGCAGTTGCGTGATAGATGAAGCTCTTCGGTGAATAATTCCATACAACCGTGATGCTGCGGTCCTTGCAAAGGACAAACACGCGCCGTTGGTCCTCGCGCGAAAAACCCATGCTCATGGCTCGCAGAAGGGACAGAGTTGCGTTTCGACCGTTCTCGGCCAGTGTCTCGTTGTGACCTTCCAGCCGAAGTTTTTAGCTTCCTGATGCGTGACGCCGCCGGGATTCTCCTCCGACGCGTACGCCTGCTCGCGACCACATTTGTGACAGAGAAATACGATCGTCTTGCCGTCTACGCTGAGCGAAGTTCGGAGACCGGTCACGGATCACCTCCTCCGTCAAGCATGTGATCGAGCGAAGCGTTGATGGCGACGAAAGATTTGTCCATCTCGTCGAGCGACGCGTTGATGTTGTCGAGGTGCCGCATGGTATCGCGCTGAATGAGCGCTATTTTGATCTCCATCCCGACGAAGAAGACCACGAACACGACCATCGTTACGATGAACTGCCTGTTCGTCATCGGTTGGCGCAGTTTGGTGCGCAACCGGCCCATCACGCGGGCCTCAGAGGTTCTTGACGAATTTCTCGCGCTCGCGCTCGCTCATGTTCTTCCACGCCCAAGCGGCGAAGAGACCCGTCCCGACCATTGCGAGACCGACGAGACCGAGACCGAACGGTGAACGCGTCCAGGTGGTGGGGTTGCGCTTCATGCATCGAGCCTACCTTATTTTCTCGAGCGCTTCGAGATGCGGATTTCTCGCGTGTTCTTGAGAGCGTCGAGTATGGCTTGAAAGCACTCACCGCAAAACTCGGCTTCGTAGTTGCGAGGATGCTCATCGGTCTTTTCGACGGACATCTCTTTCGGAAAGAGCTGAATTTCGTTGTGTTGTCCGTAACCGCGACGTGCTGTAGCGCGATGTGTATCGAGCACCGCCCAGTTCTTCGGAAATTGATCCGAATTCTCTACACGCACACCGCACCAATCGCAGATCCAATTGCTTTCGGATGCCATTTTTTTCTCCTTCACCAGTCCACTTTGAGAACGGGAACCTTCCCAGTTGCGAGCGCGACCATGTTGGCTGTTCCCGGTCCGCCAGGGAACGCGATCACGAAGTTCGGTTTCGCGTCGTCGAGCATGAACGCATTGCGAATCGGTCCAGCGGCGCGTCCGTGAGCGTCCCAATCCGCGGGGTACGTCTTCACCTTCTTGTGTCCGCGGTTGCGAGCCCACATATCCGCAAAGAAGTCAGCGCCGGTTGGACATGCGCCGTGGACAAGCTCGTCGAACAAAAACGAGTCGAGCACCCGGAAGACGAGGTTGCGATCCTTGTAGTCGCGACCTCCGCACACGAGGACCACCATGACTCAATCTTCGTCGGCGTCCGGCGTTTGTGCGATCACTCGAACGTCGTCGTATTCGAGCTGATACCAACCGTGTTCGTCGGTGGAGTCGTCGTCGACGTAGATGAACACGCGACCCTCAGCATCGAGGGCGTAAATCGCTTCTGCATCGCCCAAGAGCTGGATGAACTTGGTGTGCGTTCGCTGCGGCTTCTCTTGCGTCTCGTCTTTCTTTCCCATGGGATCCCTTTGAGCGGAGCTTACTCTGCCACGTGAGCTAGGGAAAGAGAAACGGTGGGCTTGGCGCGTGCGGGCGCGAAACCAACCGTTTCAGAGCACTGCCCCGCGGGGCATTGGACGCCGTCGAAGCGGCGAAAGGGACCCTTGCGAGTTTGGCTCTGCCCACACTTTACGTTCAGGGCGGCAACTTTCGCAAGAGAAGCTCGTGTGTCGACCGGTAAACGACGCGAAGCTTCCAGATCCGGTCGAGCTTTGCGCGATCGATCCCGAGTATCTTGGCGACCCGCGCGCGCCCGTGGAGCTCGATCGCACGTCGAAGACGGTCGAGCAGTTTTCCTCGGACCGGAATGCTGCGCTCCGAAGGTTTGATCCGACCAGGGACGTAAGTGCCGTTCATCATTCGACTTCTTTGAGGAGATCGGCGCGAAACCACTCACCGTCGAAGTGATGACGTGCAAATTTTTCATGAAAGACCTTCTCGTCGTCGGGATCGAGACTAAGAACGGCGCGAAGTACGACTCCACCCGGTGCTCCAGTTCCCAAACCCCTCAATCGTTTCGCGATGTTGTTCGCTCGTCCGATCTTCACGAGCTGAGGCAAACTTCCGTAGCTCACGCAGTACACGCCCGCGCATGTCGGTGGATCTCGGAATTCGAGAAAAGGATTGGACCGCCAGAGTTTCGCTGCCTCGATGATCGCGAGCTTCACGTCGAATGCTGCGAAGGCGTGGATATGTCTGTACAAATTCTTCCACGACCAGCCCAAGTCGGGTCTGTCGCCATCGAGCTCAGTGCCGGCATCGTAATCCGCCATGTCTTGCATGACGTCTTTTGCGAGGTCGCCCACGGGATCCCGTCGCTCGACCTGATGAAGCAGCCAGGGAATGAATTTCGCTCGAATTTTCACTTTGGTACCGTGGTGGTCCAAGATGGTCCAAGGGGTGGGCCAAGGTTTTTTTTCAATGATGTGGCCATGGTCCAAGGTGGTCCAAGGTTTTTTGAAGAATAGAAGAAGAATAAGAAAACTGTAGCCCACCCGTGCCCGCGGGCGCGCGCGAGCGCGTGTGCGCGCGTAGGGAAAAGTTGGACCGCTTGGATCCAAGGTACCCCGGACCGGCAAGATAAATATGTGAAATCACGAATAAACTTTCATTTTTCCACCTAGGACCACCCCGGACCGGACATGGATCCGGGGACGACCCGGAACGGTCCGAGGTGCACGTTGACTCGTGTAGCCAAGTCGCTCGAGCGCGGTCGCAACCGCTTGGTCCATCTGCTTTCGCCGCTCGGGCGGAACGCCGAGCTCGTTCAGGATCCATCGCGTGGTGACGATCTCTGCGTCGTGAGGAAGGACCTGCATGACGTCCATCACCAACGGGTCGTTGATGATGCGTTCGGCGCGCTCTTCGGCGAGGTCTTCCCAAATGGGATCGTCCTTTTCAATGATCCATTCGCTTGGATCCTGTCTTCGAGCGAGAAGCAGTGCTTCGGCCAGAAGTTGTTCGCGATCTCGTTTGATCGCTGCGATGTCGATCCTTCCGGTACGCACGGGCCAGAAGCGACGATTTTCTCCGTCGTCGAGGTATTGGTACGGAGGATTCTTCGATCCGACGACCACCGCTCGACGCGGCACCGTTAGAATTTCCTTCTTGTGCTGGAGACGAAAGGTGTCGGTCTTTCGTGTGATCCACGAGAACATCGCGTCCTTCTGCATTTTCCGAAAGCGAAGCTCGTCGTCGTGAAGAACCCACCACATTCCGGCAAGACGATCCGCTTCAGAATCCTCACCAATTTTGTATCTTCCGAGTTGGCTTACCCACTCATTTCCAAAAAGCTCTTCGATGCCCCAGTTTTTTCCCGTTCCCTCTTGGCCTTCGAGAATGAGCATTCCATCGGCCACGCACCCAGGGTAGAGCGCACGAGCCATCGCACTCGTGAGCCAAGCGCGGCCGATGCGACGAATAACCCTCGCATCGGCAGCTCCAAAGTAAGTCGTAAGCCAAAAGTCGAGGCGAGGTGCACCGTCGTGCTGAGGGAGCCTTTCGACGTACTCCATAAGACTGTCGTACGAGTGACGGCGCGCAGCGAGATCAATTCCTTCTCGAACGACATCGAGGCCGGCTCGAACCTGAAAGTTCCCTAACGCCCACGCTTGGACCACTGCTCGATCTTCGTCCGCAATCGCTGAACGTGATCGCGGGATGTCTGCGATCGGGGAAGGAAGAGGATTTGACCAGCGTACGGTTTGCCCGAGCATGTCTCGACGCGGACCTCCATTCCATTCCGGATGATGGGACAGGACGCGCGCGACGTTCTCTGCGATCGCTGCGTTCTGTCCTCGATCTTGAACAAGAACGATGAGCGGATAGCGCTGCGGCGACGGTTCTCCCTCGGGCGCAGGCTGCGCAGAGGGCGCAGCGCCATTCGTTGGTGGTTCACCTCCGGACGGAGGCGACGACGTTGGCGGATCGACAACAGGACGCGGACCGCGCGTCGCACCTTCGCGCGTGACGAAGTTTTCGGCAGAGGTCAGCGTCTTTCGAACTTCCGATCCAGAGAGACCAGCCGCACGCGCAGCTCTATCGAGCTCGGAGAGAACGTAGCCCCAACGTGCAGGAATGAAGCATCCGTTGACGAGCGAGAGGAGCGAGATCGCTTTGCGATGGAGATACGTGTTCCGAAGTCCTTCGGGCATGCGCGAAAGACGCGAGCACTCTTCGATGACAGCACGTTCGAGGTACCGTTCGAGCTTTCGTTTTGCACGATCGTCGGCGCGAATTGTCTCCGGCGTGTACTCGCGCGCGAATGGCGGCGGCAGTGGTTCGGCGATGAGCGCATCGACCCACGTCATGGGTAGCTCGGCGAGCGCGCCCATGGTGTCGGCGACCCATGAGTAAACGCCGCCAAGAAAATGCTTCGACGGTGCGACGACGACTTGTCCGCCTTTTACCTTCGCATCGACGCCGGGTTGACCCCCGATACCGGTGACGTTCTTTAGGCGATCCGTAGGGATGCCCGCGGGCAGGCGATAGAAGAGACGGTGTCCGCGGCCTGAATCGCAGCGTGGTGTTTTCGGAAGCGCTCCGAATTCGCCCGTAAGCTCGTCGAACCGCTCTTCGCTGTCCTTGTCGATCGCGATGAGGTAGTCGCCGGTTTGCTGCGCACCGAGTACGAGACCGACGTTCGGAGCGGCGACCTTGATCGACTGAAATTGATCGTGGATGGCGTTCTCGTCCTTTGGGATCGAGCTTTGCCAATTGCGAAGGATTGGGTGTTTTCCGTTCGTCTTCTGGTCGTGCGACTTACCGCACGTACACTTGCCGCCCTCGATGCCATGCAAGAAGACCGGAACAGCGCCCGCGCGGAAGTATTCGATCGCGGCGTCGAGCACGCGAATGTCCGGATCAGTGCTGAAGTCGAATCGGATGGTCGATGCGGGGGCGTGCATCATGCAGGCTCCTGGAGCTCGCGCTCGTAACAGAGCAGATGCAGAGCCCCGGCGCCCTTTCGCCAGGCGATCCGATCGCCCACTTCGAACGGTTCCTTACACCGGCTGCACGTCCCTGAATACTGGGAACGGATGATTTTGCGACGTGGCTTTGATCCGTTTGATGGTTCGGGGTCCCGCACCGTCCCTCGACCAGGTTGGCTCATGGGATGCGGACCGGGTCTCCATACAGGCTCAGTCACCGTTGTTGGAAAGCGATGATCACGGAAGCGTCGAGCACGATCCTCGGCATCGCGCTTTTTGTCTTTCTCCTCCATGACCTCGTGTTTGAGGCCAGCGATTTCGTTGTGCGCCCTCGCAAGATCCTCGTTGAGGCGTCGGATCTGACCTTGCAAAAGTGCGTCGTTCATGCGCGCGCCGCGCACCATCGACTCGAGGAGGCGGATGCGCTCCTGAAGGTTCGCGATGACGATGTGGTTGTATGCGGTGTCATCTCGACCCGTGGGAGCCTGCGGACCAGAACTATTTCCGATGAGTCCGTGCTTCTCGATGAGACGCAGCGCTTGAATGGCAGCATTCCTCGATTCGCCGTCCGTGGCGCCCGCGTTGAGAGCGAGCGCGATCAAGCGACGTACCTTCTCTTCGTGCTCGTTCACGTGATGACGAGCTCCCCGACCTTGCCGCGCTTGTCAGGGTTCGAATTGATGGATCGCTCCGCCCTCACCTCGTGAAGCGTCCACTTCTCGTAGAGTTTTCGGACGCGGGGCGTGTCGGCATTGCTGAGAACGATTTTTGTTCGTCCGGCAGGAATCGCACGAGCGATTGCTTCGAGCCGTTCTTGTTCTTTCCAGCCGAAACCGCCCTCGGTGTAGCTCGTGAAGTCGGCGTTTTTGGAGATGGTGTCGTATGGCGGATCGCAGTAAACGAAGTGGAATCCGCCCTTCCCGAAAACATCGAGGTTTTCAAGAAGCCTGCCGTAATCGGCGACGACGAATTCGATTTCGACCTCGCGAAGAAGCTTCGAGACCTCGCGAAGATTTTCGAGATCGCAGACGGTTGGGTTTTTGTACTTACCGAACGGCACGTTGAACTTCCCGGCCTTGTTCACACGGTAGAGGCCGTTGAAGCACGTCTTGTTCAAGTAGATGAATCGAGCGGCGCGCGCGACGTCCGAGAGAGCGCTCGTATCGAGGGCTCGCACCTCATAGAAATATTCTTCGGAGTGTTTCTCTTTGTGCCGTTCGAGCTGGATGACGAGCGCGGGAAACGATCGCCAGACGACGACGAACGCGTTGATCAGCTCCGCGTTCATGTCGCAGATGATCGCCTTCCTGAACCGACGTTGGTTCGCCAGCTCGAAGAACAATGCTCCCCCACCCACGAACGGTTCGACATACGTATCGATCTTCTCGGGCACATGTTTGAGCAGCTCCGGAAGAAGTTTCGTTTTCCCCCCAGCCCACTTAACAAACGGTCGTGCACTCATGACGCGTACCTCTGCCCTCCCCGAATCCTACTGATCGTTGATTGCGACACGCCGTAGGTCTCAGAGAGAATTTTTCCAGACCGAAAGCTGGATCGAATCGTGTCGGCTTCACGCTGCGTCAGTCTGGCGTTTCCGTTTCGTGGTCCGCGAGTGTCAGTGCCATGACGAACTTGATCAGCGAATTGATCATCGCGATCTCCCCACCTTAGATTGTCGAACCGATTGTTTGTTACATCTCCATCCAGGTGCCTCACTTCGGCTCTGGCGAACGGGCGTGGACCAACAAAATTTTCAGCAACAAGAACATGAACGAGAAGAAGGAAATGTTTCCCATTCTTGACGACGCTGCATCCTAGGTACCCGCCTCGACGATTATTCGGGACCAACTTCCGAATCTTAGTGCGAGACCGAATTCTCCCAAGGTTGCTCACCATGTATCGAGGGTGCTTAGCTATTTGTTTCCAGACTTCTTTCATCGTTTTCGCAGCTCCTTCATCCATTCCCATGTTTCCCTCGCCCACTGTTCAACGATGCGGTACGGCGTTTCACCTTCGTTCGCGCGAAGCAGGATGTACGGGATTTTGAACTTCGTGCAGAACGCCGCCCACGCCTTCTGCTCATCGCTTTGTTTGGTTTTGACGTTCTTGAGCTCGATCTCGAATTCCATTGGATACGGATCGCGAAAGAGCCAGCCGTAAACATCACTTTGTCCACGGACGCCGGCCTTGAAGTGCCTCCCCTCGGTCTCGACATTGCCGACGTTCCGAATGAGGAAGCGCGCGTCGGTGATCGTTTCGGTACACCACGCGACGAAGTACGGACGCAGCTCCGTCTCCGTGGCTTTCTTCAGCTCGTAGAGGTGATCGCGCCAGGTCACTGGGGACCTCGGAGAAGTTCTCGAAGGGCGATCAAATGGCCTTTGTCGAACATGAGGTCCCAGCATTTCTTTCCCCAGAGCTTCATGTCGATGGCTGGAGTTTCGCGTTCGACTCGAATGAGCCAACTCAAAAGGGTTCGGTGAAGTCCTTGGGGAGAGTTGGAACCATCTTCCCAACGAGTGAGCGTGCGTTCGTTACAGCCGAGGAGAGCTGCGAACGAAGCTCGTTCGAGATCAAAAGACTTCCGCAGGTTTTTGATTTGAACAGGCGTCACGTGTCCCATTCCTTCATCGCGGCCTCAGCCATTTGAACGAGTCGGTCGTCGGTCGTCTGACCCTCTTCGGCGCGCCTTTTCGCGCGCCACTCTTCTTTGCGGGCGAGGCGAGATTGCCAGGTGGGGTCTTGATCGAAGATCAGCGATACTTCTTCGCTCCACGACCACGGAGGCCACGCGCCGTACTCGTCCTTGTACTTCGCCGACACGTAGCCGGGCTTGTATCCGTTCGCGCGTGCCTCGCGGAGCTTCTTCTCGAAAAATTCTCGCTTCTCACTCACCGGCTTTCGCTCGACGAGCGGAACATTGTGCTCTCTCGGTGGGGTGAACGGCTGCACGACGACGAACGAATGCTTGCAGTGTGGACACTCGCGCGCGTTCGATGGGATGTATGCGAAGCACTCTGGGCACGTTTTGAACTTGCTCTCCTTCGGATGCTTCGGGGGCGTGTCGAGCGACCATTCACGATCGATGTGGGGAGCGCGATGGCGATCGTAGTTACCGGCGTGATCGAGAATGAGGGGCGTGATCGGACGAAAACCTGGATGACAGAGCAAACTCGTACAAATCGTGCACGGCCCTTTTTCCGGATGTGTTTCGGGTGGGTGTCCGCATTCGCAGCACGGACGAAGCGGACGACCGCACATCTGCATGTAGAGGACGAGTGACTTCGTCGGGCGCGCGAGGATGATGCATTTCACGCTCGGTTGGTCCCAACCCTCCGTGAGAATCTGGCAGTTCGAGACGACGTCGAGCCTACCGTCTTCGAGCATCGCCAGAATTTCTCGACGAAGTCCTTCGGGCGTGTTGCCGTCTAGATGCGCGGCCTTTACGCCTTTCTCGTGGAACTTCTTTACGATCGACTGCGAGTGCTGGACGCCGGTCGCGAAGATGACGGTCTTTCGTCCGTCGTGAAGCTCGGCCCACCGATCGTAGATGCCGGCGACGAGCGCTTCACCGACCATAATCTCTTCGAGCTCGCCGATGTCGAAATCGCCACCCACGGTATGCACCTTCGAAAGATCAGGCGCTTGCATTGGAGGACACGAGAAGCAACGCGGCTCCGAGATAAAACCGTCCGTGATGCAGTGCGAGTACGATGCTGCGATCTCGAGCGCGTCGAATGGACCTCCGACGATTTTGCCAAGCGGTTTTCCATCTGCACGACATGGCGTCGCCGTGAGGCCGAAAATGATTGAGTCCGGGAACTTCTCAAAGATGTGCTTCTGGTAGCTCTCCGCTGCCGAGCGATGGCATTCATCGATGAAGATGATGTCGGGGATCCAAGGAAGCTCGCGGCGCGCAAGCGTCTGGATCGACGCTACTTGCACGGGCATGAGCGGAGCGGTTCGTTTATCGTCGGCGCGGATGACGCCGACCTCGGTGATACCCCAACGTTCGAGCTGCGCGACCGCTTGATCGATCAGCTCCAGGCGATGCGCGACAAAGAGAATCTTCGCGTTGAAGTTCTTACGCGCGGAGTGGATGATCGCGGAGGCGATAACGGTCTTTCCGCCGCCCGTGCACGCGCAAAGAATGATGCGCTTTCGTCCGGCGAGAATGTGGACGCGACCGTTGACGAGGGCGAAGTCCTGGTAAGGTCTCAGGAGAGGTGCTGCCATTTACTGCGTCCACTTTCTGTTGATCGCCCAGCACGCCGAACACTTTTCAATTCCTGGCCCAAGCGTCCTACACCCGCAGTGATCGCAGGTGTGACTCGTATCGATTTCTGGATATTTTCGTTCGCGTTCCTCGGCTTCGATGACTTCGATCGGCTTCACGGACTCGGCGAACGCGCGAGCTTTTTCTTCACTCGACGCGCGAACCCAATGACCGGGCTCAAGCTCGAACCAGAACTTTGGTTGTGCTTCTTCGATCGCATCTTCGAGGTCACGACGTTTCTTCCATTCGAGGTACTTTGCACGCATCGAGATGAAGAGACGTCGCATTGTTTCGGTCGGCTCGAAGCCACGACGATTTAGCGAACGCCAGTTGCCCTCCTTGGCGGCAAACTTCACGTACATGAGCTGCGTCTCTGCGCCCAACACCGAAGCGTCCACTTTTATCCCTTTTCAATTCCGTGCCCGGTCGGTGCCTTGTCGAGAGCGCCCGAAGGCGATCGGGCACCGGAGCCGGGGATTGGAATTTGATTCCCGCTGAACGAGCCAGGAGGATCCAACCTAACTCGCGCTTGCGAAAGTGGTCAAGACAATGCTAGACAAAATCATGGCCACGAAACAGACGAAGGACGTGCAGATCTTCTTTCGCACGACACGGCGTAACAAGAAGCGCATCGAAGATGCTGCACGTCAGAACGGGTTCGAGAATCCTTCCGCCTGGCTTCGACGAGTTGTTGATGAAGCGCTCGAACGTTCGAAAGTAAAAGCGCAGGCTGCTTAGAGTTGACTTTGTCAGACGCGACCTGTAGACCAGGTCGTGAAAGGGATCCAAACAACGTGCGGAACACTTTCCTCCGGGTGGAGCTCTCGCCCACCGACGAGAGCCATCTCGTTTGCATCGCGTGCGGGCGATTCAACTGCGATTTGGCGATCGTCGTGGGCGGGGGCAGCTTGGAGTCTCAGACTGGGCTTCACAAAAAGTGCGTCGCAACAGTGAAAGCGAAGGTTCGACGTGGGCTGGGCTGACTCGAAGCGAAAGAACATTGGGTATCGACGCGTAAGAGCGAACATGGAAGCTCGAATCGCTGGTCACGCCGGCATCAACATGTCGGCCAACGAATTCTACGAGTGGTTTGTGGCCGCTGAAAAACGAGCCGATGGTCGATGCGAATGTTGCGGTTCGAAGTTTCTCGAAAAGAAGAAAGAACCCGTCATCGATCATTGTCACTTGACTGGTGAACCTCGCGGCTTGCTTTGTGTGCGATGCAACACGATTGAAGGACTGATCACTCATCCAAATTCTGTTCCAGTCTTCGCTTACGTCGCGAAATGGAGAGAAAAATTGGCATCGAAGAAAATTGCTGCTCCGCCGCTGAAAGTGGAACCGCGTGGGGAGAGAAATGGCGCAGCGAAACTTTCATCAACCCAGGTTGAGCAAATTCGTCAGCTCCGAAAGTCGGGAGCGGTCTACCGAGAGTTAGCCCACCGTTTCGGAGTCGGTATCACGCAGATTTTTCGAATCGTACATGGTCAACATTGGACCAAGGATTGGGGTGCGGCGTGAAGAAGAAGCGAGAGACGAAGGCGCAGCGCATTCGACGCGAAGCTCGTGAAGCAGCAGAGCAGCAGGAGCGCGACGAATTCGAGGCGAGACATATAGCCGATCGCGAAGCGGCGGAACGAGCCGAGCGCGAACGCCGCGAGACCGACGAGCTGGTTCGGAAAGAACGCGAAGAGCGTCTAGCGAAAGAAAAAGCGCAGGACGAAAAGCTCGCGCAACTTCAGGTCGAGCTCGTCTCGCTGGAGAAGACGTACCTCGAAACAGTTCATCTCTTCGAGCTTGCGCAGATTGATCTCACCGCTCCTCCCGTGGGTTCGACGGGCAACGAACGGGAACGAGCGCTCAATCTGGCGCAACAGCTTCATCACATTCGCATGGTCGGCGCGGCTCGCATGCACGAATTCGAAGCGCTTTACGCCCAGGTCAAACACGATCGCAGCTCGTCTTCGCTCTGGGGATCGCCGTGGCTTGGCTATCTCCTCATCGGTGGCGTCGCCATGTACGCGTACTCGCTCTTCAAGAAAGCAATTCCGCGCGTGGAAAAGAAGTGAACCGCAAACAGCGGATCTCAAAGCTTGAAGAAAAGATCAAGCGGCCCGACGTCGATCCTTTCGTACGCCAGGACATGATCGAAGAGGCAACGCGTCTCATGCACGAAGAAAACGAAAACACGAACATCGTTGAAGTGACCATTCGCGTCGATCGCACGAAGGGGATCACACTCGATCACATTTGCGCGAAGTGTGGCGCCGAAGCGAAGAGCATTCCGGTCGGCTACGACAGCATGGAGTACGAGACGGGGAAAGTGGACTCCAACGTGTTCGTTATCCGAAGCGCGGTGCCACCGAAGGGCTGGGAACACTTTCAAATCCAGCATGCTTCTGGAAACGGAACGAAACACGTCGAGGTGTGTCCGGAGTGCATTCGAAAGTTCTTTCGGTACTTGGGAGAGGAGACATGACTACCCTCGAAGAGCACAAGGCGCGCATCGCAAAGATGAAAGCGGCTGAGCAGCGCGTTCGCGATTTCGTGGGAGCGCAGCGAAGCCCCACCGCTGGCGCTGAAGGGATCCGAATATCGGATGTCGCTCTCTTGCTCGATCGGATCGATGCATACGAGGCGAGCATCACATGGCACACGGACTGCCTCACATGTCCGAAGCTCTACGACCAGGTCTACGAGATGGATCAGCACACGATCCCGGCACTTCGATCGGAAATCACGCAAGCGTACGCGCAGGGTGCGGAAAATGAACGCGCTCGCATCGTAAAGATGCTGCGAGACGAAGTCGCGAAAGATGTCACGGCGAAAAAAACTCCGGGGTTTGCCGGCGCGATTGTCGAAGGTGTTATGGCGGTCGCGAAAGGAACGCTTCTCGGATTCGCCGATCGTATTGAAGCGGGGACGATATGAAACCCGAAGTCGAAGCGCTCATCGCGCGTGGGAACGTGACGCTCGCCGAGCTTCAAGAGCTTCGCTGCAACTCCGAGGAATGGCGATTGCTGGTCCCCGCGCTCGACAACAAAGCGTTCATCTACAAGCTCGAACATTGCATCGAAAACTGCGGTCGCAGAGCATTGGGAACCTACGACGAGGCACTTCAGGTTCTCTATGGTCCCGAAGCGGTAAAGCGTTTGAAGGCGCTAGAAGAATCGCTTTTGGCTTCGACTGCGACCACCGATAGCGACGCGTGGATCGATGCGAAGGACGAATGGAGCGAAGCGATTCACGAAGCGCATCCAACGCGTTCGGAGTCACACGAGCAGTACGCGACCGCGATGAAGATGGTGACCAACCGCTACAGTAAGGGCGCGATCGTCGCGCTCATCAACTGGCTTCTCGTTCGCAACGCCAAGCTCGATAAGGATTTGAAGGAGCATCGCGTCCACCTCGCGTTTGCCTCGCGCGAGAATTTGTTCGGCGTGAAGCCGGACGGGACGCCTTCGGAGGCGTCGCTCTACATCAAGAAGCTCGAAGTCTTCATCGAGCGAATGATTCCGGGGCTTGGTGAAATCGATCAGGGCGTTGCACGGAAAATGCTCGCAGAGATGAAGCCATGAGCGCTCGAAAGATCTGTACCTGCGACAACTGCGGCAAAGAAGAGCAAACGAAAGAGTCGTTTGACGTAGCTCCTCCGAAACCGTGGGACCTCATTTGTTTGTTCGGCGAGGCCAGGGGGTATCACGTGTGCTCGACCCGCTGCGCAATTCAATTCGCGGTCAAAAATCTCGAAGCGCTTCAGAAGCGAGAGCGTGAAGAGATCGAAAAACTTTCGGAGGACGATTCGTGAGCGCCGACACCGGAAAGCTCCGTCGCGAAGCCGCCGAAGAGCAGGCGAAGGAGAAGGGCTGCATCATCGTCGAGCCGAAGCCGAACGAGCTCTTCATTGACATCGATCGGCCCGAAGACTTTTCGTATTTCATAAATCAGATCAAACGAATCCAGCTTCGTTGGCCTTGCGCGTGGGTGCATCGTCCGTCGCCGAGCGGCACGGTGGGTCGCTACCACGTGTACGTGGCGTTCGAGAATCGCGAGCATATCGAGGGCGAGCTCAAGAAGCAGGGGTGGAAGCCGTGAACGTCGAAGAATTCATCGGACAGCTTCAGAGCGCGATCGGTCGCGCTCGCTGCGATCTCGTCGTTGCGGCAATGGCGATCAGAGGCGCGCAGACTGAATTGAAGGGCGCTGCCGATTTCATGCGGCTATTCGCGGCGGCGGAGCTGATTGACAAGACGCAAGGCGAACTGACGGCGCTCGCGGCAGAGATCGCAAAGAAAAAGGACGGAAGCGCGATGATGCCGTTTGAGAAACGCTTCGGGGATATTGCTGTCGAGCTTGGTAAAGAACTGTACCAATCGCGTGGCATCAACGAGAAATTCAAAGAAACGCTTACGACTCTCAGTGAGGGGACACATGCGTGGAAGATCGCGTGTGCTCTTCAGCAGGCGTACGACCTCGCGAATCAAGAGACGATCGGAGCGGTGCTCACATGAGCGACCACGCCGCAAGATTCTTCATCAGTCGTGGTCCGGACGCGTACGGTGTCGAAGGTGTTCGACTGGAATACGTCATTCGAGAAGGCTATAAGCCCGTTCCTCAAGAAGGCAGCGACCCACGCGATCCTCCGCGTCACGTGCGGATGATGATGCCAGGAACGCCGGCTGGTCTTCGTGCGGTCGCGAAGGCTCTCGAAGTTGCAGCCGACGAGATCGAAAAAATTCGCGCAGGTGAGCTCGCGGACACGTACCTGATTCGCGATATCGAATGGGAGGGCTACTAATGCTCCGCATCTCGTGTAACGAGTACCTCACGGACTGGCAGCTCAACGTCGAATACGCAGAGACGCAGCTCAAACGTGCGCTCAAGAAGCTCGATCGCATCATTGCCGTTCCAGGTACGCACTCGGTCGAGCGATCGCATCGAGATGAAATTAGGAAAGCGCTCGAACGTCTGGAGAACACGAAGTGAGGCTTTCGTGGGAAACCATCGCACGCTTCTGGTCGAAGGTCGCTGTCGGCACCAAAAAGGTGTGCTGGCCGTGGGTGGGATCAAAAGATCAACACGGCTACGGACAGATCAATGTGAAGGGAAGACCGATCAAGGCTTCTCGCGTTGCGCTTCTTCTTTCTGGAAAAAATCTTGGCAAATCGTGCGCACTTCATCGTTGCGATAACCCGGCTTGTTGCAACCCGAGGCATCTGTTCGTCGGAACTAAGGCTCAGAATTCACGCGACATGATTGCCAAGGGACGATCGATCGTAGGAACTAGGAACGCGCGTCATAAATTGACGGAAGAAGACGTTCGCACCATTCGAAGAGAATCGAAGAAAGGTCGAACGAACAAAGAGATCGCTCGCGGATTTTTGGTTCACCGAATGACGGTGTCGAGAATCGTTCGTGGGAAGAATTGGAGGCACGTATGAGCGAACCGCTTCCACTCCTTACCCATAGCGAAGTCCAGACTTTTCAAAGGTGCCCGCGAGAGCATTTTTATCGATACAAGCTTCGCCGTCGTCCGCGTTCGGAGTCGTACGCGCTTCGTTTCGGGAAGATGTTCGACGAAGCGCTCCAGGCGTGGTGGACGGCAGGACCACTCCACGGATGCGATTCCATGCTCGCGCGACTCGAAGAATTCGCGAAGGAGCAGAGGACTGATCGGTTCGACGTTGCGAAAGCTCGAGCTCTCCTCCTCGGGTATGACGCACGTTGGGTGAACGAGCCGTACGAAGTGATTCGCGTCCAACCGATGTTTCGGACCGCGATCGTCAACCCGCGGACCGGTCGTCCTTCGAAGGTGTATGAGCTTGGCGGTAAGCTCGACGTACTCGTTCGCGACGTTCGTACGCGCGAGATTTTGATCGTCGAGACGAAGACGACGTCGGACAAGATTGAACGCGAGTCGTCGTACTGGCGAACCATCACGGCACTCGATCCCCAGGTCTCGACCTACTTCAAGGGTGCGCGGAAAATTCTATCTGACGTTGGTTTGAAAGAAGAAGCCGTCCGGTGTGTCTACGATGTGGTTCACAAACCAAAGCTCCTCCCGCTCAAGGCAACGCCGCCGGAGTCGCAGAAGTTTCGTCAGAAGGACGGCGAGCTCTACTCGAACATGCGCAAGACCGACGAAACGCCGGACGAGTACGAGCAACGGGTCTCGGAAGACATCCTTGGCCAACCGCTCGGGACGGTTCCGCTCGTGATCGACGAAGAAAAAGCTCGCGATGCGTCGATGAAGTATTTCGCACGTGGTGATATTGTCCGTCTCGAACAAGACGAGCGCGAGCACGCTGACGATCTCTGGCAGACCGCTCAGATCATTCGCGACAACGAGCTTGCCAAGCGCGCACCGCGACATCGCGGCTCGTGCAAACGCTACGGCGGGATGTGCCCGTACTTCAGTGTGTGCTCGGGAACGGCGCGCATCGAAGAGTTTCCGATCGTCGAGGACAAACACGAGGAGCTGAAGGAGATTTAGGTCGATGGAATGGTGGGAAAAAATTGACAGAGACGAAGCTGAGCGAGCTCGCGAAGACCTCAACGAGATGCGCATCAGAACAGATGGGAATGACCGGGATCCTCAACGCGATTTCAGTGCACCTTTTGGCCAAGTGACAGTGCACTTCAAGCGGTTGCCTGACGCCTTGATCTCTTATCTCTGTCAATTTGAATTTGCCTTCGGTTGTGTTGCATGGCTCACACACGAACCGATTCTCGACGCTCTCAGTCGACTAAAACAAGCGACCATCATCGTTCAAAAAGAAGATTTTCTTCGCCCCGATGTGGGCGGGCCAAGCAAGTCGAAGCTCAGGGCGCTGTACGAGGCAGTTCGCGGTTCTAATCGCATGTTCTTTTCATCGCTGTCGCGCATGTCGTCCTCCGGCGATCCAGAAATGGACGGCGTTCGATGTGTTGGCATGGTCGATCCTGGTTCAAGGTCGGTTCCGAGGATGCACCACAAGTTCGTCGTGTTCTGCGATGCAGTTTTTTCGCTTAGCGCAGAAATGCCGCGTTACGTCGCAAAGGCCGTATGGACGGGGTCCTTCAACTGGACAAACAATGGTCGGCGGTCGCTCGAAAATGCTGTCTTCATTCGAGACGAAGGTGTCGCTGCTTCGTATCTGAAGGAGTTCGAGCAAGTTGCGTGTTTGAGCGAACCACTCGACTGGGAGAACGAATACGCAAATCCAGAATGGAGAGATGGAACGTGACGGAAGAAGACAAAGTGATGCCGCGCGACGCCGAAAAAGAGAACGAGATCGTCAACCGACACATGGGACGGATGATGACCGAGCTTCAGGAGAAGGGCTTCGAGCCAGAGGCCATGTTGGCGTTCGTGGTCTTTACGGGAAAAGAAGGCAAAAAGGTCGATTACAACCTTGCGACGATGATCGATCCGCTGAAGGTTCCGATTCCTTTCGATCAAGCGCGAACGGCGCTTATCGAGTTCGCTCACGACGAGCTCTGCATGATGATCGATGCGTCGGACGACGACGACGACGACGAAACACCGCCGCCTGAGGGCGAGCGTCACTAAAGATTTTTTTTTGAATTGTGAGTGAGTGAACCAGGAGAAAGAAAATGACCCAAACCGTCGACTACACCGCGATCCTCGCGACAGGATCGAAACAAAAAGCCAAGAGACCGCCCATTCTCCTCACCTACGGCGAGAAGAAGATCGGCAAGACCACCTTCGCCGCCGCGTTTCCAAAGCCCGCATTCATTTGCGGTGAAGATGGAGCGCATGGGATCGCCGACTTTCGGTTCCCGAACGAAGGTCACGTTACGACGTGGACCGAGCTGCTCAACTACACGCGCGCGCTCGCGTACGGAAACCACGACTTCAAAACGCTCGTTGGAGACACCCTTGGGCCGCTTTCCGCGGTCTGTCTCGATCACGTCGTCAACGAGTCAAAGAAGGGCTCGTGGGAAAAAATGGGCTGGGGCAAGGAAGAAGACCTCGTTCGCGAGTGGCGCGTTTGGATGTCGCTTCTCGAACACTGCCGTAACAAGCGCGGCATGACGATCGTTCTTCTCGCGCACGCGGTGCAAGCTGGCGTGAACGATTCGCAGCTCGGCGACAAATACTACATCTGGCAGGGCGACATGCATCGTGCTCTCTGGAACGCCACGAGCAACTGGGCGGACATCGTCCTCTACGCGGCGAAGGAGCGAGCCATCCACGATCCCGGCGAGAACATCCACACACGAGCGATCGTGAAGGAGAACCGCTGGCTCTACTCGTGCCAAACCGCCGAGAACAGCGGTTTCGAGGCTGGCGTACGCGGCGGATTTCGCCTACCGCCTATCGTTCGGCTTGATCACGTCTCGTTCACGCGCGAGCTCAACGAGACCGCGGAGAACGTGCGCACGCGCGTCATTGCGCTGGCGAAGTCTTTTCCCGCAACGGATGACGTCGTTACGAAGAACCTCCTTTTGTGGGCGACTCCAGCGAACCTCGCGACGTTCGGAGATGACATCGGCAAGCTCCGCGCGCTCGAAGCGCAGCTCACGGACGCGAAGGAAAAGCTGCCGAAGTGAGGCAGCGACGGATGTTTGTTTGTGTTTTGTGTTTGTGAACAAGGAGAAACGATCATGAAAGGTACATTCAGAGCAAAAGCAGTCATCGGCGTCGATCACGAAGGCAAGCCGATCAGCGGTCTTCGCACATCGAAGAAAGCAGGGACTCCGGAGTTCTTCATCCTCTTCGAGATCACCGAGGCGGGTGAGTCCAAAGGCAAGCGTGTTCCTTGGGATGGCTGGCTTACGGAGAGTACGGAAGCGCGCACGATCGAAGCGCTTCTCCTCTGCGGTCTCGAGGGAGACGATCTCTCGAACCCGGTCGGCATCAACAAGAACGAGGTGCTCATCGTCGTCGACGAAGAGGAATACAAGCAAGACGTCGAGAAGACCGACGAGACGACCGGTGCGACGATCATCGTCCAGGAAACCCGTCGTTCGAATCGCGTGCAGTGGGTAAATGATCCCGCGCGCAGCGCAAGCGTTCACAAGCCGATGGAGGTTCAGGAAGCGAAGCAGTTCGCCTCTCGCTTCGCCGGCTCAATCCTCGCAGCGCGTCAGCGCCGCAATCAACCGACTCCGACGCGCGCGCAGGCAGAGAGCTTCGACTTTGGAGCGAACGCACCCCCGACCGGACAGCCCGCGCCGCAACAAGCTGCGCCGCTTCCCGCAGCGCCGCCGGCTCCTCCTCCGCCGGAAGCGCAGCAACCGAGCCCCGCAGCCAAATACTGACGGGCCATGACCAAGCTCCAGCAGCGCATCTTCATCTGCATAGACGAATGGGCAGGTGTCGTTTTGTGCTGCTGGTGCTGGCATGCACATCCCGAGGTGTTCTGGCCCGTGTTTGTGTTCTGGGCGATCTGCATCTACGCGATCTCGTACCCACTCTATTGGTGGAAGAAAAAAGTTCGTCGCATGCGCGCCGTTCGTCGACCAATGATTCTTCGAGTACGCAAGCGCTCTGCTCAACCCTTTACCGAGAACTAGGAATGCCCACCGTGGAATCGATTCGCATCATCGACGTCGGTGACGACTTCAAGCAGTACGTGGCACGCGTGAGCGTGGAACGCTCCGAAACGATTTGCCATGACGATGTGCTTCCTCACTTCGAGGGAAGACAGTATCGCGCGCTCGGATGGATGGTGCTCCCTGCCGGTTCGGAATGGGGGAAGAACCAGCTCGGTCGAGAAGTGCGAACCGTTGAAGTCGGCGTTGTCCCAATCGAACCGGACGGCTCGTCGTTCATTCGGATGAGATTTTCAAGTTCGCTTATCGAACCGAAAAAGAAACGAAAGAGGAGGAAACGATGACCATCGTTGGAGAGCTCACCGCCGGAACGGCAGAGGGAAAGACGTCGAACGACAAGTGCCGAACATGCGGGGTGACCGGGCAACGGCTCACTCCCGCCGGCTACTGTTGGAATCCAACCGAATGCACGAAGCGTCGCATAGCGCGTGCCTCGGGCATTCAACATCTCCGCTACCCGTGCCTCGTGAGGCTTCGGAGGTACGGCTCGACGTACTACATCCGGGAGTTTGGTCCGAAGGTCTTGCCTCCACCGAATCCTCTACCGAAAGGGTTCACGCTCAAAGACTACGAAGCAAACCCGGAGCACAAATATTACGAAGCGATCGCGGAGGTCGAGGGACGAGTGCCGGGCGATGCGACGTCGTTTCAGGTTCGCGATGCAATCGCGCTCGCGAAAATGTTCAACGGAACCGTAGTGAACAAATAGGAGAAACCATGGGCACGAAGAGACCGGGAAAGAAGTCGAAGAAAGAAATCGCACGAGAGAAGCGTCTCGCGAAGCTGAAGAAAGCAGAGGTAAAACTCACACGCGAATCGAAGAAGATCGACAAGAGCCTCGATCGCGAACGAAGGACGAATCAGCGCGAGATCGACAAGCTCGACGATTGGATCTCGAAGCTCGAAAACAAACGCGACAACATCTTCGATAGCAAGCTTCCGTCGCAGAGAAAATTCGACAAGGTACAGGACAAGCTCCTCAAGCTTCGCAACACGATTCGCAGTCTCGAAGCTCCCAAGCCGCCCTCGGACGACGAAGTGCGTAGGCCCGATCGAGAAGCTGGCGACGAAGAGGAGTAATCGTGCGTCTCGCCCCCAAGCTCAAGATCCCGAACATCGCAACCGAGACCATCGGAATCATCGGTAAGCGCGGTTCGGGTAAGACCCACACCGGGATGCTCCTCGTCGAGGAGCTACTCGACGCAAAGGTGCAGACCATTGTCATCGATCCGACAGGCGGAGCCTGGGGGCTTCGTGCGGGGAGCAATGGAAAAAAGGAAGGCGGCTATCCGATTCCGATCTTCGGGGGTCTCCATGCGGATATGCCACTCGAGGAGCGTGGAGGTACCGTCCTCGCCGAGTACGTCGTCGAAAATCGTCTCTCGTGTGTGCTCGATCTCTCCGACTTCTCGAAGAGCGCGATGCGCCGGTTCGTTCGCGACTTCGCCGATAAGCTCTACCTCCTCAAGAACAAGCAACGAGAGCCTCTTCACATCGTCATCGATGAGTGCGATCTCTTCGTCCCGCAGCGCGTCGATTCTGCGGACATGCTTCCGCTCGTTGGGGCGATCAACGATTTCGTTCTGCGTGGTCGTACGCGCGGCATCGGTGTGACGCTCATTTCGCAGCGTCCTGCACGCATCGCGAAAGACGTGCTCACACAAATCGAGATCTTGATCGCGTTTCGCCTCACGGGACCGCAGGACATCAACGCATTCGGGGACTGGATCGAACACAACGGGACCAAAGAAGAGCAAAAGCAAGTGCTAGGAACGCTTTCGTCGCTCGAACGCGGCACGGGTTGGTTTTGGGCGCCAGGTCTCATGAACGGGATGCTCGAATGCGTTTCATTCCGTGAACGAAAGACGTTCGACTCCAGTCGGACGCCGGATGGGAAGAAGGTCAAGCCTCCCAAGACACTTGCTGACGTCGATCTTGGTGCGCTCTCTGCGCAGATGGCGGCGACCGTAGAACAAGCGAAAGCGAACGATCCGAAAGCATTGAAGGCAGAAGTCATGCGACTCAAAAAGGAGCTCGAGGCAGCGGGAAAATTCAAGAAGCTTCAACCCGATCCATCTCCCGCGCGTATCCCAAAGCGTATCGAGGTACCGGTTCTTACGAAGCGACAAGAAAAGAAACTCGAGAAGCAGGTCGACGCGTTGGTTGAAGCTTTGGGTTCGTCGCGCAAAGCAACCGAAGATGCGAAAGAGAAAACGCTCCGAGCCGAGGGTATGGCGCAGTCAGCGCTCGATGAGCTCAAGCGACTTCGCCAGCAGATGCAACATCTCGCTGTCGGAAAGATCGTTGTTCCGGCGATCGTCGTCGTACCAAAAGAAAAGAAGAGGGTTGCGTCGAGACCTCAGTCGAATGGGGATGCGTCGAAGGTTGAAGGAGAAGTGAAAGTTCCGCGGTCGTTCGTGGCTGCGGTCGCGCAGTTCGGAGAAAGCGGAGTGACGCGCTCGCAGATCACACAAATCACCGGGGCGAAGGGAAGCACACGCAACGCGTATTTCCAGCGCGGTCGGAATGCCGGCATCTTTGAGGAGGTCGGAGATCGCCACCGCATCACTCTGGAGGGCGTCGAATGGCTTGGCGATGACTACGAAGAGCTTCCGACCGGCGTAGCGCTGCTCGAACACTGGCTTCGCAAGCTTCCAGGACCCGAAGCAAAGTGTCTTCGCGTTCTCGCTGACGCGTATCCAAAGGACATGACGCGCGAAGAGATTGGGGAAGCGCTGGAGGAAGAGCGCTGGGCAACGTCTTCGCGCAATGCGTACATCCAGAGGCTCACACGACGCGAGCTCGCCGAAGAGACGTCTCGCGAGCGCGTGAAGATGGCAGAGATGCTTGCGGAGGACGCATGAAGACGATCGAAGAGCTCGAAGCAGCTCTGCGCGAGCGCGATCTGAGCTTACAGATCTTCAGTACGCAAAACGCATGCATCGTCGTGTGGCTATACGCAGCCGACGACCCCGAGCTTGGCGTGTTTCCAGGTGAAGGCGGAACACTCGTCGAAGCAATCGAAGAAGCGCTCGCGTGTTGGGATCAAAAGCGAAAGCCGAAAAACTAGGTGACCAGATGAAAAAGGAAGTCACGATTCTGACAGGTGATCCGACGATCGAGGTCATCGCCGAGATGTGCTTGTCGCATGAGGGCATCAACAACATGGTCGATTGGGTTCGCGATCATCGACCGGAGTGTTTACCGGACGGTGACAGCATCGATTGGTCGGTGCGCGGTGTGTCGAAGGATCCTCGACGGACGCTCTCGCTCTTTCCACATGCCGACAAAGTTTCTGACAACGAGCTGCTCGTCGAGCTGGCCGGTCGAAAGTGCTACGACTCGTTCGGACTCAAGGCCGGTCGCAAGTCGAACGCCGAGTACATCGCGCACACGCAGGAGATGGATCCCCCACATGCGTCGATTTTGTACCACGCGAAGATGAGCTTCTTCTTCGCTGGCATCTCGCGACGTGTGAGCCACGAGTTGATCCGAAACTACGTCGGCGCCGATCGCAGCGAAGAGGGGGCGCCGTCACAAGAGAGCACGCGGTTCACGCACCACTACGGGTTTTTCATCATGCCGCCACGCTATTTGCAGGCGCGTGAAACCCTGCCGATGGACGACTTTGGCCACCCGATGCGGGAACGCTTCGTTCATGCGATGCAGACTTCGTACGACTTTTATCTCAGCGCGGTTCAAGAGGAAGTCGACTCTTTTGCGGCGCGGTACGGAAAGCCGCCGACGAGCATGGACAAGAAACGCATCTACGAAGCGGCGTCGAGCTTCCTACCGCATCAGGCGGAGACGAGCTTCATCTGGACAACCAACCCCGCCGCCATCGCGAAGCTCGTCAAAGAGCGCGCGGGCGAAGCCGCTGATCTCGAGATGCAGCGCTTTGCGAAGAAGCTCCGGCGCATTTGCGTCGAGCGGTGGCCGAATCTATTTCCCGTTCCTTGGATGAAGGCGGAGGGTTGAGATGGCGGTCTGTAATTTTTGTCGGAACCCGGTGACGATCGTCGAAGCGCGAGACACTCGACTGATTCCCGCGTGGTGTCCCAACTGCGGTGCGTTCTCGGATGGAAAAGGACGAATGGAGCGCCCGAAAGCGTGGGAGCTTTGGAATACGATAGACCAACCAAAGCAGCGAATGCTTCGCGAGACGGTTCGCCGAATTCTCATGGCACCGCTCGCGTTCGACACGTGGACGCTCCAGGGATTCGGAATGTTCCGACTCTACTTGTCGAAATCGATGCGTCTTCACGTTTGGGACGATCGCTTCCGTACAGAGAGTGTCTCGACGATTCATTCGCATCCGTGGCACTTCCGTTCGACGGTCATCTCGGGGCGGATGACCGACGTGCTCTACGAGGTGAGCAACTTCGGATTCAAGACGCCTACGCACTCCAGGCAAAAGATCGTATGCGGTCCTGGCGGATGCGCGGTTGGAGAATCCGAATCCGTACTCGTCGAGAAGCTTCAGGAAGTCACCTTCGTTGAAGGCGATTCGTACAGCCTCACCGCGGATGCGTTCCACGAATCGAAGCCCGAGTCAGGAACGGTCACGATCATCGAGCGCGAGTTTCGTGAAGACACCGAACACGCGTACGTATGCTTCCCGCACGGAGAGAAGTGGGTGAGCGCCGAACCTCGTAAGGCGATCCCGAAAGAGATCGAAGCGATGGCGGAACGCGCGCTCGTGCGCATGAACGCGGGAGCGGATTATGGTTGAGCAAGAGTGTCACTGCGCCGAGATCATGAATCGCGATCCGACGCGGCACTTCCGCGGCTGCCCGCTTCGTGAGAAGTACCCGACGCACGAAGCCGAACAATGTGGCGGTACCTATCGATACCAGGCGTGGTCACCCTGGGTTCGTAGGCTTCAATGTGACAAGTGCGGAATATGGGCACTTGCTGGGCCCACCAAGGAAGGGGATCTCCACAACGACAGACCTGGCGTCCGCGAGCGCTCGCCGGAGACTGGCTCCGGCATCTTCGTTCGAATCAAACGCGGCGAATCGATCGTCGATCTAGAAGTCGAAGATCTCACCGACGAAGAAGCGAACGAATTCTTCGGGAGGATGACCAAAGAAGGTCAGACGCGATGGTGCACGAGGCTCGTTCAGATACTTCGAGAAAGGAAAAGCGATGGCGACCAAAAACAACCCCGGTAAGTTCGACTGCCACACGAAAGCAGACCCCGATGAGCCGCACTTCACGTTGCTCGGTCGCGATCCTACCGCGCCGTTCGTGGTTCTTTTCTGGATCCAGATGCGTACGGCGATGGGTCAACGAGGAGACGATCCGCAGATTCGTGAAGCGAACGAATGCGCGACGGCGCTCAAGGAGTGGGCGCGTAAGCTCGGCAAAGGCGAGAAAGTCGAGAAGGCACTCGAAGCATTTTCGGAGCTTCTCGGTCCATGAACGCGCCGGCTTGGGTGAGCTACGTCCTTCTGGGATTTGTCGTCGTGTACTTTATCGGGTGGGCGTACGACAAATTCCTCACCAAAAAAGTTGCGCGACTGACGGCGCAGCGCGATGCGCTCGTAGCTGCTCGACCGGCGAGTACCACGCCGCGAATCTCGAAACCGCCCGAACCGATCAACCGGAACGAATTTCTTCAGGCGCGCATCGCGTATCTCGCGTGGATGAAGGCTGGAATCGAATTCACCGTCGAGAAAGTTCAAGAGGTCACGGTCGACGGTGAGGTGCGAAAGATTCGCACGACGGAGAAGATCATCCGACCGGTAACACCGAAGGAGATGATCGAGTTCGTCAATATCCGGGACGAAGAGCACGTGTTCCAGCTTTTGGAAACCTGGAATCAAGCTCTTCAGAAGACCACGCAATGAAACGAAAGAAAAAATTCAGTCCGCAGGTGGAAGAAACCGTTCGCGACATGCTCGATCCCGTTCGGATGGGGGGAAAGCTAGTCAAAGCAACACGTAACAAGGTTCGCTACCGCTACGACGCCATCAATCCCGAGTTTTTGTTGATGATGGCGGAGATCGGCGCGTACGCTGACGAGAAGTACGAAGACTGCTTCCAGTATTCGTTGAGCGAGCTCACTGAGGATGCGGATCCGCTCAACCACGTGCTCAAGCACTACGTCGAGTACGTGACCGGCGTGCCGTACGATCACTTTGAGGGCGACCCGCGGCGTCACCTCGTGGCCATTGCCTACAACGCGATGATGAAATTCCTCTACCACACGAAATTCGGTTGGAGGAAACACCCATTCGTGATCGACGAAGCGCATCGATTGGTGCGCGAATGTGCTGGCGGACCACCGCGACACGGTTCTCCACAAGGTGTGAAAAAACTGAGGAGAAAGAGGAGGAAGTGATGCCGAGGTATGTGATGAAACTGGAAGCGGTCTTCGATGCGAAGGATGACGCTCAAGCTGCGATGCTCACGAAAAAGCTCGACGACACGCTCAAATCACCGAGCGCCAAGCTTTATTTCAGGGGTCAAGGGATCACTCTCATCGCCCACAAGGTCGATCCGACGCCGCAGAAGCAGGGGTAGTACACTCGGTGTAAGATGCCTCGAATGAATCCCGCCGCCGCCGAAGAAGCCCGTCGCCGTGGACGTCATTCCGTGCCCGAATTGTCTCTCAGTGACACGCGGCTCTCGACCTGGGAGGAGCGTGACCGAGCACACGTCGAGCTGATCAACGCGAAGAACGACGCGACCATCATTGAGTGGTGGGATGATCAAGTCGGCGAAGCGATTCAAGACGGCTTCCTCAATCCACGAAAGATGCACGAGAGCGCGTACGACTACGCGGTGCACATTGGACTGATCCGACGTCCGGGTGCGCGAGAGAATCCTCGTCGCGGTCCTCAGCCGGCATGGAGGCAACCGATTCCTTGGCGAATCGTTTCGAGTGATCAGATGCATCCATCAGAGCGTCCGAAAGACGGGAGCACGGTCTGGTACGCATACGGCCGCAGACCAAGTGATCGGAGCAGCGAGTATCACGGCCCGTTCAAGACGAAAGGCGAAGCAGAAGCTTTTGCGAATTCGCAGCCTGCGGTGCGTCCGAGCGTCTCGTTTGTTCGCGAGAACCCCGTCGAGGCGCGCGATCGAATCCAACAACGCGAGACGGTCGACTACCACGGCGAGAACATTCGACTCGAAAAATATCTCATGGACGACGGAACCACGTGGTGGTCGGCCATCGTTCGTGGAGGTCATTGGGGTGCGACCACACGTGGTGAGGCGTTGCGACAGGCGAAGTCGGGCGTCGATCGGTTGCTCCGCGAGAACCCAGTCCAGGCGCGCGATTTCCAACGCGGTGACGACGTGCAGCTTGCGCCTGGCGTTCTTCCAAGGCTTGCAAAGAAACTCAATCCCGGCGTCGTGATCTCCGTCGAAGGCGAAAAGATCACCGTTCTCTGGCGCGACGGCTCTAAAGGCAAGATGAAATCGGAGCATCTCATTCTCCACTCGGGACCGGAGACTCCTCCACTACTTCCTCCAGAGAGCGGGCCACGTGAAGCGCGCGACTTCAACAACATCGACGATGCGCTTCGCCATGAAGCTCATCGTGGAATGTTCTCAGCGACGCACTTCGTGAAGTATTGGGACGACAAAAAGAAATGGGTCGTTCGGACGTACACGCCGCGGGATGACGGCAGCTACACCGAGCGCGAGCTCTTTTACAAGAAGGGGCTCTATCACTGGCCAAACACTGGTAAGCGGGTGAGGAAGCTCCCGAGCAATGCCGAGGCTTTGTCTAAGTTGGATCCGCAACGAGGTGTTCCTGGTGGCATCTCGCGTGAAGCGAACGAATGCGGCTGCGAGCACGGATGTGGCGGGGCGGCCGAGGGACGCGAGCGAAAGGTCGTGACCGTAGAGATCGCGTACGACGAAGTCCGCCAAGAGTGGGAAGCGGTTGCGCGTGATCGTCACGGGTACTCGATCAACATCATTCGTGGTGAATCTGAAGATCAAGTACGAGCAAGCGCGCGACAGCACTGGCCACATGCAAAACACGTGGGTGAGAATCCCGTTGAGGTGACGGATGGAATTCCGTTCGTGAAGGTCGAGCGCAACGCGGATGACTTTCGAGAGATTCGCGAGGTCGCGCAACAAATCGGTCCGATCAAGAATTCACGCGACATCTACAACATGATGCATCCGTGGGCTTCGAAGCAGGACAAGGAGCACCTCTGCGCGATCCTGCTCGATATCCATTCCGACCTCCGCGGGGTCGCCATCGTTCACGTAGGTCAGCGCGATCGCGTTGCCGTCGATCCTGCTGACGTCCTCAAGCCGGCCATCGATCGCGGCGCGAAAGGGCTTGCGATCCTGCACAACCATCCGAGCGGCGGAGCGGATTTTTCGGATGCCGATGCCGACCTGACCAAAGCAATGAAAAATGCTTGCAAAGCCTCTGGAATCGCGTTCATCGACCACGTGGTGATGGGCGAAGGCGAGTTCTATTCGTTCGCCGACAAAAAGCTTCACAAGGTGCGTTCCCGGTAGAGTAAGCTCCCTTTTTGAAAGGGACCAACATGCCGGAAGAACAATCGAAGAAAGCTGACATTTGGGGACGGATCTGCGTGCGTGCGAACGTCGAGCGTCCAGAAGGCGAAGAGGGGTATCCGTCCAACGTGCCGCAGACGTTTTCGTTCGACTGGTTCAACTTCAAGCGAGAGCTTCAGAAGTTCCAGGTCGGAGAGACTTCACCGCTCAGCGCGGAGCACAAGATCGTGGCGATCTTCGAAGACGAAGTTTGCGCGCGAATCTACGGAGTTCCCGAGAAGCCGGCACCGGAACGTTTCCCGGTGAGGTGGACCGTCCAGAAAACGGCACCGACACATAGCCTCACGCGGTACCTCGACACGGATACCCTTTTCGATTCGCTTGCGGCCGATTTGGGTGGATACGCAGCCGAATTCGACGAGGTTCTCGACGAAGACGAAGAAGTAGAAAACGGTCAACCGACCACGGCGGTGGTCTCGCCTCCTAGCACATAGTAGTCTCGCGGCATGGGTACCCAGGTCACGCTCGTTTACACGGTCCAGGCGCTCGGGATCAGCTCGACCAAGATTCAGCCGTTCATTGCGAGCGCCCCCATCCCGCCAGACATTCTTCAGGCGCTCGGCCTGCGGATCATTTCGGACTCCATCACGATCCCTGCCGTGAATCCAATCGTGCGTACGATCGTGCTCGGCTTTGAGCCTTCAGTCGCCGCGCTCTTGAACCCGCCGACGATCACGAACACAAGTCGCATCCAGCAGGTAACCGTGGACGTTGCGAATCGCGGTCGTGATTTCATTCTTCCGCCGATCATTCGGGCGAACAACAACCAGCGCGAACCGCTCGCTCCCATCGTGAACGGAAACGTCGTTCCGAGGAGACCGACCCAACGTGATGCGCTCTTCAGGGCGTACATGGCTGCGTACGAAACTGCGCTCGACACCGGAGGGGCCGGATACACGGCCTCGACGACGAGGATCACGTGGCTTGGAGGCCTTCCGCCTGCGGGCTTCAACTTCGACACGCGTAAGGGTGGACGTGGCGGAGCGGTTCGCTACATCAACATCGCGGATCCAGGCGAGGGATATGACCCGGCAACAGCGATCCTCAACATTCAGGGTGGCGGTCCGGAAGGAAATTCGCCACCGATTCCTGCGCAGGGAATTCTTCAGCTCGACGCCCGAGGTCGCGTTCAGTCGATCACGATCGTCGATATGGGTCGCGTCTACGAATCGGTGCCGGATGTCTTCATTACGACGACGACCGGAATCGCTCCTCGCCGTCCTGCGAAACTCTTCGCCGTCATGGCCGAAGGTCTTCCTGCGCAAGGTGTCGTCACGGTTGGGGCTGGCCCTGGATTTCCCATCACGGCCATTACGGTCACCGATCCTGGTGACAACTACGTCACCGTTCCATCGATTCTCATTCGCGACACGGGCGTCGCTCCAGGAACCGGTGCAACAGCGCATGCACGGATGGGTCTCGGTCGCATCGACACGATCGCCGAAGGCGAAGGCTACTTTCCGGGAACGACGTTCACGATCACACCTCAGTTCGAGGAATTCTTTCCGCCCGTTACTGGAAATACGCAAGCGCAAGCAGAAGCGTTTTTTCAGTTCCTTCAGGGAACGATTCAGCAGATCGCGATCACGCCGGTCACGAGTGCGACACCTCTCGTCGCGTAAACGAATTTCAGAAAAGGGACCAACATGGACAATGAAACGCAAGATCCGGCAACGCCGGGTCAGGGACCAGATTGGGAACCGCCGCCGGAAGGAGCGAATGGTGTACCAGTTGAAACAGCACCGGTCGTTCCTCCTCCAACGCCTCCACCTCAAGAGAAAGAAAAAACACATCCCGCGGGCAGGCGTCGCGGTCCAACTCAAACGGGTGTTGGCGCTCCGAAAACTCCTGGAAGACCGAGCGGAAAAGCAGGAGCCATCCCTGATCGATTCGATGCGAGTGCAGACGGAGCTCCGAAGTGGACGAGCCGAGAAGTAGAAGTTCTTTGGCCCGAAGTTCTCGAATGGCTCGAGGCGCACGGACGATCTGCGTATGACGTCGTCGTCAACGTGATTCGAATCGATCCGCCGCCGCGTCAGAGCATTGGGTATGCGTTCGAGGCGAGCGCGGTCGTTGGCAACCAAGAGATGTCGCCGACAACGGCGATCAAACAGTACGTCGAGGACTACTACCACAACATCGCGCGCGGTCCGGCTCGCTACGAGCTCCAGTTCGTCTGGAAAGCGAACGGACAGTACATCGTCAACGGCTACATCTCGCTTCAGTCGCAAGGCGAGATCAACGCGCTTCGTCAAGCCCAGTGGCAACAGCGAATGGCGAGCCAGTACGGCCCGCAACCGGGCTTCGGCCAAATTCCCCGGCTCCCCGCTGCTCCTGGACAACCACCGCAGCAGCCGCAGCAACAGCAGCCGCAGCAACCTCCGCAACCTCCGGCTCCGTACGGCTACCAGCCCTACGGCTACCCACCTCAATACGGGTTTCCGCCGCCGCAGCAATCCGATCTCGAGAAGCGTCTCGCTGCGCTCGAAGAAGAGAATCGGCGGCTGAGGCAGCAACCGCAATCACCACAACCACAACATCGACCGGGTGTCGGAGCTCCTCCGGGTCAAACCCCGATCACGCAGATGACCGTCGAAGGTCTTGCGACCGCGATGATCGCTGCCGTCAAAGCAGCCGGTCTCGGCGCTCCACCAACGTCGTCAACGCAGATGGATCCGCTTACGGCGATGGATCAGGGTTTCAAGATTTTCGATCGCTACGTCGCGTTCGGTGAAAAGATGCGCGAACGATTTGCGGCCGAAGAGCCGGAAGAGACGACGACCGTTCCAATGCTTCCTGCACCGCCCGAGGTGAAGGAAGAGGACGATCTCCCGTACCAGATCACCGAGCTGCCCTCGGTGTGGGACGACGGAACCAAGGCGAAGCTCGTTCGCGACAAGGAAACGGGCAAGGTCGATCCGCTCGGGATGCTTCTCATGAATCCGCGTCCGTCGCAGAGGCTTATGGATGCGGGAGCTGCATGGCTCGAAGCTCAAGCCACCAAGCGTCGTGGTCTCGCCGGATCGCCCGAAGAAGAAGAGCAGACACCGCAATTTCAACAGCCGCCGCCGATGCAACAACTTCAACCGCAGCAACCACCGCAGCCTCCGCAAAATCCAGGGACGGGTTCAGGCGAAGGAGGTTGGGGAGGCTTCTGATCGTGACAATCTTTCACATCTGGCTTCTCGGGTTTACTGGATCAATGGGCCTCTGCGCGGCCGTGATCCGTCCCTGGAAACACCGCGCGACGACGGAAGAATTGGTCGAAGTAACGATCGGAGCGATGTTCGTTTCCGCGTTTTGGCCGCTCACTCTGATCGCGATCTTGGTGGCGGTGTCCGACCAGTGATATCGTTGCCGGATGACGAAGGGTGCAAAGAAGGCAGCGTGGATCGTTGGACTCCTCGCAGGTGCGGCTGGCATCGGCGGGGCGGTCTACTACGCCACTAGGCCGAAGCAGATCGTCTCTCCCCAAGGAACGAGACCACCGACAAGCGGTGATGGAGCCAAGCCAAACGTAACGACGATCTCTCCCACTGCTGTTCCGGGAGTCTACGCAGCGTTCGCTCCATACTCTCCAAACGTGTCGTGGGTCGATGAACACGGAAATCAGATCGGTGGCGGCGGAAGTAACGGTGGCGGCGGTGGTGTGATTTCAGCGACTCGGTCATGAAACTCGTCAGCGACGTCAAGAGGAGTGCGAAGCGCTTCTATCACAAGCACCCGAAGCTCACGGTTTACGGTGGCATCGGTGCTGGCGTTGCTCTCTTCGGCGGAATCGTCTACGCGGCGACAAGGCCAAAGAAAAAATCCGCGATCGAGAGCATGCTCGCCGTGAGCTCGACGTACGCACAAGTGTCCGTGCTTCGAGGAATCGAGATCGCAGCGCTTACGAAACGGCTGACGGCCATGGCGGATCTACTCGGGAATGGCACGCCGATTTTTCTTCAAGCCGATGCGTTTCGAAAAATCTTCACGCACGGCGGCGTAAAAGTGATCGATCTCATTCTGGCGGCCTTCTACAACAAAGAAAATAAATTCACGACCGACGAACTTGCGAGTCATTCGCATTGCCAGACGTTGGCCGCAGCGGTTGTTCAGCTCGGAAACGATTGGGCCTACCCGTTCTTCAACACGGTCTATCGCGGTCCTGACATCATCAAGACGTGTGGAGTCGATCTCCAATGCGACCCGCGAGACAAAGGAAAACAGATTCGCTACGCTGGGAACGCGATCGATCCTCACGCAGATCCAGGAGCATTCAACGCAGCGGTCGTCGCTTCGATGGAGGCCAGCATCAAAAAAGGACTGGACAGCGGAGACTTCGGAGGTGTGCTCACCGCGTTGAAGAAATACGGGATCACGTTGCCGTTTTCTCTTCCAGGTGATGTTTCTTCGCTCTTTATGTTCGCAATGCCCGCGTGGACGCGCGATCGGCTCGCACAATTTGCACGCGACCTCGCAAAGAAAAACGACAAAACGCTTCCGACGACCGACAGCGAAGGGAAACCTCTTCCGCAAAAATCGCTCACGATGCTCCACGCGTCTGTTGGCGGAATGATGATCGCGGGACTGATCGACATGTTCGAGTCGCACGACGAGAAGGTAAATCCATGCATCAAAGTGGTCGATGCTGGGATGGTCTTCGAGATGTTCATGGCCACGATCGGAACAGTGTTTTCCTTGGCTTTCGGCCCCGCACTCTCTGCGCTGAGCGTCGTTATAAAGATCGCCACCACCATCAACAAATTGGCCGAATTGTCGAAGTGACCCACCTCGTCGTATGCTGACGACATGCAGGCGCTCGTGCGGGCGCGTCGTGCGTGAAAGAGGGATGCCCGCGATGTGGGATTTCAAATCGTACAAGGTGACCTACCGCTATCCTGGGGAAAGCAGGTCGTCGTACTTTTACGTCCAAGCGAGGAACAAACGAGAAGCTCTGCGATGGCTTCCTCACGGTTCGCGTGGATCTGCAAGCCTTGATCGACGCGATTATTCTCGTCGCTACGTAAAACGTCGACGCGCACGCCGAAGAAGTGCACGCAGCAATCCGGTCATGAAAAAATCGACGCTCTACATCCTCGGTGGTCTCGGCGGTGCAGCCATCCTAGGGACGGGCCTCTACTTCGCGCTGCGTCCAAGTTCAGCGCAAATGGGTGGCGGTGGAAAAACTCTTCCACCAGGCGGAGGCGGAGGAGGCGGAACACCACCGCCCGCGCCGAATCCGCAAGCGTACGGTCAGCCGAACCAGCAGAATAACCAACAGCTCTTGAACGACGTTGCCGCATGGGTGAACGCGATGAAAGGGCTCCAGCTCTCTTCGGAGTTGATCAACGCGCTCTATAAGAGCGTTCAAGCCATCGCTTCGCAGATTGGGTTTCTGCTCCCAGCCAACCCGCTTCCGGTGTGGTGATGCGAAGAGCGCGAAGAAATCCGGTCGAGAGCACGGGGATGCAGCTCCTTATTGCCGGGGCAACAGCCGCGATAACAACGACCGTCGCCGTTCTCCTCACGAACTACCTTACGAAGAAATCGACGACCGAGGACATCGCGAGCGGAAAGCAACCGCTTCCTCCTGGATCGACGCCGACGACAACCGGTCCGCCTGGAAACGTCAAGCCGGTCGATACGACGCCACCACCGCAGCCGCCGCCGCAATTGCAACCCGTCAATCTTGCAAATGTTGCGAGTCAGCTCGCGCAGAATCTTTCCAACCCGAAAGCGAATCCGTGTCCTCCGGGATATCACTCCGTTCCTACGGGAATGCCGAACTTCCCGTATATGTGCATTCAGGACTGATCGATGAACACCTCCTCCGCTGGCGTTCCGTACCTTCGTGAGTCGTATCCGGACGGCGAGGAAGGGATCCAAAAGTCGCTGCACAAAATCTGCGAAAAGGTTCGGGAGGCTGCTCCCATGCCAATTTTTCGCAGCTTCGCGGGCAACATCCTTCGCCAAGCGATGTTTCCGCGAACGAACAAAGAGAAAGCGACCGCGCACTTCAACCATTGCAAACGAAGCATTGGGTACACGCACGATCCACCGGGCACGGAGTTGATCCAAGCCGCGCCGATCACGCTCTGCGTTGAAGGGGCCTTGGCGTGCATTCCGATCGAGGATTGCGATGGCTTCGTGACGGCACTCGCGTCGCTTTGCGCGGCGTCGGGACTCGAAGTTGAGATTGTTCGCCAGTTCTTCGGGTCGGAGCATCAACAGCACGTGATTTGCGAAGTGAAACTCGAAGATGGGAAATGGTTTCCACTCGATGCGACCACGCCGCGCTTCACGGCGGGTGAAAAGGCGAAGGCGTCGCGTGAGACACGCATGAACCCGTGGAAGGATCCGGCGTACGCGGGTCTTCAAGCCGAGTTCGTCGGAATCGGAGCACTACCGGTGCTTGGTCTTGGAAGTGACGGCCAGTACCATCAACTTCCGAGCGAGATGGTGCTCGGTCCGGATCCGCAAGAACAGGTTTGGTATAACGTCGGTCAGGGCGTCCAAGCCGCAGCACCGCAGCTCGCGAAGCCGATTCGCGGTCTCGTTCGTGGTCTCGGTGAGCTTGGCGATTTCTTTCCCGATCTGCCCTCACTTCCGAAGCTCACGAACAAGCAGGCGGCCGTGGTCGGCGGTGGTATCGTCGCTGCGTCGGCTCTCGCTGCCGTCGTCATTCGAAAGGTGAGAAGCCGATGACCCTCGTACGCTACGAAGATTTTCAGAAAGCACTTCGCATCGTGGGCCTTGGCGCACCCATCGACGACGTCACCGCAGCGCTCAAACTTCCTGCGTTTTCGCTCAATCCGTACGTACTCATCAAACAGTTTTGGGCACAAGTACAGGGCCGCTCGTGGGATCAGGCGTTCGCCTCCGCGAATGCAAGAGCCACCGCCAAAAAGTGGATCGCGAACGACAACCCTTCGAAGCAAGACTTCATCACGCTCATGGTCTCGAGTGCGATCAACGCGAAGCTCGCGAACGACAAAAATATCAGCGCTGGCGGCTCGGACAATCCGACAGATACGCTGGCTCGTACGCTTCAGATTATTGCGAAGCGACGCGGAATCAAAACGCCAACGCCGGCTGACGCCACGCAGATGAAAAACAACTCGACGGGAAACATCGAGGTGCTCATCCCCGTGATGATCGTTGCCGTCATCGCGCAGATGCTTGCGGTTACAGCGATCGCCATCGCTTTGATCTACTTCGCGTCGCTCGTCATCGACGACATTCTTTCGAAGATCGAATGTGATCGCGAGCTCATTCGATTGCATGCGGACTACAACAAAATCGTCGACTATCACATCCAGAATCCGAACGCGCCCTGGTCGAAGGAAGATTTGAAGGCGCGCGACGATCTTCTCGAAGCGCAGAAGTTCGTGGCTGGCGGATGCACTACGCCAAAGGCCGGGCCGGAGTTCCCGTGGGGTTGGTGGATGCTTGGCGGAACAGTCGTCACCGCGGGTGTTCTCGGCTTTGTGTACAAAGACGACATCAAAGCTTGGTGGGCGAGTCGTCGAGCGAAGTGAGGCTCCATGCTGATCTGCATGGGACGCAAGATCGAGATCAACCTACGCGCTCCGGGAATCGGTCTCGGTAGCGGGAGTAAGAGGGTCAAGCCGGCTCGCGACGCGGCGATGCTCTACGACGAGAGTGGTGAAGACTGGCCCACGTGCAGCTTGCTGATCGGTGAGTTCGATCGTGGAAAGACAGAGAGCGACGAAGGTTCAGATTATTTTGGTCGCAGCGCAACCGTGTTCGAAGGCGGAATCGATCTTCCGCCAGAAAATATTTCCACGTGGCACAAGCTCGGAGAGATCAACGAGATCTACTACGACCGAGCAGGCACAAAGCATCCGGGGTTCTTTCACCATAAATTCAACAAGGCGAAGAATCTCACGCAGCTTCTTCTCTATCCATTCAAGAGCCGAGCGTTCAAGAAACCCGCGGTGCTCTATTCCTTTTGGCGTCGAAAGACCTCGGAGCAGTTCTATCGGATCGAGCTGCCGGACGGATGCATCGTCGATGACCGCGGAATCGTGGTTCCGTGACCTTGTTGCGTAATCTCTCGATCTGCGCGTAGACTTCTCCCAAGCGTTACGTGCGGGTGACGTGGGAACACCGTCATGCCCGTCGACTATCGAGAGATTCTCTCGCGAGCGCGTTCCGAGCCAGAGCAGGCTGCTTCGAGGCGGGCGGTGGTCCTTCATGCAGACACCCCACGAAAACGAGGCAGAAAGATGGCGCGAAGAGGAAAACGACGCAGGCTGACTCCTGCGCAGATCAAGGCTGGTTTCGGCGGGAAAGCTGCAAAGCGTCGTGCCGGCAAACGCCGTCGCCGTCGTCATGCGAAAGAAGAGGGCTTGACGAAGCGCCGCCGTCGCGGTTCACTCAAGCGAAGAAAACGATCTCGCGTGCGGGCGAGACGCCGTTCTCATTCCAAGGAGACCGTGCACATGGCCCGCAAACGTCGCAAGGGTGGTCGTCGTCGTCGTCGTCAATCGCGTGAGGAAGCTCCGCGCCGCCGTCGCCGTCGTCGAGGTCGCGCACGTCGTTCTCGAGAAGCTCCGCGCCGCCGCCGTCGCCGCCGCTACGCGCGTGCAGCCGAAGCTCCGCGCCGCCGCCGTCGCCGTCGAGGTGGTCGTCGTCGTCGCGCGCGTGCGCGCGAGTTCCCGCGCCAGGTGCGTCGCACCCGTCGCGGACGTTTCACACGTCGCCGCGGAGGCAAGTCGCACGGCAAGCGCTACCGCACGCGCCTCGTCGGACACATCACGGGTGAGCGTCTCCGTCGCCGTCGTCACTCCCGTCGCGGAGCGATGGAGAACCCGGTCACTGGCTGGGAGCTCGTCGTCGGCCTCGTCACGGGCGCCATCGGTTACACCGCTGCCGACGTGATCGATCGTCTCGTGACGATGCGAGAACGCAAGGACGACAAAGGTCAAGCGCTCGCGATGCGCTTCATCGAAGCTCCGCTCATGGACGACTTCCTTCCGCGCGTTGGTGCGGGCGTCGCCGTGGCCGGAACACCGCTCGTCGTCGCGCAGTTCATTCGATCGCCGATGGGGCGCAGCGCGCTTCAGTTCTTCGGATTCGGCGCAGCCGTTCGTCTCGTCGGAAAAGCCGTCGACGATCTCGCGGCGTACCTCTTCAAGGACAGCGCATCCGACTCGACCGGGAAGAAGCTTTTCTCGGGAGAAATCGGACAGCGCACGGCGGTCGGTCTCGCCGGAGCCCCGTGCTCGACCTGCGGTCAGTACCCTGGCCTCGGCGGTTCTTGCGGATGTCGCAGCATGATTCCGTCCGGTCCTTCAACCGGGCCGAGCGTGATGCCGCAAATGCAACTTCCACAAGGCGGTCCGCATCCGACGATTCCACCGGGCGGAGGATATCCGCCCGTCGTGAATCAAGGCCCGTACACCCCGCCAGGCGGATTCGTGCCGCCTCCGGCGATTTCGCGTCAGCCACAAGTTCCGCCGGAACAAATGCCTCCGGGCATCATGGTTCCGACGACGCCACAAAGCCCTCCGGTTTCCGCGTACGCTCCGGTGGGAGTCCGTGGACTCGGCGACGTTTCGGGAGCAACGGACGTCCTACGCTCGCACGGAGAAGCCTACGTCGCGCTTCGAAAGAATCGCGAAGTGCTCGCTGCGCATGCGGCAGGACATGCGACACCGGATCAGCGCAAGTACGCCGATCAGCTCATCGCCAAGCATCGCGGCAGCTTCGCGACGCTCGGACAATTCCATCCGCAGGTTCTCGACAGCGCGGCGCGCGGTCTCGGACTCGTGGTGGAAGAGGACAACTCCTCGCTCCGGTTCCCCGGAACGTCGAGACACCGTCGCAACGACGAAGCGGCCGAGTAACCGCTTCGACATAGCGTGCCAGAGCCCCAACGGCGCAAGCCCGAGGGGCTGAGGCATTGAAAAAACCAAACTGCACCTCGTGACCCGGCTGCGGCAACCACGAGAGCAGAGGAGAACAGCATGGACACCGCACTTGCCAAACCGTCGACTCCGAAACACCCGTTCCGCCCGAAGTTCCGCCAAATCAAGCGGGAGATCGAGATCAAGAAAGTCGGCCTTGGCGAGCCGATCAGCATCGAGAAGGTCCGCTCTTACGAAGGCGGCGTGAAGAAGGGTCTTGGCGCGGTTGGCGTCACGAACCTCCTCAAGAGCTCGATGGACTGCGCGTCCTACGCGATGGACACGATCCATCAAACGCGCTGGACGCTCGTCGGCCCGATCACCGACCAGGCGATCGAGAAGAACTTCTCGAGCGAGATCGATCTCTTCGGAAATTCGAAGAGCGTCGAAGGTGTGGCATTCGTCGAATCGACGATGCCGCAGAACGGCGAGCTCAACACCCACATGCTCGCGTGCGCGATCGGATTTCACCTCGAACCCGAGCCGAAGTCGTGGTCGATTCTCGGCAACGCGTGGACGCACCCGGTCGTCGGCCAAGCGAAGCCGCCGAGCCCCGATGTCTTCACCGTCGCCGACATCGTGAACGGAGCCCTCGGTGACAATTTCGACGGTCAGACGCCGACGCAGTTCATGCGTCCTGCCATCCTTCAGTGGGGTGCGTGGGCCAACTACGTCGCGTGGCACCTCGTGCGCGCGTACGATCTCCGCTGGGCGATCGGCACGAAGTGGAACATCCTCGACGAAATCCTCCGTCACACGGCGTACATGCCGCCGAACGCTCAGGACGGCTCGTCGGGTCTCAGCGAGGACGCAGTTCTCGCCGAGATTCGTCGCACGAACGACTACTACGACTCGCTCGGAACGGCGTTCGACTTCCTCAAGATCGACTTCATCCGCGAGGGCGTGCTCACGGTCGGCGGCGTACCGGTCGGTGAATTCCGTCCGTCGCGCGCGTTCGAGCTCGCGCCCGTCACCTACGGCGGCATGGACCTCCGTCACATGCTCCGCGGCAACAGCGAGTTCCGAAAGCTCGATTTGCCGTACATCATCGGCGCAGGCATCCCGATCGGTCTCGTCCTCCAGCAGGTCGACGACACCCAGGGCGACATCATGCGCGACTACCTCTCGGTCACGCAGGGCCGTCAGGGCAACGGCGTGATTCCTCCGTTCATCGTCGACGCGACGAACATCAACTTCGGCGGAACGGTCAGCGGCTCGCCGGTCATGCTCGAGCAATCGCTCGACGTGCCGCCCGCGGCGATCGTCAACTACTCGCAGGCGGTCTTCGCGGAGCGCGCCTTCTACAAGATGGGCGACCTCAAGCTCTCGATGCTCGTCAAGGGCCGCGAGCTCGACGGCGACCTCATGACGTTCCTCCGCAACAACGCGGACGCGCGCGATGCACTCTGCTCGGAGTGCGAGTGCGGCTTCGTCAACATCTAACGCTGACGCGGCGAAAGCCGCGCTAGCTACGCCAAGCCCCGACGCCGAAAGGCCGAGGGGCTGAGGCGTCGAGAGACCCCATGAATGACGAGCTCAAGAAGGGATTCGGCGACTGCGCCGGGGCATGCGGGATCGATCACTGGCTGAGGGACATCTACCGATTTCTCTCACTCGGGTATCCGCGACTCGCACTCGCGCGCGCGCAGGGCATTCCGTTCGTGCCCTACTACATCAACGTCCGTACGACGTTCGACAACCCGGATCGCAATCTGAATCCGGAAGTCGGAAGCGACGTGAAGATCGTCGCGGACACGATCATCGAGGAGATCGAGTACACGATCACACGCGACCGCACGCCGCAGAACGTGCTTCAACCGCAGAGCGACTTCTTCTTTTCGCTCCAAAGCGGCATCGAAGCGAAGATCAACGTCGTCGGCATGCCGCGGCCGTCGATCGCATCGAAGTTCACGCCACTCTCGACGCTCGCGAAAGCCGCCGGAACGCCAGGACCCGGATTTCCAAACGGCATCTGGGTGATGACGTACCAACAGCAGCTCCAGGTCGATTTTCTCGCGCGTGTCCAGCTCCCGGACTTCCCAATCACGGTCGTGATGACGTTCAAAACGCTTACGCCCGACACGGACAAGTTCGACGGCGTCAACATCACGGATCGCGAAGCGCTGCTTCGACTTCGTGATATGTGCGGAATCCAGATTCCGGACTGCTACATCACGGCGTGCAAGTCGTAGGAGGCTGAATGGGCGCAGTCGCTCACCTCCGACGATATCCAAGCCTGGTGATTCCAAGACGCCGAGTCGAGCTCGTCTCGACCGGCATCGACGAAGCATTGCAGGGTCTCGCTGGCGATCCGTACGGCGGAACGTCATCGATTGGCCTTCGTGTGCCTGCGCTCGTCACCCACGGTCCGACGAACCGTTTCCTCTTTTTGCTCTGCACGGCGAATTTTCCGGAAGCGTGCAACGTTTGGCTTCGCGGATTTCGCATGGGCTGGTCGCTCGGTACCAGGCTCGACGTGACAGGACCTCCTGCGGGACCGCGCGTCGTCGAGCAGTGGGTAACAACGCCGAATTTCAAGCTGCCGGACGGAAATATCTCGTGGCACATGCGCCTAATGGGGAAGAACGAACCGTATGGTCGTCCGCCACTTCAAGAGCAAAGGATGGATCCGCTTACCGGCGGAAATCAGCAGAACCTCGCGTTCCGCGATTCCGCTGGACCTGGATTGCTCTTCAATACCGTTGCGACACCAACGCCGTTTTACGTGCAGCTCACGGCGTACACGCCTCCGCTCGGAGGAAAACCACCAGGTGAGGGCGTAACGGGTGAGCTCGATACGTTCTACGATCTCAAAACGCGCTGGGACGATGCGCACGACTGGAACGCACTCGACATTCGTCTTCAGGGACCGTGCCGAATCGCGTTCTACGCGAGCGTGCAGCAAACGAATCCTGATTCGCAAGAAGGCCGTGTTCGAATTCCCGCACCGAATCCGTTTTTTGAAGGCGGCCTCTCGCCCGAAGAACAATTTCTTCTCAATTTCCCAACCGCCATCATCTGGCGTGTGGCAGGAGCGTTGGTCTTCGAGATCGACGACCCCGAAGAATGAACGCGCAAGACCTCGAGCTCGTAAGTGCGATCATCGGACTCGGCGCTCCACCTATGGGCGGTGGGGGACACCCGCATGGTGGATTTCATCATACAGTTTCCCACGGGGGTAGATTTCGTCGCTTCCGCGGTGGCGGGCCGTGGTTCGATTGGCCCTGGTTTTGGGGTCCTAACGTTTACGTCGAGCCGGCATCGTGTTCGTGGATGCCTCCCGCGGGTCCGGTTCCTTCCGACGTCGTTGCCACGCTCTCGAAGCTTCCTTTCCAAGCTGGATGGCGTGCAGCATTCGTAGGCGGTGGATGGTGGGGTGAGCGAGCTTCGCCGCATGCGTACTTCGTTTGCGTCGTCGCGGCCAGTTTCATCACGGGTCTTTACGGTGTCGCTGGGCTCGGAGACATCGAATCGTTTCGTCCGTCATCGGCTGGAGCCCCTGGTGGGATCTATCCCTACTACATGCCAAGCAGCGAACGAATGGGACCGGTGTGGCCAGTTGGCTCGCCGGAACACGGTGCCTCGCAGATGGGTCCCGTCAATCCGGTTTCGTCGCCAGGCGCGCGGGTCGGCATCTATCCGTACTACCGCCCGTCAAAGCGCGGACTCGGGATGGAATACGACGAACATCCGACGCCGGGGAACTACCACATCAAAGGTACCGGGGTGATTCTTCGTGCGAAGCCGGAGTACGAGTCCACCGCGATCGCAACGCTTCAGAACGGCGAAAATGTGTACGTCTTCGGTGATGTCGAGACCGATCCCAAGTGGATGGTCAAGCAAGACGAAACCGTAGCTCCGAACAATGATCCGAATTTTGCCGGAATCGATTACGTGCGCGTCGGAACGCAGACACACGGAGCTGGCTGGGTCGCGCAGTTGTATGTTGAACCGGGTGCTGGAACGCAGATCAAACAGCCGCAGCCGCAACCATCTCCGTCTCCGACCCCGATGACTCCTCCGCAGGGAATGAGCACCACAAGCAAGGTGCTGCTCGGCACTGCCATCGCAGCTACGATCGGAGGAGGAGGCTTTCTCGTTTGGAAGGCCCTCAAGGAATCTCGACCGCGCCATCTCGCGCCTGCATAAAGGACAGAACATGGACACGCAACTCGTCAAACACGAAGAAGTTCAACTCGCCGCTGGTCTCGGGGCGTGGTTCGGGTCCGTCTACGAGGGTCTCGGCATTCTCGGGGATCCAAATCTTCGCGAAAAAGTTCCTGCCGGCACGTACGAGATCACGGGGACGCAGGTGGCGCTTCGTCAAACAGCGAACGGAGCCGAGATCGGTCGCTTCAACAACAGATACGGCGCGAACAACAACGTCGTCGTCGAACCGGTCGATACGGTCGATACGGACGCGCAAATGGTTTACAACGCCGGTGGCCACAACTGGGCACACGTCAAAGTCTTGAGCGGTGAGCTTTCCGGCAAAGAAGGCTACGTCGCGACCGACTACCTCGGTGGCGTCGGCTACACGAAGTCACACAACGGAACGGGTCCTGTTCAAGGCGGTGGCGGCGGAATCACTCCCGTGTCCGTTCCACCGACCGGGACGACCACGGAGTCTGATTACACGCCGTGGATTCTCGGCGGCGCGGCGGTGCTCGGACTTGGCATCATCGGGTGGGCCGTCCTTGCGAAACCAAAAAAGGGCGGAGCTCGCCACCGTCGACGCCGGCACGCGTGACGTCATGACACCCGAAACAAAAAAGTGGGCGTGGCTCGCTGCTGCGGGAGTGGCGGGAGTTGCCGCAGGAGCGATCGTCTTCTGGCCGAAAAAAGCAGCGGCCCAAGGCGTTCCAATCGCGTTTCTTCCATCCAAAGCGCAGCCGAAGTCAGTCAACCTCAATGCACCGCTTCTTCTTCATGACGGAGACAACGGGGCGTTTCTCCTTCGACCGACAGCGGACTTTTTGTGGATCAAAATCCCTCCCGAGATCGTTGCTCGGAATGATATCGGCGATAACGAAATGTTTACGGGTGACTTTGCAATGCTTTGGGAAAAAAGAGAGCTCGGGCAGCTCTATCTAATGATCCCTCCAGGAACGGATCCGGGATCCCGCGGTGCTCTCACTCTCAGCGTCGGCACGAAAGACCAGGTCATCTGGCAAGCTCTTGTCACGCTCGTCGCGGCGTGACATTGGGCCGCGATCGTGTAGTCTCTCCTGCATGGAACGTCGCAACTTCATCGTCGCCGGACTCTTGGCGATCGTGTACGCGATCTTCCCCTTCCTGCGTCCGAAGCCTGCGCTGTACGGCGGCATGGACCTCCGTCACATGCTCCGCGGCAACTCCGAGTTTCGAACGCTCGAGGTCCCCTACTTGATCGAAGAAGGCGTGCCGATTGGTCTTCTCCACCGTGATCAGGTGGAAATGAGCGAACCGATCTGTTTCGCGCGCGAAGGAAACGATTGGTTTCGCGAAGAACCCGCGGGACCAGGCGAAATCAAATACACCGAGCGGCTGACCACCGGGACGACAGGTGGCACACGGGTGACGCCCGTCAGCTAAGCGCGAGGGCGCAATACGACGGTCGTAGGCCGGTCTTCCAAACCGTGCAGTGTGAGTTCGAATCTCACCGCCCTCTCCGCGCTCGGGTAACTCAATTGGCAGAGCCCCCGTTTCGTAAGCGGAACCATGTCGGTTCGAATCCGGCCCCGAGCTCTAGAGAAGCTTCGCGTGCGCGCCGACAAGTCGATCCGGAAACTCCCAGGAACGCACACGCGAAGCACATAGAACGTACCACGGGGTCGCGTGCTATTCTCTTCCCATGGGCTGGAAAAGAGCAATCGCACTCTCGAAACGTGAACCGTTTCCGTACCCGATCGCGCAGACGCAGAAGCTTTGGGAGCTGACGTTCCCACACGAGCCGAACGACTCGCTGCCGACGAACGTCGCGCTCAACCCGAACACGAACCTTCCGCCCACACCGCAGCCGCCTGCATCGTTCGCGCAGCCGTGGACGGGCAAAACGGTTCCGATTCCCGTGCCGCCGCCGGTTCCGCCGGGTGGCGGACCGATTCCGTAAAAAAGAGTGAGCCCGGAAGGGAATGATCCTTCAACCTCCGCTTCCGTAGAGCGGCGCTCTATCCAATTGAGCTACGAGCCCGAGAGCTATTTCTTCGATCGACGACGACGACGACGACGGCGTTCGTAACGTGGTTCGAACGGTCCGCTCATAAGAACGACCTCACGTTCTTCAGTGAGGTTCCCCACGATTTCTACACGTGTGATGCCGGGAAAATCGACGAGCGTATTGGCCGCTTCACGAGCTTCTTTATATGTTTTGAAACTCCAGCCGTGATCTCGTTCTCCGTCGCCAAACATCATGCCGCTGCCGTCGCTTGAACGGCCGACAATTTTGAAAAGAGCGCGATCGTACGCCTGATTGAAACCGCCGTAGTAGGCGTTGACGTTCCACGGAAGAAGCTGTTGGGCAGCTTTTTTGCGCTCCATAAAGCGCTTCTTTTCCACGTCGATGCGACGAATGCGATGGAAGCGATGTCGACGAGCCATATTTTTGATCCCTTTTGCTTACTCTACCTATACCTTGATCGTTTCGGGCCTGGTAGAGTAAGTTTCGCGCGTGGGAAAACGCACCGGTTTTGCCAGAATGGACGCTGAAACACTCCGCGAGACAGCTCGGCAGGGTGGTCTGGCTGCGGCTCGCTCGAAGAAGAGACCTCACCGTTTCACACCCGAAGAGGCTGCGCGAGCGGCGCGGATCGGTCACAAAAAGAACCCCGGTTCGCGAAATCCTCGCGGACGGAAGCCAACGAAGAGAAAGCGCGGGTACGAATGGATCTGGGACAAAGCGAAACAGGAATGGGTTCTCGTGGAGAAGAAAGAAAAGTGACCGAAGAACGAAAGGTGAATTTTCGGACGCTCCACGACTGCGTGCTCGTCAAGCGCGACGAGATCCAGAAAAAGATCGGACTCATCCACATCCCCGACTCCGCGCAAATCCCGACGTCCGAAGGTGAAGTTGTCTCGGTGGGGACCGAGTTCGTTCTCGACGTGAAGACGGACGATCGCGTCATGTTCGTTCGCTCTGCCGGCAAAGTGGTGAAGCTCGAGGAGGGCGAGTTCTTGCTCCTCGAAGAATTCGACATCCACGGCGTGCTCGAGAACGGTACGCTTCGACCGATCGGCAACAAAGTGCTGCTTCTTCCCGATCCCCCCGAGGAAAAGGTGGGCAGCATCGTGATCCCGAAGAGCTACCAAAAGGAGCGCCAGCAAAAAGAGGCCCTTGTCTCTGGCACGATCGTGGCTATGGGTCCTGGCATGCGACAGAAGGGCGGAAAACGGTGGCCGATGCCAGACGTCGTTATCGGGCAACGTGTCCTCTACTTCCACAACTACTCGCCAGAGATCACCATCGGCGGCGAAGCTCATGTCGTCGTCGCAGACGATCAGCTTCGCGCCGCGATCGAAGAGGACTGATGGCTCACTGGCAGCTTTTCATCATCGTCTCGTCGCTCATCTACATGACGATCGCGTGCGGCGCGTACGCGTACCTCATCTGGAAGATCACACCGATGCTGCCGTTTCTCGGAGCGATTCCAGCCTTTCACGGCGTGAAGGAACCTGCGAAGTTCCTAAAGCTGGTGGCTCTCACCGTTTCGTTTGGATGGCCGGTGCTCCTTGCGGTGTACGGTTACACGACGCTTATCCAAAAAATGGGCAAACTCGCCGGGATCAACTGGAAAGATCTCATCGACATCGAAGCGATCAAGTCCGCGGCCGATGCTGGTCCAGCCAAAATGGTGAACTTCGTCGTCGACCAAGGTGTGGCCGTTTTCGCCGACAACATCGACAGGATCGAGGTCGAGATTTCCTTCAAAAAGAGGCAAGGCGGATCGAACTTTCACGTCTTCAGCTTCGAGACGAAGGAAAAAATCGAGCGCATTCTCTCTGAGAAGCAGCCTATCGGCGAAGTCCTTCAGGACTTTCTTCGCATGATCGTTTTCGGATCGACCATGGAGAAGCAAGCTCCGCAGACAGGTGAGATCGACGCCGAGTTTGAGCCCAACGATCAGGGACCAAAGTGATGCCGCGGAAAGAACCAATGCATCCGGCCGCGCAGTTCATCCTCCGAGGACTCGGACGCGTTGCAACGAAGGCCGTAGACCATGCGACCGCAAGTGTCGCCGAAGACATCCGCGACTTCGCTTCCGAGATCGGTCAGCGTGCGCAGCGCGTGATCGATCGCGCTCGGTGCAGGTGCACTTGTGCCAAGTGCTACATCGCACGGGAACACCGGACGGAACACTGCGAAGAATGCACCAAGGAAAGGTCAATATGAAAGGTTCACACACACGACGCGTTACTCCTCGGCCGGCGTCGCCGAGCTGCCCCAGGCATCCGGGACAACCGGTTGCACGAAACGGCATGTGCAACACGTGCCTCGCGCTCGCTGACATGGGTCAGGAACTTCCACCCATCCCTGCCGTTCCCGAACCGCCAAAGGACAAAGCCCGATGATTTTCATTACAACGCTTCCGGTTTGGTTCATGATCATCGGACTCATTCTGATGCGTTGGCAGAAAGTGAAGGACTGGGCTGGAGTCGGCCAGATTCGGCCGGTAAAACGGTCGCGCTCATCAAATAGTCCGGCTATTCTTGGCCGATGGAGCGCGGCCAACGAATTGCCCTTGCTGCTGGAGGCGGACTCGTCCTCGCAAGCGTAGGTGGATTCTTCCTGCGATGGCGAAGCTCAAAGAAAGAGCTTCCGCCGCCGCAAGACCTCAAACCACCGTATGGATGGCAACCCGGCTTTCCGCTCTCCCTTCCGCCGGGGTCGTACTACGCGGGCACGACACCGAATTTCGACGAATCGGATTTCGGTGGAGGGTGGGTTCTTCGCGATGTTCGCGGAATTCGTCCCGCCAATCTCGATCCGGACAGGGACGCTCATATCGGCATGACCGCTTCGCTCGTGTTCACGTACGGAGACAAAGGGATCCCGAAGGTCTTCAACGTGAAGATTCTCGGGATCGGCGGAGACGACTACCAAGGGCAATGGGCGACGAAACCGCCCGATGGCTCTGGCGTGCAGCTTCCTGAGTTCCGCGGAGCGCACATCTTCACGCTTCACAAATAGTTGGTCAGGACCTCCGTGGTAGAGTAGTCTCTTCACACGGCCCGGCAGGTCGGTGCCTACACGCAAGCTGGACTTGTACTCCAGTGGTCTACGGAACCACCTTTTTGCGCACCTGCCACTCGGGCCGAATTTTTCATGACCCGCGATGATCTTATGGAAGGTGAAGGCAGTTTCATGCGTGGTCCGCCGAGCGCTCCGAATGCAATTCGCATTTCTTTGTCGATGACAGATCGAGATGTTGTCTCGCGCGTCGCAGCGTTGTGGGAATTGCAGTATCTCTCGATCAAACGCAACGGTCCCTCGTATTACAAACGCTGCTACCAGCTCATTCTGCGAGGTCTTCGTGCCGCCGTACTCATGAAGCGTTTGCGCCCTCTGATGGGCGAACGTCGACAAGGACAGATTGATCGCGCACTTCGTAGCTTCATTCCTCGCAGAGCTGGAGACAACACGCGCAAGCTCAAGCCCAAACAAGTTCGGACGCTGCGTAAACGCATGGCTTCAGAATCTCTCTTGAGGTTGTCCAAAGAGTTCGGAGTTTCACGTGTGACCCTCCGTCGAATCCGTGACGGACAGATCTGGAAAGAGGTCGCGTGATGAACAAATTTCCCGAAGTGTTTGTATCGCGCATCATCACGACGCGCGATTGTCCGTGGGCGGTCAACGTTCTCGTTCCGACGCCCGAAGGCGAGCACGGTGTCACATCTCGAGTCGTCGCACGGTTTGCTGAGAAAGAAGACGCAGAAGCCTACCTAGGAGTGGTGATGGAAAACGAGCCGATTCTCCAATTTTTCGCCTACGAACATCTTCCGTCGCACCTTCAGGAGGTTTCGCGGCCGTTCCACGCCATGGCGTATCATCTCGTCGAGAAGCTTCCACGTAATCCCGAGCGCACCGTCGCGCTCCGCAAGCTTCTCGAATCGAAGGACGCAGCCGTACGCGCGATGCTCTTCAAAGAACAAGGGCAAGGTGGAGGATGAGTCGAGGTCCGTCACACGAGGAGTACACGTTGCTGTCATCGGCCCTAATCGCCGGTTCGATCGCTGCGCATACAACGGGCGGCAATCCTCAACAAATCGCCAAGCATTCGGTCGATCTTGCTCGATGCCTAGCTACCGAGCTCGGACTCAAAACCGAAGCCCAGCTCGACGCCGAATACAAGGCGCGATCCGGTGGCTGAATCCACCTTCGCTCCGTCGTGGCGGTACAACCCGCTGAAGCACGAGCTTCAGTTCTGGCTATCGCCAACGCAAGCCGTAGCGTTTCAAGAGTCGCTCTTGAAAGAGCTAGAGAAGCTTCCGCTCACACCGCCAATGATGTTCGCGGAAGTGATGCAGTTCGTGTCCCAGGGCCACATCGGAGCGATCGGCGGATGGCGAAACTGCAATCACCAGAATTTGCTCAAGCTTCCACCTTCGACTAGATGAAGTAATGCGGATGGGCGGCTGAGAGTCGCGTCGGTTTCATACTCCGAAAAAGCGCCGTGCAAATCGGCGATCCGCAACAAAGAAAGGAACGAAATGGCAGCACCCCTTCTTTGGAACCCGAAACTCGGCGATCTTCCTCAAGTCCGAAGGCTTGCGAAGCGAGAGATCTCCGACGAAGACGTCGAATGGTGGAGCGAACGCGTGCGTTTTTACACTCGCGGGAGCCATTCGATCGTCAGTGCGATGGAGCAAGCAACCCACGACCTCAAACAGAAGCAAGACCATGAATCCCCGAACGCGAAGACTCCGCCGCCATCGTCGAAACGCTCGAAAGCGTGAAGCAAGAGGGTTGGTGCTCGTACGCGATCTGCGTACCGGCAAGCAGTTCGTCGCAAAGATGGCTACGGACTTCCCTTCGTACCTAATCCGCATCCATGCAACGTTCGACGCATGATCGAGACACCTCGAACGCTGATCTCGACGCCGATCCACGACTTCGTGCATCCGGAGTTCAAGCGATCTCTCGGTCGCACGCTCCAGATTTCGCGGCGTATCAAATACGATGAGCTTGTGGGTATCAGCCACGTCGAGTTCGCTCGCGCAACGCTCGTCGGTCGCTTTCTCCTCAGCGACTACGAAGTGATGCTTTGTATCGACGGCGACATGTCGTGGCAAACCAAGGACATCGAAGCCGTCCTCGAACCGATCGCCGCCGGCAAGGCGCACGTTGTGGCTGGGCTTTACATGACCAAAAACGAACCGATCACACCGACGTTCGAATTTTTGTCGCACGACGTCGACAAAGAAACCGGTTATGTCGGTCCAACACTCGAGATCAACGGTCACGGCTACTTCAGGATCGCGGTAGCGGGCGCGGGATTCTTCGCGATGACGCGTCACGCGATCGAAGAAGCATCAAAGCTCGTCGAATCCTATTGTCCCATTGGAAGGATGTCCGTTACGGGCAAGCTCGACGAAAGGCACCCTCTCCTCTTTCGATCGCGGATTCACTATCGAGCGCATCAGCCCAACATCCCGCGCTCGTTCGGTGAGGACTACGGTGCGTGTCTAACTTTGCAACAAGCCGGGTTCATGGTCTGGGCGGCACGCGAAGCACTCCCCGTGCACCACAGCGCACGGGGCATCGACGCAAGAAACCTCGACATCAACCAATTCGCACGAGATCAAGCGGCCCACGGCTGAGAACTAATGCAAATCGTCATCATCCTCGTGTTTGCAATCGTTCTCGCCGAGCTGGGGAAATACCTATGGCTTGCCTGGGTGGCCTTCTTCCGCGGTGAAGACATACGCGATGAAGACGAAGAGTGACCCTTGGCACGAATCGCGGTCGTGGTACAGTAAGCTCCCATGATGCAACCGCAACCGATTCCTCCGCTGCTCGCCGCCATCCAGAACGGAAGCTCCGTGCAGCTTCCGCAGCGTGAGTACGCGCCGGCTCCAGCGCACCTCGTCGAAGCAATTCGCACGGAGCTGAAAAAGATCGTCGATGATCCGAAACTCGAGCATCGACTCAGTGAGTTGGGGCGAATCGCGAATCAGTCCGATGACCTCCTTATGTGCTTGCGCGCACCCGAAGCGGTGATGTTCGGTGAACACAAAGTGCTGAACCCCGGTCCGATCGGGGTGATGCCAAACAACGCCGAGACCTACGGCGCGCAGATGATGCGGCAAATCATTGCGGCGTGGCAGGAGTACCAGAAGACGAGCAAGGAATCGCCCGACAACCTCGTGGAAGCGCTCGCGACTGCACGCCGCGAAGGGATGACCGACATCGCCGCCGAGCTCGAACAAAAACTTCTCGGAAGGAAACTCGACGGAGAGAAGCCCGTCGACAAGGCGCCCACGGTGCAGGATTATCTCGACCAGGTCGCGGTCAAGCCGCTGGCAACTGAACCGCCGCCACCTGCGGTAGGATTCGGGGGATGAAGAGCCTCTGCGGAAATCGACCAAGCAAGGACTCCGTTTGCGGTTGACTTCGTAGGTTGGTGGCCCAACGGCCGCGTGAATCGTCCGTCTTCCAGGTTCATCAAATTCAAGTCGAAGGAGACATCATGAAAGCTTGGTACGTGCCGACCTTCAACGGCGATCTTCGACTCGAACCAGCGGCATCGCCGTACCGAAACAAGAAGACGAAGCTCTCGATCGTCGATCCGACGCCGCTGGAGAAGAAAGCGCTCGTGAAGATCGGAACGATCCTGCTCGATCGCGGATGGATCAAAGAAGAGATCGCCGAAGACGCAACCGAGGTGCTCATCAACGCACCGCTCGAAAAGGTTGGTCCCGAGATCGTCAATGTTCTCCGGCCCGGTCCCGCCGTGCTTTCGGCGGTGAAATTCAAGGATGGCCACATCGAGATCGTCGAGCATCGCGACTCTGGCGTGACGTCGAAGGAGCTGGAGAAGGTCGCCGAGAAAGAAGAAGCCGAAGCGGCGGCGACCGTGAATCGCCCCACACCGTGCTGCCCGAATTGCTTCGTCGATGCGTGCGCACCCGCGACCGAATCGCTCCTCGCGTTTCTCACCGTCGAGCAGCACGGGACTTGGGCGCGCGATCGTTACATCGTCGTTCGCGGCGGTCTCACGGGCCACGTCTACATCCTTGCGCACCGCTCGAGCATGATCGCCGAACGAAATGGGCGGATTTGCTGGGACGCAACCGACCGCGGAACGCTGCACTTCCACGATCAAAGCGTGCCGCCGGAGGAAGAAGTGCTCGCCGCGATGCTCATTCTCATGCATCGCGAGCACTGGCTTCGCAACGAAGCGACATGCTTGGGATGGGCACCGAACAATCCATCTCTGGAGCGTTTCACACGCGTCTTCAAGAACCCGTTTGGCGATATCTCTGACGGCGTTGCCGATTCGCAGCTCACCGCGCAGGTCGGGGTGCTGGGTATGGCAGCGATGCTTCCGCAATAGACTCTGCGAAGCCTTACATGTAGGCTATCCGCATGCGGCTAGTCGCGCTGAAGGATCCCCACATCGTGGACGTCAACGGGAAGCGCGGTCGCACTTGGACGGGCAAAACCGAAGACGGCCACATCTGCCGTGTTACGATCTTCGAAGCGACGGGTGACACAATCGAAATCACGGTCGAGGAGCTGAAGCTTCCAGGATTCGAGACGGTGTCGATCACCCCGTCAGACGTCGGCGAGCTGAAGCTATGAGCCGCTTCATCGAGAAGATGAAGGCCTTTTTGGGCATGGGTGCCGAGCTGGCCAAAAGCGGAGAACAACATCTTACCGTCACCATCGAGCACCACTACCACGTCGAGTGTTTCGACAAGGACGGCAACCTCAAGTGGGCCGATGACTTCAAGAACCTCGTTGTCACGGCCGGACGAAACAAATATCTCGATGCGACACTAAAAACGGGACTCGCGGCGCCTTCGTGGTTCGTGGGGCTCATTACGGGGCCTGGCGCAGGCAACACGTACGCCGCCGCCGACACGATGGGCTCTCACGCCGGCTGGGCAGAGGACACCGGATACTCCAACGCGACGAGACCCGCGTTCATGCCAGGAACGATCGCGTCGGGTTCCGTGGACAATTCGGCCGCAAAGGCGAGCTTTTCGATCAACGCGACGGTGACAATCGCAGGAAGTTTTATGGCCGACAATTCGACGAAAGGCGGAACAACGGGGACGCTCCTCGGCGAGGGCAATTTCACGGGCGGAGATCGTCCGGCCGTGAATGGTGACACGATCAACGTCACCGTCACCGCTTCTTTGACCTAAATCATGGCTCGCTATCGCGTTTCAGGGACGACAGCAGCGACCGCCGCGACGGATCAACACGCGATTTGCGCGCTTTGGAATCCGCATGCGACGAAGACGATCATCTGTCGTGAGATCTCCGTCGTGGCCTTCGCGGCTCCCGGAGCTGGCGCCGGCTTCCTCGTTCGTCGTCTCAGCGCGCGCGGGACGCCAGGATCGACGGTGACGCCCGCGGCCGTCAACGAGACCGATGAGGATCCGGGAACAAACCCCCTTTCCGGTTACCTTCTCGATCTCGCCGCATACACCGCGCAGCCAACGATCGTTGCGGGCGATCTCGACGCGTGGGTCTTCGCGGCCGTGGCGGCATCCGGCATCGTGAAGCCGTACCCCGAAGGCATTGCGATCGGCCCAGGTCGAGGGCTCGCACTCGTGAACCGCGCCGCGATCATATTTCCGACCTCCGAGGTTTCGTTCCTCACGGAGGAGTGAGCCGTGCCCGTTTATCGAACGGGAGCGAGCGCCTTTGCAATTCAGCAAATTGGCTACGGCGGAACGGGCGCCAACATCAACACGGCTGGATTCGTCAACGGGTCGTACTTCGGCGCGCTGCTTCCGAACTTTTTCAACGAGTTCGATACGCCAACGGCCCCCAGCATTATTGAGGGCGAGCAACCTGTCGCTCCACAAATCTACGAAGACAGTGTGGCGTTCGATGTCGCCGCGGCACTCACCGAAGACGCTGCTCTGGTGGAAGAGACCGCGCAAAGTTTGACGGCAGCGAGCGCCCTAGTGACCGACGACATCGCCATTCTGGAGGCTTCCGAAACACTCACGACCGCATCGGCCTTCTCCACGGAAGGCGGAAAGGTCGTAGAAGACGCCCAGTCTCTATCGGCCTCCGCGGCGATTGCATTGGATGCATCCCTATCTCGTGAGGGTGCCTTGGCGCTATCCGTCGCGACGGATTTTCAAACCGAAGCGGTCGAGATCCAAGAGGCTACCGAGACGCTCAGCGCCGCGAGCGCGCTCTCCTCAAGCTCTGACGCTACCCTCGAAACAGCACAATCGCTCCAAGCTGGCGCAGCGTTGCCTTCTCTCTCCGAGGCCGTGATCTCTCCGGAGCTGGCCCTTACAACAGCTTCGAGTCTCAACGCGCAGGCCGCGGTAACCGCAGATGCTGCGCTCACGCTTAGCTCGGCGGCGAGCTTCACGACGGCGGCGGCGCTCGTCGAAGAAGTAGTGCTGCAACTCGTTGCGACGGGCGCACTGATCGGCTCGAGTGAGTCGATCAAAGAGCTGGCGCAATCATTCGCGGCTCTTGCGTCCTTTGTTACGCAGAGCAACGTCGAGCTCGAAGACAATTTGATGATGAACGCAATCGCTGCGTTCGCTACGGAAAGTGACGGAGGAAGCGGTGGCGACCCGAATCCTCTTCTTGCTCGTGTTCGATCTGAGGCAACGGAAGTGCTTGCACGTCTCCAGACGTCGCCATCGAAGACTCAGTTACGCGCTCGTGTGGAACGACTCGAATCCCTAGCCAAACGAGCCGGCGGTAAAGCGACGGTCCTCGTTAGCGAAATCCGAGCAGAAATGCGCAAACGCCGCTAACATTATTTTCATGGCCAACCAATTCGATACGATCACGCTCGACTTCCGTCGCATTTGGCAACTGACGCTCCCTCGCGTCGAAAACGAAGTCGACGGCTGGCTCGTATGCTCGATCGGCGGCGGCGCTGGAAACAGTGCGTCGCCGTTCTTCATGAGCGACGACGATGCCTCGAACGAAGCCGTCCATCTCAACTACGCGACGAGCCTACCCACGGGAGGCTTCGAGCCCGGCACGATCGTGCAAGTGAATTGGGCCTTCGGCGGGATCGAATACTCGGGTCCCAACAAGTATCAGCCTGCGAAATGGATCGGCCGCATTTTCACCTACGTGCTCAACGCGTTCGATCAGCCGTACGCGGTGCTCGAGAACGTCGACACGGGCGAATGGATCATCGCGTTGATCGAAGAGCTCACGGAGGCCAGTAAGCCGTTCGCACCGCCGGCCGAGCTGGCAGCTCTCGCTTCCGCCGCGGCACCAGCCAAGGTCGCGAAGAAAGACCTGCCGCACCGCATTCCTAGGGGCAAGAAGTAACTCGCGCCGCTCTGGCTTCAGCCAAACAACCAAGCAGGCGGATCGCCTAGGTTTTCTGTCGGGTTGTACTCCCACGGATCTTCGCTGAACCACTTCTTCATGATGTCCGGCGTCTTCAACGTCCTGGCGCGCAAAAGATCGTGTAGATATTCCACCGCTGCACGTTCAATTTTGTCGGAGGTGCTCTGGTCCAGTTGCACGTAGTCTCGGTAAGTATCGAACGGATGTTCGTGTCGCAGGTGTCGAGAGAGCGCAGGCAACCTGAGCAGAAGATCTCCAATGCGAAACGCAACCGCACGCATTTCTTCGGGACTGAATTCCTTGAACTGACCATCACTCATTTTTTTCTCCATTCGATTCGTCTCATCGGTTCGTACGTCCCACGGTCGGCTGCACACTCGTTTCGACAACAGTACGATCCTTCGCGCGCGTCCTCGTGCACATGACCGCGGCCACACGAAAGGATCTTTCCGAGCCTGCCGCCGGCATGTTCCGGAAACAGCTTCCGAAGCCCTTCGCAGTTGTCAATGATGCGTCGTACCTGCTTTGGCTCAAGAGCGCGGTCGGCGCGCGATCTGAAGCCGCGATCCTGAAGCTCGTCGACGATATGTGAGACGCTGGCTCCTCCCTCGTGTAGACGCACCACGTACGCACACACCGTTTGCTCTGCCTCGTGCAGCTCCAAGGGAAGGGGACGTCCGGATTTCTTCGACAGCGGCCCTTGGGAGGCGATCTGGAAGCCGTACGGCACCTTTCCCGTGCGGAGACCCCTCGCGCGCATCACTGCGAGCCCCTGGCGCGTGCGATCGGCGATCTGGTGACGCTCGTGCTCGGCAAAAAGGTCACTAATTCCCTGCTTTAGGCGGCCATCGGCTCGATCTTCCGTGTCGGACATACCGTCCGCGGTGATCACGACAGCACCGAGCGTGCGCACGTGCGCCGCAATGTCTCGCGCGATCGTCACATCGCGCGCCACGCG
>Ga0070699_100000105_pt1 | contig 78799 bp, 72 predicted proteins | sample KBSK1503metaG_FD_65473 | JGI IMG/M metagenome (GOLD analysis project Ga0070699, IMG submission 65473) | Corn, switchgrass and miscanthus rhizosphere microbial communities from Kellogg Biological Station, Michigan, USA - KBS K1-50-3 metaG | ecosystem: Host-associated > Plants > Roots >... | reverse complement strand
GTTCGAGCAAGAGCAGCCGCCGCCGCAACCGCAGCCAGCCGAGGCCGATGTGCTCGAGCTCTGGCTGCTTCCGAGCACCGCAAAGGTGGAGAACATCGCCTTGGTGTTCGTGCTCTCGCAATCGGGGCAGACCTGGCGCTCGTCCCGACTGGCAAAGCCGCCGAAGACGTCGAAGGTGTGCCGGCAGCTCAGGCAGGAGAACTCGTAGATGGGCATCCCCAATATTGTAAGGATGAATGGGGCCGGAAATACAGCGTTACGCCGAGATGCTCCTCGATTGGAACCGGAGTGTCAACCTGACTGGGGCGCGCACCATGGAAGGGGTCCTGGCCCAGATTGCGGCTGGCGATGTGCTGCTGGCGATCCCGTGGACTCGGATTGGGCGGGTAATCGACATCGGGAGCGGCGGCGGCCTACCGGCGATCCCGCTGGCGCTCGCCATGCCCCGGGTGCAGTTCACCCTGCTGGAGGCGAATACACGGAAGTGCGCCTTCCTCGAGCGCGTGGCCGCCACCCTGAACCTGCGCAATGTTGCCGTGGCAGCGGGGCGAGCCGAGGAATTTGGCCACCAGGCGGCGCTTCGGGAGCAATTCGATCGGGCGATCTCGCGGGCGGCGGCGCCACCGGCCGTGCTGCTGGAGCTTGCCCTTCCCTTCGTTAGACCAGGTGGAGACCTCGTTGCCCAAGTCAGCCCCGTCGATCCACACCTGCTCGAGCCGCCGGCGCGCCTCCTCGGTGGCGGGCCGCCACGGCTGGAGCGTCCGGGAGACGACAGCAGGACGCTCCTTTACGTGCCCAAGCTGGGCCCCACCCCGGCCGATTATCCGCGTCGCACCGGAGTCCCGAACCGCAGGCCGCTCGCGTAACTGCGATCACGGCTGGGGCGTTGCATGGGCATGAGGTCGGCTCTCCGCCTAATTCCCCTGATGGTCATCGGCGCCGTTGCGGCCTTCCTGCTGGCTGGGCCGCTCACGTCTTTCTATAAGACCCACGCCGTGGCGAGCCGGCCTCAACCATCACCCTCAACCACCGTCGATCCGCACGCGTCACCCACGACCTGTCCGGCATCGCTGCCCATGCCCAAGGCGCCCGCGGCGTCCACGCCCTCCACACCGTCTCTTCCGTTTACGATCTGGGTCAACGATCCACTCGGCGTCAATCTGCGGTCGGCCGCGAGCGCCTCGAGCACGAAGTTGGCGACGCTGACCCAGGGCACGCAGGCCACGGCCGACGGCCGGGCACCTGACGCCTCCGGGAACACCTGGTATTACGTCACGCTGGGCAGCCAGGCGGGCTGGGTGCGGTCCGACTTTGTCGTCACGACGGCGCTTCACGCTGCCAGCGGTTCTGGCTGGAGCATGATGCTGCCGCAGGGCTACCAGGTCGCCCCCTCCTCCAGCGCGTCGATCACCAACGTTTCGAAGACCGGTGATGACCTCCCGTTCCTCGTTCTGCAGACGACCACGTCAGACACGCTGACCGTGCAGCTGCCGGGACTGCTCCGCCCCGACATTGCGCCCGTCGCCGACCACACCGCGACGATCGCGGTCTGGAGTGTCAATCCCGTCACCGAGCAGGTCTCGCGGGTCGCCCTCGATACCTGCAAGGTCGCCTCGGCCTGGGCTCGCCCCGACCAGGGCTGGCCCTTCATGAGCGCGGCGTACGTCCATACGAAAGGACGCAACTACCAGTTCTCCTTCTTTACCGCCGACGCTAATTCAACGACCGTCAAGCAAGTCCTGGACAGCGTCGCCTTAAGCTGATCGGGTGAGTGGGACCGGGCGCTGGGAGAAGGCCGCGGAAGCCTACGCCACCGGCGAGCATAAGTCCGGCCGCGAGTTAGAACTGGTTATCGAGTACGCGGCACCGACCGGCAAGGAGCGAGTGCTGGATCTCGGCACTGGCGCCGGCCACACGGCACTCGCGCTCGCTCCCCACGTTTCCGAAGTCGTCCTCACCGACCCGGTCGACGCCATGCTGGCAGCGGCCCGTCGCCTGTTTCAAACAGCTGATCTCTGGAACGCGCAGTTCGTTCGAGCGGGCGCGGAGCAACTTCCCTTTCCTAAAGCGAGCTTCGATATCGTCACCACCCGGCTCGCCGCGCATCACTTCGACGACGTGGCGCGCGCGATGCGCGAGGTGGTCCGCGTGCTCCGACCCGGCGGGATGTTCATCTTCGTCGATACGACCGCGCCCGAGGATCCGGAAAGTGCTGCATATCAGGACGAGGTCGAATTGCTGCGTGACCCGACCCATCGCCACATCTACACCGAGCGAGAGTGGGTCGCGTTTTGCGAAGCGGCCGGGCTGCGCGTCGAGAAGAGCGAGGTGGTGCGCAAGGCCCACGACTTTGAGCCCTGGCTCGAGCGCGGCGGCGAGGACGCGGCGACGCAGCAGCGCGTCCGCGCCCGTTTCCTAGAAGCACCGGCCTCGGCGGTACGCGACCTCGAAATCGTGACCATCGATGGACAGATGAAATCGTTTACAGACCGCAAATTGATCCTCGCCGCCCGGCGCTTGTGACCATGCCGCAAAAACCTGAATTTGTTGCTTTGCCGCTTAGTCGTGCGGCGGCAATCGTTCTTTGCCACTGGCTCAGTGTTGCACCAGAGAGCGGCATTGGGCTCACACACCCAGCCGATCGGCAAGCGCTGGCCGACTTGTTGAACTCCCTGGAAACCACAATCGCCGTGCCCGACGCTACGCAGCTCGATCAGGCTCGATCTCAGCTCCTCGAAAACGCTGGCGGATGGGTGTGGGCGGTGACCACCGTGACCGACTCCGGAGATCCGCAGGGATACGCTCGACCAAACGTGACTGACGCAGAGCTTGAAGGGATACGCAAGCGGCTGGAATCAGCAACGCCTGGACCTTGGACCTCAATGGTTGAGCGACGCGACCATACCAGTGGCGATAGCTTCATCTTGGTCGGTGCACCTGATCGACGCGCAGATGACCTTTACCTGAGTCGTGGTTCTTACCCTGCCTCTGCGGCCGATCAGGATTTTGTCGCCGCTGCCCGTCAGGACATCCCTCGGCTCTTGCGTGAAATCGAACGGCTGAAGAGCATGTTGGAGCGATAAACGCTTGAGCCCAACGGTTCGGTATGTGCGATGTCTGACACATCTGGGACTCCGACCGTGATTCACTCACTGAAGGTTGCATCGGAAGAGGTTCGACCGCTTGAGATTGAGAAGGTGAACTACCATGACCCAACCCTCATCCTGCTTGGTGAAGGGTGGTCGCTTGCAATCACATGCCCATGGCAGGTTACGGACGGCCAATCACGTTTGTTCGGTTGGGACGACGCCGATGTCGCAGACCGGGCCCCGAGCCTGATGGACCATGCGATAACGGATGTTCGCGAACGCGCCAAGGACGCTCCATACGATCCAGCGTTCGTCCTGTCAGGCGGCCTGGTCCTTGAGATCGCCGCCGACTCAGATCTAGATCCGTGGGTTCTTCACCTGCCCAGCAGGGTGTTCGTCGGATTCGGCCCGAGTGCTAACAAGTAGCACTCGCTGCGGCCATCGCGGAGGGAGGTGACCGCCTTCGCGATGCGGCGCTCGCAAGTCTCGGATGTCAGTCTCGACGTCGACCCACTTCTGACCGGCAGCGACACCGGCGCCCTCGCGGACCTGCGCGCTGATGGGCAGCAAGAAGCGCCGACCCATCGAGGCCACGGTGCTACGGCAGGTGTATCCCTTGATGGTGACGCTGACCGCAGGTTTCTTGCTCGACCCCAGTTTGGCGACGACCGCGGCCGGCACCCCGATTCCGGTCGCGGTCTTGTCTGCGAGCTCGATACTGGCGCGAACCGTTATCGGCTGGCCGTGGTCGCACTCGCCGTTGTCGCAGGGACCTGGAACAGCAGCTGGGAAAACCGGATGTGGTTGCCGAAGGGATCGCGTAGGCCGCAGTCGATGCCGTAGGGTCGCTCCGTCGGCTCCTCAGTAAACTCCACGCCCTTGGCTCGCAACTCGTTGTAAGTCTTGCGGCAATCCGTGGTCGTGAAGAACAGGTGCCCGCCGGTGGCGCCCTTCGACACCAGCTCGGGAACCTGCTCGGTGGTCTTCGGGTCTAGCGCCGGCGCGCCTGGTTTCTCCAGCAGGACCTGGTGGGTATCGCCGGGGACGTTCACCGTCAGCCAGCGCATGAACCCGAGGTCCTGGTCGGTGTTGAGCTCGAGGCCGAGCTTACCGACGTAGAAGTCGAGGGCCTTGTCCTGGTCGAGAACGTAGATCGATGAAATCAGAAGAGCGTTGAACATTTTCGAACCTCCGTGATAGTGGGATTGATGTCGTGTCCCACGCTAGACGTTCTCTGTCGCCTGGTCTTCTCCAAAACTGCTCGGTCGTGTCCAGGCCATCGCGAAGCAGGTCGGCACGGGTTTGATCAGTCCACGATCACGGTAGACACTCGGTCCCTCGCCGACGATCTGCTGGAAGCTGCGGCTGAAGGTGCCAAGGCTGTTGAAGCCAACGTCGAGGCAGATGTCCGTCAGGCTGCGGACGGTCGCCCGCAGCAGGAACATGGCCCGCTCGACACGCCGCCGCTGAAGGTAGCGGTGGGGCGTCTCGCCGAACGTCGCGCGGAACGTACGGATGAAGTGCGCCTCGGAGACGTGGGCGATTGCCGCAAGTGCTGGGACATCGAGGGGCTCGGCGTACGCGCGGTCCATCGCGTCGCGCGCGCGGAGCATCCGGCGGTTGGTCTCTTCCACAGCTCGGCTCACGCCGGGAGCCCACGAATGGCCGCCTCGGCGGCCGCGCGTTCGTCCCAGGGTTCCTTGCCCCGACCGATCAGGATGCTGCGCTCGTGACCCTTACCCGCCAGCAGGATGGTGTCGCCCGGACTGGCTTTCCGGACCGCGTGAGCAATGCCCTGGCGCCGGTCCTCGATCCGCGCGTACTGCTCGCCTTCGGCCCATCCGACCTCCTCGGCCCCGGCGGCGATCTCGCTGAGGATGGTCATGGCATCCTCTTCGCGCGGATCCTCGTTCGTGAAGACCGCGTAGTCGCTCAGGCGGGCGGCGATCTCGCCCATCCAGGGCCGCTTCTCGCGATCGCGATCACCGGCGCTGCCAAAGACCGCGATCAGCTTGCCCTTCGTGATCGGCCGCAGCTCACGAAGCACCTTCTCCAGGCTCTGCGGCGTGTGGGCGTAATCGATGATCACCGCGAACGGCTGACCGAGGTCAACACGCTCCATGCGACCGCTGACCCCCTGGTAGCTTTCGAGGCCTTGACGAATCTCATCGAGCGTCAGGCCGACGGCGACCCCCGCGGCCGCAGCACCAAGCGCATTGGCGGCGTTCCATCGACCGCTCAACTTCAACCGCAAGGCCAGTGGCCCCAGGGGCGTCGATGCCTCCACCCGCAAACCGTCGGGCGTCAGGTCGATACGGTCAGCCTTGAGATCGGCGGCGAGCTGAATGCCGTACGTGATCTGACGGGTGATGGGTCGCTTGACCAGGTAGGCGTAGCTCGGGTCATCGTGATTGAGGACTGCCGTTTTTTCGATGGCCTTGCGAGCGCTGCCCGCCGTCAGATCGATCAGCTGCGCCTTCGCCTCGCGGTAGGCCTCGATCGTCTTGTGGAAATCGAGATGCTCGTGCGCGATGTTGGTGAAGACGGCGACGTCGTAGTCCACGCCCACCACGCGCTGTAGGGCAAGACCGTGCGAGCTGGTCTCGATCACGGCAAATTTCAGCCCGGCATCCCGCATGCGCGCCAGCTGCGCCTGGACCTCGAGCGCCTCGAGCGTGGTCTGGCGCGAGTCGTTCGGATCGACGGCGTCGCCGAATCGGATATCGACGGTGCTCATCGAGCCCGCACGCCGGCCGGCGCTGACCAGCATCTGGTGGATCATCGTCGTGGTGGTCGTCTTGCCATCGGTGCCCGTCACGCCGATCACGACCATGTCGCGGCTGGGATGGCGATAAAAGGTACTCGACATCAGTGCCAGGGCCCGGCGCGTGTCCGGCACCACAACCTGCGGCCAGGCGGTACCGGCCCGGCGTTGGACCACCGCCGCCACGGCGCCGTCTCGCAGCGCCGTCTCGACGTAGCGGTGCCCATCGGTGTGGGTGCCCGCGATGGCGACGAAGCAGTCTCCCGCCTTCAGGCGGCGCGAGTCGTAGCAAAGGCCGGTCACCTCGGGGTCGGTTGGCGGCGCTTCGAGCACGTCGACGCCCTGGAGGAGGCGGCTCAGGTTAATGGCTGTCACCGAAACGACATGATGCTACGCTCAGGCCGATGGCGGCCACGATGCGCGTGACCCGCATCGGCGAGCACGACTTCCATTGGGGTTCGCGCACCTACGTGATGGGGATTGTCAACGTCACGCCCGATTCGTTCTCCGGTGACGGCGTGACCGACCTCGAGGCGGCGGTCGCGCAGGCCCACCAGATGGAGCAGGATGGCGCCGACCTGATCGACATCGGTGGTGAATCGACGCGACCGGAGACCTGGGCAGGACCGGGACTCAGTCTCGAGGAGGAGGTCGCACGCGTCATTCCTGTGGTCACGCGGGTAGGGGCCACGGTCGCCATTCCCATTTCGATCGACACGTACAAAGCCGAGGTCGCCAAGCGAGCCATCGCGGCCGGCGCTGCGCTGGTCAACGATGTCTGGGGGCTCCATCGGGATCCGCAGATGGCGGCGATTGTGGCGTCGGCCGGCGTACCGGTGGTGCTGATGCACAACAAACCGGGCGGTGGCTATCGCGACCTGATTCGGGAAATTTCAGACAGCCTGCGCGAAAGCGTCGAGTTGGCGCGGGCTGCCGGCGTGCCGGACGACCGCATCATCGTGGACCCTGGCATTGGTTTCGGGAAGACGCGCGAGGAGAACCTGGAGATCATCCGGCGCCTGCCCGAGCTCCGCCGGCTGGGGTTTCCGTTGTTGATCGGCCCCTCTCGCAAATCGTTCATCGGCAAGACGCTCGACCTGCCGGCCGGTGAGCGGCTCGAGGGCACCGCCGCGGCGGTGGCGCTCAGCATTGCCGGCGGCGCCGATATCGTGCGGGTTCACGACGTCAAGGCGATGGTTCGGGTAGCCAGAATGGCCGATGCCATCCGCCAGGCCGGCCCGCCGGCCGACGCGAGCGGCGCTTTACTGCCACGCGAACGTTTGGGGCGTTCGTCCAGGGTGTGGCTCGCCCTGGGCAGCAACGTCGGTGACCGCGCCGGATACCTTCAGGCCGCACGTGCGGCATTGCCCGAGGCGGGCATCCTGGTGGTTCGAGCCTCGCGGGTGGATGAGACCGAGCCAATCGGTATCCGTGACCAGCCGCAGTTCCTGAACCAGGTGCTCGAGGTCGAGACCTCGCTCGAGCCGAGACCCCTGCTGGACGCCCTCAAGCGGATCGAGAACGAGCTCGGGCGCACCGCGCGCGAGCGTTGGGGACCTCGGGAGATCGACATCGACATCCTTCGCTACGATGGTCGCGTCGTCGACGAGCCGGGCTTGCACATCCCGCACGCGGAGCTTCAGAATCGCCCGTTCCTACTCGACTTGCTCCGGGACATCGACGCATGACCGAGCCGCTTCGGATTGCCTGGCTTGGTCACCAGAGCGGTCGCGCCGGCGACGGACTGCTGACCTATTCCCGAGAGATCGTCGCCGGACTACGGGCGCGCGGCGTCAAGGTCTTCTTCGTCCATCACGGCGCGTTGCCCGCCCTCACCGACGATTCGCTGACGCTGCGGTCGCTGACCGGCAGCCACCGCTACATCATCTCGTCGCCTCGGACCAAACGCACCATCACCGACCTTCTCCGCCGCGAACGCGTCGAGCTGGTGCATGTCTCGCTGAGTTTCTCGACGCTGATCGACTTCGGACTCCCGGAACTCTGCCACGAGCTGGGCCTGCCGGTGGTCGCCACCTTCCACGTGCCCTACGACTATCGCTTCGGCCTCTGGCAAGGCATCAGCACCGCCGTCTACCGTCTCTATGCCCAATCGCTGGCCAGCTTCGACCGGGTCATCATCTTCTCCGAACAGCAAAAGAGCCTGCTCGAGCACTATGGGGTTCCCGCCGACAACGTTGCCGTAATTCCCAACGGGGTCGACATCGACAAGTACGCGCCTGGAGCATCGGACTTCAAAGAGAGCCTTGAGGCAAGCGCGCTCGTCGGTTATCTGGGCCGCGTCGACCCCGAGAAGAACGTCGATCTCCTGGTGCGCGCATTCCAGGACGTCGATGCGGCGGAGGACGTCAAGCTGGTGGTCGTCGGGAGTGGCAGCGAGAAGCGGCGCCTGGATCGACGCTACGGGAGCGCCCGCGTCGTCTTCACCGGCCAGGTGATGGATGAAGCCAAGCGGATTGCGATGTTGCGCGCGATGGACATCTTCGTGCTGCCCTCGATGGTCGAGGGACTGTCACTGTCGTTGCTCGAAGCGATGGCCTGTGGCGTCGCCCCGGTAGCCACCGACGTGGGCTCGGATGGTGAAGCCCTGCGGGGGGCAGGCATCGTGGTGGATACCAAGGATCTCGATGGCCAACTCCGGCTGGCGCTGCGCACGTTGATCGAATTCCCTGACTTTCGCGCTGAGCTCGGCCACCGGGCGCGGACCCGGGCCGTGGAGCGCTTCAGTCTGTCGGACAACCTCGATCGTTTGCTGGCGGTCTACCGCGAGCTGCGACCCGCCGCCGGCGCCGCCGCGTCTTAAGGCGGGCCCAAAGCGGCTGAGATGAGTATTGATGAGCGGTTGCCCGCGGGCTGGGACCTGGCTCGCCTCAGAGCAAGATGGCCGGATGCGGAGTTATTGGCAGTGGAGGCCACCGCGTGTACTGGTCCAAGGGTCCCAACGAGCGCGACGAGCTGAGAGCGGAATTAATCATCAACTTCAGCGGTATGTGTCTGGTCCGCACGGTTGGCGATCCGGCCTGGTGGATGGGACAACTCCATCAGAATGGCGAATCGATTGTGTGCTGGGGTCACTACGGCACGGACCTTGCCCGGGCGATCGACGCACTCTAACCTCCTGCTTGCAGTCCCCCGCGAACTGCGACGCTGCCGGAGCCGCGGCGTCGCGGGGCCTGAAGCAAGCTCCAGTTCGAGGTCCAGTTGTACGTAGCTGTGGGTAACGAACAATCGACCCCGGGAACGCCACACATCGACGCAGCCGAACGCTTGGAGCGTTGTCCCTCAGTGAACCGATATCACCACGCTTGGGAGCTGATGTTGCTCCATGTTTAACGGGCCGCGATACCGTCCCTTAGTTTGGAATTTGTTGCCAGGTGTTTTCGTATTTCTTATTGTCGTCGGCACCATTAGCCTAATCTGGAGCGTGCTCAACCGAGGCCCATGGTTGTTCATGCTGCTTTGGTTGGCCATCGTGGTGTCGGTTGGTTTTGAGGTTTACCGAACTAATTATCAGTTGGAGTTCGATGACACTTACCTATATTGGAAGGGTTTCTTGCGCTCGGGCAGGGTTCTAATTGCAGACATTGTGGCGGTTCGCACAGAGTCCATGGGTGCCGTAGCGACATTCAATTGCAGGAATGGTGAGAAAGTTCGCGTTGTGATTCAGCAGGGGTTCGCACCCTTCCTTACAGCGCTTAACCAGACTCATCCATCTGTTGTGGCAACGCCGGGGTTATACGCGCGCCTTGTCGAGCGCGCTCAGTTTAGGCGTAAGCCTTAGCCAAATCACTAGCAAGAAGCTCTTGGCGACCGATAGGCCTCCGCCGTTATTGAAATGCTACCTCGCGCTTTTTAGCTTGCTCTTGATCGCCTGCACCCGCCATCTTGTTTGAACTGCGACGTTAGCCGAGTTTGCCGGCGCTGGTGAAGCGGTAGCCGATGCCCGGTACAGCCAGGATGAAGAACGGGTGTGAGGGGTCCTGCTCGATCTTCCGCCGCAGGTTGCGGATATGGACGTCGATGACGCGGGTCTCGATCGGATACTCGTAGCCCCACACGTGGTTCAGGATCTTTTCGCGCGACAGGACTTTACCGGCGTTCGACGCGAGGAAGGCGAGCAGGTCGAACTCAGTGTGGGTGAGCATCACCTCGGTCGAGTGGTGGAAGACGCGCCGCTCGTTGAGATCGATGACGAGGTCTTTGAACTCCAGCCGGCCCTGGTTGACGGCCTCTTCCTCCTGACGGGCCTTGCGCAGGTGGGCGGCGACGCGGGCCAGCAGCTCGCGGGTGCGGAACGGCTTGGTGATGTAGTCGTCGGCGCCGATTTCCAGTCCGACCACGACGTCGATCTCTTCCGTTTTGGCGCTGAGGATGATGATGGGCACGCGAAGCCCGGCTTTACGGATATCACGGCAGACGTCGAAGCCCGAGACATCGGGCAGCATGATGTCGAGCAGGATCAGGTCGGGCTTGCTCAGCTCGATCCGACGAAGGGCCTCGGCGCCGGTCTCCGCCTCCACCACCTCGTACCCCTCCTTTTCGAGGGCGAGGTGGATGGCCTTGCGGATCATCGCCTCGTCGTCGACGATCAGGATCTTCTTGGCGGGTGGCATCAGTGCGCCACCGCGGCCAGCCGCGCTCGGGGTCGGGCGGTCGCTTCCGCGCGCGGCAGCGTGACGATGAAGACGGAACCCTTGCCATGCCGGCTCCTGACATGGACCTGGCCGCCCAGCATGGCGACGAGACTACGCACGATGTAGAGGCCGAGCCCGGTGCCCGAGGTGCGCCGGACTGCCGGGTCGTCGGCGCGGTAGAACTTCTCGAAGAGGCGGGGCATGTGTTCCCTGCGGATTCCAATCCCCTGGTCTGAGACCTCGAACCTCACGGCCGACTGCTCGCGATGCGCGCTGAGAGTGATCTGGGTGTCGGGTTCGGAATATTTGATGGCATTGGTCAGCAAATTCACGAGGATCTGGTGGAGCTTGCGCGCCTCCCCCATTATCATCGGTAGGTTTTCAGGAACGCGACACGTAAGTGTCCGCCCCTTGAGCATGGGGCGGACCTCCTGGCAAACATGCTCGAAAACGTCAGCCACGTCGACGCGCGAAAAGTCGACGGAGATTCGACCGGAGTCGATCCGGCTCACCGCGAGGATGTCGCCGATCAGCTTCTCCATCCGGTCGGCCTGGCCGTGAAGATCCTGCAGCAGCTCACGGCGCTGCGCCTCCGTCAGGTCGAAGTCGAGCAGCAGCTCACTCAAGCCCTTGAGCGTAGTCAGCGGCGTTTTCAGTTCGTGCGACGCCGCCAGCATGAGCGCGTCGCGGGCCTCGATGGTCTCCAGCTCGGGCGTCACGTCGTGAATGGCGATCACCGCTCCGTCCGGCGTTTTGCCCTTGAGACGCAGTGCTGACACGGAGTAGGAGACACGCACGGGGTCGTCGCTGGTCCGTAAGCGGAACAGGTAGGCAAAGTGGGTATTGATGCCGGTGCCCAGCCGCAGGGCGCGTCGCAGCGCCCCATTGGGAGCGCACAGGTTGACTCCGGTCTCGGTGCGCACCTCCAGGATGTCAGCCGCCGGCCGGCCTGCGGCGTCCCGCTGCGCCCATCCAGTCAGGCGCTCGGCGACCTCGTTCAAGGAAATCACGGTCGCTTCGCGATCGACGATGATCAGTGCCTGGGGGAACTGCTCGAAGGCCTGCTCGGAGAGCGTTCGCTCCCTCGCCATGTCACCGAAGTATAGGACCGCGAACTTTCGCCTTCAATCGCTGCAGGCGCCGCTCCACATTCAGTGGACCAGGCCGAAGCACGTGCTCGTAGAGGCCGACGTAGCGGACCGTTTCCCCACCGAAGCCGGTCTTGAACCGATAGAGCCCGAACCATGGGTGGTCCGGGGCCGGCTCTTCCGGGATTCCCCACCAGTCATAGGTATCGCAACCCATGGCACGGAAATCGAGCATGGCCTGCCAGTGCAGCAGGTAGTTGGGCATCAGCTCGCGCTTGCGATCGCCGGACCCGCCGAACAGGTAATAGGCGGTTTTCCCGAAGCGGAACACCATGATCCCGCCGAGCGTGTCGCCCTCGTGCTCGGCCAGGTACAGGCGCACCTCGTCGGAGGGACCGAAGATTTCGAGCGCCGCCTGATAGTAGGCGACCCCGGGGAGGTGAACGCCCTGGCGCTTGCCGGTCTCTAACGCCAGGCGGCCGAAGGTGGCGACGTCGCGCGACCCGCGCACCCGAACGCCCTTCTTCTCGGCGAGGTTCAGGTTGTAGCGCGTCTTCGGCTTGAAGCCGGCCTTGAGCGACTCCGGATCCAGGTCGATCCGCAGCAGGCGGGTCGCCTCCGGCTGGACGGGGTTGCCCTTGACGAATCCGCGCCCCTCGAAAAAGGCCGGCCACTCGTCGCCGATGACGTCGTTCGGCTCGACCCGGAGCACCAGCCCGCCGCCGGCTGCCGCGCGACGCTCCAGCGTATCGAGCACCAGCAACCGCTCGCGTTCGGCGACCGCCGGGCCGCGCGGCACGTAGTACGTTGCACCGCCCGGGAAGAGCGCGGCGGTGCGTTGCAGCGAACAGACCCCGGAGCGGCCCGCGTGGAAGGCGAGGCGCTCGACGCGCCAGCCGAAGCGCGATTGCAGCTCGCCCCACTTCCAGCTCTGCAGGAGGTTTCCTTCTGGTTGCGCCAGCAGGAGCTCATCCCAGCCTTGCGGGCCGAGCTGCTCGCCCGGCGTGACGGCGAGTCCGGCCTCAGACAAATTCGGGCTGGCCGGCCCGCGCGAATCGCTCCGCCAGGCGGATGGTCAAGGTCGCCGCACGATTGACCGGCAGGTCGTAGAGGCCGATGAACCGCACCATCTGCCCATTGAAGCGCGACTTGAAGACGTAATAGCCGTAGCCGCGCTGGCCGGGTTGCGGATCGAGCGGCACGCCCCACATGTCATAGGCGGTGCACCCGCGTCGCTGCGCGTCTTCGATCGCGCGCCAATGCAAGAGATACCCGGGCTTCAAGTCCTTCGCCTCGCTTTTCGTGCCACCGTACAGGTACACCAGCTTGGAGCCGAAGAACAGCATGACGGCGCCAGCCAGCAATCGATCGTCGTGGCGGGCGAGGTACACGGCGACCTGTCCGCGGTCGCGGAAGAGGCTCAACAAGTCGTGGTAATAGGCGCGGCTGCGAACCGTGAACTGCTCGCGCGCGGCGGTCTCCTGGAGCAACTCGTAAAAGCTGTCCAACGCAGCCGATGCGTCCGAGGCCTCGACCGTGATGCCCTGCTTGATGCCGGTCCGGATGTTCCGCCGGGTCGACTCCTTGAGCCGCGCCATCGCCGCATCGCCGCCGCTGATGTCGACCAGCCAGGTCGCCTGGTGCTGGATGGGGTGCCGACTGGGCAGCGCACCCGTCTGCGTGAGCACCGACCGTTGCGCGTCGGTCGTCCATTCCGGATCGACTTTGAGGATGGTGCCGCCCTCCTGGGCGAGGCGTGCGCGCAGGGCCTGCCAGAAGGCCGGCCACTGGTCGAGCTGGCCATCAAGGATCGGGCCACGCGGCGCGTAGTTAAGGGCCAGTCCACCTGGGAGGCTGCGCCGCAGGACGGAGGCCGCCGCCCGGGGCGTGCCTTGATCGACCCAGAAGTAGCGCTGAACCCGCCAGCCGTAGCGCGATTTGAGGCTGCCCCACGCCCATGCCTGCAGCACTGAGGCGTCTTGTGCCTGCGAGACGAACCCGTCCCAGGCGGACGCGTCCTCGCAGATCCTCAATTCGGGCATGCCCCCACAGCTTACCGGCCGGCTTCTTAAGAGGGCCCGCCACCCCGCATTGTTGACCGTTGAGGTATCGTATTTGGCCTGTGCTAGCATTGGAACCAAATCTCGGAGCGGTGGGAGGCTTTTCGTGAGTTCCATCGAGCAGGCGCCGAGACTTGTGGACTACAAGGGATCGTTGGACTCGACGCCCCTGCTATCTCTGCTGCAGTCCATGCAAGCTCAGCGCGCCACAGGTACGCTTCAGGTTCGGAACGGCGGCGAGGCCTTCTCGCTGTTTTTTCTCTTTGGTCACCTCTTTCATGCCTACGGGAACGGAAGCCAGGGCGAGGACGCGGTTTTTGAACCGCTGGCATGGCGGCAAGGTGAGTACACCTTTGACCCGAAGTCCAAGCTGCCCACTGAAGAGACGATTACCGCGCCAACGGCCGACATCCTCGCCGAGGCGAAGCGCCGGGGCGTCCCCGGGGCATCGGACAACGGGAGCGTCGCCGCAGTCCGGCCCGCTCCGGCGGCGGTCTCAGCCCCGGCCGCACCCGCGGCTCCCCAAGGCCGCGAGCGACCCGTCGTGAGCCAGCAGCAATCCGCGCCCGCGCAAGCGCAGCCCGCGCCCGACGAGGGACCACCGGCCACCGAGCTCTACCCGCTGCCCGTCGGCAAGCTGGTCTACGAGTCATTGAAGACCGCATTCGTCGATTTCCCCAAACTGCTGCGCTCGCTGAGCGCCGACCACCTGACCGGCTATCTTCGGCTTACCGGCCTTGCTTCCCGCGGCATGATCCTGTTCTACCAGGGCAGCTTGATCGAGAGTTTCTACGACGGTGGCGCGGTCGTGTCTACCGGCCGGACCGCCTTCTCACTCTTCAAGAACGACGTCGATCGCGGCGAAGGCAGCATGGACGTGATCGAGCTGTCGTCCGAGGTGGTGACCGCGATCTACCAACTGCTGACGGCACCGACCATCCTCCAGGGACTGCTGGCGCGTTTCGTCGACGTGCGGGCGCTGCTCCAGTATCTGCAGGAGGAGAAAATCCATGGGAGCCTGCTCGTTCGGGCACCCGACGAGATGGGCATCGTCCTGCTCCGCGACGGGGTGATGTTGGGAGCCTTCACCCGCGGACAGCCGCAGCTGATGCAGGACCCCGAGATTGTGACGCGACTCTGCGCCGATTCCAAGACCCGGATCGAGGTCAAGGCTGTGGCCGACCTCGAGGAGCCGGAGTCGGTGAGCCTCGAAGAGATGCTGGCCACGACGCCGTCCGTACCGGCAACCTCCTACCGGCCGGCTCCGGCGCAGCCCACGGCTGCCCCGGCACCCTCGGCGCCCGCCCCCTCGCGTTCGCAGAGCTACCAGCCGGCGCCGGCGCCCGCTCCGGCCCCAGCGTCGAGCAATGAGCCTGATATCGACTGGAACGAACTGATGAGCCAGCTGAACCAGATGGCGGAGGCTGCGCTCCAGAACCGCTCCAAGAAGGTCAAGGAGATGCTCGCGTCGACCGAGCACACTGTCGACGGGCTCGACCGGACCATCGACCGGATCTCGCAAACCTCGATCATGTTCGTCGATCCGGCCCGTCTGACCAACCTGGCGAACGAGATGCGCCAGCTGGTCGAAGAACAGCGCTAGCCGCGTCCACCTTCGTTGCGCGACTCCTCCTGACGGCCGTTCTGGCACCGGCGCTGGCCTCCTGCGCCCTGAACCCGCCACGCATCGTCAGCATTTCTCCCGGCCGCGAGGTCACCGACGTGCCGACCAACCAGACGGTCAGCATCGGCTTCGATCGGCCCATGAACCATGACTCCGTAGAGCGGCGTTTCGATCTTTCGCCGGCGCTGCCCGGTTGCGACGGATCCAGGAATTGCCACTTTGCCTGGACCGGCAACAGCCTGATGTTCATCCACACCCACGTCAACTTCGCCCTCTCCACCCAGTACACCGTGTCGATGCACGCGGGATACGCAGACGCCAGCGGCCAGCAGAACACGCTCGACCATTCGTGGCGTTTCAAAACGGAAGGACCGCCGGCGCTGACCTCGGTTGACCCGTCCGACAACGCGTCCGGCATCGCCCCGGACCGCAACATCGTCCTCACCTTCAGCCGGCCGATGCGGGCCGACTCCATGTCGGGGGCCGTCCAGCTGAACCCTGACGTCCCCTTCTTGCTGCGGCCCAAGCCTGGGGGCGACGGCTCGCAGTTTGAAATCATTCCGACCGCCATCCTCCAACCGAACCAGAGCTATACGGTGTCGGTCGACCGGCCGCTCGACGTGCACGAAAACCCGATCAGCGGACGGATACAGGTTCGCTTTCGAACCGGGCCGCTGTCGCTCTCCCGCAAGATCGGCTACCTCGTGGGCCAGCGAGGTGAACCCGCCTTCGCCGTTGGGATCGTCGATCCCCACGCCGACCCGTTCCTGGGCCGATCGACGCCCAAGACGATCTACCAGCTGAGCGCGCAGAGCCAGCTCCAGGATGGCCTCCTCTCCTTCGACTGGTCACCCGACGGGCAGCGCCTGGTAGTGGTCGAGGCACCTCGCAACGCGGACCGCGGTCCGATCCAGATCGTCGATCTCAGCACCGGCACGGTTATCCGACCGGGCATCAGCGGCTCGGCGGTTTACTGGTCGGCGGACGGGACGATCATCTATCTCACCGATGGCAGCCTGCGACGCTTTCGTCCGACGACCCTCGAGGATACCGCCCTCACCAATGCCGTAGACGGCCAGGTCGTCGGCCCGGTTGCGCTCAGCCCCGACGCCAAATCGATCGCCTACAGCACCCTGGATGCGCAGGGCAGCCCCCACCTGTGGATCCTGAACCTTGACCTGCGCGCGCGCTACGGGCCGATCGGGCTCGCTGACCCGGCCGACCAGCCATCCTGGTCGCCGAACGGGACCAAGCTGGCCTTTCGACGGCTGACGGCCACCGGCGCCGAACTCTGGGTCTACGACCTCTCCACCAGCGGCAGCAACGCCTACCGGCGCGGAGGCGCGCTCGACGTCACCGGGTCTGCCTGGCTGAACGACAACAGCACGCTCTATGTCGCGACTGGCGGCGGCAGTGCGGCGGCCCTCTACCGCGTCAATATCTTTTCCGCGAGCGAGCCCGGCGGCGTGGTACAGGTCACGGGCGGCAAGGACGCGCCGAACGGATCGGCGCCCAACGCACCGGCCTACGATCGCCGCGTCGGGTTCGTCGGCCTGTCGGACGGCCTGCCTCAGATCTACGTGATGAACGGCGATGGCTCTCGGCCACAGCAGCTGACCGGGTGGGAGGCGGACTATCCCTATACCGGCGAGGCGCCCAACTGGACGCCGATCGGCTAAGCCGCCCGGGGGAGCGCGTCGTCGGACATGACCTCGACCTGCGGCGGCTTCATGTAGTTGGCATGGAAGTAGGCGCGGACGACGATGGTGACGAGCATGGCGAACGCCATCAGGATGGCCGAGGTCCAGAAGGGCATGCGCAGGTCGAGGCCGTACATCCAACCGGCAATCGGGTAGGCGACGATGACGACGGCCCCCGTGACCAGCGCGAAGAGTCCATACCCCTTTGCCATGGCGTAGTCCGGCAGCACCTCGCCGATAACGGCGGTCATGACCTGGCGAAAGGACCAGAACGCCCCGCGCAGGAAGAAGGCGAATCCCAGGACGGGTAGCGCCATCGAGGAAAGGAGCAGGATCGCGGAGACGACGTAGGCCGCCTCGAAGCACAAGACGATGGTCACGCTGCCGAGCGTCCGGCGAAGCCGCCCGAGGCTCAGGCCCATAAAGACCGACCCCAGGTAGAGGACGCTCATCAAGCCCCCGATCCAGAAGTTGTCGACGTGGGCTGCCTCGTGGGCGTAGAGCGCGGTGAAGGTCCAGGGGATAAAGATGATGCCGGTCACGACCGCGAACAGCCCGAGCATGACCCGGTACGCAGGGAACAGCATCAGGTCTCGGTAACGAATGGACGGGACCGTGAAGGTGGGGTGCTGCTTGGCCGGGAGAAAGGCGATGCAGACGGCGGCCAGGAGCATAAAGGCGAAGGACACCCAGAAAAGCGCGCGCAGTGGGACAACCTGGGCCAGCCAGCCGCAGAGGACGCTGGAGGCGATCAGTCCGAGCGAGTAGGCGGAGAAGACCGTGGTCATCACGGCGGCGATGCGGTCGCGGGGGATGCCCAGCGAAAGGTAAACGCTGATCGCCGGCGTGTTGAAGACCGAGAGCTGGATGAAGAGAATCCCGATGGCGGTCCAGCCCCAGTGGGGCGCCAGCGCATAGCAGAGCGGCGCCGGCACGGCTAACGCCCAGCCCGCGATCACCGTCTTTCGCAGAGAGCGGCGCTCGGCCAGCCGGGTCCCGGGTAGCATGACGAGGGTCGCCACCAGCATGCCCAGGGCGGCCAGCGCACCGATCTCAAAGGCGCTCGCCCCCAACTGTCGCTGGTAGATGACACCAAAGGCGATGAAGGGTCCGGCGCCGAGTCCGGACAGCCCGTGGGCGAAGAAGAGCAGCCAGCCGCCCCGGTCGATCCGCACGCGCGTCTCGGGTTGGTGGCCGCCCCGCGCCGATGACCGGAAGGGATGGGCGCGAGCGGGCAGCACACCGGTATATCGCGCCGCCCAGGTCGACCCATCGGGCTCGGTGGCGACGAACCGGTGAAGCCCGGTTTCGAAACGAGGGGCGTTACGCCGCTAGCTCTTCGCCGAGACTGATCTTCCGATGCAGCCGCTTCAGTCCGCGCGGCGCCCACCAGTTGACTCGCCCGAGCAGCCGCATCACCGCCGGCACGATCAGCGCCCGGACCAGGGTGGCGTCGATCGCCACCGCCAGCGCGAGCCCGAGCCCGATCGACTTGATCAGGACCACGTCCGCCAGGCCGAAGGCCAAAAAGACGGCCACCATGATGGCGGCGGCGCCGGTGATCAGCCGACCACTCTTCTCCAGACCCTGCGCGACCGCCTGCGTGGTGTCGCCCGTCTTTTGGTATTCCTCCTGGATCCGGCTGATCAGGAGCACCTCATAGTCCATGGATAGCCCGAAGACCAGGCAGAAGAGCAGGACGGGGACCGACGGGTCCAGCGGGGCGGCGGTGAAATTGAGAAGCGAGCTGAGGTGCCCTTGCTGGAAGACCCACACCAGGGCGCCAAAGGACGCCCCGATCGACAGGATGTTCATGACGACCGCCTTGAGCGGGAGCACCACCGATCCGGTCAGGAGGAACAGGACGAGGTAGGTGACGAGCATGACGTAGGCGACCGCCAGCGGAATCCGTTGCAGGATGAAGTCGGTGAAGTCGAGGGAAAAGGCATCGACCAGCACGGTGCTGCCCGGCGGGACGGCCATGGTTCGCAGCGAATGGACGATGGCGCGCGAGGCATCACTCTCCGGTCCGAACTTGGTCACGACGGAGAGTACCGCGATCTGGGAGCCGGTCGTCCCGTGGACGATCGACTGGACCCGGGCCGACTGCGCCGATGCCGGCGCTGTGAGCAGAGTCTGGTAGTCGGCGCGATTGAGCGAGGGGTCGAAGCTCACCATGCTCTCGACGCTCTCGACGCCCGCGATCTGCTTCATCTGCTGCGAGAGATCGTACAAGTCCCCCACCCGGTCAGCGGTGAGCGGGCCGCCCGTCGGGTAGCGAACCACGACGTTGAAGAAGGTCGATCCCTGTCCGGGAAACTTTTGCAACTGGTCGTAGCCCCGACGGGTCTCCGCGTTCGGTGGCAGCATCCCGACGTCGCCGTTCGCGATCCGGATCTGGAAGATCGGGGAGGCGATCAAGACCAGCAGCAGCACGATTGGCACCAGCACCAGCAGCGGGCGCCGCATCACGCGAATCGCGACGGCGTGCCACAAACCACGCCCGGCCGGCCGCCGCGGGAATGGCAGCCGTAACTTGTTGACGCGCGGACCGAGGATGGCCAGCAGGGAGGCGAGAAAGGTCAGCGCATAGAGCACCGCGATCGCCACCACGATGGCGCCGGCGAATCCCATCGAGGCCAGGAACGTCTGCTGGAAGAAGAGCATGGCGCTCAGTCCGATGGCGACCGTGATGCCGGAAAACGTCACCGCGCGGCCGGAGGTCCGGATGCTAGCAATCAGGGCTTGCTCGGTGGTCGCGCCCCCCGCCAGCTCCTCGCGGAAACGGTTGACGATGAAGAGCGAGTAGTCGATCGCGACGCCGAGGCCGATGAGGGTGACGATGTTGGTGGCGTAGGTGGAGACGTCGGTGACGCGCGCCAGCAGGCCAACCCCGGCGAGACCGCCGAGGACCGCGAAGCCACCCACGCCCAGCGGCAGGACCGCGCTGACGACGGTCGCGAAGACGATCAACAGCAACGGCAGGATGACGATCAGCGAGACCAGCTCGGCACGCTGCAGGTCGGATTGCAGGTACTTGTCGAAATCGGCGCCGATCGCGACAGCGCCGGTACCCAGCACCTGGAGCTGGTCCGAGCGCACCTCGGTTCGCATTTGCTTGTAGAACTGGCGCGCCGTCGCGTAGTCGTCCTTCAGGCTCACCTGCGCGAAGACATGGTGGCCGTCGGTAGAGGTCATCGCCTTCGCCTGCTCGGCGGACACGTCGAATGGGGTGTCGATGCTCTTCACCCTCGAGTCATCCTTGAGCGGCTGCAGGGCGGTGAGCACGGCCTGCTTGAAGGCGGGATCTTGCACCCCCATCGTCTGGCTGCCGAAGACCAGGACGAACGTCGACCCGGCGCCCGGGCCGCTCTGGGGCAGCTGATCGTGCATCAGGGCAATGGCGCGACCGGACTCGGTGTTCTGGCCACCGCTGTTCTTCAAGGTGCCGCCGTTCACCAGCGCCAGGATCGACCCGGCCAGCAGCAGTACGGAAACGCCGAGCACGGGCCAGCGGAACCGGTAGACGAAATGACCCCACCAGGCAAACATCTCTAGCCCTCCTCCCCAGTCGTGTTGCGCCGTCGCGTGGCAAAGGCGATCGTCATCTCGCTCAGCGCATCGATGGCGGCTTCCGCGTCGAACTCTGGGTTCATCACCTTCTGCAGGTAAATACCGTGGAGGCTGCCCCAGATCGCGGCGGCGATCGCGTCGGCGGAGGCGAGCGGCGGCTCGGCCATGCCGGCGATGACCGCCTGGGTGATGCGGGCGACGAACGCCCGCCGCTCCTCGATGAAGGTGCGGACGGCGGTCGCGATCTTCGGATTGTGCAGGCCGACCCCGAACATGTCGAAGGTCAACAGGAAAAGACCGCCGTAGCTCTTCAGCTCCTCCTTGGCGAGTTCGAATCCCATGCGGGCGAATAGCATCGGGTCGGCGTCCTCCGGCATCGGTCCGCTCAGGCTGACGCCGGCGGCTTCCCAGGCTCGCATCAACGGCTCGCACCCGTGCTGGATCGCCGCCACCAGCAGGTCTTCCTTGGTTTCGAAGTAGTAGTGCGCCAGCCCGGGAGCGACTCCGGCTTCGGCGGCGATGTCTTTCATGCCGGTCTCGTGGTAGCCCCGCTTTACCAGGGTGCGATAGGCCGCCTCGACGATCCGATCCTTCGTTTGATCCGGCATTCAGCTAACTCCCCATGGTCAAAATTTGATCGAGTACCAAATTGTTTGGTCATTCAATCAAAGACCGCGCCGGATGTCAACCGGCGATGCTGCTGTGGGTTTAGCCGGCGACGGCCGGTCGGAGCTCAGGCAGGCGGTGAGCGCGGTACTCGGCCACCAGCCGGTCGACCGTCTCCTTCCAGGTGAACTGGGTGGCGACCAGCCGGCTGCGGCGGCTGAAGCAACGGCGCAGCTCCTCGTCGGCAAGCAGGCTGCCGATCCGTTCCGCGTATTGGGCTGGATCGTGAGACACGAGGGTGAAGCCGGTCAGGCCATCCTTGACGATGGTTGGGAGACCGCCGACGCGCGCCGCAACCACCGGCGTCCCGGTGGCGGCGGCTTCGAGGGCCACCAGGCCAAAGGATTCGCTGTACGAGGGGACGACACAGACGGCCGCCAGGCTGAAGTAGCCGGCCAGCGTCGGTTGGTCGACCGGTCCGATGAAGCGAACCTGGCCGGCGATCCCCAGCGATGCGGCCAGCGCTTCCAGCCGCGCGCGCTCGCCGCCGCTCAACCGGCTCTCGCTGGCGCCGTTATGGCTGTCGTCGCCGATGACCAACAGCACCGGGGGTTCGGGCTGCGCTCCATCGCGGGCCAGGATCGCCATCGCCCGAATGACGGTCTCGGCGCCCTTGAGCCGCTCGAGGCGCCCGGCAAAGACGACCACCCTGGCGTCACCCAGGCCGAGGCTCTTCCGAAGCGTCGCGGTGGGCCGTTCGTTGAAGACCTCCAGGTCCACGCCGGGCGCGACCACGCTCAGCCGGGTCCGCGCAGCGCCGTACAGTCGAACCAGGTCGTCGGCTTCCTGCGTGCTCGAGGCGATCAACCGATCGCAATTCCGCACGATTGCCTGCTCGACCGCAATCCGATGCTCCGGCTCGACGACGGCGCCCTCGGCCGCCTGCTCGTTCTTGACGCGGGCCAGGGTGTGGAAGGTGTGGAACCAGGGCAGGTTCCACTCGTCACGCATGCGCGAGGCCACCCATCCCGACAGCCAGTAGTGGCTGTGGATCAGGCTGAAATCGTAGCGGCGGCGGCGTTGCTCGCTGAGGATGGCGTCCGTGAAGTCCGGAAGCAGATCAAAGAGCTGTACCTTGTCAATGTCCTCGGCGGGTCCGACGGCCAGGCGTGTCACCCAGCTCTTGTCGGCGAGCCGGACACGATCCGCGCCCTCCGGGCTCGACCGGCGCGTGAAGACCTCGGTCGCGATGCCACGGCGGCTGAGCTCTTCGCAGACCGCCCGGATATAGACATTCATCCCGCCGTTCTCGCCGGCCCCGAGGGCGGCGACCGGCGACGCGTGCAAACTAACGATCGCGAGTGGTTTCAGCGCCGTGCCTCCTTGGGATCCGCATCGAATGACACCTCATCGTCGCCGTTTAGTCACCGCGCGGTCAACTTCAAACCAGTACAAGACGGGCTGCAAAGCTGCGTCGAGCGGCTAACGGTTGTCGGTAAGCGCGCCCTGTGCTACCGTTGATCGGATTCTTAGCCACCCTGGCCTGAACCGAAACTAACGATCCAGCCCCAGCCAGTCAACCCGCTCAAGCGCTTCCGGCTTCCCCTTCTCGTCCTTACCCTCGTCTTCTGCTACGGGTTGGCGGGCTACATGCTGCTGCTGCGGTGGAACTTCATCGACTCCCTCTTCATGGTGCTCACCACCGTGACCACGGTCGGCTACGAGGAGGTCCACCCGCTCGGCCCGGGGGGCCGGGTGTTCACCATGACGGTCATCGTCCTGGGGGTCGGCACCATGCTCTACACCCTCGGCATTCTGGCCGAGACCCTGATCGAGGGACACCTCGGTCAGTACGCTAGGATGCGCGGCATGGAGCGGCGGATCGCCGGCCTCAACGATCACTTCATCGTTTGCGGCTACGGGCGAATGGGCACGCGCGTCGCCCAGGAATTCAAGCAGCTGGAGACACCGTTCGTCGTCGTCGAAAGCAACCCCGAGTCGCTGGAGCGGCTGCGCGCGACCGACCTCCTCTACCTCGAAGGCGATGCCGCCTCGGACGATACCTTGCTCAAGGCCGGCATCCTTCGCGCCAAGGGGCTGGTCACGGCCGTCGACTCGGACGAGCGAAACGTGTTCATCACGCTGACCGCCCGCTCCCTGAACCCGGCGCTGCTGATCGTCGCCCGCTCCTCCTACCAGGATTCGACCGAGAAGCTCCGCCGCGCCGGCGCCAACCAGGTGGTCTCGCCGTACTTGATGGGCGCCCATCGCATGGCGGCGCTGGCGACCCGACCGGTGGCCGTCGATGTCCTCGACACCGTGCTCCACGGAGAGAACATCGACCTGGTCGTCGAGGAGCTGCTGGTACTCCCCGGCTCCCGGGTGCTCGGGCGCACGTTGCGTGATTCGGGGATCCGGCAGGCTGGCGCCAACGTGCTGGCCATTCGCAAGCGGAGCGGCCAGCTGCGAATCAACCCGCCAGAAGGCCAGGTCCTCGAGGCCGACGACCTGCTGGTGGCGATCGGAACGCGCCAACAAATGAGCGCCGCCGAACGGCTGTTATGACCCACGCCCGGGTCGGAGGTGTCTAACCCTAGGCGCTTCGTCTTTCTTTTCTCCGACACGGGTGCCGGCCATCGCGCCGCCGCTGAGGCCGTTGCCGAGGCCATCCGCCGGCGCTATCCCAACCAGTTCGCGGTCGACTGCCGGGATCCGATGGCAGACCGGAGGGTCATCGCCGGCCGTCTGACGGCGCTTTATGGACCGGTCACCCGTCAGCTTCCATTCCTGTGGGGGGCCGCCTACCGGGTCACCAACATGCGGCCCACCGTCCGGCTGTTCCAGCACGCCATCGGCCGCGGGGTCCGGCGCCGGGTCGCCGGGGCCCTCGACCCGCGTCCCGCGCTGGTGGCGAGCTTTCATCCGTTGCTCAACCACGTCGCCGCCGAGACCGTCCCCTACGGGGTGCCACGGGTCACCGTGATCACCGACTGGATCGACTTTCACCAGGCATGGACGGACCTGGAGGCGGACTGCATTGTCTGTCCCTCGGACGCCGCCTACCAGTTGTGCCTCCGCCGCGGGGTGCCGGCCGATCGGCTGGTCACCGCCGGGCTGCCGATCCATCCGCGCTTCCAGGACGCGATTCGTGGCTTCAGCGACAAGCGATCGATGCGGCTCAAGTTGCGGCTGCGGCCCCATGCCCCCACGGTTCTGCTGGCCGGTGGCGGTGACGGCACCGAGCCGCTGCGCAAGTACGCCGCAGCGCTGGCGCGCTCGCCCCTCGACGTCCAGGTGCTGGCCGTCTGCGGTCGCAACACGGCGCTGGCGGAGCGCATCCGAGAGGACAACCATGCCGGCGTGCACGTCTTCGGCTTTGTCGACAACATGCCGGAGTTGTTGCTCGCCTCCGATTTGCTGGCGACGCGCGCCGGCCCGGGGATGATCGCCGAAGGCCTGGCCTGTGGGTGCCCGCTGCTGCTGACGGGTTACTTACCAGGCCAGGAAGAAGGCAACAAGAAAGAGGTGGTGCGCCGGCAGTTGGGGCAATTTGTGCCACGGCCCGATGACCTGGTGGACGCGGTCACGGCCTGGTTTGCAAAGGCGGAGTCGGAACGCCTCGACGATGCGAGCCGTGCCCGCGCCGCGGCCGACCCGGCCGCCGCCTTTCAGATCGCCGACGTGATGGTGAAGCTCAGCGCCTGACTAGACCGCGGCGCTGGGGCAGAGCAGACGAAAGTCGCAGCCGGAGCATTTCATGCGGTCCGGCCGCGCCGGGAACAGCTCGGCCCGGATGCCCTCCGCCACCTTCACGATCGTCTGGCGGTCATCCTCGAGACGATCCTGCGGTTTGTCGACCGTAACGCGCTCGCTGGTCTCGAGATAGTAGTAGGAGAGGCTGAGCGGGTCGAACCGGAAGACCTCACGGGCGGCCAGGGCGTACACGCCCAGCTGCAGGTCGCGCTGGAGGTCGGCGGCTCGCTTGGCCGAGCCCGTCTTGTAATCGATGACCTCGTAACGGCCGTCTGGGTGGCGGTCCACGCGGTCGATCCGGCCGGTGAGCCGCAGCCCGTCGACGCGCAAGCTAAAGGGTTGCTCCAACAAGAGCGGCTTGCTCAGATCCCCGGCGTCGAACGCCCGACGCAGGTAGGTCCGGCCGAGATCCTGCAGCGAGGGCGCCTGCTCCGGTGCGCAAAACCGCTCCCGTGCCCAGGCGGCGACGTAGGCCGAGTCGACCATCGCCCAGGTGAGGGGTTTCTCGCGTTCGATGCTGCCGAGCGCGTCCTTGAGCGCTTCGTGGAGGATGCGACCGAACTGCATTTGCGGTTTCGGGCGAGTGGGTAGGCGGAACACGAACCGGTACTGGTACATCTGCGGGCATCGCAGGTAGGTATCGACCTGCGTGTAGGAGAGCGCCGCGATCGGCGGGGCGTCGTTGAGCGGCAACTCGACCTGGCGGGCTACTTCGACGATGCCGCCGGCCGGCGGGACGAGCAGCGACATCGCCGACAGCTCGCGCGCGTCCTTGCCGCGGATCGGTGTGAGGAATCGGGACGGCCGCCAATCCTTGACGCCCTCATAGCGGCCGGCGAGCGTGCAGATGAGTTCTTCGCGAGCCCGAGTGATCGCGACGTAGGCGAGGCGACGCTCTTCGGCGAGGTGCAGCTCGGCGGCCGGAAGCTCTTCCTTGAGGAGCTCATCGGGCAGCGTCAGGCCTTCGCCTCGACGGCTCGCGGGGAAGCGGCCCTCCACCAGGTGCGGGACGATGACGAGACCGAATTCGAGGCCCTTGGCCTGGTGCACGGTCATCAGGTGAACGGCGTTGACCGTCTCGTCGAGCGGCGCGATCTCCTCGTCCGCCTGGGCGGCTTCGGTGGCGTCGAGGTGCGTGAGATAGGCGGCAAGGTGATGGTCGGGGTGCTCATCGCAGTAGGCGGCGATCAGCTCGGCGAGCTTTTGCACGTTGGCGCTGACCTGCAGCCGTTCGATCGGTCCCTGGAACCGCTGCAGGTCGAGATAGCGAGTGTGCTCCATCACTTCGTAGAAGAGGTCGTCCACTCCCTGCCGCAGCGCCTGTTCGGCGAAATGGCGCAGGTCGTCGTAGAGGCGGCGGGCACCATCGTCCTCCGCCTCTTGCAGGATGTCGAAGAAGCGGCGACCGTCATCCCTCGACCGGCGCGCCCAGCGGCCCGCCTGCACCGCGTCGACCGCGTAGCGCGGCAGGCTCAGCAGCCGCATCAGGCAGACGGTGTCGTCGGGTGAGTCGACGGCGCGCAAATAGGCGAGGCAGTCCTTGATCTCGGGCTGCTGATAAAAACCGCGGCCGCCGCTGACCTGGTAAGCAACGCCGCTGCGCTGTAGCGCCCGGGCGAAGTTGTGCAGGTGCGCGTTGGCGCGCAGCAGGACGGCTATCGCATTGGGCCGGTGGCGTCCCTCGTCGATCGCGCGCTTGACGAACGCCGCGACCGCGTCGGCCTCATCGGTCACGCTGGCTGCGGTCAGCACGCTGATCGGTCGGCCCTCGCCCCGGGTCGCGGTGAGCCGCTTCTCCAGCCGGTCCGGATCTTCGGCGATGAGTCGGCCGGCGCCGCGCAGAATTGGGCCGCGACTCCGGTAGTTCTCCTCGAGACGAACGACCGTGGCGTCGGGATAGACGGCGCGGAAACGGGCGAGGTTGGCAACCGACGCGCCGCGGAACTTGTAGATGCTCTGGTCGTCGTCGCCGACGACGCAGAGGTTGCGGTCCTTGCCAGCGAGCAGTTCGAGCAGCCGGCTTTGCGCGAAGTTCGTGTCCTGGAACTCGTCGACCATGATGTGGGCGAAGCGCTGCGACTGGCGCGTGGCGACCGACGGTTCCGCGACCAGCAACTGCACGCTGAAATAGATGGTGTCGTCGAAGTCGAGGCGTTCCTCGGCAAGCATCCGTTGTTGGTACTCCGTGTAAACGAGCGCGGCTTCCCGTTGGGCGTCGATCATCGGGTCGTCGATGCCGGCGTTGGCCTCGGCCCAGGCCCGGAATTCCGCCGGCGAGATCAGCTCTTGCTTGGCGCGTTCCACGAGCTTGAGGAGCTCGCCGAGCCGTTCGAAGGGCCGCTGGGCGTGAAAGAGGTGTGGCGGGCGCTGTGCCAGCAGGACGTCTCGCATCAGCTCCCACTTGCGAACTTCGGAGACGATGCGAAATGCTCTGGGGATGCCGCAGAGCCAGCCGTCTTCCTGCAGGAACCGCTGGGCGAAGGCATGGTAGGTGAGAATGAATCGTTCGCCGGCTGGAAGGTAGTCTTCCTGCTCGACCCGGTCGAGGACCTCACGGGCCGCCTTCTCCGTGAAGGTCAGCAGCAGGATGCGCTCCGCGGCGACGCCCTCCTGGCGGAGACGCCGGTAACGCTCGACGAGGACCCGCGTTTTTCCAGTGCCGGCACCGGCCACAATCAGTAATGGTCCTTTGGTGTGATCGACCGCGGCGCGCTGGGCTTCCGTCAGCGCAATGCGGGTGGCGATCATCGGGGGAATCGCCCGGACCGCCCCGACCCTCCCCGGAAGGCCGCCGGAGCTGCTGACCCTTCCTGCCGGAACCGGATCTCGCGCACCGCGGGGACGCCGATGGCATCGTTTAGCCGTTCGATCAACATGGTCCGTTCGAGATGGAGCTGATGGGCCAGCGCCGGACTGCTCGCCGACACCAGGAGGGTGCCGCCGGTCAGCTTCAGCGCGCGGCTTTCGCTGGCGAGGTGAGGGCCGATCACCTGCGGCCACAACCAGAGCGCCTGCGCCTCGCGGGTCCGTCGGGAGATGCCGAGTGACTTGAGAGCCCGTGGCAGTGCCTCTCCGAGCCTACGCATGGATCGCACCTTGCTCCACGCGGAAGACCGCGGCGCGTTCCAGGATGCTTTTTGGAAGGTCGTTGAGGTCGGCAGCCGTGATTAATGCTTGCGGCCCGGGCTCGAGCGCCGCCAGCAGACGCTCGCGTCGGGCCGGGTCGAGCTCCGACATCACGTCATCGAGCAAGAGCACCGGCTGCTCGCCGGTGACCTCTGCCAGGTAGTGAAGCTCGGCGAGCTTCAGGCTTAGCACCGCACTGCGCTGCTGCCCCTGGCTGGCGAAGAGCCGGGCCTCGTGTTCATCGAGCCACACCTCGATATCGTCGCGCTGAGGTCCGACAGCTGTCTGTCCACGCCCGATCTCCTCATCACGGGCGTCGCGCATCGCCACCTTGAGTTGCTCGCTGACGAGTTCCTGGGGTGCCTCGCCGATCCGAACGCCGGCGGGGCGGTACCGGAGGTCGAGCCGCTCCCGATCGTCGCTCAGCTCACGGTGGAAGGCGGCGGCAATCGGCTGTAACTCGAGTAGGCGGTGCTGGCGCTCGACCATGATGGCCGCCCCAGACTCGGCCAGGGCATTGGTCCAGTAGTCGAGCCCGTCGATCGGCTGGCGGCCCTCGCGAATTGCGCGCAGCAGCGCGTTGCGCTGCTCCAGCAGGTGACCGTAGCGGGTCAACTCGCGGGCATGCTCGGGATCGATCTGTGACAGCAAGGTGTTCAGAAAGCGGCGTCGACCCTCACCCGGACCTTTGACCAACTGCAGGTCGTCCGGCCAGAAGAGGACGACGCGCACGGACCCCATCATGTCCGTCGAACGCTTAGGGATCCCATTGACCGTGAACCGGCGAGAGGCCCGCGTGGGCGCGGTCGGACTGACGGTAATCCGCACCTCGACCTCCTTGAAGCCGGCATCGCCCTGGACGCCACAGGTCACCCGCGCGGCCGGCTGACCAAAGCGCACCAACTCCGCCGCCTGTTGCGTGCGCGGAGAACGGGTCAGGGCGGAGAGCGCGACCGCCTCGAGAAGATTGGTTTTCCCCTGCGCGTTGCCACCAAAAAAGACGGTGGCCGAACGTTCCAGCGCTAGCTCGAGCTCCGCATAGTTTCGAAAGTCGAAGAGTGAGACGTTAGCCAGGAACACGCGGATTGCGACGACCGATTACATCGCCACTCTGACCGGCATGATGATGTACAGGTAGTTGTCCTTTCCCACCGGCTTGATCAGCCCGGGATTCAGCGGACCGGTGAAGCCGAGTTGCACCTCGTCACTGCCAATGATGGCGAGCACGTCGAGGAGATACTTCGAATTGAAGGCGACTTGAAGATCCTGGCCCTCAATCTTGGCCTCGACCTCGGCGACATTCTGGCCAACCTCGCTGGTATTGGCGGTCAGCGTCAACTTCCCACCCTCCGCCTTGAACTTGATGACATTGGCGGCGTCTTTGGAGAAGAGCGAGACCATCTTGGTGGTGAAGAGCAACTCCTGGGTCTTGGCGGTTATGGTGGTCGTGCTTTGCGCAGGAATGACCTGTTGATAGTTGGGATAAGTGCCTTCGATCAGCCGGCTCATCAGCTCGACGTCCCGCGTTTTGAAGAAGACCTGGTTCTTCTGGGCACCAACGGTCACTTCGATGCCGTCCTCCCCGCCCTTCAAGATACGGCTGAGCTCGCTTAAGGCTCGAGCGGGAATCACAATGGTGTCGCCCTCGCCCGGATCGGCCTCCACTGCGAGGGTTTTGACCGCCAACCGATGGCCGTCGGTGGCGGCGAAGGTTGCCTTGCCGCCATTCAAGTGGACATAGACACCGGTCAGGACCGGGCGTCCTTCGTCGCTGGAGGCGGCGATCACGGTCTGCTCAATCGCATCTTTCAGCTCAGCCGGATCGACTTTGACCTTGCGGCCCTCGAGGCCGGAAGGGACGGGTGGAAAATCGGCTGGGTCGATTCCTCGGATGCTGGCGTCGAATCGATTGCTCTTCAGCGCCAGGGACTGGGTCTTCTTGTCGAGCGTCATGGCGAGCGGCTCGTCCGGATGGGAGGTCACAAAGTCGGTCAGGAGCCGGGCCGGAACGGTGATCCCGCCTTCATCGGCAACCTCCGCGGGGATGACCTGACGAATCCCGATCTCGAGGTTGGTCGCCGTCAACTGCAGGCCTGTATCGGTGGTCTGTAGTAGGACGTTGTTGAGAATCGGCAACGTGGTTCGCGATGAGACGGCGCGCGAAACGACCTGCAGTCCTTGTCCGAGACTTCCGGCGGTAACCGTGACCTTCATGATGCTCCTTGTCTACACGACCCCTTAATGAGAAGGTCTAATTGAGAGAAGAGAAGAAGTCGTAGGGCGGTGCAAAACAGGGAAAACCCTCTCCATAGGTTCGAATCACCGCAATTATAGGCTTCACAAACTGTGCATTCCGGACGACGATATCCCCAGGTAAAGACCATTCCAACAGTGTCCACGTCCCTAGCGGCAGTCATCCACAGGCCTAATGGGAATAAAGGAGTTCGCGGATTTTTCGAAGGTCCGACTGCAGCCGCTGGTCCTCACGGGACTCCGTGTTGATCTTCTCGTAAGAATGCAAGACGGTTGTATGATCACGTCCTCCGAAGGCCTGGCCGATCGCCGGCAGCGATGACGCCGTCTCCTCCCGGATCAAGAACATCGCCACCTGTCGCGGGAAGACGATATGCTTGTCGCGGCGCTTACCCTTCATCTCCTCTAGGCTGATGTGGTAGAAATTTGCGACCGTGCGAGCGATCGTATCGATCGTTAGGGTCCGCGTGTCGGCTGAGGGAATGACATCCTGCAGGAGCTTCGCGGCCATGTCGACGTTGACCGCGCTGCGATTCAACGACGCATGCGCGATCACCCGAATCAACGCGCCCTCGAGTTCACGGATGTTCTTCTGAATCTTGTGGGCGATGAAGGACAGCACGTCCTCTGGTACCAACTTGGCATAGGGCCCGACCTTTGACTTGAGGATGGCGACCCGGGTCTCGAAGTCGGCCGGCTGGATGTCGGCGATCAGTCCCCACGAGAACCGTGAGCGCAACCGATCTTCGAGGGTTGGAATTTCCTTCGGCGGCCGGTCTGACGAAATCACGATCTGCCGGTTGAGTTCGTGGAGCGAATTGAATGTATGGAAGAACTCCTCCTGGGTACGGTCCTTGCCGGCGAGGAACTGGATGTCGTCGACGAGAAGAACGTCGACTGTCCGGTAGCGGGTGCGGAAATCATTCATCCGACCTTCCTGGATGGAGGTAATCATTTCGTTCATGAACTTCTCGCTGGTCACATAGGCGACACGCTTGCGGTGGTGCTTTTCCAGCACTGCGTGGCCGATGGCATGCATCAGGTGCGTCTTGCCCAGACCGACACCACCGTAGAGGAAGAGTGGGTTATAAGCCTTGGCGGGCGTTTCCGCCACCGCCCGGCAGGCGGCATGGGCAAATCGCGAGTTGTTGCCGACCACGAAATGCTGGAATTGGAATTTCGGATTGAGCTGAGAGGCCTCGTGGAGGACCGGCCCCTCCTCGTCAACGTCCCGCCGCGGCTCCTCGGCAACTGCTACCGCGGCCCGGCTCCCATTGGTCTCAGGCTGACCCTGCACGACCTCGAAGGCGACACTGACGTCACCGGAGACGATCGCGGACAGCGTCTCCTTGATCATGGCCGAGTAGCGATCCTCGAGCCAATCTTTGGCAAGCTTGGTGGGCACCCCGATCTTGAAGGCGTTCTTCTCGCGACCCACCAGCGACGCATTTTTCAGCCAGGTCTCATAGCTAGGCTTGCTGAGTTGGAACCGGAGTTCCTCCTGCGCCGCCTGCCAGATTTGTTCTCCGTTCATACGGTCCTCCAACTAACGCGCGACTGTTTCGTTGGAGAGCAGAGCCGGTACTGCGCGTCAGGCCGCGAAGACGGAAACGAGGCCCATGGACGGCGTTAGCGGGGACGGAGTTTTTGCACAGAATTCCCACAAAGGTGGACAACTCTATCGAGGTCTCCCCAGCCTCGTGTGCATAACTTGTTTAGTGGTACTTGCCGTAGCTCTCCAGGGCAGCGGAATAATAGCAAACGGATTCTGCGGGCGCAATCCGAAATTACGTACGAACCCCGGCGCCCCGCATGGTATGGTTAGGCCCCGAAAATGAAGCGTACCCACCAGCCCAAGAAGCGCCAGCGAGTCAAAGTCCACGGCTTCCGTGCCCGCATGTCGTCGACAGGCGGTGTCAAGGTGATCAAGGCCCGCCGCCTCAAGGGCCGTCGCCGCCTGACACCAACCTCTAGCCGGCGGGCGCGGTAGCCCGCACATCCTCGCGCCGGTGAAGCGGCGCGCGCGGCTGCTTCGCTCAGCCGACTTCGACCGGACACTCCGTTCCGGTCGGCGGGCCGCCTCCGACTACCTGGCCCTATTCGTAAGCGATAATGAGGTTGGCCGGCCTCGCATCGGCCTGGCTGTCAGTCGGAAGCTAGGCAACGCCGTGGTCCGGAATAGAATCAAGCGGCGCCTGCGGGAGCTGGTCAAACCGTTGCTGACACAAACCGAGGGCGGTCGCGACGTTGTAATCGTGGCACGGGCGCGGGCTGTCGATGCAGAATTTACCCGGCTCCGCCAGGAGATAGAAATGTTATGGGCGAAGGGGTGGGGACGATGACAGCGATCTCGCTTGCCTTCATCCGCGCATACCGAATGACGCTCGGCCCCATCTTCGGGGCCGTGTCGGGCTGCCGCTACACCCCGAGCTGCTCGCAGTACGGCTATGAGGCCATCCAGCGCTATGGCTGGTGGCGCGGCTGGGGCATGGCGCTCGCCCGGATCGCTCGCTGCCACCCATTCCATGCCGGTGGCTGGGACCCGGTGCCGTGAGCACCATCGGTCAGCTCTGGCACCCGATCTGGCTGCTCTGGTGGACGATTGTCGGCGTCCCGATCCACGCCATCCTGTCATGGCTGCTGTCGAGCCTGAACGGCAACCCGATTGCGGACGCGGTTGGTCCATTCGGCGTCGCCATCATCATCCTCACCATCATCATCAAGCTGATCCTGTCCCCGGTTTTCCAGTACCAGCTGACCACCTCGCGCCGCGTCCAGGCGGAGCAGCGCCGGATCGCCCCGCAACTGGCCGCGGTTCGCAAGAAGTACAAGAAGGATCCGCAGCGCCTCAACCAGGAGACGATGGCACTCTACAAGGAGCACAACATCAACCCGCTCGCGCAGATGAGCGGCTGCCTACCGGCACTGCTCCAGTCGCCGATCCTGATCGCGCTCTTCTACGTGATCCGGGATGCCCACAAAACATTGCCCATCCACGACTTCAAGTTCCTGGGGATCTCACTCGATCACACCGCCCTGCAGCCAGGGCAATTCGTGGCGCTCGCCATTCTGCTGCCGCTCCTGGCCGGACTGACGACCTTCGTGCAAACCAAGATGATGACCCCACCCGGCGGGGCGGCGTCCCAGGACGCGACGCAGGCCGCCATGACGCAGAACATGACCCTGATCATGCCGGTGTTCATCGGCTTCATCTCGCTTCAGTTCGCCGCCGCCCTCGCGCTCTACTGGGTGGCCAGCAACCTGTTCAGCATCGGGCAGCAATACTTCATTACCGGCTGGGGGTCGCTCCGCGTACCGCCGGTCCTACGTAGGGGGAAAGCCGCATGAGCAGCAGCAACAGCGTCGAAATCACGGGAAGGACAGTCGAACAAGCCGTCGAGCAGGCGCTCGAAGACCTCGACGAGGCGCGCGAGAACGTCCAGGTCGAGGTGCTCGAGGAGTCCGCGGAGGAGGCTCGCGTCCGGGTCACCTTGCGCGAGACCTATGCCGTCAAAGCTCGAGAGGTCGTGGCCGAGCTGCTGTACAAGATGGGCATCACCGCCCAGGTCACCATCAAGAAGGCCGACGAGCCGGTGATGATCGACGTGGCCGGCGACAACCTGGGTTTGTTGATCGGCTGGCGCGGCGAGACGCTCCGCGCCTTCCAGACGGTCGTCAACCTGATCCTCAATGAAGGCCGCGCCGACCGCCGTCGCCTGCTGGTCGACGTCGAGCACTATCGCAACCGGCGCGAGGAAACCGTGAAGGAGATGGCGTTGCGCCTCGCGGATCGGGTCCGGCGCAGCGGCGAGCGCGTCATGATGGACCCGATGCAGTCGTACGAGCGGCGCATCGTGCACATCACGCTCGAGAAGGAGCCCGGCATTCGCACCGAGAGCCAGGGCGAGGAGCCCAACCGGCGGGTCGCCATCCTGCCCGACGGCGTGACCGCTACGAGGCGACCAGCGGAACGCCCGGCTCCGGCTCCGTCACCGCCGTTGACGCGCCAGGGCAGTGGGTATGGCGATCGTCCCCGCTACGGAGACCGGCCCCGGTTCGGTGAGCGGCCGCGCTTTGGCGAACCGCGGCCTGACTCGCCCGAAGGCGAGCGCGGCGGCGAGGCCTGAGGGGCTTTCAGGGAATCGGCGCGCACGCGATAGAGCGCGGCCGCGACCGTTTCCGCCGGCATGCCATCGTCGAGGGCGTCCTGGGCACGGCGGATACCGTCTCGTAGCGCCCCAGCTGGCGCCTTCGACGCCAGCCGCTTGAGGTCCCTGGCGAGCTCCACCGGTAGGCCCGCCCCCGCATCCGAGTCCCCGTAGCTCCAGGCCTCGACGCGGCCTATGAGCAAATTGAGGCGTTCGACGAATTCAGTTCGTCCCTTCACTCGCTCATCCTTACTGCTATCTAGCCACTCACAAGTTGGTTCGGCCTGCCGCCCGAATCCAGGAGTTCGCGAGCAACCCTACGATATACTCTGGTCGTGCCCCTGTCTCGGTCCCCCTATCGCCTGTCGACCTTGCCGACGGGGGCCCGGGTGGTGTCGAGCGAGTTGGCGGACCGCCCCTCCACCACCATGGCGATCATGTTCAAGGTCGGCTCCCGCTATGAATCAGATCAGCAGGCCGGCGTCTCGCATTTCCTCGAACATATGTTCTTTAAGGGGTCCGCCCGCTATGGGGGCGCCAAGGAAATTGCGGAGGCGATCGAGGGAGTCGGCGGCGTCCTGAATGCCGGGACCGACAAAGAGCTGACGATGTACTGGGCCCGCGTGCCCAAGGACAAGGCGAAGCTGGCGATCGACGTCCTCGGCGACATGCTGTTCCAGCCCCTGCTCGACCCGACGGAGCTGGAAAAGGAGCGGTTGGTGGTCTTGGAGGAGCTCAAGATGTACCAGGACTCGCCGCAGGAGTACGTCCACAGTCTGTTCGAGCAGATCAGCTGGCCCGACCACCCATTGGGGCGCGACGTCGGTGGCACCGAGGCCTCGGTTCGCGCCCTGACCCGCGAGGATATGCTGCGCTATCTCGACGAGCACTACCTGCTCCGCAACCTCGTCGTTACGATTGCGGGCCCGGTCACGCATGAGGAAGCGATCGGGCTGATCGAACCGTATCTCAAGGTCCGGGGCAACGGTGCGGCGCCGCCATCATTCCTGCCGTCGGTTGCCAATGGACTCAAGCCCACCGTCCTGCTCAAGTCGAAGAAAACCGAGCAAGCCCACCTGTGCCTCGGCGTCCACGCACCCTCGTACATGGACCGCGACCGGCACGTGATCGACATCCTCAACTGCGTGCTCGGCGAGGGGATGAGCTCGCGCCTGTTCCTCGAGGTACGCGAGAAGCTGGGGCTCGCCTACGACGTCCACTCCTACGTCAACAAGATGTACGACACGGGCGTGCTCGGCGTCTATGCTGGTACCGAGCCGCGGCAGGCCGCACGTGCAGTTGGCGCGATTGTCGGCCAGCTCCGGCGGCTGTGCAACGAGCCGGTCAACCCCGCGGAGCTCACCAAGGCCAAGGAGTTCTACAAGGGCCGCCTGTTGCTGCAGATGGAAAGCACCAACTCGGTCGCCACCTGGTACGGCGGACAGGAGGCGCTGATGGGGCGGATCGAGGATGTCGACCAGACGGTCGCCGAGATCGAGACCGTGACCGCCGACGACGTGATGCGGGTCGCCAAGGAGCTCTTCAGCCAGGCGCTGCAGCTGGCGGTGATCGGCCCATTCCGCAGTGACGCCCCCTTCCTCAAGCAGATCGCCTGAGCCCGATCCGGGCGCATGCGAAGAATGGGACGCTAGAATGAATCGCCCTCGGATGAAGTTGAACACCTAAAGGATGGCGCAGCCGCAGATGGCGCAACCGCCGGCGCCGGCGCAACCAGCGCGCCAGAAGTCTTTTCTCAGGGACACGCTCGAGATCGTGTTCCTCGCGCTCGTCCTGTATGTCGTCATCCAGTACGCCGTGCAAACCGTGCACGTGCTGGGCTCGAGCATGTACGCGACGCTGCATGACAACGACCTGCTGGTGGCCTCGAAGATTTCCTACAAGCTGCACCAGCCGCAGCGCGGCGACATCATCGTCTTCAAGCCACCGGATGAGGCGAGCCGCGACTTCATCAAGCGCATCATCGGGCTGCCGGGTGAACGGATCCACATCACCAACAGCGTCGTCTACATCAACGGCCAGGTGCTCCACGAGCCGTACCTGCCCGAGAAATGGACGTATAACAACAACTGGCCGGCGACCGGGCAGGACCAGCTGATCCCACCGGATCAGTACTTCGTCATGGGCGATAACCGCAATCATTCGAGCGATTCGCGGAGTTTCGGCCCGGTTGACTTAGGCGCGATCCTTGGAAAAGCCGAGATCCGAATCTGGCCGCTCGGCCAGGTCGGTCTCCTCGGCGCCAAGCCGACCCTCGCCGCGAGTCAGTAACCGTGCCCGCACAACGCACGCTGGTCCTGGTCAAGCCGGACGGCGTCCAGCGCGGGCTCGTCGGCGAGATCGTGCGGCGGCTCGAGCAGCGCGGACTCAAGCTGGTCGGTCTCAAGATGATGCTGATTTCCAAAGAGGTCGGCGCCAGGCATTACGCCGAGCATCAGGGCAAACCCTTCTACGATGGCTTGCTCGCGTTCATCACCTCAGGGCCGGTGGTGGCCATGATCTGGGAGGGGCGCGAGGCGGTCAGCGTGGTGCGCAGCCTGATGGGCGCCACCGACCCACTCAAGGCCGCACCCGGCACGATTCGCGGCGACCTCGCCCTCGACCTCGGCATGAACCTGATCCACGGATCCGATTCACCGATCCGCGCGGAGACCGAGATCGCGCTTTTCTTCAGCCGGGGCGAGCTGCACGACTACGATCGCACGGCCGACCGCTGGATCCGCGACTAGTTGCACGTGTAAGCGTTACTGGGTCAGACGCCGTCTGATCGTCTCGAATTCGTCGTTGCTGTAGAACTCGATCGTCAAGCGGCCGCCGTTCTTGAGCCGGGTGAGCACGACCTTAGTTCCCAGCGCGCGCCGAAACTCCTCCTCGATCGCCCGGGTCTCGGGATCACCCGCGGTCGCCCGCCGCGGGCTCCTCGCACCTGCCTCGGTGGCGCGTGCGCGGGCCCATTCTTCGGTCTGGCGGACGCTCCAGTGCTCGCGGACGATCCGCTCAAGGCCGACCAGTTGCTGCGCGGTGGTCGGCAGGCCGAGCAGAGCGATCCCGTGGCCGGCGGTGACCGTGCCTGCCTCGATGGCTTTGACAACGGGGTCCGGAAGGCCCAGCAGCCGCACGCTCTGCGCGATCGTTACCCGGTTCTTACCGATCCGCTCGCCAAGCGCCTCCTGGGTCAGGCCGAAATCGCGGAGCAGGCGCTGCATCGCACGCGCCTCCTCGATGGCGTTGAGATCGGTGCGCTGGAGGTTCTCCACCAGCGCCAGCTCGAGCCGCTCCTCCAGGCGTCCGCCGCTGCCGGGGTGGACGATGACCGGCACCTCGTTGAGTCCGGCGATCTCGGCGGCGCGGAGCCGGCGTTCACCGGCGATCAGCTCGTAGCCGGCCAGGCCCTCGCGGACCAAGAGAGGCTGAAGGATGCCGTGCATGCGAATCGAGTCCGCCAGCTCCTGGAGCGCGGTCGGCTCGAACGCGCGGCGCGGCTGCTCGGGGTTCGGCTTGATGTCGGCGATCGGAATCTGGAGCGCGTAGCGCCGCCGCGCACCGCTTTCGGTGCCCAACTCCTCGATGTACTCACCGGATGGGATCAGAGCCTCGAGACCCCGCCCAAGTCCGCGCCGTTTGTTCATCTGGCGATCAGCTCCTTCGTGAGTTCCTGGTAGGCGACGCCGCCGCGGGACGTCGGGTCGTACTGGGTGATCGGCATGCCGTGACTGGGCGCCTCGCTGAGGCGCACGTTGCGTGGGATCACGGTGCGGAAGGTCTTTTCCGGGAACTGGGCGCGGACCTGCTCGGCGACCTGCAGCGCGAGCGTGGTGCGCGGGTCGAACAGCGTCAGCACGATGCCGCCGATCTTGAGTCGGGGGTTGAGCTCGCGCTGGATCAGCTGCGTGGTGTGGGTCAGGGCGCCGAGTCCCTCCATCGCGTAGTACTCACACTGGATCGGGATCAGCATGAATTCCGCGGCGACCAGGCAATTGACCGTGAGCAATCCCAGCGACGGGGGGCAGTCGATGATGATGTAGTCGTAGGCGACGCGGAGCGCATCGAGCGCATAGAGGAGGCGCCGCTCGCGGCGCGGCAGGTTGATCAGCTCGATTTCGGCACCCGCGAGCGATCGATGGGAGGGAAGGATGTCGAGGCCGGGGACCGCGGTCGGACGCACCACTTCATTGATGTCGTGGGCGTCGACGACGACGTCGTAGATACTATGGCTGAGCTCGCTGCGCACGATGCCGAGCCCACTGGTGGTGTTGCCCTGGGGATCCATGTCGACGATGAGCCCGCTCAAGCCGAGCTCCGGGAGGTTGGCCGCCACGTTGATGGCGGTTGTGGTCTTTCCCACGCCGCCCTTCTGGTTGACGACTGCGTAGACTCTTGGCAATTTTGCTGGCTGGGACGAGGACGGATCCTGCCCGGATTATACGGGCATAACTCGCGAACGCACGTTTGTCAGAGGTGGAAAGCGTGTGGATAACCGCGGCAGGGGGGGTGCGGGTGGGCGACTACTTGGCGATCAGAGAGAGAAAGCCCACCGCGATGTCGTAGCCGGCATGGGTAAGCATGCCCGTGAGCGTGCTGCCGGACTTGACGCGAAGCCATCCCAACCCAAGGCCGAGGACGAAGACCTCGAGCGTGGCGAAACTAACCGCATACTGGATGTGCAGTGCCGCGAAGAGGATCGCCGTCACGACGATGCCGAACCGAGGGAGCAGCGCCCCCCGGAAAAGCGTTTCCTCGACCACGCCGGCCAGCACGCCAAGGAAGATGATCGACGCCGGGTTGTTGAAGTGACTGAAGAGGACTGTGGTCACGTCGGTGACCTGCTTCTGCTGGCTCGGCGCTACTAGGTTGGCGAGCGCCTCGATGCCGAAGGCTACCCCCATGAACACGCCGATTCCAACGATCGATACCAGCCACCATCGTTTCTGGCGGGGCGGCAGCAGGCCAAGGCGCTCGATCGTTTGCCGCGGCGAGCGCCGGATGAAGATGCCGACGCCGGCGAACGCCAGGACCAGGAAGGGAATGTCCTGCGCCAGCAGCTCGCCATAGGTCAGTGGCGGCTGCGACGTCACCTGGGTGCTCAGCTGCTGAGCCACCAGCAATAGTCCGAGGATGACCGTCAGGTAAATGACGGGCGACCCGAGCCGGATCGGCAGGATCCGCGCGACCGCCCGCTGAACCGCCGGCCAGAGAAAGAGGAGTCCGAGAAGGCCGGCGGCCGCGAAGGGAAGTACGGTCTGCTCGGCGTTCCAGAATTTGCTGGTCGACTCCCCGCCCGCGGCATACGTTAGGACGTGAAGCAGCGACCCCAGCAAGCCAACCAGGAGCGAAAGTCCCGCCAGGGCGCCGCCCGCGATCAGGGTGAGGATGCGCGCCGTCGCGTACCGTTCGCCGAAATTGGCGAGCACGTAGAGCGCGATGATGACGCCGACGAAGGCGACGATGAAGAGATCGGTCTGGAGGTCGGTCGGAACGATCAGGCGCGTCAGGTCTTTGCGGGCGCCGTCGACCCCTGCGGTTTTCTTTGCCGGAGGTCGATGAGCTGCTGTACGAGGTCGATCGGAACTGGGAAAACGATCACGGTGTTCCGCTCGACCCCGATCTCGGTAAGGGTCTGGAGGTAGCGGAGCTGGAGCGCGCTGGGTTGCGTCGCGATCACGCCGGCCGCGTCAGTCAGCTTCTGGGCGGCTTCGAACTCGCCCTCCGCGTGGATGATCTTGGCACGCTTTTCGCGCTCGGCCTCGGCCTGCTTGGCCATGGCGCGCTGCATGGTTGCCGGCAGCTCCACGTCCTTGATCTCCACCGTCGACACCTTGATGCCCCAGGGCTCCGTCTGCTCGTCGATGATCTGCTGCAGGCGGTTGTTGATCTTCTCTCGGTTCGCCAGCAACTCGTCGAGCGACGATTGGCCGAGCACGCTGCGTAATGTGGTTTGCGCTATTTGTGAGGTTGCGTTGATAAAGTTGGCCACCTTGGTGACGGCATGGTTGGGGTCGACGACCAGGAAGTAGATGACCGCGTTGACCTTGATGGTGACGTTGTCGTGGGTGATGACCTCCTGGGGCGGCACCTCGAGGGTGACGGTTCGCAGGTCGATCTTCACCAGACGGTCGATGCCGAAGGGGATGATGAGGCGTAGACCCGGGCCCTTCAGCGTCATCAAGCGGCCGAGCCGAAAGAGCACGCCACGCTCGTACTCATTGATGATGCGGATCGCCGAGCTCACTCCGATCAGGACGACGAGAACGATGATGCCGAGAACGATTAGCGCAAAGATGCCCACTGGTTTCTCCTCTTCCTCTAAGTACGGTCCATGTTACGGCTCGCTGGTTACGAGGACGCCGCTTGCTGGCCCTCGACCGTGGGGGGCAACTCCGTCGGCGACGCGTCGGATTGGCTGTGCTCTGCCTCGACTTTGAGGTGCAGGCCGTCGGCCGCGACTACGCGGACCCGCGTGCCGACCGGCAGCGGACCACTGGTCGACGTCGCCTGCCAGAGAGCGCCGTTGGTGAAGACCATGCCGCTAGGATTCAACGGTTCTCGCACCGTGCCGGCAGAGCCGATCATCGACTCTTCGCCCGCTTGGTAGGGACGCCGCCGCGCATCGATCAGCTTGCGCAAGATGAAGAGGAAGATTCCCGCAATGACGAGCACGGTGATGATGAGGAGTGGAATGTTGACGCCCTCCGCGAGAAAGCTGGTGTTGATCAGCAGCAGGCCGCCGAGCGTCATCGCCACGATGCCGCCCGTGGTCAGCACACCGTGTGTGATGGCCTTCAAGTCGATGACGAAGAGGACGACCGCGATCAGGATGAGGAGCACCCCTGCGATGTTGATCGGAAGGTCGAACAGTGAGAGGGCGGCCAGTACGCCGGCGATCACCCCGATCACGCCGGGCAGGAACAGTCCAGGATGCGTGACCCAGAAACCGATGCCGATGATGGCCAGCAGGAAGAGGAGGTAGACGAGGTTCGGATCGGCGACAGCCTGCAGGAACTGGTCGAAGCCGCTCATGTCGTACCGTTCGATGCCGGCGCGGGCGGTTTGCAACGTATAGGTTTGCCCGCCCTTCGCCACCTGGCGACCGTCAAGGTCCTGCAAGAGCGTGTCGAGGTCGCGGCTCTCGAGGTCGACCACGCCCAATTTCAGCGCGTCGTCGACGGGCGCATTGATGCTCTGGCGAACGGCCTTCTCGGCCCAGTCCGCGTTGCGGTGATGCAGCGTGGCCAGGGCGCGGATGTAGGCGGCCGCGTCGTTCTCGATCTTCTGGGACTCGATGTCGGGCGCCGCCGAGGTGGCGCCGCTCGCGCCCGGACTGGCCGCTGGGCTCGCCGCTGGATTGCTGCCGCTCAGGCTCACCGGATGGGCCGACCCGATATTTGTGCCCGGCGCCATGGCGGCGATGTCGGCGGCCTCCGTGATGTACAACCCGGCGGATGCGGCACGCGCCCCCGAGGGGGATACGAATACCACGACCGGCACCGGCGCGCCCAGGATTTTCTTGATGATGTTCCGCATCGAGGTGTCCAGCCCGCCCGGCGTATCCATCTGGATGATCAGGGCATTGGCATGGCCGGCGGCGGCGCGGTCGACCGCTTTCGAGACGTAGCTATCGGTGATCGGGTTGATGACCCCGTTCAGGGTTGCCACCAGCACGTGCGGCTCGGCGGCGCGGGCCGAAACAGCTGGCACGAGAGCGGCCAGCGTCACGGCCGCGAGAAAGAGCCGGACGGCCCTCTTCACGCTCTGATCATAGGCCCAGTTCGGGGACTCGTCGTTCGTAGAATGAGAACGTGGCCCAACGCATTGAGGAGCGACCCCCAAGGAACGAGGAGGATGCGATCCGCGCGGAAGTCGCCCGCTACCCACAACTGTCCAGCGGAGAGGAGCAACGGCTCCTGGCCATGCATGGGGCAGACCGCGATGCGGCGAACCGCGTTCTGATCGAGCACAACCTCCACCTGGTGCTCGAAGCTGCTATGGCCCGCAAGGGCCGAGGCGTAGCCTTTGGCGACCTCTTTCAGGAAGGGACGGTGGGGTTGATCTCGGCGGTCGAGCACTACAAGCCGGCCGACGGGGCCTTCCACGCCCGCTTGGTTCACGTCATCGCCGCGACCATGGATGACGTACTCGCCCAGACGGACGAGGCCCAGCGCAACGACGAGGCCTTTGTGATCGCCTGCCGGCTGCTGGAGTCGGCACAGCGCCTGCTTTCGGAACGGCTGGACCGTCCGGCCACTGCGGCCGAGCTGGCCAGGCTGTTGCAATGGGACGAGGCGCGCGTCACGGTCATTCTCGCCATGCTGGGCGAAGCGCGCACCACGCACGACCAGGAGCTGCTCGATTATCTCGAAGACCTTGACGATGTTGACGACCAAGAGGAATAGGCACGCAGCCGAGGCGTAACGTTTGGTCGTGACGGCTGAGCGGACACCGCTCTACGACGAACATGTCCGCCTCGGCGCCCAGATGACCAACTTCGGTGGCTGGGTGATGCCGTTGCAATACAGCAGCATCCGCGAGGAACATCGCGCGGTGCGGGAAGCCGTCGGCCTGTTCGACCTCTCGCACATGGGTGAGCTGCGCGTCAACGATGAGAACCTCGCCCAGCGGGTGGTTACACGAGACCTGGCGCGCTTGCGGCCCGGCCGCATTCAGTACGCCATGCTTTGCAACGAGGGCGGCGGCATCATCGATGATGTCCTGGTCTACGCGGTTGCCGACGGCGGCTACCTGATGGTTGTGAATGCCGGCAACCAGGATGGCGACTTCGACTGGATCGGGGCGCATTCCTCGTTCAAGTCGTCCTCCCCTACTGGGGGAGGGCACGTCGATAACCCGTCCGCCTTTGGGGGAGGGCATGTCGATAACCCGTCCGCCTTTAGGGGAGGGCATGTCGATAACCCCTCCCCCTTTGGGGGAGGGCAGGGTGGGGGCCCGGTCGTCAACGTCGGGCGGGATTGGGCGCTGATCGGTGTGCAGGGGCCGCGCGCGGTTGGCCTGGTCGCCCGGCTGACCAGCGCGGCGGTCGGCGACGTGAAGTACTACGCCTTCATCGAGGGCAAGGTCGCGGACGTCGCGTGCGTGATCTCGCGCACCGGCTACACGGGCGAAGACGGCTTCGAACTATTTTGCGGCACCGAGGATGCGGTCCGCCTCTGGCGGGCTTTGCTCGACGAAGGTCAGGCGGACGGAATCCGACCCGCCGGTCTCGGCGCGCGGGACACCCTGCGACTGGAAGCGGGAATGCGCCTGCATGGCAACGACATCGACGCCAACACCAATCCGCTTGAAGCCGGACTCGACTGGACGCTCAGCCTGGACAAGGACTTCATTGGGCGCGACGCCATCGTGCAGGCTCGCCAGCGGGGGCTCAGCCGTGTTCTCGTCGGCTTCAAGATGCTCGATCGCAGCATTCCGCGTCATGGCTACGCGATCGTCAAGAACGAGCAGCGGGTCGGCACGGTCACCTCGGGCAACGTTTCCTTCACGCTTGGCTACAACATCGGGATGGCCTACGTGCCGCCGGGCCTCGCGAAGGCCGGGACCCGTTTCGGTGTCGACGTTCGCGGCACAGCCGCTCCCGCGGAGGTGGTTGCGCTGCCCTTCTACAAGCGGCCTCATCCGAAATGAAGGAAAGGGAGAAACGATGGCAGACCTGAGCGGGATGCGATTCGCGGAAACCCACGAGTGGGTGCGCAAGGACGGCGACACGGCGACGGTGGGCATCTCCCAATATGCCCAGTCACAGCTGGGTGACGTCATCTACCTCGAGCTGCCGGCCGTTGGTCAGCAGCTCGCCGCGGGAGCACGGTTGGGCGTGATCGAGTCGGTGAAGGCGGCCTCGGATCTTTACAGTCCGGTGGGTGGTGAGGTGTCGGAGGTCAACCAGGACCTGAAGGATCACCCCGAGTATGTCAACGAAGACCCATACGGCAAAGGCTGGGTGATCAAGCTTCGCGGCGTGAATGACAACCCGAAACTTCTCGACCAGAAAGCGTACGACGCGTTCGTGCAAGGCCAATCGGGCTCGTGACATACCTCCCCAACGCCGACGCCGAACGCGCCAAGATGCTGAAGGCGCTCGAGCTCGAGAGCACCGACGGCCTCTTCAAGCATCTGCCGCCGGCGCTGCGGCTCGACCGGATCGAGCTCCCCGAGCCCCTCTCCGAGGTGGAGCTGGTCCAGTACTTCCGCGAGCTGGGCCGCCTCAACTCGCGGATCGCTCCCTCGCACAGCTTCCTCGGTGCCGGGGCGTCGCGTCGGTTCAGCCCGGCAATCGTCAATCAGGTCATCTCGCGGCCCGACTTCTACACGACCTACACCCCCTACCAGGCGGAGGCCAGCCAGGGCACCCTGCAGGCGACCTACGAGTTCCAGACCATGATCACGCTGCTGACCGGCCTCGACGTCGCCAACGCCTCGCTCTATGACGGCGCGACGGCGCTGGCGGAAGCAACCGCCATGGCGGTCGCGCACACGAGCCGGCAAAACGTGGTGGTGGCCGGCGCCCTGCACCCGGAATACGGACAGGTGCTGCAAACCTACTCGGACGCGCAGCAGTACGAAATCATCCGGGTGGCGCCCGGCGCGGATGGACGCATCGACACGGCAAAACTGGAGCAGGCCGTCAGCGCCTCGACCGCGGCGGTCATCCTCCAACAACCTAACTTCTTCGGCGTGATGGAGCAGCCTCAGCCGATCAGCGATATCGCCCATCGCGCCGGCGCCTTGCTGATCGCCTGCGTCGACCCGATCTCCCTCGGCGTGCTGGCGGCGCCCGGAGGCTATGGCGCCGACCTGGCGGTCGGTGATGGACAACCCCTCGGCATTCCGCTGTCCTTCGGCGGTCCGTACGTAGGCTTCATCGCGTGCACGGAAGCGCTGCTGCGGCGGATGCCGGGACGGCTGGTCGGTGCCACCGTCGACGCGCAAGGGCGCCGCGGCTACGTGCTTACGCTCCAGGCCCGCGAACAGCACATTCGGCGCGAGCACGCGACCTCCAACATCACGACTAACCACGCGTTGATGGCGATCGCGGCCACCGTCTACCTCGCGCACATGGGGGGCGAAGGCCTGAAGCAGCTTGCCGAGCTGAGCGCGCAGCGCGCTCACCATCTCGCTGCTCAGCTGGTGGAACGCAAGGGCTACCGCCTGGCGTTCGACGGCCCGTTTCTCTGGGAGTTCGTCGTACACACGCCCTATCCCGCCGAGCAAACGCAGGCGTTCATGCTCGAACGCGGCGTCCTCCCGGGGCTGCCCCTTGGACGGTTTTTTCCCGAGCTCTCGGATGCGCTGCTCGTCTCCACCACGGAGCTCAACCAGCCGCGCGCCATCGAGCGCTTTCTCGAGGTCCTCGCATGAGCGAGCCGTTGCTATTCGAGCTGGGCAGCCAGCAGCGGCCGAGCCCGCGGCTGCCGGCGGTGGGCGTCAAGACGCGGCCGCTCGACGAGATCGTGCCGCCAGCGCTCAGGCGCCAATCCGCGCTGCCGATCGCGTCGCTCAGTGAGCCCGAGGTCGCGCGACATTATGGCCGGCTGGGCCGTCTGAACTTCAACCTCCACCAGGGGCTCTATCCACTGGGCTCCTGCACGATGAAGTACAACCCCGCCGTCAACGAGGCGCTGGCTCGACTCGACGACTTCGCCGACTTGCATCCCTACCACCCGCCCGCGCGCGCCCAAGGCGCCCTGCGACTGATGTGGGAGCTGGAGCGCGCTCTGCTGGCGCTGACGGCGATGGACCGGATGAGCCTGCAGCCGGCGGCCGGCGCGCACGGCGAATGGACCGGGCTTCGCATGATCCAGGCCTATCACCGCAGCCGCGGAGAGACCCGCGACGAGGTCCTCGTGCCGGACAGCGCCCACGGGACGAACCCCGCGAGCGCGACGCTGTCGCACTTGAAGACCGTGACCGTCAAGTCCGGTCCCGACGGCCTGGTCGACCTGGAGGACTTCCAGAGCAAGATCTCGACGCGCGCGGCGGCAGTGATGCTGACCAATCCCAACACGGCGGGTCTGTTCGAAAAGGACATCGTCGAGATCGCCAGGCTCGCCCACGAACAGGGCGTGCAGATGTATTACGACGGCGCGAATCTCAACGCCATGGTCGGCGTGGCGCGTCCCGGCGACATGGGCTTCGACGTCGTCCACCTCAACCTGCACAAGACCTTCTCCACCCCGCACGGTGGCGGCGGTCCGGGCGCGGGACCGGTCGGCGTGAAGTCCCACCTGATTCCTTTCCTGCCAGTACCCACGGTCGAGCGGACCGATGAGGGCTACCGCTTCGAGTACGAGCGCCCGCAGTCGATCGGGAAAGTCCGGTCCTTCTACGGCAACTTCGGCATGCTGCTGCGCGCCTATGCCTACATCCGCACCTACGGCAACACCATCGATGACGTGGCGCGCAATGCCGTGCTCAACGCCAGCTACCTACGACATCATTTGCGCCGGCTATTCGACGACGCCTTCAGCGGGCCATCGATGCACGAGTTCGTCCTCACCGCAAAAAAGGCGAAGGCGCAGGGTGTGTCGGCGAAAGATATCGCCAAGCGTCTTATCGACCTCGGGGTTCATCCGCCGACCATCTACTTTCCCCTGATCGTGCCCGAGGCGCTGATGATCGAGCCGACAGAGACGGAATCGAAAGCCTCGCTCGATGGCTTCATCGCCGCCATGGGACAGATCGTCGAAGAGATCGCGAAGGATCCGGAGGTCGTCAAGACCGCCCCGCATGACGGTCCAGTCGGGCGCCTCGACGAGGTCCGTGCTGCTCGTCAGCTGGACCTCCGCTGGCGACCGCCTGTGACCGAGAGTGCACCCGTCGCGGCGTCTTGACACCTGACCGGGCCGAGCCCAAAAAACCTCCGGTTTAGGTACTTGCAAAGGTCAATTTAGACCCCCTAATTGGGTATAATTTGAATACGCGATTTGCTTAATCCCAAAGAAAAAACGACGGCTGCCTATGACGCCAAGGCCATCCAGGTTCTGGAGGGTTTGGAGCCGGTCAGACGCCGTCCCGGAATGTACATTGGGTCCACCGATAACCGCGGGCTCCATCACCTCATCTACGAGATCGTCGACAACTCCGTTGATGAAGCGCTGGCCGGCTTTTGCACCCGGATCGAGGTAACGCTCCACCAGGACGGGTCGGCCTCGGTGGCCGACAACGGCCGCGGCATCCCGGTCGACATCATGAAGGACCAGGGCAAGCCGGCCCTCGAGGTCGTCATGACCAAGCTGCACGCGGGCGGGAAGTTCGGTGGCGGCGGCTACAAGGTGTCGGGTGGCCTGCACGGGGTCGGCCTTTCGGTCGTGAACGCGCTCTCCGAACGGTTGCAGGTTACCGTCATGCGCCACGGCAAACAGCACTTTCAGGAATATCGTCGAGGTGCACCGGTCGCGCCGCTGAAGGTGGTCGGCAAGGCTGACACCACCGGCACCTACATTCGCTTCTGGCCCGATCCCGAGGTCTTCGAGGAGCTCGGCTTTCACTGGGACATCGTGTCGCACCGGCTGCGGGAGCTCGCCTTCCTCAACAAAGGCCTGACCATCCTGCTCCGCGACGAACGGATCGACCTTGACTACACCTTTTACTTCGAGGGAGGCATCAGCGCCTTCGTCAAGTACCTGAACCGGGACAAGGGTTGGGTGAACCTGCGGCCGCTCCACGTGGAGCGCGAGATCGACGGCAACACGGTTGAGGTTGCACTCCAGTACAACCAGGGCTTTACCGAGAACGTCCTGGCTTTCGCCAACGACATCAACACCGTCGAAGGTGGAAGTCATGTCACCGGCTTTCGCTCGGCGCTGACCTCGGTGCTGAACAAGTACGCGCGCAAGATCAATCTGATGCGAGAACAAGATCCGAACCTCACCGGGGAGGATGTGCGCGAAGGCCTGACCGCCGTCATTAGCGTCAAAGTCCGTGAACCTCAGTTCGAGGGGCAGACCAAGACGAAGCTGGGCAACTCGGAGGTGCGCGGACAGGTCGAGACGGTGTTCTCCGAGTCCTTCACGCAGTACCTCGAAGAGAATCCGCCCGACGCCCGACGCATCATCGAGAAGTGCCTCGTCGCCGCCCGCGCGCGCGATGCGGCGAAGAGAGCTCGCGAGCTGGTGCAGCGCAAGTCGTTGCTCGAGTCATCGACGCTGCCGGGCAAGCTGGCCGATTGCTCCGAACGCGATCCGGCTTTGTGTGAGATCTACCTGGTTGAGGGTGACTCGGCAGGTGGATCCGCGAAAGGTGCGCGCGACCGTCGTTTCCAGGCCATCCTGCCGCTACGGGGAAAAATCCTGAACGTCGAGAAAGCCCGCGAAGACAAGATCCTCACCTCGGAGCAGATCCGCAACCTGATCACCGCACTTGGCACGGGCATCGGCGAGAAATTCGATATTGGAAAGCTGAGATATCACCACGTACTGATCATGACCGACGCTGACGTCGATGGTTCGCACATCCGTACCCTGTTGCTTACTTTTTTCTTCCGGTACATGCCCCAGGTAATTACCGGGAAATACCTCTACATTGCGCAGCCTCCGCTGTACAAGATCACGCGCGGCAAGGAGATCAGCTACGCCTACACCGACGAGCAGAAGAACCGCAAGCTGGCCCAGATGACCGGCAAACCGGAGGTCGCGCGCTACAAGGGTCTCGGTGAGATGAATCCGGAGCAGCTCTGGGAGACGACCATGAATCCGCAGAACCGCATGCTGCTGCGGGTCGAGATCGAAGACGCGGTTGAGGCCGACAAGATTTTCGACGTCCTCATGGGCACTGAAGTGGATCCACGCAAGCGCTTTATCCAGACGCACGCCAAGACCGTGCGCAACCTGGACGTCTAATCGCCCTGTTCTTGGTCGGGGTCTCATGAAAATCGCGCTTGACGCTATGGGCGGTGATTTCGCCCCTGAACAAGTGGTCGCCGGCGGCGTCCGGGCCCATCGCGAGCTGGGCGTCGAAGTGATCTTTGTTGGCGTCAGGGAGAAGGTGGACGCCGCGCTCGCCGCCTCAGGCGCCGGGAAGTGGGCCGAGATCGAGGATGCGCCCGAGGTGATCGCCATGGACGAACACCCGGCGCAGGCGGTTCGAACGAAGAAGAACTCGTCGATTGTCCGGGCCTGCACGATGGTGGAGGATGGGCGGGCCAATGGCTTCGTCAGCGCCGGAAACAGCGGCGCGGTCATGGCGGCGGCGCTCTTTGGCCTGCACCGCATCGCCGGCATCGACCGGCCGGCGATTGGTTCCATCATTCCGACCGCCGGCGGAAAGAACTGCTTCCTGCTGGACGTCGGGGCGAACACGGATGCCAAGCCGGAGCACCTCGTCCAGTACGCGCTTATGGGGAGCGTCTACGCCGAGAAGCTGATGGCCGTCCAGACGCCAAGGGTGGCGCTGCTCAGCAACGGCGAGGAGGCCGGCAAAGGCAACCAGCTCGTCCAGGCAAGCGAACCCCTGCTTCGCGCGTTGCCAGGAATCAATTTCATCGGCAACATCGAAGGCAAGGACATCTTCAAGGGAAAGGCGGACGTCGTCGTCACCGACGGCTTCAGCGGCAACATCCTGATCAAGACCGCGGAAGGCGCCGCCGAGTTCGTCTTCCAGAGCATGCGTGACGCGGTCCAGGGCGACCCGCTGGCGACGCTGGGCGGCCTCCTGGTCCGTCCCAAGCTCCGGACGGTCCGCCGGCGCGCCGATTGGCGCGAGTTCGGTGGGGCCGTTCTCCTGGGTGTCAACGGCGTCGCCGTGATCGCCCATGGCCGCTCCGACGCGCGGGCGACCTACAACGCCGTCCGGGTAGCCCGGGATGCCGTCCAGCAGCAGGTCGTCCCGACCATAGCGGCTGCGGTGCAGTCCGTGGCGGCCAAGGCGCAACAAACCGGGCATAAATCTGCCCCTCTCGTAACATGACGACATGGAAGGGAATGGGGTCCGGCGGGAGCACCGCGTGGTGGTCACCGGGATGGGCGTGCTGGCCCCGAACGGGAACAACCTCAGGGAGTTCTGGGACAGCTTGATCGAGGGGCGCTCCGGCCTCGGGATTGCGACCACCTTCGAGGTCTCAGACCTCCCCGTGAAGACGGTGGCGGAGCTCAAGAATTTTGATCCACGCGACTATATGGACTTCAAAGAAGCCAAGCGTATGGCCCGCTTCAGCCAGGTGGGGGTCGCCGCGGCCAGGATGGCGATCGACCAGTCTGGGATCGAGCTGGCGAAAGAGGACCGGACTCGGATCGGCTGCGAGGTGGGCACTGGGATCGGGGGCTTCAAGGAGATTTCGGAAGAGATCGAGGCCTTCGCGCTCCGCGGCGAGCGGGGACCGGACCGCATCTCACCCTTCTTCGTGCCGCGGGTGATCCCCAACATGGCGTCCTGCCAGATCGCCATCCAGTTCGGCCTCGAGGGCCCGAACAACACGGACACGACCGCGTGCGCGGCGTCGACGCAGGCGCTCGGGAACGCCTATCGCGTCCTGCAGCGTGGCGATGCCGACGTCATGCTCGCCGGCGGCGCCGAAGCCAACCTCTGCCGCTTCGGGCTGGCCTCTTTCGCGGCGATGAAGGTGCTTTCGACCTATTCGGAGGATCCGACCAAGGCGAGCCGGCCTTTTGATGCGCACCGTGACGGCTTCGTTCCCGGCGAGGGCGCGGGCATGCTGGTGCTGGAGTCACTCGAGCATGCCCGGGGCCGTGGGGCGGAGATCTACGGCGAGATCATCGGGTTTGCGGTCACCGACGATGCCTTTCACATCGTGATGCCGGAAGAAGATGGGGACGGTCCTGCCCGTGCCATGGCAAAGGCGCTCGAGGATGCGCACGTTCAGCCCGCCCAGGTCGATTACATCAACGCGCACGGCACCTCGACGCAATTGAACGACAAGTCGGAGACTGCCGCGATCAAGCGGGTGATGGGCGATCGGGCCAAGCAGATTCCGATCTCGAGCACAAAGTCGATGATCGGCCACTTGCTGGGCGCGGCCGGCGCCGTCGAAGCGATTGCGACCATCCTCAGCATCAACAACGGGATCGTGCATCCGACGATCAACCTGGAGCATCCGGATCCCGATTGCGATCTTGACTATGTACCCAATGAGCCTCGCCGCCACGAAATCCAGGTCGCTATGTCGAATTCTTTCGGCTTCGGCGGCCAGAATGCCTGTATCGTGCTCAAACGGTTTGACAACAACTAGAACCATTTCCGTCCGCAACGAGGTCTAAATGGAACCACTAAACATCGGTACCGTCTTGCCCCTGCAACTCGAGAACGAGATGCGCTCGAGCTACATGGACTACGCCATGAGCGTCATCGTGAGCCGGGCCCTGCCGGACGTCCGCGACGGCCTCAAGCCGGTCCATCGCCGCATCCTCTACGCGATGCAGGACCAGGGCATGACCCCCGGTGCCCGCTATCAAAAGTGTGCGGCGATCATCGGCGAGGTGCTCAAGCACTACCACCCACACGGTGATCAGTCGGTGTACGACAGCTTGGTGCGACTGGCGCAGGATTTCTCACTGCGCTACCCGCTGGTCGATGGTCAGGGTAACTTCGGCTCGATCGACGGCGACTCGGCGGCCGCCTACCGGTACACCGAAGCACGGCTGGCCCCGATTGCCGCCGAATTGCTCGTCGACCTCGAGAAGAACACCGTCGACTTCGGCGACAACTACTCCGCGACACGGCAGGAACCGCTCGTGCTGCCCGCACGCCTGCCCAACCTGATGATCAACGGCTCATCGGGGATCGCGGTTGGCATGACGACCAACATCCCGCCCCACAATCTCGGCGAGGTGTGCGATGCGGAGATCTACCTGATTGAGCATCCCGATGCGACCACCGAGGACCTGATGAAGATGGTGCGGGGCCCCGACTTCCCAACCGGCGGCATCATCATCGGTCGCGAGGGGATCGCGGCCGCCTACGGCACTGGCCATGGCCGCCTGATCGTTCGGGCGCGCCACACGTTCGAGGAGGCCAAGAACGGCCGCGAGCGGATCATCATCACCGAGATCCCCTACATGGTCAATAAGGCGACGCTGGTCACCCGCATCGCGGACCTGGTCGGCGAGCGGAAGCTCGAAGGCATCGCCGACCTCAACGACGAATCAGACCGGCACGGTATGCGGATCGTGATCGAGCTGAAGAAAGATGCGCGGGCGCTGACCGTGCTCAACAACCTCTACAAGCACACCGCCCTGCAGACGACGTTTGGGGTGATCTCGCTGGCGCTCGTGGACGGGCGACCGGTGGTCCTCAACCTCAAGGCGCTGCTCCAGCATCACATCGATCATCGCCGCGACGTCCTAACTCGCCGCACCCGCTACGAGCTCGAGCGGGCTCGCGAACGGGCGCACCTCCTCGAAGGCCTCAAGATCGCCCTCGACAACCTGGACGCCGTCATCAAGACGATCCGTGAGTCTCAGAACGAGAAGACCGCGCAGGCGCGCCTGCAGGAGCGCTTCAAGCTCTCCGAGCGGCAGTCGAAGGCCATCGTTGACATGCGGCTCGGCCGCCTCACGCGCCTCGAGCGCAACAAGGTCCTCGAGGAGTACGAGGAGATCATCAAGCGAATCGCCTACCTCGAAGATCTTCTGCAGCACGAAGCGAAGATCATGGTGCTGATCAAGGACGACCTGACCGAGCTCAAGAAGAAGTACGGCGATCCTCGCCGGACCACCCTCGACTTCCAGGGCTCGGTCGAGCTCAACGAAGAAGACCTGGTTCCCAAGGAAGACGTGGTCGTGACCCTGACGCACCGCGGCTATGTCAAGCGTGTACCGGCCACCACCTACCGGCCGCAACGCCGCGGGGGCAAGGGCATCCTCGGCGCGGCGCGCGTGGAATCCGACTTCGTCGAGCACCTGGCGATCGCGTCCACGCACTCGGACATGCTGTTCTTCACCAACCACGGCTCGGTCTTCCGGCTGCGAGTTCATGAGATTCCCGATGTCAACCGGCAGGCCAAGGGGTTGCCGGCGGCAAACCTGATCGATATCGACCCCAAGGACAAGATCACAGCCGTCATCGGCATCACCGACTGGGCGGAGGACCGCTACCTGGTCATGGTGACCAAGCAGGGCACCATCAAGAAGACACCGGCGCGCCTCTACAGCCAGGTTCGGCGCAACGGCCTGATCGCGATCAACCTGACCGAAGGCGATGAGTTGAACTGGGTCAAGCTGAGCTCGGGCTCGGACGAGCTGATCATCGCCACCACCGACGGCAAGGCGGTCCGTTTTAGCGAGAAGCAGGTGCGCCCGATGGGTCGGGACACCACCGGAGTGCGCGGGATCACGTTGCGCAAGGACGCGCTGGTGGCGGGCTTCGACATCGTGCGGAAAGATGCGCACCTGCTGGTGGTCTCCAAACATGGCTACGGCAAGCTCACGCCGCTGGAGGAGTACCCAGCACACTCGCGTGGCGGCCAGGGCGTCTACACCATGGCGGTCACGGAGCGGACCGGCCCGCTGGTCGGGATGCGGGTGGTGGTCAATCCCGAAGGGGAGCAGCTGATCGTCATCTCCGAAGGCGGCCAGGTGATCCGGACGCCGATCGAGAACATCCGGGTTGCCGGCCGCCAGACGCAAGGCGTGATCATCATGCGGCTCGATGAGGGCGACACCGTCGCCACCATTGCCGGCGTGGGCGGAACGGAGGAGGTCGAAGAGTAACCTTTCTCATCCTCGGCATCGCCTTCGCCGGCGTCGGCCTCCTCATCCTCGTCTACGCGCTGGTGTCCGTCTGGCGCGCCTACCGCAAGGCGTCCCGCCGCGCCTCGCAGCTGTCCACCTATGCTTTCGAGCAGGCGGTCGAACTCGAACAGGCCGCGGCCCGACTCAACGAGCACGGTTTTGCCCTCGAGCACACAGCGTCCGAACTCTTCCCCAAGATTCAGCGGATTCTCGCGTTCATGGAGCAACCGTTGGTCGCGGCCGCCCTCCCGTGGGTGATCCGACGAATGCTCGCTCGGCCCTACCGCCGCCGCTGACTACCCGGCGACGACCCGATCCTTCCCGGTCCGCTTCCCCGTCAGTAGGTTCTCGTCGGCGCGCTTGAAGAACGAGAACGCGTTGTCTTCCTCGGGCCGGTAGGACGTGACGCCCGCACTGACCGTCAGGTTTTGCGGCGGCACACCATGCGTCTCATCGGCAAAGGGGCTGTTGCGGATCTCGGTCAGCACGCGCTCGGCGACGCCGCGAGCGGTGTCCAGATCGCCTTCGGGCACGATGATGCAGAACTCGTCCCCACCGTAGCGGACGACGACGTTTGCTTTGCGGCTGTGCCGCTGGATGAGATCGGCGAGGTGCCGAAGCACACGATCGCCGACCGGATGCCCGTAGCTGTCATTGATCAGCTTGAAGTTGTCCAGGTCGAGCACGATCAGCGACAGAGGTGAGCGGCTGCGGGATGCGCGGCTCAGTTCCCGCTGCAGGCTTTCCTGGAAGAACCGGTAGTTGTAGAGCCCGGTGAGGCTATCGGTCAGCGCCTGCTCCTCGCTGGCCACCAGCCGCTCGAGCATCACCAGGCTGTTGACGGCCTGGGCGGCGAGCATCGAGAGCAGGTGGAGATCCGATTCGGGATCACGGCTGGCGTCCGGCGCGTAGATCCCAAGGGTTCCGCGAATGCGGTCCTGCTGGAGCAGCGGGGTGATCGTGACCGAGCCTTTGACCTCCTGCCGCCCGAGCAGGAACTGGGTCCATGGGCTCTGCGATGCATCGGGGACCGAAAGCGGCCGCTTCGATTGCAGCACAAAGTCGCTCATCTCGACCAGCAGGCGACGCAGGTCGCCGGTGCCGTTCGGTTCGGGCCCTGAGTAGGCCTCCTCGCGCTGCCCCTCATCGCCGGCGAGTAGCAACAGCGCGCTCTGGCCGCGCAGCAACCGAATCCCCAGGTTGAGGATCATGTCGCTCAGCACCTCGTAGCTGAGGTTGGTCATGATGCTGTCGAAGGCGCGCAGCACAGTGAGCTCGTCCTGGTGCTTGTAGTTCTGCGCCACGACGTGCTGCACCAGCGTGTGGACGAGGTTGGCCGCTTCCATGATGTTGGTCTGCGAGACAACCGGGACCGACTGCACCGCGCGCATCAGGTTGTCCGGATGCACCGGCAACGCCCGCGCCAGTTCGTAGACCGTGGCGAAATCGGGCTTGGTCACTGCGAACGGCTCGCTGACCAGGCGGCCGAGCAGATGATGACCGTCGCAGATGGGGATGATGAGGTGACCAATCCCGGCGCCGTCGTAGCGCAATTGCGGCTCTTCGCCGAGTGGCGTCGCCGACGAGGTTGGCACCATTTCGCAGCGGCCGAAGTTCTGCATGATCAGGCAGAAATCGTTCTGCGGCAGTCCGGGTGGGATCTGGTAACCGTCGGCTGAGTCGGCAGCCAACGATATCCCGGTACGTGCCGAGAAGTTCTGCATGGCGGCTCTCGTCACATCGTGGTTGATGATGTAGGAGAGCCGGACAGTGGCTGTTTCAGCAGTCAATAAAGATCACAAGTCCTGGGGCAAGCCGCGAGACTCCGACATTATATCTATGGCTCCCGTAACATCTTTGTACACGGATCGCGTCGTGAGCGCCATCCGCCGAACAGCCCTTGACAGGTTTTCGCTCACCGCTTTGATTAATTGGAGTCGGATCAAAACAACACCATGCACGATGTCCTGGTTCACTACCTCGAGGTCAATTTTCCGGAGATCGCCGACCAGCTGGCGCACGCCCAGGGCCGGGAACCGAGCGAACAAGAGCGCGCGGCTGCGGCGGAGCGGCTGCGTGAGCTGATCCGCCGGCTCCGCCGGGAGGCGGTCGAGCCGGCAGGCGAATGGCACGAGCCACGCGCCAGCGCGAGCGAGCTGATCGCCAGCGTCGACGGGGAGCTCAGCCCTGACGAGCGCAAGGTTCTCGATCATTTCTTCGAACTGTTCGCGCGCTCGATGGAGCGCACCCAGGTGGCCCCGCCGCCGCCAGCCACGGTTGCCGAGCCGCTAGCCGCCCCGGCGCCCACGGCCGAAGCAGCACCAGCGCCCGAAGCCGTCGAACCGCCGGCGGCGGAAGCGCCCCTTGCAGGTGCCGAAGCGCCAGCGGCTCCGCCCGAACATTACGACGCGTCCGAGCTGGAGGCCCCAGCAGTCGACGAAGTCGTAGCGGTCGCGCAAGAAACCGCTCCGGAATCCATACCAGCCCCCGAGCCGGTGGCCGCGGCAGTCAAGGAGCCACCCCCCGCGGAGGCGCCGCCGGCGCGCCTGGTTCCCGAGCAGACGGCCGGCCCACTTCAGACCATCCTGCTGGCGGCCGCGCAGCAAGCCCTCGACCTCCTTCAGGTTGACGCTACCCAGGTGTTCAGCATCGGCGAGCAGCGCCGCTTCGTCCTTCGAGCCGGGGTGCCCACGGAGTCGCTCGCCGCCCCGGAAGGCACGGTATCGATCAACAGCGGGCTGCTTCGTCGGGCGCTCGACAACAACGAGGTGCTCACCGTCGAGGACCTTGCTGCCGAGGAGCTTTCCCCCGACGAGGCCGTCTGGGTTGACGCCGGCTATCGTGGCATGGCGGCCATCGCCCTGTCCCCACCGCTTGAGCGCCCGGTCGGCGTCCTGGTCCTACTCCGCCGCACGCCCTGGCGCCTCGACCGCCGCGACGCCGTCCGGCTGGAGGACCTGGCGGTGGAAGCCGTCGCGGCGCTGCGGTCGAACAGCCTTGCGATCAAGGTCGCCGAGGTGGCGGTCCTCCAGGAGCGGGTCAACCTTGCTCGCGAGATCCACGATGGGCTCGCCTCCGACCTGGCGGCCGTCGTTGCCCTGTTTAAGTATTACGAGCAGCGGCGCCAGCGTGATCCGGACGATGCGAGCCAGCTGTTGCCCCAGCTCCGGTCGATGACGGAGGAGATCCTGGCCGGCGCCCGCAACATTCTCCAGTCGCTGCGGCCGAAGACCATCCGGTCCCAGGGCCTGCTCGCATCGGTGTTGAAGCTCGTTGACCAGTTCGGTCGGATGAACCTGGTCGAGACCAACGTCAGCATCCGCGGGGAGGAGAATGTCGTCGCCCCCGAACAGAAGGAAGTCATCTTCCAGGTGCTCCGCGAGAGCCTCTCGAATGTCCGCAAACACGCCCAAGCCCGCAACCTCTGGGTCGTGCTCGATCTGTCATCGTCGCCCTGGGTCATGACGGTTCGCGATGACGGCCGCGGCTTCGACGTGCGCCGGGTGGCTGAGGATCCGCGGAAGGGCGGCTCATACGGTCTGGTCGGCATGCGCGAGCGCGCGGAGTTGATCGGCGGGACGCTCGAGATGGTCAGCCAGACGTTTGAGGGAACCCTGGTCACATTGATCGGTCCGCCCGAGCGTACTGAATGACCCGGATCCGGGTGCTGATCGCCGACGACCGGCCGATCTTTCGGGCCGGCGTGCAGGGCATGCTTCGCGATTTTCCCGAGATCGACATCGTCGGCGAGGCGATGACGGGCCGCCAGGCGGTGGAGGGGTCCCGTCGGCTGAAACCGGACGTCATCCTGATGGACCTGAACATGCCGGAGATGGGGGGGATCGCAGCCACCCGGGCGATCAAGGACGAGGATCCCGACCGGGTGATCCTCGCATTGACCGTCTCCGAGGCGGAAGAGGACATCGTCGAGATGGTCGCGGCGGGCGCCTCGGGCTACGTCTTAAAGGATGTCGACCCGGCGAGCCTGGCCCGCAGCATCCAGGACGCGCACGCGGGCCGCTTCCAACTGGACGATGTGCTGGCCCGGCGGGTCATAATGCGGCTCGGCGCCACCTTCAAGAGAACCCGCCGGCCGCCAGCCCAACCCCTGACCGAACGAGAAACCGAGATCCTCAAGATGGTCGTAGAGGGCAAGGGGAACAGAGCGATTGCCAACCGGCTCGGGCTCGGCGAGGGCACCATCAAATCGCACCTGCGGAATATCTATCGGAAACTGCAGGTCCAGACGCGCACCGAAGCTGCCGCGCACGCCGTCCAGCTCGACCTGTAGCGAACGTCCGTTTGCTACCAACAGGGTGCCCAGGTGGCCAGCCGATAGATTTACGGGCGGGTTGAGGGGCGCTAGCGTGATGGACACCAAGGGAGTCCTCTGCGCGGCTTTTGCGGAATTCAAAATGTGGGGGTGGTCGCGATGAAGAAGTTGATCGTTATAGTCGTCGGCCTGCTTGGTGCGATCGTGGCCGGCGGCGCCAACGTTAGCTGGTAGACCTTTAGTAACAAAAAACCCCGGGCATAGCCCGGGTTTTTTTGTTTTCCGTCGGTTGCGTCGGGTCTTTGAGTTATCTGGTTAGATAATCCCGGCCAAGCCCATGACGCGTAAGAAACTCGCCTCGGCGTACACCTGGGCCGTTGTCGCCAGCGGATTCTGTCTTTTAGCGGTAACGGCGGCCGTCCAAGCGCCAGGTGACCTGGCCAAAGATCCAGCAGGCCTGGCGATCAACGGGGCCATCCTGGTCGTCCTTGTGTTCCTCTCGTCGGTCTCGCCGATGCAAACTCGGATTGGGACTGTCGTTTCGGTGGGTCTTGCCCCGTTATTTGGCGCCGTGCTGGTCTTGCCGGCATGGGCTGTGATGGTGGTGGCGGTGCTCGGAACCATCGATGAGCGCATGCCAGGAGTCCGCATCCCATGGGATCGCTTTCTCTTCAATCGCGGCATGTTCATCCTCTCTTATGGGCTTCCGGCGCTCGTCCTTCACAGCCTTCCCAAGGAGACCTGGCCGGCACTGGTGCCATTTATCGTCGCCCTCATTCTTGCCCTGAATGTGGGGCAGCTCTCGGTGGCGTTCAGCCTGACGACGGGCTTGGGGGTCCTGACATCTGCAAGGCGCATGCTGGCGGGCCAATGGTTTACTTACATCGCTCTCCCGCTGATTGGCGTGCTCATCTTCGTCATCCTCAATCAGAACTCATTCCAACAGCGGCTGCTGGTATTTCTTCTCTACGGCCCGCTGCTGGTGTACCGCGCGAGCCTCCAAAAACAGAACCGGCTGGACCAATGGTTACGCGACTCCTTCATCATGCAGAGCCGGGTAGTCGACAAACGCGATGGCCAAACATACGGTCATTCGCAACGGGTTGGTGAGATGAGTGAAGGGGTTGCACGCGCGTTGCGAATGAGCGACGAACAATGCAACACCATTCGAACCGCAGGAATCCTGCATGACCTCGGCAAGATCGCGATCCCCGATTCGATCTTGTTGAAACCAGGGAAACTCACGCCGGAAGAGTACGAGGTCATAAAGACCCATCCGGTCGAAGGCGCGCAAATCCTTGCGGAGCACCCCGAGCAAAAAGGTGTGGCCGAGATTGTGATGCACCACCACGAGAGGTGGGATGGAAAGGGCTACCCGGACGAAATCGCCGGTGAAGCCATTCCTATCGGTTCTCGGATTGTCAACGCCTGTGATGCGTTCGACACCATCACGCAGGCACGAGTGTTCAGACCTACGGTGAAAACACCTGCTGAGGCCATCGAGGAACTCCGTCAGCTCGCAGGGACCTGGTACGACCCGGCCGTCATCACCGCTCTCGAGAAGATTGTCTCGGACCGTTGGGGTGTTCGCATCGCATCGCAGCCGCCGCCGCCCCCCGCGCCTAAATACTCGGACGTGCTGAAGATCCAGTCGTTCCGGAGGCTCTGGCTAGGGCAGGGTGTGTCTTACTTCGGCGACATGATGAACACCACCGGGCTCGCCATCATGCTCTACGTGCTGACGCGGTCTGCGTCGGTGGTTGCGCTCGGGCTCATTGCCAAGGCCATACCGACTGTCGTTTTCGGTCTAATCGCAGGCCCGATCGTTGACCGGTTCAACCGGCAGCGAGTAATGATCTGGGCCGACATCGTTCGAGCCGTTCTTACCGTTACGATCCCTTTCCTTGCGATCAACTGGCTGCCAGGCGTATTCATCGCTGTTGCTCTAGTGGCGACGGCCAGCACTTTCTTCAACCCGGCGAAACAAGCGCTCATCCCAAACCTCGTCCCGCCGGGGCTGCTTGTGAAAGCCAACGGTTTGGTTGTGTCGTCTGAGCGAGCGATGGAACTGCTCGGTTACTCACTCGCTGGCATCATCGCCGGTGCTATCAGCTGGGCCCCGTTATTCTTGATCGACGCGGCAACCTTTCTCTTTTCGGCTGTGACGCTCCTTGGAGTGCCTGACTTGCTTCGATCGGCAGCCGGTCGGCAATTGCGAATCATGGAAGACATCATCGAAGGAGGCCGCTTCATTCTGCGGAGCCCGATCTTGCGATCGACGATGAGCTTGACCGCGATGGGAGCGTTCTTCGGCGGCTTGACCGTGCCAACGCTCATCGTGCTGGCGTATGGCCCGCTGCGGGCCGGCCCCTCAGGGTACGGCCTGCTTGAGGCAGTCATCGGTGGGGGCGCGATTGTTGGCGCCATCGCGGTTCCGCAACTGATAAGGAGCTTCAAGGCTGGCCTCTTGATCCTCGCGGGCGTCGGAGGTGTCGGGCTGTTCTATGCATTAACCGGCCTCTCGGGCAGCCTTGCCTTTGCTTTCCTCTTCCTCTTTTTCTGTGGCGCAGCAAGCACGGTCTATCTCATCCCTCTGATCTCCCTTACGCAGCGGGATTCACCGGATTACATCAGAGGAAGGGTAATGTCGACCAGGTTCCTGATTGTTCAAGCTGGCCTTCTAGGCGGCATGGCAGTGGCGGGCCCGCTAAACGACCGACTAGGCGCGCCCCTCGTTTTTGTGACGGCCGGAACGCTGCTTATCTGTGCGGCCCTTGTCGGACTGGCTTTTAAGAACCTAAGGACTGCAAGTCTTAGCGAAGAGCCAGCTCCGCCGGTACTGAAGGCCACGGGCTAGGTGTTCCTTTTCTTCGCGGTGATCGCCGCCGCGCTGGTGATAGCCGTCCTGATCGGAGGCGACGTCCGGCGGCTCAGCCAGATCAAAATCCGGCACCTCGAGCTGCTGCTGACCGCATTTGCAGTCAAGGTCGCGGTTGCCCTCCTCGGGACGACGCATTCCCAGACGGCTGTTACCGTTGCCCGGCCGCTGAACGTCATCGGCGCCATCCTGCTCCTCGCCGTCGTCTGGTTCAACCGCCGGATTCCCGGGGCGCTCCTCTTCGGTGCCGGTCTCACCTTAAACCTCATCGTGATCCTGGTCTTCGGCGGCCGGATGCCCGTGCTGCTACCGCATGACGTCGACCCCAATTCGCCCGTGCTCGCCCTGCTCAAGGGTGGTCTCGATCCGCTTCATGTTGCCCTGTCCCATCCGCAAGGGCTCTGGTTCATCGGCGACATCTTCACGGTCCCAGGCCTCGGCGGCCATTCGTCCCTGGTCAGCATCGGCGATCTCTTGATGGCCGCCGGCGTCGGCTGGCTGATCATCCGCTGCAGCCAGCGAGCGCCGGCCCTGACCCCGGCCTACGGGCCCAGTCCGTCGCAATAGCCCGATGCCCGCCTTCTGGCGCGCATGCCCCGCCGCCTCGCGATCGTTTCCCCTATACGTGAGGCCAAAATGATCCAGCGCACCAGGGTCGAGCAGCTTTGGCGCAGTCGTGACTTCCGCGCCCTCGTCTTCCTCGGGGTCCTTGCCGGCCTGACGCTAATTCTGGCTTTCGCCATCCGCGGGATCCTCGGCCCGTTCATCGTTGCCGGCATCCTGGCGCTGATGCTCAACCCCATCGTCAACGCCGCCCAGCGGCGTCGCGTCCCTCGGATCGTCGCCGTGCTCGTCCTCTATGGCGTACTCGCCGCGGTGCTGGCCGCGGTCATCCTCTTCCTGGTCCCGCTGATCCAGCAGGAGTTCAGCTCGCTTGTGGCGCAGGGTCCCGCGATCGCCAGCTACTTCCAGGACCTCGCCGACAAGCAGCACGTGGTCTCGGTGCTCGGGGTGCCGATCGACTTGCGCCAGGCGTACAACGACTCGGTCCACAACCTGCCGGCCCTGCTCGCCGGTCACCTCTCGTCGGTCGTCGAGAACGTCTTCATGCTGGTCAACTGGTTGTTTCAGACCCTCCTGGTGCTGCTCGTGGCCTTCTTCCTCGTCAAGGACGCACCGAGCATCCGCCGCTTTTTCAAGGGCCTGGTGCCGCACGGCTACCGCACCGACGTTCACGAAGTGGCGGCCGAGATCTACGGCATGCTGGGCGCCTACATGCGCGGCCAGCTGGCGATCTGTGCTCTGGTGGGATTGGTCACGGGTGTCGCGATGTGGATCGTGGGCGTCCCGTACGCGCTTGCGCTGGGCATCGTGGCCGGTGTGACGGCGTTCATTCCGTTCATCGGTCCATTTCTCGGTGCCCTGCCCGCCGTCGCGATCGCGGCCTTCGTGTCGCAGTCCTCGGGCAAAGTGATCCTCGTGCTGGTGATCTATTTCGTGATCTCGAACGTCATCTACAACTTCATCTCCCCCAAGGTGTTCGGTGACGCTGTGCACCTGAGCCCGATGCTCATCATCTTCGCGTTCGTCGTGGGCGGCTATCTGGGGGGCATCCTCGGGCTCTTCGTGGCGGTCCCAGTGGCCGCCACGCTGCGCATCCTGTTCACCTACGCCCACGAACGCATCTACTCCTGAGCCTGGCGGCGCGCCCACCCTCGCGCTGCTCTCCGACGTCCACAGCAATCTCGAGGCGCTCGAGGCCGTGCTCACGGCGATGCCGCCGGTCGACCGAATCCTGGTGCTCGGTGATACGGTCGGCTATGGACCCGACCCGAACGCGGTGATCGAACGCCTTCGGTCGGTGCGTGCCAAAGCCGTGCTGGGCAACCATGATCAGGCGATGCTGGACCCGTCGGTGCTCGACTGGTTCAATCCCCACGCGGCCGCCGCCGCCCGCTGGACGGAGTCCGTACTCACTCCGGCGAGCCGGCGATACCTTGCCGCGTTGCCAAAGTACGGCCGGATCGGGCGGCACCGTTTCGTCCACGGCAGTCCGCGCAAGCCGTACATCTGGGAGTACATCCTCGAGGAGCTCCAGGCCCTCGAGCTCCTCATGTGGCTCGGGTTGCGGTGGTGCTTCTTCGGTCACACCCACCTGCCGCGCATTTTCACCCAAGAGGGTGAACAGGTGCCGATGCCGGGGGAATGGATTCCGCTGCCGGCCTCCGCCCTGGTCAACCCCGGTAGCGTTGGGCAGCCCCGAGATGGGAACCCGGCTGCCGCGTTCGCGCTGGTCGATCTCGCCAGATCGGCGGTCCGTTTCGAACGCGTTGCCTACGACGTCGCAACCACCCAGGCGAAGATTCGGGAGGCTGGTCTTCCGGAGGTGGAGGCGGCTCGCCTGAGCCTCGGCCGGTAGACATAGAATGGGTCTTCCATTCATGAAGTTGGTGATCGTCGGGTGCGGGCGGGTCGGCGCGATGGCCGCGGTGGCGCTCTCCAAGGCCGGCCATGAGGTCACCGTCATCGACAGCAATCGGCGTGCCTTCGACCGGCTAGGGGGCGACTTCAAGGGCGAGATGGTGCTCGGCAACGGGATCGACGAGGACGTGCTCCGCCAGGCTGGCATCGAGAAGGCGGACGGCTTCGCCTCGCTGACCAACGGCGACAATCGCAATATCATGGCAGCCCAGATCGCCCGGGAGATCTTCAAGGTGCCGCGGGTGATTACCCGGATCTACGATCCGATGCGCGAGGACGTCTACCGTGAGCTCGGCCTCAACACCGTCTGTCCCACGCTCTCAGGGGCGCGCAAGATCCATGCCATGCTGAAAGGATGACCCAGGCCATGTACGTGATCGTGATCGGCGGGGGCAAGGTGGGCTACTACTTGAGCAAGCACCTGCTAGATCGGGGCTACGAGGTCACCCTGATCGAGAAGGATCCGCGTCGTGCGGAGGTCCTCAACTCCGCGCTGGGCGAGATCGTGATGGTGGGCGACGGCGACGAGATGGCCTTCCTGTCGACCACCGGGATGGAGCGTGCCGACGTGGTGGTGGCGGTAACCGGCGACGATGAAGACAACCTGGTCGCCTGCCAGCTAGCCAAGCGCAAGTTCAACGTGCCAAAGACGGTCGCCCGGGTCAACAACCCGGCCAACGTCCGGATCTTCAAGACTCTCGGGGTCGACGTGGCGCTGAGCGCGACGGAGGTCCTGCTCGACCTGATCGAATCCGAGCTCGCCAGCAAAGAACCGGCGAACCGGTCGGCTGGCCAGCCCTAGACACGCGGGAATCCCGCGAGCCTAACCTAGAAAAGAAAAAAGCCGGCGTTGGACCGGCTGTTCAATTCCGACTACGCAGCGTTACGCTTTGCCGATCTTGTAGATCTTTGTCCCGCAGGTTGGGCAGGTTCCGGTTGTGGCCGGCTTCCCGTTCTTCATCGTGATGTGCTGGGGGTCCTTGATGTCAACCTTTTTCTTGCACTTTAGGCAATATCCGGTAACGGCCATAACACTCTCCTTTTGCTGGCTACTGGAAGGCCCCGGCCCCCCAAAATCGGCCTGATACTAGCACAACCTCCCGAATTCGCGATGTATTCAAAAAAGTCGCCGAAAAAGGGTCGGGTTAGGCCTTCGGCTCGTACCGCGACAGGATGACGCTGGCATTGTGGCCGCCGAGCCCGAAGGAGTTCGAAAGCGCGACGCCGATGTCGGCCCGCCGCGCCTGACCTGGAACGTAGTCGAGGTCACACTCGGGGTCCGGTGTCTGCAGATTGATCGTGGGCGCGATCACCTGGTCGCGGATCGTCAGCGCGCAGACGACCGCCTCCACGGCGCCGGACGCGCCCATCATGTGGCCGGTCATCGACTTGGTGCTGCTGACCGCGAGCCGATTGGCGTGGTCGCCGAATACGCGGTGGATCGCGTCGGTTTCGAACTTGTCATTCATCGGTGTGCCGGTGCCGTGCGCGTTGATGTAGTCCACCCGCTTCGGCTCGATCTCGGCCTTGCGCAGCGCGCGCTGCATCGTGAGCACAGCGCCCTCGCCCTCGGCCGGGGCGGCCATGTCGAAGGCGTCGTTGCTCGAGCCGTAGCCGATCACCTCGGCATAGATCCGCGCTCCCCGCCGCCGCGCGTGCTCCAGTTCCTCGAGCAGTAGCGCCCCGGCCCCTTCCGAGATCACGAAGCCATTGCGATCGCGATCGAAAGGGCGAGACGCCTGGGTTGGGTCCTCGTGCTGGGCGAGCGCCCGCATGGCGCAGAACCCGGCGTAGACGACCGGGACCAGCACCGCTTCGGCTCCGCCGGTCATGATCGCCGCCGCATCGCCCCGGCGGATGGTCTCGAAGGCTTCGCCCACGGCGCCACTCCCGGTCGCGCAGGCGGAGACTACCGCCATGTTCGGGCCACGCAGCCCGAGCGCGATCGCGATATGGCCGGAGGCGGTGTCCACCAGCATGTTCTGGATGAAGGTGGGGCTGACCCTTTTCAGGCCGCGCTCCTGGAGGATGCGCTGCTGTTCGAGGAAGACCCCCAGTCCACCCGCTGCGCTCCCGAAGATCACGCCGACGTCGTCGAGCTTCCCATTCTTGACGAGACCGGCATCGGCGAATGCTTCCTCGGCCGCGACCAGCCCGAGCTGACAGTAGCGGTCCATCCGGCGGAGCTCCTTCGGTTCGATCCGCCCCGTGGCGTCGAAGCCCTTCACCTCGCCGGCGATCTGCACCGGGTATTCGCTGGCATCGAAGAGCGTCACCTTGCCGACCCCCGACTGCCCTTCGAGCATGGAGGCCCAGGTGCTGGGCGCATCGAGACCAACCGGCGTCACCGCCCCCACCCCGGTCACGACGACCCGTTTCATCCCAGTGGCGACGGCGTAAGGACGCGCGCGACCTCGCGGTCGTTCAGCGTCACGACGTGGGCTTCCTGGCTGATACGCCGGATCAGCCCCGAGAGCACCTGGCCGGGCCCAATCTCGAGGAATTCCGCACTGCCGCGGGTCACCATCTCGACCACCGACGAGGTCCACTGCACGGGCTTGAGGATGTGGTCGGCGAGCTCCTTACGAACGTCGTCGGCGCTGGTAAGGATCTGGCCGGTGATATTGGCGACGACGGGGATCCGCGGCTGACGGAGGGGAAGCCGGGCGACGATCTCGCCGAATTGCGCGGCGGCCCGCGCCATCAGCGGCGAGTGGGAGGCGATGCTGATCGGCAGCCGGACCACCCGAGCGGCGCCACGGGCGCGCGCGAGCTCGGCCGCGCGCTCGAGCGCCGGCGCCTCACCGGATAGCACCATCTGCCCCGGGGAGTTCGCATTGGCGAGGGTGATGACGCCCATCGCTGCGGCATCGGCCACTACCCCCTCGAGCACGTCGCGGTCGAGCCCCAATACGGCCAGCATCCCGCCGGGGCGCTCGGTCCCGTTCTCCTTCATCAAGCGGCCGCGCTCGCGGACGAGGACCAGTGCGGTGTCGAAGTCGATCACGTCAGCCGCCACCAACGCCGTAAACTCCCCCAGACTGTGGCCGGCGACGTAACGCGGGGCGACGACCTGCCCCAGGGAGTGCCAGCGTTCGCGCATGGCGTTCAGGCACGCCACGCTCACTGTCAGAATGGCGGGCTGCGCGTTGATGGTGTCGTTGAGATCCTGTTCGGGGCCCTCGAAGCACATGCGCGTCAGCCCGAACCCGAGGAGCTCGTCGGCCCGCCGAAAAACCCGGCGCGCCGTTTCCGATGCCTCGTAGAGGGCTTTCCCCATGCCGACGTACTGGGAGCCTTGCCCTGGGAAGACGAAAGCTACCGGCCCGTCGCCGTAAGGAGCGCTCATTACGGTTTTCGGATCAGGCGACGGACACCTTCCCCTTGACGTAATTCCAGGACTCGCCAACGGTACGAAGCTTCTGGGCGTCGTCGTCCGAAATCTCCATCCCGTACTCCTCCTCGAAGGCCATGATCAACTCGACCAGGTCGAGTGAATCCGCCTGCAAGTCCTCCGTAAAGGAGGCTTCCGGGGTCACCTTCTCGACGTCGACGCCAAGCTGCTCCGCTATGATGCCGCGGAACTTGTCGAAATTCGCTTCGGCCATCGGTCCCTCCTGCTGGTTTTTGGAGTACAGGGCACCGTCTGGTGCCAAATTCGGTCTCTACAATAGCGAACCGGCAGGCGCGGGTGCGCGAATACCTAGGGAAGCTCGCCGCGAATGTATCCCGTCAGGGGGCGCTTGGTTACGGCCCGAACGTAACCACACGCAAAACCCGGACTTAAAATGAGGCGTGACTTCCGTGTCGATGCCCTCGCTCGCTCTGGCGCGCCGAGGATTGGCCCTCGGCGCGATCGCCGGCCTGGGCATCTACCGTCCACCGGCCGATGCCCCATTGGCGCGTCGCGTGACGGGTAGCGACCTGACCGGCGTCTCCTACCGGGTGCAGCCCGGACAGGGGATCAACACGGCCTCACTGGCGGCCGGAGCAGCGCGCGCCGCGATGCAGGCAGGCGGTGTCGACGCCGCCGATATCGGAATGATCATCGTCGGGACCACGACCCCGGACGTCCTCTGGCCGACCACCGCATGCCTGGTGCAGACCGAGCTCAAGCTGCCGATGGTGGCGAGCTTTGACCTTTACGCGGCGGAGACCAGCCTGCTGGCGGCCCTCAACGTCGGGGTGCGTTACATCGCAGCCGGCAGTGGAAGCGTCCTGGTCATCGGCGCGGACTCGGACAACCAGCTCGTCGACCTGCCCGGTCAGAGCGGAACCGTTCACAGCCGTGCCGCTGCTGCCGCGGTGCTGACCGCGGCGGGTGGCGACTCTGGGGTGTTATCGACGATGGCCGGTGGCGCCGCGCGGCCGGAAGGTAACGGCGAAGCCAACGATCGAAACAGCCACCTCCAGGGTGGAAAAGGCGGTGCGACGGTGCTGCAGGGCCTGACGGACGGGGCGACCGAGTGCCTGCGGAAGGCGAGGCTGTCACTCTCGGAGATCGACCTGGTGATCGGCGAGCAGTCGGCGCCTGAGATCATGCAGGCCTGGAGCAAGGCCGCCGGCATCACGCCGGCCCGGTTGCTGCTCGACCCGGCGCGATACGGGACTCTGCTGGCGGCGGCGCCGCTGACGGTGTTGCATGATGCGATCAAGGAGGGACGGTTGCAAAACGGGATGACGGCGCTGCTGCTCGCGTGTGGCAGCGGTCCGACATGGGCGGCGGCCTGTCTGCGGTGGGGCGGCGGAGGGATTGCGGAGGCGAGCCTCGGTGTGGAAAGGCGAGCGTGACATCATGCTGAACGGCACCCGCGTCGTCGTTACCGGCACCGGCACCATCACCTCCCTTGGGCACTCCACCCGTGAGACGTGGGAGGCCGTCAAGGCCGGTCGATCGGGGATCCGCCGGGTGCAGGCGTTCGATCCATCGGCGATGCCGAGCAAGGTGGCGAGCGAGGTATTGGATTTCAAGCCCGAGGCTCGCCTCGACCGCAAGGAGGCGCGCCGGATGTCGCGCTTCGTGCAGTTCGCCATGGTCGCCACCCGCGAGGCACTCGATGGCTCAGGCCTCCAGGTCACGGAGGCGAACCGAGACCGGGTGGGCGTCATCGTGGGTAGCGCGATCGGCGGTTTGGAGATGATCGAGGAGGCGCACACCATCCTCAGGGAACGCGGACCCTCTCGCATCAGTCCATTCACCGTGCCGATGATGATCGCCGATATGGGATCCGGCCAGATCTCGATCGCCACCGGCGCCCGCGGCCCGAACTTCTGCACCGTTTCCGCGTGCAGTTCCGGTGCTCACGCGATTGGCGAGGCATTCGAAACCATCAGGCGTGGCGATGCCATGGCGATGATCGCAGGCGGGAGTGAGGCCTGCGTGACGCCACTGGCGCTGGCAGCTTTCTGCGCGTCGCGTGCCGTCTCGACACGCGACATCGAGCCCAGCCGGGCGAGCCGTCCGTTCGACCTGGAGCGGGATGGCTTCGTCATGGGGGAAGGGGCCGGGATTCTGATCCTCGAGGAGCTCGAGTCAGCTCAGAAGCGCGGGGCACCGATCATCGCCGAGATCGTCGGCTACGCGGCGACCGCCGACGCGGGGCACATCACGGCGCCGGATCCAGTTGGCGCTGGCGCAGCCCAGGCGATGAAACGCACGCTGGCCAAAGCGCGGGTCGCGCCGGAAGATGTGAGCTACATCAATGCCCACGGGACCGCGACCCAGCTGGGCGACGTGGCGGAAACGCTGGCGTTCAAAGACATCTTCGGCGAGGCGGCCTATCGGATTCCGATCAGCTCCACCAAGTCCATGCTGGGCCACCTGCTGGGGGCCGCCGGATCCGTCGAGGCGGTCATCTCGGTCAAGGCGATCGAGGAGGGGGTCGCGCCCCCCACCATCAATCTCGAGCACCCGGACCCGCAATGTGACCTCGACTACATTCCGGAGGGCGCGCGCGAGCTGGATATCAAGCTGGCGCTGTCGAACTCGTTCGGCTTCGGCGGGCACAACGCCTCGCTGCTGTTCAAGCAATTCCGGGGCTAGGGTATTGATCTTCCTCAGCGATTTCCTCAACGCTGAGGTCGTCGACGTTCGACAGCATCGGATCGGTCGAGTCCGCGACCTCGTGGTCGTTATGACCGATCCGTTCCCGCGCGTCACCGGCGTCATCCTCAAGGGGAACCGTCCGGTCCACTCCATCGATTGGCCGGTGGTGCGCAGCTGGGACAATAAGGAGCTCAGCCTGAAGGTCGACGAGGCCGGCCTGCAGCCGCACGTTCGCGCGGAGAACGAGCTCTGGCTCTCGCGACAGATCCTCGATAAGCAGATTGTCGACATGGACGGCCGCCGGGTGGTACGGGTCAATGACCTCCAGCTGTCGCAGGTGGAGGGATCGCTGTTGCTGGTGGGGGTCGACATCGGCAGCCGCGGCCTCGCCCGGCGCGTTGGCCTCGAAGGGATGGGGCGACGGATCGCCTCAACCGTCCATCTCGACTGGCCGCAAAGGCTCATCTCCTGGGAGGCGGTCGATCCCGTGCGTAGCGACGTGAGTTCCGTCAAGCTGCGGATCGCTCACACCAAACTGGCCAAGCTGCATCCGGCCGACATTGCCGACATCGTCAACGAGCTCAGCCCGGATGACCGGAGCGCGGTCTTCGCCGCCTTGAGCGACGAAAAGGCGGCCGATACCCTCGAGGAGATCGACGAGCCGCACATGCAGGCCTCCATCCTCGAGCGGCTCGACGTCGAACGGGCCTCGGACATCCTGGAAGCGATGGCGCCTGACGAGGTCGCCGACTTGCTCGCCGATATGCCGCGGGAGCGGGCTCAGCAGTTGCTGCAGAAAATGGAGGAAGACGAAGCGGAAGACGTTGAAGAACTGCTCGCCTACCGTGAGGACACCGCGGGAGGACTGATGACGACCGAGTACGTCGCCGTGCTCCACACGCTCACCGCCGCCGAGGCTATCAACCGCCTGCGCGAACTCGAGCCGAACGCCGAGTCGGTCTACTATGTTTACGTCGTCGACGAGGAGGAGCACCTACTGGGTGTACTCTCGCTCCGCGACTTGATCGTCGCCAAGCCGGAAACGAAGATCCGCGACTTCATGATCAAGAACGTCATCTCGGTCGGGGTCGATGCCGGGCCGCGCGAAGTTGCGGAGGTGACGTCGAAGTACAACCTGCTCGCGGTGCCGGTGGTCGATCAGCACAATCGGATCCAGGGCATCGTGACGGTCGACGACGTGATGGAACGGGTGATGCCTGCCAGGGCGGGCGTCCGCCGCCGGCGCATCTTCTAGTCGAGCGTTGTCAGACAAGAAGCCGCTGCAGCGGTCCCTGGGAGTGCTGCGCAGCCGCCGAGTTCGGCTGCTCATGCTACTGGCGGTGGTTGGCCCGGGGATCATCACCGGCACGGTGGACAACGACGCCACTGGCATCACCGGCTATGCGCTCGCCGGTTCGCAGTTTGGCTACGACCTGCTGTGGCTGCTGATCGTCACCGCCGTCTGCCTGGCGGCCATCCAGGAGATGGTCGCTCGGATGGGCACCGTCACCGGCAAGGGCCTCTCCGACCTGATCCGCGAACGCTTCGGTGTCGCGCCCACCGTGTGGGTGATGCTGCTGCTGTTCGTAGCCAACTCGGCGACCACGGTGGCCGAGTTCGCCGGCATCGCCGGCGCGTCGCAGCTCCTGTTCGGCGGCGTGGCTCGATACATCGCGATCCCGCTCGCGGCGGTCTTCGTCTGGTTCCTCGTGCTCCGCGGCTCGTTTCATCTGGTCGAACGGCTGTTACTGATCCTCAGTCTGGTGTTCGTGTCATACATCGTCTCGGCACTTCTGGCACACCCCAAATGGGACCAGGTCATCCATCACACTGTGGTTCCCACCTTTCATCTGACCGCCCCCTACCTCTTGATCTTCATCACCATCGTCGGCACCACGATCACCCCTTGGATGGCCTTCTTCCAGCAGTCGAACGTTGCCGATAAGGGCTTGAATCCGAGCCAGCTCCGCTTCGAACGCATCGATACATATACCGGGATCTTGGCGCTCAACCTCGTTGCCTTCTTCATCATCGTGGCGACCGGCGCGACGATCTACGTCCACCATATTCATGTCGACCCGTCGGATCCATCGGCCTTCGGCAAAATCGCGTTGGCACTCAAGCCGCTCGCCGGGCAATACGCCGAGCAACTGTTCGCAATCGGGCTGCTGAACGCGTCGCTGATGGCTGCCTCGGTACTGCCACTCTCAACGACGTACGCGATCACCGAGGCTTTTGGCTTCGAACGTGGAATCGACAAGTCATTCGGCGAAGCACCGGCCTTCCTGACGATCTACACCACGATGATCATCTTAGGGGCGGGGATCGCGATGTTTCCCGGCGTTCCACTGGCGCTGATCACGAACATTCCGAACATCGTGAACGGGCTCATGCTGCCGCTGTTGCTCCCGATCCTGATGCTGCTCGCCAACGACAAACGCATCATGGGCCGTTATGCGAATACCCGACTCTTCAACGTCTTCAGCAGCATCGTGCTTGTCTTCCTTTCGCTCGTGACCCTGGCGTTTCTAGCTTCGATCTTCTTCCCAGGCCTATTTCGAGGCTAGCCGGCGCTCCGCCTCCCCCCGAAATGCCGCCTCGGCCTCGCCGCCAAAGAGGACGAAGCGCACCTCGGTGAGCGAAGTGGCCTGCGCCCCGTGCCTGGTGACTTCTTCGAGCATGATCCGGGCGCACTCGTCGAGCGGGAATTGGGCGATGCCGGTGCCGACCGCCGGGAAGGCAATCGATCGCAGGCCGCGCTGACTGGCGAGTTCGAGACTGCGCCGCGTCGAGTGGCGCAGATTGTCGGCCGAGGTTGCACCGCCCAGGCGCATACTCGCCGCGTGGATGACGAACTTGGCCCTGAGCTGACCCCCTCCGGTGATGGCGGCGTCACCGACCTCGATCGGCCCAATCGCGCGGCACTCCGCCTGGATGGTTGGACCCCCACGTCGCGCAATCGCGCCGGCGACGCCGCCGCCCAGGATCAGATCGTTGTTAGCCGCATTGACGATGGCGTCGACATCCTGCTCAGTCAGGTCGCCCTGCAAAACGTCGACGGTCAGGCCGCCCGTTCGCCAGGTCAACCGGTTGGCTGGACCTGCCAGGCCATCGAAGCCATCCGGGCCTCGACCTCCGCGCGCGTGATCGGTCGCAGTCCCTGGACGCTGAAGTGTTGGATCGTAAAGGATGCCATCACCATGGCGTATGCCAGCGCCAGACGCACGGATTCATCGGTTTCAACCTGCTGCTCGGCGAGCGCGCCGAGGAATCCCGCGGCCACCGCGTCGCCGGCGCCGGTCGGGTCGGTCGGCGGGTCCACCGGCAAAGCCGGCAGATGGATGTCGTCGCCGTGACGGTAGAGCGTGGCCCCTTTTGGTCCTTCCTTGATGACCAGCCCGCGCAGCCGGTAACGGCCACGTAGAAGTGCAGCGACCTCGTCGATGTTGTCAGGGTCGCGGGATTTCCCGCGGGTGTCGACCTTCGCCAATGCCATCGCCTCTGAAGCGTTGAGAAAGAGGTAATCGAGGCGCTGGAGGACGGGCTCGAGCGCTTCCGGCTCTTCGCGAATGTAGAGCTTCATCGTGTCGCCCGCCACGAGCCAGGGTGCCTCGAGCTGCTCCAACACGCGCATTTGATGGCGAGGCTCCATACTGCCGAGAAAGACGATTTTGGACTTGCGTTGATCGGCGGTGAGCACCGGGATGAAGCCGCGGTAGGCGCCCTGGTCCGAGGTTTCGTTGCGCGTCGTGCCGGTTGTGTAGTCGTGCTCGGCGCGCCACCGATAGGTTGGGAGCGCCGACTGCACGACGCTTCGCAGGTCGGCGCCGGTTGCGCGCATGGCCTCTTGGAACGCCGGCATGAAATCGGGACCCGCCGTTCCCACCACGGACACCGGGGCGAAGAGCCGCGCGGCGAGCGTGAAGTAGGTCGCCGAGCCACCGAGCCCATCGGTGTTGACGCCCATCGGCGTGCGAACGTCGTCGCGGGTGATGGTGCCGGCGACCAGTAGGGGCCACGGTTGATTGGGGGGCGCCACGCGGCCCCAATTGTACGGAGGCTTAGACCGCGAGCAACTGCGGGTCGGGTCGAGCCAGTTCGCCCTCGATGGCGGCGACGAAACGCCGAACCGCGGTGGGATCCGTGAGCAGCCAGGCTTCCTGGGGATGAACGGGGTCGGGTTGGCACAGAACCGCCATTGCGGTGTCGTCACCCATGACGGCACTAAACCAGACATTTGCCAGCCAGCCGAGACCTGGCTCACGCCGGTCGGCCTCTTGTGGCAACGGCGTTGTCTCCGGTGTCGTCACCACCGCCCGCCGCGCGCAACGGAGCAGTGCGACCTCCTGATCCCATTCGGCTCGAACGGCCGCCGGATCGGGCCGGCCGAGGTAGACGGTGTACCGGCCGGGCCGCATCGTGGCCAGACTCTCGACCACCCGTCGGAGCAGCGGGACCGTCGTCAGATCGCTGACCGCGCGACTTCCTGGGGTGCCTTCGACTAACGTTGCCATCTCGCCCATGGGTGCAGGCTAGCAGATTCCGAGCGAAAAAGCAAACGTATGTTCGTAGGCAGTTGGGACAGGCGGACACTCTCCCTCCCTCGCTTGCAGGGGAGGGTCGGGGTGGGGGCTGGAAGAGCTAGCGGCGGCGGAAAAGCGGGACGATATTGCCGGCGCCGCGCCAGCGGCCGCGAGCCGCCAGCATCAGGTCCCCCTGGGCCTCGAAGAGGACCTCGGCGGTACTCTCCACCGAACGGTCGATCCCGAGCTTCTCGGTGTATTTGCCATCAAGTTGTCCCAAGAGATGAACGATCCGTCGCCAGATGTGCGTCGGGACAAACTTGATCTCGCGCAGGCGGCACTCTTCGACGGCGCCCAGCAGCTGATCGGTCTCGCGTAGTTGATTGCGGGGGGTGGGGGCCGCGCGACGTTGCCAGGCCCAGAAGCGATGTTGTGCGATTTCCAGAAGAGTGCGTTCGATCATGACCTAAGCAGCCATGATAATCCCGGTATGGAGGAAAGGGTCGAAACCGAGGAAGTCTATGGCGGCAAACTCTTCAAGGTGTACCGCGACCGCGTGCGGATGCCCAACGGGCACGTCGCCACGCGTGAGATCGTTCGGCACCCGGGTTCGGTCGCGATCATCCCGCGCCACGCGGATGGCCGGATCGTGCTGGTTCGCCAGTTTCGCTACGTGACCGGTCGCGAGCTATGGGAGATTCCGGCGGGCACGCTCGACAAACCGGGCGAGGAGATCCCGGCGGCGGCGCGGCGGGAGCTCGCCGAGGAAGCGGGCCTCAAGGCCGAGCGCTGGACCACGCTGGGGCGCGCCTACCTGATGCCGGGCTACTGCGATGAGCGTATGACGTTCTTCCTCGCCGAGGACCTGTCTCCGACCGAGGCGCGCGCCGAGCTCGACGAATCATTCAAGGTCAATCCCTTCGACACGCACGACCTGAAGGTGCTCCGTTCGAGCGGCGAGCTGCAGGATGCGAAAACGCTTCTCGGTCTGGCGTGGGCCGGTGTGCCGCTCTGGGCCGAGCCGCGCGCCCGCTGATCTACTCTTCCTCTTCGCCGCCTTTCGACTTCTGATAGGCGGCGATCACCGCCTGCGCCGCGTGCGCAGGCACCTCTTCGTAGTGCGAGAACTTCATGGTGTACCGTCCTCGCCCCTGAGTAATCGACCGCAGATCGATCGGGAACCGGTACATCGACGAAAGGGGAACTTGCGCGAGGACCTTCTCCGTGTGGTCACCAGAGGGCTCCATCCCCGCGATCTTGCCGCGCTTGCCATTCAGGTCGCTGATGACGTCGCCCATGTTGCGCTCGGGGACGAAGACCTCGACGTCCATGATCGGCTCGAGCAAGACCGGCTTAGCGTCCATCACCGCCTGGCGCATCGCCATGGCGCCCGCCAGCTTGAAAGCGATGTCCTTGCCGTCGACCTGGTGCGTCGATCCGTCCAGCAGGCGGACCTTGATGTCGACCAGCGGGTTGCCGCTCAGCACCCCCTGCTCCATCGTTTCGCGCACACCCCTCTCCACCGAGGGCCGGAAGTTCTGCGGGATGGACCCGCCGAAGATCTTGTCTTCCCAGACGAACCCCGTACCACGTGGGACGGGGGCAATGTCGATGACACAGTGGCCGTAGAGACCGGCGCCACCGGATTGCTTCTTGTACTTCTTCTCTGCCTTGGCGCTGCTGGTGATCGTCTCCTGGTAGGGCACGCGAGGCACGGCGAGCATGCCCTCGACACCGTACTTGCGTTTCATTTTCTCGAGCACGACCTCGAGATGCACATCGCCCATACCGTGCACGATCGACTCCTTCGTGATCGGCTCGTGCTCCAGCGTCAGGGTCGGGTCTTCGTCGACCAACTTGACGAGCGCCGCGTTGACCTTTTCCTCGTCGGGCTTGTTCTTGGCGCTGACGGCGGCACTGTAAGTCTGTTCCGGGTATTGGATCGGCGGTAGCCGCAGCGGATGATCGCGGCTCGTCAGGGTGTCGCCGGTCGCGGCCATCTGCAGCTTGCTGATCCCGGCGATGTCGCCCGCCACCACTTCTGTTGCCGGCTCCAGCGTCTTGCCCTTCGGATATCCAATCGTGCCCGGACGCTCGGGCTGATCTTTGGAGGCGTTCAAGAGCGGGGTACCGGGTGTCAGCGTCCCCGACACGACTTTGACGTAGCTGATGCGGCCCACGAAGGGGTCAGCCGTGGTCTTGAAGACGAGCGCTGCCAGCGGCCGAGCCGGGTCGACGGTCACCATTTCGGTTTGATCGGTACGCGGATTGACCGCCTCGACCGATGCGGCCTGCTTGGGCGAGGGCAGCAGCGTGACGATGGCATCGAGCAGAGTCCCGATGCCGATCGACTTGCCGGCCGCCGCGCATAACACCGGCACGATCGAGCCGGCCGCTACGCCTTTGGCGAGTGCTGCGGTGACCTCGGCGTCACTCAGCTCACCGCTCTCGAGGTACTTCTCGAGCAGTGTATCGTCGGTCTCCGCGGCCGCCTCGACGAGCGGTGACCGGCGCGACTCGACCTCGGGGGCCAACTCGCTGGGAAGCGGAACCTCCTTCGCATGGCCCTGTTGATCGAATTCGTACGCCTTGCGCGTCAGCAGGTCGACGACGCCCCGGAAGCCGGATTCGTGGCCGATCGGTGCCTGGATCGAGACCGGGCGCGGATTGAACTCTTTGAAGCTGTCGACCGCCCTCCAGTAATCGGCATTTTCCTTGTCCATCTTGTTGACGACGATCAGGGTCGGCAGGTTTCGATCCCGACACTGGTGCCACCCCAGCTCGGTCCCGACTACGACGCCCGTGGTCGCCCCCACGACCAGCAGGGCACCCTCGGCGGCTCGTAGCGCGCCGACGACCTCGCCAGCGAAGTCCTGGAAGCCCGGTGCATCCAGCAGGTTGATCTTGTGGTCGTGCCAGGTCAGGTGCGCGACGGCGGTACCGATCGAGATCTTCCGCTTGACCTCTTCCGGCTCGAAGTCGAAGGTGGTGTTGCCCGCGTCCGGACGGCCCAGCCGATCGACGGTGCCCCCGGCATAGAGCATCGCTTCGGCCAGGCTCGTTTTGCCGTCGTGGCTGTGGCCGAGTAAGGCGACGTTACGGATCCGTTCCGGGTCGATTCGCCCCATCGATTTCTCCCTTGAAAGAGAGTGTAAATCTAAATGTCCCCTCCCCCTCTGGGGGAGGCGCGGATCCTTCTCCCTCCCCTCTGGGGGAGGGCAGGGTGGGGGCGCTACGCGATCGGCGCCAGGGGAATGATCTCGACCGGGGCTCCCGCCGCTACCTCGCTCGTCCCAAGGGGCACCACGACCAGGCAATTAGCATCCGCCATCGATCGGAGCACGTGCGATCCCTGGTCACCCGTCAGGCGAACGACGATCCCGGCGCCATCGTGCCGGGCGATCCCGCGAAAGTACTGTTCGAGGTGCGGGGGGTTGTGCAACGGCTCCTTGGTGATCGCGGTCAGACGTGGGCGTTCGAGGTCGGTGCGCCCCTGGAGTTTGAGCAGGGCGGGCCGCACGAAGAGCTCGAAGGCAACCAGGGTCGACACCGGATTTCCCGGCAGCCCGATCAGTGGCACGCCACCAACCGTGGCGAACATCAGCGGCTTGCCGGGACGTAATGCCACCTGCCAGAAGGTGACCGCCTCGCGCTCCTCGAGCAGGCCCCGCACTAGGTCGTAGGCACCCATCGACACTCCGCCGGTGGTTACGACAAGGTCGGTCTCGCCTGCTGCGCCGAGCCGCTCGATCAGGTCGCCGCGCTCGTCGCGCGCGACGCCGGCATCGACCACGATGCAGCCCGCCTCCTGGACGGCGGCGAGCAGGGTGTAGCGGTTGGTGTTGGTGATCTGGCCGGGCCCCAGCGCCTCGCCCGGCTCGCGCAACTCGTCGCCGGTGGTCAATACCAGCACCCGTGGCCGCCGGATGCACTCCAGTGTGACGTGGCCGGCCGAGGCCAGCACGCCAATCAAGCCCGGCGTAATCAGGCGCCCCGCCGTCGCCAGGAGGTCGCCGCGGCGAAGGTCGCTGCCCGCGCCGCGCAGACTCGTGCCCGCTGCCACGGGTACGCGCACCTCGACGGTGCCATCGCGCTCGGTGGTGTCTTCGACCCGCACCACGGCATCCGATCCGTCGGGGATCATGGCGCCGGTCATGATGCGCAGCGCCGTCTGGGGCTGCACCGCAGTGGGCGGAGCGGCGCCGGCCCGGATTTCACCCAACACTCGCAGCCGCGCCGGGTGTGCCGCCGACGCGCGCGTGACGTCACTCGCTTGGACGGCATAGCCATCCATCGCCGAGTTGGCGAAGGGCGGGACGTCCCGCTCCGAGCGAACCTCGACGGCCAGCACACGGCCCCGGGCCTCGGTCAGGGCAACTGGTTCGGCGTCGAGCGCGGCGATCTGATCAAGGATCCGTTCGCGCGCCTGGGCGACCGTCAGTAACGGTCGCGG
>Ga0070699_100000104_pt1 | contig 78991 bp, 73 predicted proteins | sample KBSK1503metaG_FD_65473 | JGI IMG/M metagenome (GOLD analysis project Ga0070699, IMG submission 65473) | Corn, switchgrass and miscanthus rhizosphere microbial communities from Kellogg Biological Station, Michigan, USA - KBS K1-50-3 metaG | ecosystem: Host-associated > Plants > Roots >... | reverse complement strand
CGCCTCAAGAGTCCTGAAGCGGTTTGGTTAATCGCTCGAGTAGAAAAACCAATGAGTTCACAAACCCATTTCACAGAAACTTGAGCGCGCGATCAAATAAACCGACAGGCTCCTGAAGGCGGGACTCCAAACTCCCTCACCATTCTCACTGCCGTCTCTTTCGCCTTGGGTATCCGCCAAACCCTACTATAATGTCGAAGTCGTCAGGCGAGACTCAATTGGAAACTGGAAACACGATTCAACAACCGAGAGCCGGCTTCACAATGGAAGGCCGCGACAAGATTTACTTGATCGGCTTTCTTGCCGGCGCCGGAGTACTGCTGTTCCTGGGCCGCGGTCTGGTTCAGGGATCGGCGCTGGTAACGTGGGGGCTGACCTTCGGGGCCACGACCGCCGCCGCCGTGCTTCTGGTTTCGCTTTATCGAGTTCAGATCGAGCTGCAATCGAGCCGGCGGCTGCTTGCCCGCAAGGAAGCCGAGTTGAGTTTCGCGCTGGAAGTGCAACGCGCGCTGTTTCCGCGCCAGTTGCCTGAAAGCGACGGATTGGAATTCGCGGCCGTGTGCATCCCCGCGCGCGGGATCAGCGGCGATTACTACGATGTGATTCAATTCCCGGACGGGCGATTGGTATTCGCGATCGCCGACATCAGCGGCAAAGGAATCTCCGCGGCGATTCTGATGGCCAACCTCCAGGCGCTGCTGCGGACGCTTGCTGAAACCGGCAACCCGCCTTCGGAAGTTTGCAGCAAGTTGAATCGTCATCTTCATCAGGTCACCGATGCTTCAAAGTTCGCGACGTTCTTTTACGGAGAATGGAATTCGGCCACACGCGCGTTGAGCTACGTCAACGCGGGTCACAACGAACCAATCCTGATCGGTTCGTGCGGTGGGCGGCGGCTTGATGCGGGCGGGTTTCCGCTTGGGATGTTCGAAGGCGCCGAATTTCAAACCGGTGCGGTCCCGCTCGAGTGCGACGATCTGTTGGTGCTGTACTCGGACGGCATAACCGAAGCGATGTCGAAACGTGGCGAGGAGTTCAGCGAGGATCGGCTGAAGGCCGTGATCGAACAGCACTCGGAGAAACCGCTTTCGGAGATTCAGGCGCGAGTGTTGGAAGCTGTGCGCAACTGGTCGGGCAATGAACCCGACGACGATATGACGCTACTGATGGTGAGGGCTCAAAGAGCCGGGGAGGCGTGATGAAAGTTTGCGGACACGGATTGCGAGAGCATGTTCGGCTGTTGATGCCGCTGTTCGGGCTCATAGCATTTGTGTGGGCGTTGAGATGGGCACTCGACGCGGCCGCGGCTCCGCCGGGCGTCGTGCGCGCGATCAGCGTGACCGGCGCGACGTCGCTTGCGATATTGATTGCGGTGTGGCTGATTCACACGCGAGGTTTCGGAAGCTATCCAAATGTAGTCATCGCCAGCCTGCTTCTAGTGGTATTTGAACAGGCGCTGATAATCGCCGCCATCGCGTTCTCGGTCATCACCAAAACCGAAAACATTTTTACGAAGCCCGAGTACTCAACGCCCGACGATCCAACTCACATGAGGCACATGCTGGGGCAACTGACCTTTGGCGTAGGAGCGGGAATGTTGTTGGGTACCGCGACGGGATGTTTGATGTTGTGGCTGCTCAAGAAACTAGTGCCTCCGCGCGAACGAAGCGTGCGGGCTTAGATTGTCAGAGAATCAACATCGCGTCGCCATAACTGTAGAAGCGATATTCATTGGCTATCGCATGCTCGTAAGCCTTAAGGATCAACTCGCGGTTCGCGAAAGCACTCACCAACATCAACAGCGATGAGCCGGGCAGGTGAAAGTTCGTGATCAATCCTTGGAGCACTTTGAATTCAAACCCCGGATAGATGAAGAGGTTTGTGACAGCGGTACTGCGGGTGATTCGAGCAGAGGAGCAGAGGTGCGGAGGAGCGGAGGTGTGAAGCGGCTCCTCTGCTCCTCCGCACCTCTGCTCCTCTGCTCGCAGCCGTGTTGTTGACTCGAGCGCCCGTGTCGTTGTCGTGCCTACGGCGATCACACGGCGGCCTTCGATTATCGCGCGGTTAATTGAGGCGGCCGCGTCTTCGCCGATCGAGTAAGTCTCAGGTTCAACCCGATGATCCTCGACTCGCTCGACACGAACCGGTTGAAATGTCCCGTAGCCAACGTGCAGCGTGATCTCCGTCGTTTCAATCCCCGCCTCACGCAGCGCATCGAGCAGCTCCGGAGTGAAATGCAACCCGGCAGTGGGCGCGGCGACCGCGCCACGCTCGCGCGCGAAAACGGTTTGATAGCGCTCGGCGTCGAGGCGATCTTCCTGGTCTCGCTTGATGTAAGGCGGGAGCGGCGTGCGGCCGATTCGATCGACTATCTCATCGAAGTCCCCGTCCGCTTCGAAGCGAACCAACCGGCGGCCCCGCTCGCGCCATTCGACGACTTCAGCCGTGAGCTTGCCACGCGCGAACTCCACTCGCGCCCCGGGAATCATTGCGCGACCCGGTTTGACCAGCGTCTCCCATACTAAAGGCCCAATTCGATTGACCAGAAAGACTTCGACCCGCCCGCCAAGCACCCTGTCACCTCTTGGAGTAATGCGCACACGTCTGCCGATGAGTCTCGCCGGAAACACTCGCGTGTTGTTGAGCACAAGCAGATCACCGCGTTGTAAATATTTCGGGAGATCTCGGAAGACTGAATCGATGAGTTCGCCGGTGCCGCGATTGACCACGAGCAGCCGCGACTGATCGCGTTTCCCGGCGGGTTCCTGCGCAATCAAGCGCTCGGGAAGATCGTAATCGAATTCGGAAACGAGCATGATGAAATTGCGGATTGGCGATTGCCGATTTCGGATTGACCCTGCTAATTCGAGCAATCGGAAATTCGAAATCTACCTTTGAACAACCGGATGTTCGCCGGTCGCGAACACTCGATGGGTGGAAGCGTTGTACAAATGCTCTCGATGTAACAGGGCGGTGAACTGCGCGCCGAACAGCATGATCACGCTCGAAAGATACACCCACGTCAACAACGCGACTGCCGCGCCGATCGATCCATACAGCAAGTCATAGTGAAAGTAAGGAAGCAAGAACGAGAAGCCAAACTTGGCCCCTTCCCACAATACGCCCGCAAGAACCGCCCCCGGCAGCGCCTCGGTGAACGGCACGTGCGTGTTGGGCAGCAGCTTATAAAGCACCGTGAAAAGAATGATCGTCACCACCACGCTCGCCAGAACAAATATCGTCTGCCAGGCCAATCCCGATAGCCCCGCAAGCCACGGGCCGAGCCTCAACGGAATCCGCTCGGCCGCGGCGCGAACGCCGGTCACAAACGCGGTGAACAACGCAAGCGCGACCAGCAACCCCCAGATCATGCTCATGACCGCGATGTTGACCGCGCGGCCGCGCAGGAACGATCGAGGATACGTTCCCCAAACTCGATTGAGGGCTTTCTCGATAACGGTGAACATCCACGACGCGGCCCATAACATCACCAACAAGCAGCTCACGATGACGCCGGTCGAAATAGTCGATACTGATTCGAGATTCTTCCTGACGAATGTTTGCGCGCCGGGCAGAAAAGCCAGCACCTGGCCGATGACGTATTTTTCAACGGTGTCGGGCCCAAGCAATCGATTGCCGACCGCGAATACAAGCACCAGCGTCGGAAACAAGACAAGCATCGAAAAGTAAGACACCGCGGCCGCGGCGGTCGTCAGATCGTTATCCATGAAGGACATGAAACTGCGGGTCAAGATGCGGCGTCTGTGGGCTTTCGTTTTCATCGTTACGAGCAGTTCGCGGTGAACTCGCTCTATTGATTCTAAGTTGTACGCACGAACAAAGTCTATCGGGCTCACGGCTAGGTTTCTGTCCGATTCCACGGGCGGCGGCGAATCCAGCTCACATGCTAGAATCGCGGCGATGCGGATTTTCGACGTAGCGATTGTTGGGGCCGGGGTTATGGGAGCTGCAGCGGCCTGCGAACTTGCGCGCGAAGGAATGTCGGTCGCGCTTATCGATCAATCCGAGTTGCCCAATCCGCGAGCAGCTTCCGTTGATCAATCGAAAGTCTTTCGCTTCGCATATCCCGATCCGTTCTACGTCAGGCTCGCGATCGATTCGCTCAAGCGGTGGCGCGCGCTTGAAGAAGAAACTGGCACGCGGCTGCTCACACAAACAGGAGCGTTGTTGATCGGCAAACGCAGGCCCTCGTTTGAGACTGAGTGCTACGAGGCGATGCTAAACTCGGGTTGCCAAGCCGAAATGCTTGACCGCGAGCAGGTCGCCGCGAGATTTCCTCAATTCAATTCTCGAGCATTCGAGTACGGCGTATTTGATCCAGGCGGCGCGATCACCCACGCAGAAATCGCTTTGCGCGCATTGCTCGCCTTAGCACATCGCCGCGGTGTGACGATCCTGGAAAACACGCGAGTAATTGATGTTCGAAACACAGCGTCGCGTGTAGTCGTGGCCTGCGATTCGGCTGGTGATATCGAGTGCGAGCGCGCGATGATCGCATCGGGTCCGTGGTCGAGAAAGCTTTTGCCGTTTCTCGCTGACAAGCTCACGACCACGAGGCAGGAACTGGTTTACTTCGAACCAACGGCTGAAACCTCGCGGAGCTTTGAACCGGCGGCGTTTCCGATTTTTCTCGAGCTTGAAAGCGGGTTCTACGGGTTCCCGATACATCACAACGGCGCGATGAAGATCGCAAATCATTTGAAAGGCGCGGTGGTTGATCCGGATGCGTTGCACGATGAAGTCGATGAGTCGTTCATTGGTAGTTGTCGAACTTTCTTCAACGAATTCATTCCGGCGCTCGCCGGCGCGAGGGTGAGCGAAACGCGCGTGTGCATTTACAACAACACGCCCGATGACGACTTCATCATCGATTGGCATCCAACGCTCGAGGGTGTATTAGTGGTGACAGGTTTCTCAGGGCACGGATTCAAGTTTGGTCCGGCGATCGGACGCATAGCGGCTGAGCTGCTACATACCGGTCACTGTGATTATGAGATCGATCGCTTTCGCCTGTTTCGATTCGACAAGGCGGACGAGGTGAGCAAATGAAAATACTGGCCGGCGGCGCGGCGGTGATCGAGCGCAGCGAACTAACCGAAGTCGAGGGTACTCGTCGATTCCGCGTGCCCATCTCAAAAGCAATCGGCGCGCGAGATATCGCGCAGTACGTCAGCAGCTACGGCGAAGGTCTCTCTTTGTCGCGCCGCAATCCGGCCGCCGAAGAAGTCGTCTACGTGGTGAGCGGTTCGGGCGTTTGTTACATCGACGGGTACAGCTACGCGCTCGAGCCTGGAACGGCGGTATACATTCCGCCGGGCAGCGCTTATCAGTTCGAGAACCTGGACGCGCGCGGGCGTGGCGTCGAGGACCTTGAAATCATCAGCGTGCGTTGCCCCGAAGACGATGCGGAGATTGGCATCACCACCGTAATCCACGCGCAACAGGACACCAAGCCTTTTCGAACCGTGCGCGAAGAAAACCAGGAACCGATTCCCGCGGGTGACCGCACGTTCAAATATCTCGTCAATCAAGATCTGGGCGCCGCGCGAGTGACGCAGTTCATCGGAGTGATCCCAACGGGCCGCGCCCCGTTGCATCATCACACCTACGAAGAAGCGATCTTTGTTATCGAAGGCGAGGGTTGTGTTCACACCGAAGATGGCGACGCCACGTACAAGGCCGGGTCGAGTATCTATCTCCCTCGCGGCGTTCGACACTCTGTTGAGAATACGGGCTCGACCAACGTTCGCGTGCTTGGCGTGTTTCATCCTTCGGGAAGTCCCGCCGCGGCATACACTGACTAGTACTCAGTCACACTCATCTTGATGGATTGCAGATCATTGGAACAGGCTGCCAATCCCGTAGGGATTGCCTGTCTATAGAAACGCCGTGCGCGAGACAGTTCGTGACTCCGTAGGAGTCACCTGGTTCCTGGAAACGCAAGTTTCGCCAGCACTCAGGTCGCTCCTACGGAGCGAGAGCAGCGCCACTGCGCGCTCTTCTATAGACAGGCAATCCCTACGGGATTGGCAGCTTGAAGTTCTAGGTCTCCGATCCATCGTCTTGAACGTGACGCACTACTAGTCGGCGTTGAGAGTAAGCGCCGCTTACTCTGAAGACCCACTTTCAAAAGGTTGGTTTATCAAGCGGCGGCTGCGTAGCGTAGAAATCTTCGTAGAAGCGCGACGTATACGATTCAAGCAGATGCTTCACTCGGTCGGGCTCTGACGACGCGACCACCAATCCAGCGTGATGAGACTTGTTCAAACGATAGACGATCTCCGGATCATCATACGCCGAAGTATCCGGGTGTTCCTGCCGCGCTAGCGATATGATCACTCCCGCGTAATCGTCGCGGTGCGGCGGTAGTTCATAAGCGTTATCTTCACCAGCGATCTCGACCCTCGCCCACTCGGCCCAGAGATTCAGCCCCGTGGCAGCTTCAACAGTCTCTGCTATGTTGGCGCCTCCAACACGCGCGGCGATCTCCAGGAAATAAAAACGGCCGTCATCGCGCCCCTTGATAAACTCAGCGTGAGTGACTCCCCGCAGAAGCCCAAGCTTGCCGATCACTTCGCGGTTGATCGAATCGAGCGCCTGCGCATCCGCGGACTCGCGAGGGATTCTCCGCGTCGTGAAGATCCCGCCATGCGAGACATCCATCGGCGGATGCCCGTATTGGTGGTGCACCGCAAAGACCGCCTGCCTGGCTGAGACGATGGAATCAACGTGATAGATGTCACCAGGTTGATACTGTTCCAAAACATAGAAGGACTGCCGATCGCCGAGCGCATCAAGCAGCGGCCAGAGTTCATCCGAGTGATTGAGTTTCTTGATTCCCATCGAAGCCGCTTCCGAGCGGGGCTTCAGCACCCACGGCGGGGGCACTCGCGACATGAACTCGCGCAGGTTGTCGTAGTTCAACACGTGAACAAAATCGGGAACGAGGATGTCTTCGCTGCGAGCCTTGACGCGCATCGCCAGCTTGTCGCGAAAGTAGCGCGCGGTTGTGTCGCCCATCCCCGGGATTCGAAGGTGTTCCCTCAGAAGCGCCGCCGTTTCCTGATCATATTCGTCGAGCGGGACTATGCGATCGATCTTTTGCGTGCGCGCAAGGTAGCTGACGCCCTTGATTATGTCGTCTCGCGAATAGCCGTCGGGCATGTAGAAGACTTCGTCGATAGCTTCGCGAGGCCAGGCTTCGTCACGGAGCTTTTCAACCGTTACCAGCAGGACCCGGCATCCGTCGCGGCGGCACTGGCGAAGGAACGCTTCACCTTTGAAGTAGCTCGCGAGGCACAGCATTGTGAGATGGGCAGGCATATCACCTCCAATCAAGACCGCGAGATTATATAGTGAGTGCAACGCGGCCGACGACCCATTCTTTGCATGCGAATATCGAATCGGGTAGGATTCAGACCGTGCGAAGCATTGTCGAGTGCATCCCCAACTTCAGCGAAGGCCGCCGCGCCGACATAATCGATCAAATAGTTGCCGCAATCCAATCAATACCCGAAGCCGTTTTGCTCGACCGCGAATCCGATCCCAATCACAACCGCTCCGTTGTCACTTTCGTTGCGCCGCGTGAACGCGTTGTCGACGCAGCCATCGCCGCGGCGCGGAAAGCCGCCGAGTTGATCGATCTTAACAAGCACACCGGCGAGCATCCGCGAATGGGAGCCACCGATGTGATTCCGTTCGTTCCCATTTCGGGAGTGACGATGGATGATTGCGTCGCGCTTGCTCGCCAGTGTGGCGAACGAATGTGGAGTGAACTCGGAATTCCGGTTTATCTCTACGAAAAAGCGGCGACCCGGCCCGAGCGTGAAAACCTCGCCGCGTGCCGCAAAGGGCAGTTCGAGGGTATACGCGACGAGATCGCCACGATCGATTCTCGAATTCCTGATTTCGGTGAGCGCCGCCTTCATCCGAGCGCCGGAATCACGGCCGTTGGCGCGCGGCCGGCGTTGATCGCTTACAACGTGAACCTGGCGACCGGTGATGTCGAGATCGCCAACAAGATCGCCCGCGCGGTCCGTCATCAGACGGGCGGGCTGCGTTACGTGAAGGCTCTCGGATTTGAGTTGAAGGACCGTGGAATTGTTCAGGTCTCGATGAATATGGTCAATCACGAAGGAACGCCGCTGTTTCGCGTGTTTGAAATGATCAAGCGCGAAGCCAAGCGATACGGTGTGTCGGTAGTCGGTTCTGAAATAGTCGGTCTGGTGCCGCAGAGCGCGTTGAACGCGGTCGCGGATTTTTATCTTCAACTCGAGAAGTTCAGCGAGGACCAGATACTCGAGCACCGATTGGTTGCGGCGGCTGAGGAAACGAACGCATGAGCGAGCCGGTGGGTGAAACTCCGAATCTGTCGGATAGCATCGGCAGCTTCGCCGAGCTTGTCGCCGCCGGCACGCCGACGCCGGGCGGAGGCAGCGTCGCGGCTTATTGCGGAGTGCTTGCGGCATCGCTCGGCCAGATGATGTGCAACATCACGATCGGAAAGCCGAAATATGCGGCCGCAGAATCGCGGTTGAAGGAGATAACTGATCAACTCGAACAACTGGGCGGGCGGCTGCGTGAATTAATTGCCGACGATGCGGCCAGTTTTGATGCGGTGCTCGCCGCCTATCGCTTGCCCAAAGAGACGGACGATGAGAAGGCGAAACGCGCCGAGCAGATTCAAATCGCGATGCAGCGCGCGGTCGATGTTCCATTTGAAACCGCGCGGCGAAGCTTTGATGTGCTAAAGCTTCTCAGCGAACTTGCCGACATCGGAACCCCAAGCGCGCTGTCGGATATCGCGGTCGGCGCCCAGCTCGCGCAGGTTGCGACCCGCGGCGCTTCCTATAACGTCAACGTCAATCTCAACTCGCTCTCCGATCGTGAACTGGCTGAGAAGACGCGGTCGGAGATCGACGCGATGGTTCATCAGGGCTCAACGATCGCAAGTGAAGTTTCACGAAAATTGAAGACGTAGGTTTCGGCCCGCGCTTATGCCTCGCTACAAAGACATTCAGTTTGCGATTACGGATCGAGTGGCGAGAATAACCTTCGCGCACCCGCCGCTGAACATATTGACCATCGCAATGATGAAGGAGATCGTCGATGCGATCGGCCAGGCGGCCCGTGCCCACGACACTTGTGCGATTGTGTTTGCCGGTTCATCGGCGAGCCGGGCGTTTTGCGCCGGCGTTTCAATCGAAGAGCACAAACCCGAGACTGTGTTTCAGATGCTCGACGGGTTTCACGCGATTTTCCGATCATTGAATGCCGCCTCAAAGCCGGTGATCGCTTTGGTGGGAGGCGCGGCGCTTGGCGGAGGCTGTGAACTGGCCGCGTTTGCCGACATCGTGATCGCGAGTCAGTCGGCGCGGTTCGGCCAGCCGGAAATAAAGATCGGGGTCTTTCCGCCTGTTGCCGCATTCGTGCTTCCTCGGGTGATAGGCGACAAGCGCGCTCGCGAGATGATACTGACCGGAGAGTTGTTGACGGCCGAGGTCGCTCATTCAATCGGACTGGTTAACCATGTGGTCGACGAAAAATCTCTCGAGATTAAGACCGATGAGATTCTCACGACGTTTCGTCAGATGAGTGTGCCCGGCCTCGAGATGGCGCGGGGCGCAATAGTGCAGACGTGGGGCCTTGGATTCGACGATGCGTTGAGACGCTCCGAAGATATCTACCTCAACGAGCTGATGGCTCACAGGGACCCACAGGAGGGCGTCGAAGCGTTCATCGCAAAACGGCCTCCTCGATGGAAACATAAATGAGAACGTGATGCGTGAAACGTGATCCGTGATAAACGAACGGAAGCTCACGCAATCACGAATCACGTTTCACGCATCATTCTTTATGCCTACACCGCTCGAGATTAAAAAGACCGGTAACGAAATCACCGTCCGATGGGACGATGGTCACGCGAGCGTTTACCCGATCAAGTATCTAAGGTCCGAATGCATGTGCGCGAACTGCGTCAGCGAGGTGACGGGCCTGCGAATACTCGATCCTCGAACCGTCGCCGACGACCTGACGGTGCTGGGCGCCGAGCACGTCGGGCGCTACGGTGTGAAATTCATGTTCAGCGATCGTCACGACGACGGAATATACACGTGGGAGCGGTTGCGCGAGCTTTGCCGCTGCGAAGAATGTAACCGGGCTAAAGCCAATCCTGCGCCCCAAACGCCCCAGACCTAAGACTTCTCCGCGAAAGGACAACTCATGAAGCTACGCACTATTAGCGCCGCAATCTCGATAATAATGCTGCTCACTAACGCTACCGCGACGCTCGCGGCTGATGGCAAACACAAAGACGAAGTGGTCGCGTCTATTGAAAAGCACAAAGCGGAACTCATCGGCCTGAGCGATCAGATATGGCGCTTTGCGGAGACCGCCTTGCGCGAGACTCGCTCCTCGAAGCTGCTCGCTGATTACGCCGAAAAGCAGGGCTTCGATGTGAAGCGCGGGGTCGCCGGGATGCCGACCGCGTTCACAGCCAGCTACGGACAGGGACGGCCGATCATCGGAATCCTCGGCGAATACGACGCGCTGCCGGGCATCTCGCAGAAGGCACAGCCCGTGAAAGAGGCTCTGGAAGCTGGTTTGGCGGGGCACGGCTGCGGGCACAATCTGTTCGGCGCGGCAAGCCTGGGCGCGGCACTAGCCATAAAAGAGATGATCGCTGCCGGCAAGCTCAAGGGAACGATTCGCTTCTACGGCACGCCCGCGGAAGAGTCGGTCGGCGGAAAGATCTACATGGCTCGCGAGGGTTTGTTTAACGATCTCGATGTATGTCTCGCCTGGCATCCCGAAGATAAAACGACTGCGGACGTCGATAGCTCGCAGGCGATTGTCGATTTCATCGTCGAGTTCAAAGGGAAGGCCGCGCACGCCGCCGCCGATCCGTGGAACGGACGAAGCGCGGTGGCTGCTCTCGAGTTTTTCACGACCGGTCTCAACCGCATGCGCGAGTTCGTGAAGCCCACCGTGCGCATGCATTACACGATTCAAAAAGGCGGCGATGTTCCGAACGTGGTTCCCGAGTACGCGCGCGTCTGGTGCTGGCTTCGCGATTCGAAGCGAGCGGGTGTCGAAGACCTGCTGGCCCGCGCGCGCAAGATCGCCGAAGGCGCCGCGCTGATGGCCGGAGTTGAATCAAAGCTGACGATTCAGACCGGTGACTACGAGATGCTTGCGAACCTTGCCGGCGCGAAGATCATTCACGCGAATATGGAATGGCTCGGGCCGCTTCAGTACACGAATGAAGAACAGGAATTCGCAAAGGCAATTCAGCGGGCGACCGGTGTCGAACCCAAGGGATTGAACGGCGCAATTCAGCCTCTGAATCCGCCGAAGCCCGACCCCGAAGGCGGCTCGACCGATGTCGGTGACGTGAGCTGGATCGTTCCGACGCTGCATCTGTCAGTCACGACCGCGCCGGAGAATGCTCCCTGGCACGCGTGGCCAGTGGTGGCGTGCGGGGGAATGTCGATCGGGCACAAGGGTCTGGTTTATGCGGCGAAGGCGCTTGCGGCAACGATGGTGGACTTATTTGAAGATGAGAAAGCACGCGACGCGATTCGCGCTGAGTTCAAAGAGAAAACCAAAGGCGAAGTATACAAGCCGTATGTGCCAGACGGCCCGCCGCCGATTCCGAAGGACTAACAAGCATCGGACCTCACGAGCATAGCGAAGCGATTCTCTTCACCGTCGTGGAATTTCGCAGGGTCGTCCGCATCCCGAGCGTCTTTTCCAGCAGCGGTCCCGATAACTTTGAATCGCTGAACTTTCTTCTGCGCAGCCAGTACATCTCTCGGCCCGAGAACTGAAATTTATCATCCTCCGTTCCGAGCGACGCGAGCTTCTTCTTCACTTCATCGCTCAGACCGTTCTTGAGGAATCCGATATACAAAGCATTGCCGGCGGCGTCCATGTCCGAGTCATCAAAAGGACTGTGTCGAGCGACTAGCTTCAGTTCGTTTGTCGATCTGACAAATGTGATCACTTCGTAACCGAGCGCCTTTTGCAGATGGCTTTCGATCTTCATTTCGAGAGCCGGTGCACTCCTGGACGTTGAAGTGAATATCACATTGCCGCTTGCGATAACGGTGGCGACCTCGGTGAACCCGAGAGATTCAAACAAACCGCGAAGATGGTCCATCTTCAGAGTGTGGCCACCTACGTTTATTGCTCGGAGGAACGCAATATAGTTTGGCATGGTTGTTTCGTGATTCGATAAGAATCATTTAGCGGACATGCTCGTCCAGGCGCCGGATTCGATGAACGGCGCCCAGTAGAACGGATGACTAAACTTCGGTGCGGCGCCGTGCTTCACGATCTTAACGCCGCGCGGGTCCGCGGCTTGAACCGGCGCTTTACTGCCAAGCATCGCCAGTTGAGTCTGACGCAAAGCTTCGGCGCGACCTTCGCCCGCCTGCAGCCGTTCATAGAAGCCCATCATCAAGTCACGGGTCGCGATGTCGTTCACAGACCACAAACTCATCACCTGAGTCTCGCTGCCCGCGAGCACCAGCGCGCGCCTGAGCCCGTACACGCCCGCTCCGTTGTGCACTTCGCCAAGGCCGGTTTCGCAAGCCGACAACACGACTAACTGAGTGCCCCACAAATCCAGCCCCGCCGCTTCGAGTGCGGTGAGCACTCCGTCTTCGCCCGCGCCGCTTTGCTGTTGTTTGACGCCCGCCAGAATTATGCCCGAACGCAGGAGCGGATTCTCTTTTTGCGCAGCAAGTGGTCTGGCATCGCCCTGGTGAAGCAAGGCTCGCGCTTCGGCCGCGTTATCATCGCTCGGCTGATCGGCGAGGAAGAAACCGTGCGTGGCGATATGCAGAACGCGCGGCGCTCGGAGCTGTTTGATCGCGGCTTCGGTGGCCTGTTGTTGCAAGAGAAGTTGCGCGCCGGGCAGCAGCGACTGAAGACCCCGAGCTTCCTGGGCCGTACCCGGCAGTGGAGCATAAGTCAGAGCCGTGAAGTCCATCGAACGGCGATTGGTGACAGGTTGGCTCGGCAAGTCGGTTTGCGCCGGCCTCTGTTGTGCGCGCGGTGGGGACATGTCGTAGAGCGGGTCTCCAATCACCACCGGCGTGGTTCGGCTCTCGCGCGCAACTTGCAAACGCAACAAGTCGCGTCCGCTCGATAAATAACTGATCGCGTAATTTTCGACCAGGTATTGGCCGCGCTCGTCGACCAGAGCGGCGAAGGGAAGGAGGTTCAAAGCGCCGTCGGGTGAGATCAATAGCTGACGAGTCGAGCCGAGCAATCGTCTCACTGGTCTCATCACTCGCTCGTCAAGCGCGCGCGAGAGATTCTTAACGTCAGCGCGATCCGGATCGTGCAGCGCCTCTCGCAGCTTTGCGATGTCGGCATCGATTGAATCCGCCGCGCCCAACTCTACGAATTGCGGTGTCGCCCGGTCGCGTTCGAGCACATACGCGACGTATTGCGGCGGGCCGAATCGCTCCGATGCTTTTATGGCTTTCCCATTGAATGGCTTGAAAGCGAAGACTTCGATTAGCGCCGCGCCCTCGGGCACAGCCTGACGAACTGCATCAAGCGTGACGGGTTGCGATAGCGCGCGAAACTGCGCGCTCCGCCGGCTCACTTGGTCTTCGAGCCCCGCGACCGAAGCAGTGAGACGCTTGATCGCGGCCTGTCGCTCCACGGCCGACATCCGCACGGAGTTTGAAAGTTGCAGCGTCGCAAGCTGCGAACGCGCGCCGGCCAGTTGATCGAGCAACTGTGCGTCGGCGGGTGTGGCGCGCTGCCGGAGCATTGCGATCTGGTCGGTCATCGCATCGAGCGCTCGCCCTTTGCGGCGCAGGATCGTCGTGAGCGACAACTGCGCGGCCTGTTCGCTGGCGGGCGCTGAGCGGACGTGCAAAGACACTGTGGCGTGAGTCTCGCCCGAAAGTGTGTCGAGATAGAGTTGCTTCTGGTCCTCAGAACCTGAGGCAAGGATGAGATTGAAATTCCTCTCGCGGGTCTCCTGACTGCGGCTGCAGAATTGAACACCTCGCGCAAAGTCGCCCTTTTCTCGATAAAGATCGCCGAGATTCATGAGCGTAGTTGCAACGAGCGAGTTATCAGGTCCCAACGTCTTCTCTCGAATCGCCAACGATCGCAGGTAGAGCGTCTCGGCGCGCGCTTCATCGCCCCTGGCGTGAAAGACCGCGGCGAGATTGTTGAGAGAGCGCGCAACCTCTGGATGCTCGGGGCCGAGCGCCTTAACATTGATCTCCAGCGCTCGCGAATAGAGCGGCTCGGCCCGCGCGAAGTCGCCTCTCAACAGGTATAGCCCAGCGAGATTGTTTAGCACGACCGCGACGTCGGGATTCTGGGGGTCAAGTTTTAGGTGAATCGAAAGCGCGCGTTCGAGCAACAAAGCAGCGCGGGCTAAATTCCCATTGTCGCTGTAGAGTTCGGCGAGGTTGTTGAGCGTAAGAGCGACATCGCGATGCCGCGGCCCCAAAACTTTCTCTCGAATAGCCAGCGCGCGCAAGTAGAGCGGCTCGGCTCGCGCGCTGTCTCCTTTTGCGGCGTATACCGCGGCCAGGTTGCTCATGGCGAGCGCGACATCGGGGTCTTCCGGATTAATCTTTAGATAAATCGCGAGCGCCCGGCGGAAGAGCGGCTCGGCTCGCGCATAGTCGCCCTTCATTCGATACAAGTCCGCCAGGTTGTTGAGTGTGTTGGCAACCGACGAGTTCTGCTCACCCCGCAACTTTATACAAATCGTGAGAGCGCTCTGATAAAGCGGCTCGGCGCGCGAGTACTCGCCTCTGTTCTTGTAGAGTTCGGCAAGGTTATTGAGTGTGGCGGCCACATTCCCGGCAGCGGCGTTTCTGTTCTCTTGCGATTGCGCGGTGTCCGACAGCTTCGAATAAATCCCTAACGCGCGTTCGTACAACGGCTCGGCCCGCGCGTAGTCGCCTTTTCCAGCGTATATCAAGCCCAGCCCGTTGAGCGAGAGCGCGACATCGGAATGCTCAGGGCCCAGCGCGCGGGTGCTCATCGCGATTGCGCGTTCACAAAGCGGCGCAGCTTCGTTGTAGCGGCCTGCGTTGTAGAGGTCCATTGCCTGCCTGTAAAGCTGGCGGGCACTTTCCGCGGAGTCTTGCCGAACAACAGGGCTCGACGCCGCCACAGCGATTGAAATCAGCAACAGTACAACGAGTGGTTTCATTCGATAATAGTGGGCACGCACAACGCGGATCAGCTTCCAATTCGCGCCAATTTAGCCGGCTTTTTTGAGAGCCTGGGCAAAAATGATCTTAAGATCTTTCGCCGGTGTGAAGTTCCTCTTCTCCCAAACGAAGGTCGTCGGATCGACTTGCCGAACCGGGTAGCCGCACAAAGATACCTTCTGCTCCGGATCATCTTTCTTGATCGTCAGAGAGAATTTCTCGATGGGGCCTTGCCAGTTGGCGCCCGTCCGCAGAATGTAATGAACCTCGAACACAGTGCGCTGCGTCTTCAACAACCAATCCAGAAGATCGGGCTCAGTGCAGTAGGTGGAAGTGAAGAGCCGCGTGAACGGCTTACGTGTCGCTTCATATTCGGATGTGAAGAACGAACCGTGAATCGGTTTGTACTTGTGCGAAACAAAAACCTGTTTGCCCGCGGGAAAGGTCTGAATCCAGTGATAAGTAACTCGAAAAGTTCTTTTCGTTTTCTTGATTTCCGTCTGAAACCGCCTTGGTTGTCCGTTGATCGTTAGCTCGAAGTGTACGGGATTCGGCGAATCCATATCGATGTTGATGTCTTCGTCCTCATCGTGCTTCGTGATCACGGGCAAGGGGAATGCGACCATGGTCTTTATGTCTGACGCGGTGACATTGCGGAATACGTAGGAGACCGTCACCTCGAATGGCGAGATCGTGAGGTTCTCGCTTTCCATTACTATTCCATCAATCTTCTTGAACGTAATTCCGCCCGCTCCATATGCGGCTGCCGAATCGTTAGCCACGGCCCTCGGCGCGTGCTGAAGCACGATTGCGATCAGACAAACCAGCGAGAATCCAACACGATTCATCATATTTATCAGTGCGCGATCGAGATCAAACTGCCCGTCGAGCCATCACTCATTTCGTAGCGCTATCATCGGATCAACCCGCGAAGCACGGCGAGCAGGTACGTAAGCAGCAAACAACGCCACGGCGCCGAGCAACAAGGGAGTCAACAAGAACGTCAGGCCGTCGGTGGCGCCGACTCCGTAGAGGAGACTTGAAAGTAGCCGAGTGATGGCGAATGCGCCGCTCAACCCGAATACAATACCGGTTAGCGCGAGCGTCGCGGCCTGGCGAATCACGATCCGCAGGATGTTTCGCGGCTCGGCTCCGAGCGCCATGCGAATACCAATTTCATGAGTTCGCTGGTTCACCGAGTAGGCCATCACGCCATAGATGCCGATCGCTCCGAGAATCAATGCGAGCGCCGCGAACACGGTAAGCAAGAACATCGCAAAACGACGCTTCGCAAGAGAATCGTTCAAGCGCTGCTCCATCGAAGCTACGTCAAAGACCGGAAGATCCGGATCAAGCGACTGAATCTCTCTTGTTATCGCCGCTGCCATCGCGCTCGGATCAGACATCGTTCGAACGAGCAGAAACATGTTTCTCGCCACGTATTGTTCGAACGGATAATAGACCGCGATCGGCGGTTCTTTCTCGGTGCTGTACTCCTTCGCGTCGCCGATTATTCCTACGACGGTTCGCCAGCCGTCGGCGTCCGCCTGCCGAAGCCGCTTGCCAATCGGATCTTGATTCGGCCAAAAGCGTTCGGCGAATGCTTCATTGACGATGACAGCCTGCGGTTGGCCTTTGGTGTCGTGCTGATCGAAGAGACGGCCCTGAACAATCCGGATTCCCATTGCGCGGAAGTACTCAGGGTTCACTATGCGAGTATTCGAGATGATCCTCTCCTGCGCCGTCTTCGGTGCGTAGGCTTCGACCTTGATGGGCTCCCACGCAAGCGCGACCGTGCTCATCGGCAGCGAATAACTGGTGCCGACCGCTTCGATTTCAGGCAAGGTCTTCAGGTGCTCGCTCGCTCGTTTGAAGAACGCGGCAATCTCGTCCTGGGATTTGTATTTCACATTGGGCAATGCCAGCCGAAGCGAAAGAACATTGTGCGGATCGAATCCCGGATAAGCGGATGTAACACGCGCGTAACTGCGAATCATCAAACCCGCCGTGATCAACAGCACCAGCGAGAGGGCGATTTCGGCGACTACCAACAGCCCGCGCACGCGATGTTGGCCGCGACTTGAAACGACGCCCGACGCACGCCCGCCATCCTTCAGCGATTCATTCAAATCAGCGCGAGACGCCCGCATTGCGGGAACAAGCCCGAATATTATGCCCGTCAGAAGCGCGACGCCCGCGGTGAAAACAAGGACTCGAAGATCGATCCCCACTTCGCCCAGCCGCGGAATGTTTTCTGAGCCGACTACGCGCAAGGCATCGACCGCCCAGACCGCGATGGCGAGCCCAACGGCGCCGCCCGTAAGCGCAAGCAGCACGCTTTCGGTAATTAGTTGCCGCATAAGTCGAGCGCGGCTTGCGCCGACCGCCGCGCGAATCGCGATTTCTTTCTGGCGCGCTCCGGCTCGCGCGAGCAGCAGATTGGCTACGTTGGCGCAGGCGATCAAAAGCACAAAGCCAACCGCGCCAAACAGAATATAGAGCGCGAGATGAATGTCACCGACAACCTGGCCGAGCAGCGGAACGACGCTGATGGTCAGTCCTCCACCGGGCGGATAGTTTGCCGGGTATTGCTCCTTCATTCGGCCCGCGATCACGTCCATATCCGACTGCGCTCGAGCGAGGGTGACGCCCGGTTTCAGCTTCGCGAAGATGTTGAAGTCTTCGTTACCGCGATTGGCGCGCGCGCTTTCGGCGAGCGGCAAAGGCACTAGCAGGTCGGCCGATTGGATGCCGTTGACCGCGGGCATTATTTCTTTGTTCAGAACGAACGACGCTGGCATCACTCCGACTACGGTGAACGTATTGCCGTTCATCGTGAGCGTTCGCCCTATTACGTTTGGGTCGCCGCCAAATGCGCGCTTCCAAAAGCCGTAACACAGAATAACGCTTGCCTGCTTGCCGGGTTGGTCGTCGTCGGAAGAAAATGCGCGGCCGAGCATTGGGCTTGCGCTCAAAACGGAAAAAAGCGACGACGACACTCTCGCGCCGTCGATATGTTCGGGAGCGCCCTGGCCCGTTAGGTTGAAACTCCCTCCGATGGTGATCGCGGTCTCTTCGAAGACCTGGTTGTCGGCTTTGACGTCGAGGTACTGCCCGGGTGAAAACCAATCCTGCGGAACATTCAATCCGGGAGAGCGGCTCCACAGAATGACCAGACGCTCGGCGTCCTTGAAAGGCAACGGCCGAAGCAGGAGTCCGTTGATGACGCTGAAGATCGCGCTGTTGGCTCCGATGCCGATCGCAAGCGATAAAACCGCAACAATGGTGAAGCCCGGATTTCTTAGAAGAGTTCGGCGGGCAAACGTGAGGTCTCTCCAGAGATTTTCCATGTGGTTTTCGAAAAGAATGCGTTCGGTTATTTTTCCGCCATTGCGTCGGTGACTTTGATTCGACCGGCGATGATGTCTTTTTTGGCCTGGTCTACTTCATCGAGCACGGACTGCGGAATCATCTCGCGATTGTAGTCATCGAGAGCATAACCGATCCCATCATTATCCATGCCGAACTCGTGAATGCCGCCTTTGAAGCGCGATTCGAGCAGGTCTTTCACGGTGTTGAACACGGCGACATCAACGCGCTTGATCATGCTGGTCAGGATGAATCCGGGCTTGACCCAATTTTGATTCGAATCAACGCCGATGGCAAACACGTTGGGAGGGTCGATGTGATTTTGCCGGCGATACTTGGATACTTCTTCGGCGGCATCAAACACTCCGAGTCCGGAGTTGCCGGCGGCCTGAAAGAGGATATCGGCGCCGCGTTCGATCTGCGCCTTCGAGAGCTCCTTGCCTTTGCCGGGATTGTTCCAAGCCGCGTCGGTCACGCCGACGTAATTCTCAAACACCTGTATTTTTGGATTCGCGTAACGCGCGCCCTCTTCGTAGCCTTTCTCGAACTTGTGAATCAGAGGAATGTCCATGCCTCCGACGAATCCGATCTTGCCGGTTTTGCTTGTGCGAGCAGCAATCATCCCGACGAGGAAAGAGCCTTCGTGCTCTTTGAAGATCAGCGATGCTACGTTGGGAAGATCGATGACGCCGTCGATGATTGCAAATCTAAGGTTGGGATAATCGCGGGCAACGTCATTCATGATCGGCGCCTGGGCGAAGCCGACGCCGACGATCAGATCGTAGCCGCGTTCGGCGAAGGCTCGCATTGAAGGTTCGATCGAGGTTGGATCGCCGGGCTCGACATCGCGGAGAAAAATGCCGAGTTCCTGTTTGGCGCGCTTGACGCCTTCCCAGGCGGCGGCGTTGAAAGACTTGTCGTCTTTGCCGCCGATGTCAAAGACGATGCCGACTCGAAGGTTGCCCCCGGATTCATCGCGCTTGCCGAGCACGCTTGTGCAGGCGGGCAACGCGAGCGCAGCTGCCATCAAAAGTACCAAGGAATATCGTTTCATCAGATGAAGTTCAGTCCTGCCCTAAGTTTTGAAGCGTTTTGTTCCATCTCGTCGCTTCATTTCAAGAAGCATCACGAGTGACCGACGAGTAAATTATCTTGACCGTAGCGATTCAAAAAGAATGTTGCGCTTCAGTAACCCGCGCATGATAGCATTCTCCGTGATACAATAGCCGCCCGGAGGTGCTATGGCAAAGAGAGGACGGTCCTTGAAACGCCCAGCGAACGTGGAAAAGGATGTATCGTTCATCCAGAAGTCGATTGACATAAACTACAAAATACCGACCGATGCTGTTCTTTTATATGCTGACCAGTACACAATTCAGTTTTACACTGATGAGTTTGTCATTAGCTTCTTTCAGACCGAACATCCGCTTGTATTCAGTGGAGAGGAGTTTGAGAAGCGCGACGCACTGGACGCTAGATGCGTTGCGCGTTTTGTACTTAATCCTAATCAGATGGGGCGGTTTGTGATGGCGGTCAACAAGAACTTCCAAAGATGGAGAGAAGTTCATCTGTCCCAGGAGAACGAAAAATGAATACTCAGCCATCATCTGAACGAACAGAAATCAGGCGGCGGAATTCGGATCGAACCCAGTTTGTTAGGATGACTGTGTCTACCGTCACGCCCCGTGGCAGGGTACGACGGAATGGTGACGGCATACTTGTGTTTGAGCATCAGGAGCCTAAGCTAAGCATGTTGTGGCAAAGTACCATCCAACCTCTGATGGTGGAGTGCGCCGCTACTCATCAGGCAATCTCAACTGAAGGTGAAGTTCTCGGTGGTATTCCTCATATTGCTGGAACTAGATTGTCCGTCGGCCAAGTCCTAGGCCGGCTTTTTGTACATGGCAGTATTAGCGACGTCGTTAGTTATTACGGCGGCCAGGTCAATGCTGAGGAGATCAAAGACGTTATAGCCTATGCCCAAGACTTCATCGAAGCGGTTTGCGAGCCACCTGAATCTGATGGTCGATGAGAATTTTGGTAAACCAGTTGCGGACGGCGTAAATAAGCACATCGGGTCGATCAAAGCGAAAACCATTTTTGACTTTGGATTCCGGCAAGGAACGAAAGACCGCGTTCTAATTGCCCAAACGAATAGTCTCGGCCAGGTGTTTCTCACTTTTGACCAGAACAGCATCGATGAGAGACGTTACCCGCCATGTACACATGGCGGGATCATAATCGTAAAAGATAAACACTGGACTACCGAAAGCGTAGTAAGAGATCTGAAGGCATTCACTTATTCTGGCTCACGCAAGCTTACTTCTCATTGCGTTACACACCTATTCAAAGATAGAGCCGTCATTCACCAGCATGATGGTAAGGTGGATGTGGTGACGTTCTAGAAGCACGTGGCTAACACTGGTCCATAAGGTTGTAAACGTCACGGTTGTTGAAACCCCATCCAAAGGCGTTAGTGTTTTCCTAGAAGTCAATACTTGTCTAAACTCTGGGGGTCGTTACTTATCCTTTTGTTCAACCAATCGATTGTACTTTTTCAAAACTTGTTTCAGACGATCATGCGGAAGCGCGATCACCTTATGCCCATCGACGCCGGTCATCGTCTCGGCCGCAGCGAGCGCGTTGACGATTGCTTCTTCCGTAGCCTGGACCGTCGCTTCGAATAACGAATTCATTCGATCATTCGCGAGCATCGTCACTTGACTTGTACCTTCCGGTTTTGACGCTCCCGCGTTCGCCGTCGAGAAGGCCACGAAAATATCACCCGAACCGTTGCCTGAACTGCTCCCCGTGCGAGCAACTCCGAGCGCCGCGCGGCGAGCCAATCGTTTCAGTTGATGAGCGAGCAGCGGCGCGTCGGTTGCGACTACTATGATGATCGAACCAACATCATCACGCGGCCCGCCGTCGTATGATGACAGAGTCCCTTCGGTGATTTCAGTCCCGACCGGAACGCCTGCGATTCGAAGCTGATTGCGTCGCCCGAAGTTCGCTTGAACCAGAACTCCAACGGTATAGCCGCCCGCATTCGCATCCAGCTTTCTCGAAGCGCTTCCGATTCCGCCCTTGAAGCCGTAGCAAATCATCCCCGTTCCGCCGCCGACGTTGCCTTCAACAACCGCGCCGGACTTCGCGCTGTCCAAAGCCTCGAACACGTGATTGGGATTCACGTGAAATCCGTTGATGTCGTTTAAGTAGCCGTCATATGTTTCGGCGACGATCGGCAAGGACCACCAGTAACCCGAGGCGTCGGGAGCGCCGCGCTTCACTCGCCACGCGATCACCGCGTCGCGCACAACCCCGACACTGTGAGTGTTGGTGATCATGATCGGGCCTTCCAGGAAACCCGATTCTTCGACCCATGTCGTCCCCGTCATCTCGCCGTTGCCGTTGAGCGAGAACCACCCTGCGAACACCGGATCATTCGATGATTGCTTACCGCGTGGAATGATGGCGGTGACTCCGGTTCGAACGGGACCAACGCCCACGTTGAGCTTCCCTTCGCCTGAGATGAGAGTCGTGTGGCCGACTTCGATGCCTTTGACGTCGGTGATTGCATTGAGAGGGCCGGGCGTTCCGTCAAAGGGAACCCCCAGATCGCGCGCGCGAGGCTTGGTCTGTGATAAAGCGAGTTGAGCCATTGCGAGAATGATAGTCAACGCGGTCACGGAAACAAGACGATACTTTGGCATGGTTACACTCCGCGCTACGGGCCGAACTATTAACCGCTGATTTGCGCTGCCTGCCGGATTCTCGCTGATCAGCGAAGATCAGCGGTTAATCCGTAGTAAACAATTTGGGCTCAAGGCCATCTACCTGTCGGGCGATTCGTACAGGTAAGCGACATCGTGCAACTTGTTCTCCTTGCCGTCGTGAACCGCGTATTGACTGCGTTTGCGATCACCCCTGGCATTCAGCGAATAACCCCACAAGCCAGCCGCGCCGTGTTCGCCGTTCTTGTTCACCGCGTAGAATTCTATTCCGAACTTCTTGAGCTTTGCTTTGTCGTTATTATAATTCGCGGCTACTCGCTTGCACGCTTCGAGCGCAGCATCGGTTGGCGACATTCCTTTGCGCATCATCTCGACTACGGTGTGCGCGCCGTTTATCTTGATGCACTCTTCGCCGCGGCCGGTTGATCCGGCGCCGCCAATTTCGTTGTCGACGAACAGCCCGCATCCAATCAAGGGCGAATCGCCCACGCGGCCCGCGAGCTTGTGGAAGAGACCGCTCGTGGTTGTCGTTCCCGAGATGTCTCCCTTCTCGTTAACCGCGATGCAGTTGATTGTTCCCGTCGGCGGATGAGCGATGTACTCATCGGCAAGCGCGAGCAACTCCGCTCGTAACGGCGTGCCGTCGTAAAGTTTGCTCTGAGTTGTGTCTGGAGGCGCGGCAAGGCCCGGTCCCCACGAGTCGTCGTCACTCATCCGCTCTTTCCATCTGAGCCAAACGATTCGAGCCTCATCGGTCAGCAGGTCCATCTCCTTGAAGCCCTGCGCGCGCGCGAATCGCAACGCACCCGGCCCGACCAACAGCACATGATCGGTTCGTTCCATGACAAGTTTCGCGACCTGCGCGGGATTCTTGATCCGTTGAATCGAAGCGACCGCGCCCGCGCGTTTCGTTGGGCCGTGCATCACGCTCGCGTCGAGCTCGACCACGCCGTCTTCATTAGGCAAACCGCCGTAGCCAACGCTCATGTCTTTTGGATCGTCCTCGACGATTGCGACTCCCGCGACGACTGCTTCGAGAGTGTCCTTGCCCGCGCGAATCATTTCCATTGCCTTCGCCGTCGCGCGCAAGCCGTTCGCACTCGATATCACAATCGGCCGCGATCCTTTGGATTGAGCAACTGTGACAGGCGAAAGACTCTCGAACAGCTTTGCGCCTAATCCGGCGACGGCGCTTGTGCGAAAAAAGTCACGACGAGTTACCCTGGCCTTCATTGTGTGGCCTCCTCGTATGATGGTTCAGAGTACAAGCTTTAGCTTGCTCTTAGTTGTTCTTTGAAGCAGCAAGGCAGCCTAAAAGGCTGGACTCTAAACTCCAGTGTTGGTCAAAGCGGGCTCGATTCTAACGACTCACATGAGGATTGTAAATCAGCGCATCACCGCTTTGATCAACTGAGGTGGCGCGACCCTATGCTCGCCGATCGTATAGGCGCTGCGGATATCGACAGCCGCATCTTCAACGCGATCTTCGTCATTGAAGCAAAGCGTGACCAGAGGCGCGCCTTGTTGAAGTTCATCGCCGATTTTGGCCTCGACAATCAAGCCCACGCCCAGATCGATTGCGGTGTCGAGCCTCGCACGGCCCGCGCCCAACAGCATCGATGCGTGCCCGATCGCTTCGGTGTCGATCTCCTGAACGCAACCGGCTTGCGATGCGCTGACGGTGTAAGTTTGTGACGCGCGCGGCAGCAAGGCGTAATCATCCATTACTCGCGGGTCGCCTTCCTGAGCCGCGATGATCTGGCGCATCTTTTCGAGCGCCGCGCCGGACTGAATCATCTCGTCATAGAGAGCGCGTCCTCCGTCAGTGTCAATCGCTGCCCGGCCAAGAACAAACATCTCCGCTGCAAGCTCGCGGCAAAGCGAATTGAAATCCTCGGGACCGTGGCCCTTCAACGTTTCGAACGCTTCGATAAGCTCGATCGAATTGCCGACAGCTCGGCCAAGCGGCTGGTTCATATCAGTAATCAGCACGACGCACTCTTTGTTCATGCCGCGCGCTATTGAAATCATAATCGTTGCGAGTTCTCGCGCGTCTTCTTCCTTCTTCAGGAAAGCGCCGCTTCCGGTTTTCACGTCGAGCACCAGGCCGCTAGCGCCCTCGGCCATCTTCTTGCTCATGATCGATGCGGCCATAAGCGGACGGCACGCAACGGTCGCGGTCACGTCGCGCAAGGCATAAAGTTTTTTGTCGGCGGGCGCGATTTCGGCGGTCTGCCCGATCAGCGCCGCGCCAACTTTCTTGAGAGTTGCTCGAAACTCGACAAGCGAGAGATCGGTCCTGAATCCTGGGATCGATTCGAGCTTGTCGAGCGTGCCTCCCGAATGCGCGAGCGCGCGTCCGGAGATCATAGGGACCAACACGCCGGCCGCGGCGACGACTGGCGCAATCACCAGCGAAGTCTTGTCGCCGACTCCGCCGGTCGAATGCTTATCGACGCGCGGGCGGCCGAGATCTGAAAGATCCAGCACCTCACCCGAGCGAAGCATCGCCTCGGTCAACGCGATAGTTTCTTCATTGGTCATCCCGCGCAGGTAGATCGCCATCGTGAGCGCGGCCATCTGATAGTCGGCTACGTCGCCCGCGGTGTAACCGCGAATGATGAAGCCGATCTCTTCACGGCTGAGCGCATGGCCGTCGCGCTTGCGGGCTATGATGTCAACGGTTCGCATTTTCACAAACTCTTTATTCGTGCTCGCATCGCCGGATCCTTTACCTCGGCAAGGACGCCTCGCTTGAGCCAATCAGTGAGATCGATCTTCCATTCTCTTCCGACGAGCCGCGCGCGGGCGACCTCGTTACTCCCTGCGCTGATTTTGGCTTCGGAATCACCGATGAAAGTAACCGTCGAGTCGTTAGCGGCACGTCGAGCGGCGGCTTCAGGTGAGAGCGGCACCGCCTGTAGATATTGATTCGCCATGCCCTGCAGGAAGTAACCGAGGAACTGATCGGCTTTGGTGATATGAGCGTTTTCGAGTTCCTGTTTGTACTGCGAATCCTCGCGAGCTGCTTCGAAGGTCAGACTGACGAGTTGCAGAGTTCGCTTTGCCGAAAGACGTTTGAAGGTCGGGACGTCCTGGGTGAGGAACGCCTTCATCATCGAGTAAGCGGTTGCGCGGATGGCTTTGGTCGATTCGTCACGGGAAGGCTTAGGGTGAGATTGCGAAAGACTCGCGGAATCAACACTGAAAAAGATGAAACAACCCAAAAGGATTGCGGTATGAAGCGCCTTTCTTCGCATGATGCAAGAGTCTACCATTCAAGAATCGTGGGCGCGACTTAGCCAATACACTGCAAAGATGCCAATGGCCTTGTCCCGTGGAGATTCACGCTCGCTGCTACGCCGGAATAGTAGGCCGCCAAGCTACGAACAGCATGAACCTCCAACGGGGCAAGCCCGTGGCATCGTCGGAGTTCTCAGGCGGTCTCACTGGTCAATCGCTTCGTTCACTCTTGATTGAGCTCGCGATAAAGCCAGGCCTTCGCCTTGAGCCACTCACGCTTGACGGTGATCGCCGAAAGCCCAAGCACTTCAGCCGTCTCTTCCACGCTCAATCCGCTGAAGTAGCGCAACTCGACTATGCGGCGTTTGCGCTCATCAATCGCATCCAGCCGGTCGAGCACTTCGTTGAGCGCGAGCAAATCGACCGTTTCGCCGGGTGATGCGGCAATGGTTTCATCAAGGGTGATGCGCACCGTGTCGCCGCCACGGCGGGCGTATCGCCGGGACCGCGCGTGGTCAATGAGCAGGTGGCGCATCACCTGCGCGGCTACGCCAAAGAAGTGTGCGCGGTTCTGCCAGTCGGGACTTTGCCCGCCTATCAGCTTCAAGTAAGCCTCGTTGACCAGTGCTGTCGTTTGCAGAGTGTGGTCGCCGCGTTCTCGTCTCATGTACCGCCGGGCCAGCGCGTGAAGCTCGTCATAAACCAGCAGCATCAACTTATCGAGCGCCGATTTGTCGCCGCCGCGCCAGTCTACCAGTAGCTGAGTGACTTCCTGTGGCGAAGTTGTCATTGATGGGTCTCATCTGCTTTGTGGAATGGATCCGCAGATGCTCGGATTATACCGTTTGCGCCGCCGCTTATCTAATACGGTTGGCGATCTTACAAAATGGAATGTCAGCAATGATACCGATTTGCTCCGGCTATCGCTTATGTAAGTGAAGGCCAGGAATGATTGCCCTTCGGGTTAGCTGAAGCAAAGTCAGTAGGTTGTTTCATCTGCCCCAAACAATGTGAAAAGGAGAGTGTTAACAATGAACATGATTGCTGGTATCACCGACATTGCCTCGAATGCTGGCTCGTTTAATCTATCATTTGATGAACTGGTCCGCATAACTGTTCCTAAGTTTACCCCCCGGGATCTCACTAAGCTTCGGCGGGATTGCGAGATTCTCTTGGAACGGCTCAAGAGTAATCCGGAAAAGTTTCAGCAATTCGTGAAGTCCGCGAACTCAGGAGACCTACTCGCGGCACAAGCAATTGCTAAGGAACTGAAGCTCACTGAATCGGATTTTGAGAAAGAGGGCGGCGGTTGTATATGGGTGCTGGTTATTATCATCATCTTGCTATGCACCAAATCGGCAAAGTGATGCTCATCTGAAGAAAGAGAGAAATCCAATCAATGCCCGTTAAAGGAAGGCCGCTGAATATTCAGCGGCCTTTCCTTCTTGGAGTTTCCGGTATTCTGATATTGGTGCTTTGCTGGTTGAACGTGAAAAATCTAGCTCACCCTTGCGCCGACGAGATGATAGGGCTGATTTACTCTTTATCCCGCGCCGAGACCTCTTCCGCGGTGGCGGCGCGCCAGAAGCGTATCGTTTGATCGCGGCTGCCGCTGGTCAATATCCTGTCATCGTCCGAGAAGGCCACGAACACCACGAAGTCCGTATGCCCTTTGAGCGAGAGCAACTCCTGGCCGGTCGCCACGTCCCACAACCTGACCGTTGCGTCGTAGCTTGCAGTCGCCAGTCTCGAGCCGTCGTGCGAAAACGCTATGGACTGGACGCGACCCGCATGACCCCTGAATGTCCTGATCTCGCGGCCCGTCGCCACATCCCATAGCTTCGCCGTCTGGTCGCCGCTGCCCGATGCCAACATCCGGCCATCCGAAGAGAACGCAACTGAGTTGACCCAGTCCGTATGCCCGGCCAAAGTCATCATCTGTCTTCCGCTTGCGACGTCCCAGATTTTGATTTTGTGATCGTCGCCTCCGGTGGCGAGCTTCTTTCCGTCCGGCGAAAATGCCAGGCAAAAGATTCGGTCATCGTGCGCCTTAATGGAAGCGATCTCCTGATAGCTGACTGCATCCCATAATTTCACCAGGCTGTCGTAGCCGCCGGTAGCGATCAGCTTGCCATCGGCTGAATACGATATGGCATCAACTATGCCCGCGTGGCCGGCGAAGGAAGCAAGCTGGTGTCCGCCGATCGCATCGAGCACCCTCATTGGACCGTGAACAGTTGTCGTGATCAATCTCTGGCCATCGGGCGAAAGGGCAAGGCTATGGATGGAATAATCTCGCCCTGTGAAGACAGTTCTCTCTTTCCCGCTGACAACATTCCAAATCTTCACTGGACTATTGACGGCTGGATAAATCCCAATCAGTTCCTGACCGACCTGCGAATAGGCGGCGGCATACGGTGTGCCCGGCTTGATGATGGTTGGCTCTTCGAGATTGGCTATGTCCCACACCTTCACCGTGTGGTCGAGGCTTGCCGAGATCAGAGTTCGACCATCGAGCGAAAAGACGACTGACTCAACCGGGCGCAAGTGGCCTCTCAAGGAACCGAGTTCTTGCCCGGTAGCCACGTCCCACAGCTTGATGGTGCGGTCGTCGCCGCCGGTCGCTACCTTCCTTCCGTCAGGAGAGAAGGCAATACAATCGACCCAATTCGTGTGTCCCTTGAGCGCAATGATCTCATTGCCGGTCTGTGCATCCCAAATCCTTGCGATCTTATCGGAGCTTGCCGTCGCCAGCATCTTGCCAGAAGGCGAAAACGCCACAGCGTTAACGTTGTCCTTAAATCCTGGGAGCGAAGCAAGCTCTTTTGCGGCGATGGCGTCCCACACCCTCACCGTAAAGTCGCCTGCGGTAGCTAATCTCTTGCCGTCGGGGGATATGGCTAATGCCCTGACTCTTGTCCCGTGGTTGCCGTATGAGTCAATCTCGTGGCCCGATGTCGTATCCCAAACCTTAACCAACGAGTCATCGCTTGCGGTGAACAATCGCTTGCCGTCAGGAGAAAAAACCACCGCGTTGACACGCGTCTGATGACCGATCAGTGTAGCGATCTCCTCGCCTGTCTCTGTGTCCCAGACCTTTGTCGTTTTGTCACCGCTTGCGGTCGCAAGCCGTTTACCGTCCGACGAAAACGCCACCGCATTGATCCACTTCGTGTGGCCCTTGAGCGCGAGCAGTTCCTTGCCAGTCGCCGCATCCCAAATTCTTCCCGCGAGGTCTTCGCCTCCCGAAGCCAGCCGCTTGCCGTCCGGCGAAAGCGCCACCGACCAAACCTGATCGTCGTGATGCAAGGTCATGCGGTCGCTGCCGCTGTGATAGAGCCGCCAAAGGTAATACCACTCGAAGCCGCGCAAGTCCTCTTCGCCTGGTCTCGGTCTGTTGGCTTCGAGCAGTTCTTCCAGCCGCTCGAGATTCGTGCGGTCCCATGCCTCACCGGCCAGGTTCATCTGTGCAGCGTAGAGGGTGCGGCGATAATCCTTCGCATTCATTCGGGCAATTCGCGCCTGCCAGGTCGTCGTGATCACACCGCCGACCAGCATAAAGGCAAACAGCGCGGCAAGCGTGACACCGACCTTGTGCCGCCGCGCGAACCTGCCGACGCGATAAGTCACAGTCGGTTTCTGCGCGAGAACGGGCCTGCCCTCGAGATGTCTGCTAATGTCAGCGGCGAACCGCTCGACGGAGGGGTAACGCTGCTCGCGCTCCTTGCGTAAAGCTTTGAGCGTGATGCTGTCGAGGTCGCCGCGAAGACGAGCGCGAAGCTTGTCGGGCTTGCCTTCGCGCGTCCGGCTGACCATCTCCGGCGTGCGCTTCGGCCTTGAAGCGCCATCCTCGCCGGTTTCATATTCGGTCTGATTGATAACCGTGCTGGGTCTTTCCGGTTCGGTGTCGCAGATCGCTCGTTCGATCTCCACCAGCGTGCGGCCCGTGAGCTTGTATGGCCGATGGCCGGTCAGTAGTTCATATAAGACAACACCGAGCGAGTACACGTCGCTGGCGGTCGTTATGTGGTCACCGCGCAACTGCTCCGGGCTGGCGTATTCGACAGTCATCGGCTGCAAGCCGGTGCGGGTCAGATTGAAGCCGCCCGAAGAGAAGTCCGCTTTGAGCATCTTCGCGATACCGAAATCCAGCAGCTTCACCGTGCCGTCATCGGTGATCAAGATGTTGACCGGTTTGAGGTCGCGATGAATGACCAGGTTTTGGTGCGCAAACTGGACAGCCGAAAGTGCGCTCAAGAACAGCTTGAGCCGTTCGGTGATCGACAGTCTGTTGCGGTCGCAGTACATGGTGATTGGAGTGCCGGCGATATACTCCATCACCACATAAGGCGCGCCTTCGTCGGTCGCGCCGCTGTCGAGCAGCCGGCATATGTTGGCGTGTTCCAGACTGGCTAGAATCTGCCGTTCTTGAGTGAATCGCTGGAGCGTTTCGTTGCGATTCGCGCCCGCCCATACGATCTTTATCGCGACGAGCTTGATGAATTGATCGTCGGCGCGAGCAGCGAGATATACCACCCCCATGCCGCCGCGCCCGAGTTCGCGCAGCACACGATACTGCCCGATCATCTGCCCGGTCGAGTCGCGGGCCCCGCCGAACAAATCGCCGGCCTGGCTGGGCGGCGATTCCATAAAACTGTCGACTCGATCCGCAGCGGCCATCAGCGATTCGACTTCGTGGCGCAGCAACCTATCTCCGGCGCATGTTCGAGCGAGGACAAGCGCGCGCTCATCCGGCCGGCGGTCGAGGACGTCGTCCAGGAGTTCATTGATCCGCTGCCAGCGTTCAGGAGTCATGAGGATTGCCTCCGCGAATAACAAAGGACACGGAGTAGCCGCGACGATGCAACCTTACTATCTTTCCGCGGGCCGACTAATCAGAATTGACCGAGTCGAGGAATCTATTGCTTGCTTGTAGCGCGAACCGCGCTGTCTTTGACTGTTTCGCGATACGGAGCTTCTGTGCTCGCCGGGCGGCTTTCATTGATCAGCGGGCGCGCTTACGCACAGAAGCGCGACCGCCTCCGCGGACATCGCTTCGCTATGGCCTATTGATTCGAGACCTTCGTTCGTCTTGGCTTTCACATTCACCCGAGCGACATCGACCCCAAGAACCGAGGCAAGAGACTCGCGCATCGCCTGAATGAACGGCTGAAGCTTCGGGCGCTCGGCCATCACAGTCGCGTCGATGTTTGATATTCGATAACCTCGTTCGGTCAACATCTCAACGGCGCGCGCTAGAAAATCCAAACTCGAAACACCTGCCCATCGCGCGTCGCTATCCGGAAAGTGCGTGCCGATATCGCCAAGCGCCGCCGCTCCAAACAACGCATCGCAAATCGCATGCGAGAGCACATCCGAATCCGAATGTCCAAGCAAGCCCTTTTCGAACGGAATCTCGACGCCGCCCAGTATGAGCTTCCGCCCTTCGACCAGTCGATGTATGTCGTAGCCGATTCCGATGCGACTCGATTCACTCAATCAAAGAACTCCTTTTGAATCGCCTCGGCGAATCGCAAATCAAACGGACGCGTAATCTTGATGTTGATCGGAGAGCCCTCGACGATTGATACGCGATGACCGACGCGTTCCACAAGCTGCGATTCATCCGTGCCCATGCACCCGTCAGCGTAGGCTCGTTCGAATGCCTCGCGAATGATCGAATACCTAAACGCCTGCGGAGTCTGCGCGTAGTAGATTCGCCGCCGGTCGAGTGTGCGCTGTACACGGCCCGACTTAACCTGCTTGATCGTGTCCGTAGCGGCGAGCGCCATCAGCGCGGCCCCGGTTGTCTCGGCGCGTTCAATTACCGAACGAATCTCTTCGGGCTTGACGAAGGGTCGCACGGCGTCGTGAACGGCGATGATTCCGGCGCTCTCTTCTCTTACGACCTGAAGTCCGCGCCAGACTGAGTCCTGCCGTTCGGCGCCTCCCGCGACAACTCGCGCAACCTTTGTCAGGTTGTGCCGGGAAATCATGGCGAGCACTTCGGTGGTGAGATTTGGCTGGAGCACGAGGATGATCTGATCGATCGCATCACAATGCTGGAAACGCATGAGTGTATGAACGAGCACAGGCACACCGCCCAGCTCCAGCATCTGCTTGGCCCGGTCGGCGTGCATCCGCGCGCCGATGCCGGCTGCCGGGATGATCGCCGTATTTAGCTTGCGTTCCGTCACTGAGAGGCTGCGTTGTTGTGCCTTGGCCCGGCCGCGCGTCCATCCTCGTTGAAGCGTCCGAAGATCATCTTGCCCGCGGTTGTTTGCAAGACGCTCGTCACCGACACATCGACGTTCTTACCGATCATCCGCCGGGCATTGTCGACCACGACCATCGTGCCGTCATCAAGGTAAGCAACACCCTGATTGTATTCCTTACCTTCCTTCAGCACGAACACTCGCATGATTTCGCCCGGAAGCACGACCGGCTTCAGCGCGTTCGCGAGCTCATTGATGTTGAGGACGGAAACGCCGCGAAGCTGCGCGACCTTGTTGAGATTGAAATCGTTGGTGACGATCTTGGCTTCGATCTGTTTGGCCAGCTCGATCAGCTTGTGATCCACTTCCCGGACATCGGGAAAGTCAGCTTCGCTGATGACGATCTCGTAGCTGCCCTTTTTCTTTTGAATCCGTTGAAGGATGTCGAGGCCCCGCCGTCCGCGGTTGCGTTTGATCGAATCCGCGCTGTCGGCGATCTGTTGAAGCTCGCGCAGGACAAACTGGGGGATCACCAGCATGCCCGAAAGAAACCCAGTCTCGGCAATATCAGCCACCCGGCCGTCTATGATGACCGACGTGTCCAGTATCAGCGAGTGGGATTTTGCTGCTCCCTTTTCTACGAATATTCCACCCAGCGCGGTTAAATCGAGATAATCACCTTTGACTGCGCCGACTATCAATCCTACATACCCCATGAACAAAGTCAGAGTGAGCGTTAGGAAAGATTTGAACTCTTCGGGTATCGCATGCTGCGCGGCTATGATCCAACAGATTAAGGTAGCGCCTGCGATGCCTAGTATCGACCCGACCGCTCCGCCGATAAGAGTCTTAAGTGTGGCTTTGCGGATTCGAGTCTCGAAGAAAATTATCGAGACTGCAAGTACTCCCCCGATGATCGCCGAGATAAGCGGATTTCGCGTACCCAGGGCCGGAAAAGGCCTGAGGAAGTACCCTGCACTCACGAGCGCCGCGAAGAAGACTGTACGAATCAAAGTAACATCTGCTTGCATATGACCTCCGTACGTCTTATCTATCGCTCGAGCCGTTCCTGCTTTACGACGCTGCGATTAGTTAAGTTGATTTGAGAAAGATCAATTCGCAGCCCTGGGCTGCAAGTACAACTGCGCAGCACCTGCATCGACAAATCGGACAACTCGAAACAAAACCCGGTTTGTCGTGTCCAACGTTATCTGAAGGACTCGCCGAACCCTAAAGAAGATTAACCGGGTCCGGACTGTTAGCGCGGTCCGCTTCAACTCGAACGCGGACCTGATTACGATCACGATTCTTACCAGCTGCCAGTCGTGTCGGCGGTTGATCGCCAACCGAGGTCATTATAGCTGAACTCAATGGATTTTCTAGCAAACTTTGCGCGCTCATCAGTTCGTTACGCGATTCGTCACTCGCGGATTGACAAGATTTGGCAGGAGGAAAAGCAAGGGCGTGAGGGTTTCATTCAATCAGAAGAGTTACGGCTACCTGCGCGGGCCAGAAACGATGGCACAAGCATTGCCAATGTTACCAGCGTAGCTTTGAAGAAGTTACGCGGTGGTTGGGGGAACGGGGGCTCCGCCAGCAATCGCAAGACTGAGAGAAGCGACAGACAAAGCAACAATAAGCTGAAGGGGATGAGGCCACGGGGGCGGCGTCATCCCCTTTAGTTATTTCCAGCGCCTTCTGCTCGCTAAAGCCAGAAGCTCCCCGCGTCCCAACTCTTCTTGAACGCACGCGGAATTCTAAGCGGGCGACCTCTCGCTTAGCCCAATTGAAGTGATTGACTCGCCCAGTCGGCCCGTCGTTGTGATAAACTCGCGCCGATCGATGCCGCTGCATGGCCAGAAACGGAGAGACTACCAATGAAACGAACGCTGATGATGCTGTTGATTTGCCTGATCGTGATCGATGCGCGCGGCCAGCATCAACTCAAGCCAACAGCCAAGACGGTCGCGTGGGGTTATTACGACGCAAGCACACCGCCCGTCCTGCGAATCAAGTCCGGCGATACAGTCGAGATTCAAACCCTGATCACTTCAAGTCCGACAAGACTCGAAGGGGCGGGCGTTCCTCCCGATCAGGTCGAGCAATCACTGCGCGACATCTACAAGGAGGTGACCAACAAGGGGCCGGGGGGACATATTCTCACCGGGCCGATCTACATTGAAGGCGCTGAGCCCGGCGACGTGCTCGAAGTTCGGATTCGCTCGATCAAACTCGCGATACCATATGCATACAACGCGTTCAGCCCGGGACGTGGATACCTGCCCGAAGACTTTCCTTACGCGAAAATCAAAATCATCCCGCTCGATGAGAAGCGAATGATCGCGCGGTTCTCCGATGGCATCGAGATTCCGCTGAAACCGTTCTTCGGTAGCATGGGCGTCGCGCCGCCCGACGTGTCAGGCCGCATAAGCAGCGCGCCTCCGTGGATTCACGCGGGCAATCTCGATAATAAGGAACTCGTCGCGGGCACCACCTTGTTCATCCCGGTTCACGCTCGAGGCGCGTTGTTCCTTGCCGGCGACGGCCACGCGGGACAGGGCAACGGCGAGGTTGACATAACGGCGCTAGAGACTTCGCTGATCGGGATGTTTCAGTTGATTGTGCGCAAAGACATGCACCTGAAGTGGCCGCGCGCGGAAACGCCGACTCACTACATCACGATGGGAATCCACGAGGACTTGAATGAGGCGACAAAGGCCGCGCTTCGCGAGATGATAGATTTTCTGGTCACGACGAAGCACCTGAGCCGCGACGACGCGTATATGTTGTCGAGCGTCGCTGCGGATCTTGAAATCACGCAAGTTGTAGATGGGAACAAGGGTGTGCACGCGATGATCCCGAAGGCGATCTTCAAAAAATAGCAACCACAGATGAACACAGATGGACACAGATTGTTTTATCTGTGTTTATCTGTGTTCATCTGTGGTTGCTTTGATGAGTGGAGGAGAAAGTGAGTCGATTACTTGAAAGCAAAACCGCAATCATCACCGGCGCGGGGCGAGGAATTGGCCGCGCTACGGCTGAACTCTTTGCCAGCCACGGCGCGAACGTCGTGCTCAGCGATATCGACCCCGTCCCCGTAGAAGAGGCTGTGGGAGCCATTCTGGCGGCAGGCGGCAGGGCGGCGAGCGTGGCGGGCGATGTCACTGATCGCGCGTTTGGCGATCTGATCGTGAGTGCCGCGATAGAAAAGTTTGGCGGCCTCGACATCATCGTCAACAATGCCGGCTATACGTGGGACGCGGTGATTCACAAGATGACCGACGAGCAATGGGAAGCCATTCTCGCCGTCCACTTGACCGCGCCGTTTCGAATTATTCGAGCAGCCTCGACTTTTTTGCGTGAAGCGGCCAAGCGCGAGAAGGCCGAGCTTGGATCTGCTCGCGCGAGGAAGATCGTCAACATCAGCTCGACTTCGGGCACGCGGGGAAACGCGGGTCAGTCGAATTATTCATCCGGCAAAGCCGGTGTGATTGGATTGACCAAAACGCTCGCGAAGGAGTGGGGCCAGTTCAACATTCAAGTCAACGCCGTTGCGTTCGGACGCATCGATACGCGATTGACTCAAGCCAAAGAAAAGGGCGAGACGATTCAGCGGGGCGAGGCCGAAATCGCTATCGGGATTCCTGCTGAAAGATTGGATCGAACGACTCCGATGATTCCGATGGGCCGCGCGGGAACGCCCGAGGAGGGCGCAGGCGCAATTTTGTTTTTTGCGTCACCGCTGTCGGATTACGTATCGGGTCAGGTACTCGAAGTAGCCGGCGGGTTGTAGTTTAGGTCCGACAAGCTGTCAGCTTGTCGGACCCCCGTGAAAGGGAAACTACCAACTTATTTCTTCAAGTGCTGGTCGTACCATTCGATTTCCAGCTTCGTCGCCTCGACCCGAGCGGTCGTATATACGCCGTAATGCGTGATGCCCGGAATCACCACGTACTTCTTCGGCTCGCGCGCGCGGTCGTAAACGAGCTTCGCGTGCTTTGCGTTGTCGAATAACTCTTCCTTCTCAGCGACCACAAACATCATCGCGCAATTCTTGATCATCGCCGCATCATCGACCGGCGAGTATCGCAAAAGCTTTTCGCGGATCGGCGCGCCCTGCAGGTTCCCAATCACTCGCGCGCGAGGCGCAGGATAGCCGATCTCGCCGCGCGCTCGTTTCGTCGCCTCTTCATAAGCCAGCTTGTATTGATCCTCAGCCGAACCCGCCGACGCCAACTGAGCCGTCGGCCTCGAGTCCATCGCCCCGACCTGACTGACTATGCACTTCACCCGCGGATCGTGCGCCGCTACGTAAACAACATGACCGCCCGAATAACTCGACCCCCACAGTCCGATGCGATTCTTGTCCACCTGCGGCTCGCCCATCGCCCAGTGAATCACATTGAAGATGTCCTGAGTTTGTTCGAGCGGATCAACCACCTCGCGAATCTCCATTACCTCAGCCGTGAACTTGTTGCCTTCTTTCTTCGCGGGCTCGGGCGCGGTGAGGATCACACGCGAATCGCTTGCGCCCCAGCCGCGATAGTCGAACGCGATGACGAAGTAGCCCGCGTGCGCGAAATCCATCGCGACGTTTCGCAACAACGCTGCCGTGCCTCCCCATCCGTGACTCATGATGATCGTCGGCAGTTGCTTGCCCGCGGCGGACCTGGGTGAATAAAGTTCGGCGGTAAGCCTGACACCTTCGCTCATCACATCGGCCTTTCGATAGTCGAGGTCCGCGGGAGGCGTGAAAGGCTGCGCTGCTTGTTGAGCGTGGACGGCGGATGAAAACGATATCGCAATGATCAATAGGATCGAGATTCGGTGGCGTTGCATACGTGACTCCTTTGAGGTAGTTATTAGAACCGCTCCACTGCGAGCCGAGCGATTATAGATACGGAGGCGGTCAAATGCCATTACTCAGAACGCCCGACGCGCGCTTTGAAAAGCTACCTGATTTTCCGTTCGAGCCGCACTACATTGAAATCAACGGCGCGCGGGTTCACTACGTCGACGAAGGGGCGGGCGAACCGATTCTATGTCTTCACGGCGAGCCGACGTGGGCATACCTGTACCGCAAGATGATTCCAATTCTGGCCGCGCGTCACAGAGTGATCGCGATGGACTTCATAGGCTTCGGGCGTTCTGACAAGTTCAGCGATTCCGAAGACTACACCTTTCAAATGCATAGCGACACGCTTGCCGGGTTCATCCAGCAACTCGACCTTCGAGGCGTGACGGCGGTTGTGCAGGATTGGGGAGGGTTGATCGGCTTGCCCGTCGCTACGCAAATGCCTGATCGGTTCTCGCGGCTGGTCATTATGAACACGGGCCTCGCGACCGGGGATGTTCCCGCGACCGAGGGCTTCATGAAGTGGCGCGCGTATGCGAGCAGCATTCCCGATTTGCCCTGCGGAACCGTCGTCCGCCGTAGCGCGGTGAATCGCGAATCGATCACCGATGAAATAGTCGCCGCCTACGACGCCCCGTTCCCCGATGCGACTTACAAAGCCGGCGCGCAAAAATTCCCGCTGCTGGTGCCGATTGATCCGAATCAGGCGGGCGCTCGCGAAATGCGCGAAGCTCGCGACGCGCTTTCGCGCTGGACTAAACCGGCGCTGGTGATGTTCTCGGACGGCGATCCGGTGACTCGCGGAGGCGATCGCTTCTTTCGCAAGCTGATTCCCTCGGCGAAAGACGAACCCGAAATCGTCATCGAAGGGGCCGGGCATTTTCTGCAGGAAGAAAAGGGCGAAGACATCGCGCGTCACATCGTCAGCTTCATCGAGCGCCGGCCACTGGAGAACTGACCTTGCTCTACATGGTTATTGAACATTTCAGGAATGGTGATCCGGTCCCGGTGTATCAGCGCTTTCGCGAGCGTGGGCGGCTTATCCCCGAAGGAGTGAAGTACGTTTCGAGCTGGGTCGATGAAAAACTAAAACGATGCTTTCAGTTGATGGAAGCGGATGACCCCCGTCTTCTGGACGAATGGGTGTCAAATTGGAATGACGTTGCGGCCTTTGAGATTTATCCTGTTATCTCGTCAACCGAAGCCGCCGAGCGAGTCGCACCGCTATTGTGAGATCCGAATACAGCGATGAAACCTGAACACTCTGAAAAGTCCTGGAACGCCGCGTTGTACGACGACAAGAACGCATTCGTGTGGAAGCACGGCCGCGGCGTGGTAGAGCTGCTCGCGCCACAACCCGGCGAGCGAATACTCGATCTCGGTTGCGGCACCGGTCATCTAACAAATCAAATCGCCGAGGCCGGCGCCGAAATCGTCGGCATCGATATCTCCGAAGCGATGATCGGCGAAGCGCGCAGGCTTTATCAGAATCTGCGATTCGAGATCGCGAGCGCGACAGACTTTCAATTCGATGAGCCGTTCGACGCTGTGTTCTCAAACGCCGCGATTCACTGGATAAAAGACCAGCCAGCGGTAACGCGATCGATTTGGAATGCATTGAAACCGGGTGGCCGGTTTGTCGCGGAGTTCGGCGGCAAGGGAAACATCGGCGCGATTCGAGCGGCGCTTACACGCGCAGTCAACGCGGCAGGCGAGCACGTCAACGCCGAGCCGTTCGCTCGTTACTACCCAACGATCGGCGAATACTCGACGCTGCTCGAAGCACAAGGCTTTCGGGTCACGCTTGCGAAGCACTTCGACCGGCCGACCAAGCTCGACAACGGCGAGCAAGGCTTGCGCAACTGGCTCGAGACTTTTACCGACAACGTAATCGAATCGCTTCTGCCGGAAAAACGCGAAACGGTTATCGCGGATGTCGAGCAACAACTTCGGCCTGAGTTGTTTCGTGACGGCTCGTGGTTCGCGGATTACAAACGGCTTCGAATTCAGGCGTTCAGAGTGCCGACTTTAGTCGGGTAGTAGAATTCGATCTTTCAAGACATGAAGAGAACTACCCGGCAAGAGTCCGTACTCTGAACACCCGCTTCCCAACTAACTCGCATAGTTTCATGTTAAGAGAGAGAGAATTCTACTACCCGACTAAAGTCGGTACTCTGAACGCCCGCTTGCCCAGACTAATCCGCGGCTTCTTCGCGGCGAGTCAGGCCCTCAAGAAACATATCGTGCATCGTGCGAGTCTTGCTCTCGGGAAAATTCGCTTCTCGAACGATCTTCAAACGAGCGCCAAACAAACTATCGGGAGTCACGGCGACGCCCGGCGCCACGTCGATCTGAACCAACACCTCGCCGTTGTGACCCGGTCCGGCGAATTCGTGAAGCCCTTTGCACTGCCAACACACGCCGGTCTTGTTGATCAATTGGCAGAGCCCTTCGTAACTCGAAGTCATCCGTGATCGGGCCGCCGATAGTCGATGTCGAAACACTGGCTCTGAGACTTCGAGCATCGCCGCTGCTTCCTGATTCGAAAAGCCGAGCACCTCGCAAAGCATGATCGCCGCTTGCTCCTCGGGTTCGAGAGTGCGGCCAATGCACGAAAAACAAAACGCGATGTGCTCGCGCATCTCGAATACAAAGTCAGGCGAGTGCGTCACTCCAGTGAGCTTCTCAACTTCACTCTCGCTCGCCTCGGTTTCATGCTGGCCGTGAAGCTGAGCCTCGACCCGCCAGCGTTTCTTGTTCCGAAGATGATCGAGGCACACGTGAGTCGCAATGCCGAACAGCCACGTCTTGAATCGCGAATCGGCCTTGTAACTCGGCAGGCTTCGCATCGCTCTGACGAGGACGTCTTGCAGGAGGTCTTCCGAGTCTTGCGGGTGAGTGACCATTCGGTAGATGTACGAAAACAGCGGCCGGCGCAACGGTTCGACGAGTTCGCCGAGCGCCGCGTGATCGCCTCCGCGCGCGCGGTTCACCAACTCGGTTTCCTGTTCGATTGGCAGTTGATTCAACATACCCTGATCTCGAAGAGAATAGCACGCGTGAAAACGTGATGAGTGAAACGTGATGCGTGAAACGTGATGAGTAAAACGTGAAACGTGATGAGTGATTCGTGAAACGTGATGCGTGAAACGTGATGAGTGATTCGTGAAACGTGATGCGTGAAACGTGATGTGCTGTTCAAAGCAATGCCCCTTCACGTTTCACTCTCAGGCAACACGTTTCACTCATCACGTTTCACGCATCACGTTTCACTCATCACGTTTCACTCATCACGTTTCACGCTTCACGTTTCACTCATCACGTTTCACTTTCACGCATCACTCTTCACTCCTCACGGTTGCATCAACACCTGGCAAAGCTGTAAGCGATTGCCGTCGGGATCGCGAAACGTTGCGATTCGCACGACTCCGGGAATCTCCTGGACCTCGCCCTCGAATTTCGCGCCTTTCTGTTTCATCTCGCCTTGGGCGGTGTCCAGATCATCGACTCTCAGCACAACGGTCGCTCCGCGTTCGGGGTCGTCTTCTCGCAGTTGATTCAACGCGACCGCGGCGGCGCCGTCCGCGTGACTGAATTCGCACCACCCCTCGATCTCGAACGTCTTCTTGAGCCCGAGCACGTCTCCGTAAAACTTCTTCGCACGTTCGATGTCCGATACCTGATACCACGAAAGAGTCACTTCCATTTCGGTTTCCTCCTGATTGAAATTCGTTGCTGATGGTTTGTCGTTTGATGTTTGGATTTCCGCCAAACGATTGAAATCAAGAAGATTCGGCCCGCAACCGCTCGCGCCTGATTTGATATCTCCGCACCAGGGTGTGATTAAAAGTAGGACTTGGTGTCTTGATTCACCGCTGATCTGCGCTGCCTTGGGGGTCCGCAGATCGCCGCTGATCTGAGAAAATCAGCGGTGAATTCGTTGTGCTCGTTCCACTTTTGATTGCACCCCCGCGCTCGCTTCGCGAGTACCGAAAAATTGACGCTCTCCCAAGCGGGTGTTAGACTTCACGCCTCTACAACAGGAGGCGTCAGATGCCGGTAAGCGAGAGACTTCTCGAAATACTCGCGTGTCCCGTGTGCAAGGTCAAAGTCGAATTGAAACCCGACGGGACGGGCCTCAAATGCACTCAGTGCAAACGCGTGTACCCGATACACGACGATATTCCAGTCATGCTCATCGATGAGGCAGTGATCGAAGAGTGAGCCCCCGAGCGCCCCGATTATCAACCGTCTCGCCAACGCTCGTCGATTGGCCACGCATTCGACGCGTGCTGCTGATTCGTCTGCGCTCGATCGGCGATACGGTGTTGATGACCCCATGTCTCGATGCGTTGAAGGCTCTTCAGCCGGACATTGAGATCAGTGTCGTGATCGAGCCGCTCGCGCAACAGATCGTCGAAGGTCACCCGATGATCGACAAACTTTTCGTAACCGGAAAGTCATTCGGGTCGCGACTAAGTTTGATAACTAAACTTCGCCGCGAACGCTTCGACGTTGCGTTCAATCTTCACGGCGGCACCACCGGGATGTTCCTGGCGGCGATGTCTGGCGCAGAGCATACGCTTGGCTTTCGAAGTCAACCGGCGTCGCGGTTGTTGACTGATCGAGCGCTGGCGCCGAACGTCATACTCGGCCGCGAACGCATTCACAGCGTCGAACAACAGCTTGCGTTGCTTCAGTGGGCGGGAGTTCCGATGCCCGAGCGACCACGACTCTCTCTTCGAATTGATCCGAATGCCGCGGCCAGCGTGCGAGCGAAACTGATAAGCTCGGGAGTCAATGCTGCGTCACTCGCACCCGCGAGATTCGCGATCATTGCGCCGGGCGCGGCTTTCGAATCGAAGCGTTGGAGCGCTCGGGGATTCGCATCGGTGATCGATCATCTCAGCGAACGCTGGAAGATCGAGAGCATCGTCATCGCCGGCCCCGGCCAGGAAGCGCCGGCCAAAGAAGTCGCCGATTCTTCGCGCTCGAACCCAATTGTGTTGTCGAACATATCACTCGCAGAATTGACGGCTGTCATTGGAACATTGGGCCTCGTATTCGTTGGCAATGACAGCGGGCCGATGCACATTGCGGCGGCCGTCGGTTGCCCGATACTCGCGATGTTTGGTTCTTCGAATCCGGATGTGTGGCATCCGTGGACCGAGGCGCCTTATCGAGCGCTTGGCGGCGAGCGAGGAACGGGTGATAGTAACAATCGCGGCTCGATTGAACACATCACCGTCGATGAGGTGATCACAGCGGTCGACGAGGTGCTTCAGATCGCCGTGACGCAAGCCGCGTCGTGATTTTTATGAACAGACTCACTCGCGAACGCGCAACAACACTCGCCGGAGCTTTTTCGGGCAAGCGCATCGTCGTCCTTGGGGACTTGATGCTCGATGAGTTTGTCTGGGGGCGCGTGCGCCGCATTTCGCCCGAAGCTCCGGTGCCGGTTGTCGAAGTGGATCGCCAATCGATGGCGCTTGGAGGCGCCGGTAACGTCGTTTCGAATCTCGTTTCACTTGGCGCGGCTCCGGTGCCGATCGCGGTGATCGGCGATGACATCGGCGCGGATCGTTTGCGCTCGGCCTTCGATGAGTTGGGTGTAGGAATCGAAGGCGTGATTGTCGATCGGGCCAGACCGACGACGGTCAAGACTCGTATCATCGCTCACAATCAGCAGGTCGTTCGCGCGGATCGCGAGAATCGCGCTCCAATCACAGCACAAATCGAAGACGCGATTGTCGAAGGCTTCGTGCGCGAAATAGAATCCGCCGACGCAGTTGTCGTGTCGGACTACGGCAAAGGATTGTTGACGCCCTCGGTGCTTGCTCGCACACTCGAAGCGGCGCTCAAGCGAGATCTGATCGTTTGCGTCGATCCGAAGATGCGGAGCTTCGCTCATTATCAACCCGTCACCGTTATCACACCGAACCATCAGGAAGCAGCGGAAGCTTCGGGCATTGTGATCGACGACGAATTGGGTTTGATTGAAGCCGGCCGCAAGCTGCTTCGCTCGCTTGATTGTCGAGCCGTTCTAATTACTCGCGGGGAAGAAGGTATGTCGTTGTTCACCGACGATGCGGTCACGCACATTCCAACAGTGGCGCGAGAAGTCTTTGATGTCACAGGCGCGGGTGACACAGTGATCGCGACGCTTGCGCTTTCGCTTGCGAGCGGCGCTTTTTTTGAGGAGGCGGCGATCCTTGCCAATCACGCGGCGGGAGTTGTCGTAGCCAAACTCGGGACGGCTTCGGTAACGCGCGACGAACTGCTGGCGACCATCTGAACACGCTATGTATTATCTTGACGCAAGAGCGCAAGCATTGTTTGATATTGAGGGCGCCCGCCTCCTCAAGCATTTGATTCAACAATCAAGAACCAAACGGAGTTTCGATGAAGATGACCGATAAGATTCTCAACAGAATAAGCGAGCATCGCGCCGTGGTTGGCGTGATAGGTCTCGGATACGTGGGATTGCCTCTCGCAGTCGAATTCGCGCGCGCAGGCTTGAAGACCATTGGATTCGACCTCGATCAGTCGCGCGTCGATTTGATCAATAACGGACGTTCGTACATTCCCGATGTGCCGACTGAGGTGGTCGGCGAGCTGGCGAAAGAAAGTAAGCTCTCAGCATCGACCGACTTCTCTCATCTTGCGGAGACCGACGCGGTGATCATCTGCGTGCCGACGCCGCTTCGCAAAACCAAAGAGCCCGACATCTCTTACATACTGGCGGCGGTTGAACAGGTGAAGACGCATTTGCACTCGCAGCAACTGATCGTGCTGGAGTCAACAACGTATCCCGGAACGACCGATGAGGTGCTGCGCCCGATGCTTGAAGAAACCGGATTGATTCTCGATAAGGATTTCTTTCTCGGTTTTTCGCCCGAGCGGGTCGATCCCGGCAACAAGCAATTTCAAACTCACAACATTCCAAAGGTTGTCGGCGGCGTATCGAAGCTGTCGACCGATGTTGCGGCGGCGCTCTATCAGACGATCGTAAATCAGGTGCATCGCGTGTCGAGCGCCCGAGTAGCGGAAACCGCGAAGCTGCTCGAGAACACTTTTCGTTCGGTGAACATCGGACTGGTCAATGAAATGGCGCAGCTCTGCTATCACCTCGGCATAGACACCTGGGAGGTGATCGAGGCGGCGGCCACGAAGCCATTCGGATTCATGGCGTTTTATCCGGGGCCAGGGATCGGCGGCCACTGCATCCCGCTCGATCCGCATTATTTGTCGTGGAAGGCGCGTCTTCACGGGTTCGAAGCTCGATTCATTGGCCTTGCTGAGGAAGTAAATTCGCACATGCCGGATCACGTGGTGCAGCTTGTGCAGGAAGGTTTGAACACTCATCGCAAGCCGGTGAACGGCTCTCGCGTTCTGGTTCTGGGCGTCGCCTACAAACGAGACATCAATGACGTTCGCGAATCGCCGGCGCTCGGCATCGTGGAGCAGTTGCTGCACAAAGGCGCCCAGGTCAGCTATCACGATCCGTTCGTAACCCGGATGACGCTTGACGGGCGCGGCTCACTTGCCGGCGTCGCGCTCGACGACGAAGCGCTGTCGGCAAGTGATTGCGTGGTGATTGTGACCGATCATTCCGATATCGATTACGCTAGGGTGTTGAGGCTCGCACCTCTTGTAATCGATACGCGAAACGTCACTCGCAGACTCAACCTGCCCGAATACGATCAGAAGGTGGTTCGACTCTAGCGCGCTATCGAACACCTTGAGGCGTGCGGCGCTGTCGAGGTCGGGATGGCCCGGGCGCACCGGGCGCTCCTGGTGCGCCGCCCGAAGCCGACCGTCCCGCGATCGCCTGCACCGCCGCATCTATCTCGTTCGAGTAGATCTTGATCTTGCCTTCATCTGTAAGCTGCTTCTGGGTCATCGACAAATACGTGGAGAAGAATCTCGTTCGCTTCTCGTCAAGCAATCGCTGTTCGATGGACTTGCGCTCTTTCTGGAAAGCCTCGCCCATGTCAGCGTCCTTGCGTCCGAGCAAAGCCGCCACGACGAAAACATCGCTGTCGGTCTTGATTGGCTCTTTGGTGACCTCTCCGAGATTCAGCTTATACAGCGGCGCGCGATCGGCCTCGGAGATCAGCGGGCCAATCGAATCGTTACCGGTGAGACCGGCTCGCTCATCGACCTTCAACCCCGCCGCCGCAGCCGCTTTCTTCAATTCATCGGTGTTGGTGATCCTGGAAAACTCGGCTGCGCGCGCGCGCGCGAGTTCTTTCGCCTTGTCGATGCGAAATGCCTTATCGACCTTGTCCTTGACCTCCTCAAAAGACGGATCGTGAGGGTCGCGCTTGTCCATGTACTGCGCAACCGCGAACCCCTTGTCCACATTGATTCGATCGGTGATATCGCCGGGGTTGGGCAGTTGAAATACCGAGGACTCAAACTCGGAGACGCTTCCAAGCTCGGGAATCGTGTCGCCTTCCGAAAAGTACGAAGTCTCGCGCGCGACGGCGACAACGGCGCCATATTTTTTATTGATCTCAGCGACGACGGCGTCGATGTTTTTTGTCTCCTTGAGCTTCTGGCCGGCCTCGGTCGCGATCTCAACCGCCTTCGAATAGCCCTTTCTCGAGCGCGCTTCTTTCAACAGATCCGCGCGCGCGTTGGCAAAAGTTGGGATCTGGCGATCGGTGACTTTGAGGACGTAATACTTGTCGCCCTTCTTGACCGGCTGGCTGACCTCGTCCTTTTTCATAGTGAAGACGCGGTTCAGCGGATCATCGGTATCGCGTTTGTCGTCCTTGTTGATAAAACCGAGATCACCGCCTTTGGCTTTGGTCTTCGGATCTTCGCTGAGTTCGCGAGCAAGCTTCGCGAAATCCTCGGCGGGTTTGCCCGCGGAGGCTTGCGCGCGTGTCACGATGTCCTGTGCTTTCTTTCTGATGTCATCTTCAGTCACCGAGGGTTTTTTTGCGGGGTCGGGTTTCGGCGCGTCTTTGTCGGCCGAGGCCGGTTCTTGTTTTGGAACATTGAGCACAATCTGACTGACTCGCACCTGTTTTACGTAGCGCTCGGCGTTAAAGTCCTGCTTCAGCTCCTCATCGGGAATCTGAATCGCTTCGCCGCCCTTTTCCTGATCGACAAAGATGTACCGCGCGCGGCGCTGTTCGCTGGTGATTTTGAAGTTGTCTTTGTGGCCATCGAAGTACGCGCGCAAGTCGGCGTCGTTGACTTGAACCTTGTCGCGCATTTTCTCGGGATCTACTTCGACCCATCGAATGTTGAAGGTCGTGTTGGTGCGCTTGTAATCGGCCTCGACCTCTTTAGGATCGACTTCCACGGCCGCGGTGATATAGCTGCGCAGATGCTCGTTCGCGAGAGAAGCGCGGAGGTCATTCTCAAAACGAATCGTTGTCATGCCCGCTTGTTGTAATCTCAGGCGATACCCCTCGGCGCCGGGCCACGGACTGAATATCTGTTTCAATCTGGTTTGGACCTCCGCATCGGACGCGGTGAGGTTCAGATTGTCGGCCTCATACAAAATCAGCTTCTGGCGGATTAACCCGTCGAGTACTTGCTGGCCGTACAAATCATAGAGCGTTGCCATATCATCCTGCCGCTGACGGGCCTGCCCCTGGGCGACTTGCTGGCCAAATGAAGTGAGTGAATCCGTCAGTTCTTTGGCGGTAATGTCATAGCGGCCAACTTTAGCGACAATGGTATCGCTGCCCGCCGCGCTACCGAACAGCGTGCCGCTCCCGGACGCTGAGAACAGTGCGACAAGGCTGAGCGTCAGCAGACCTATGAAGACGATTAGTAACGCATTTCGCGCGCGCTTTCGGCCTCTGAGAAACTTCAACATAGCGGTCTTGTGCCTCCGAAAAGGTGGTCCCTCGCCGCATGAGTTCTTGGCGAGGATTTAGTTGTCCCCGAAGAAAAGGAGATTGTAGAGGACTGCGTTTGACGTTGACAACCCGCATTGGGCGGAAGTAGTTGGATAATGCTTGAAGTCCGAGACGTATGCGATTGGCCACTAAATGCGAAGCGGGTTCCGTAGACCTTCCGGAACCCGCTTCCTTCAACCACCTGATCAGATTAATTTCTAGTGGCCAGGATTCGCATCGATTACAGGAACCATCCCCGCCGTGTAGTCACCAGCCAGAGCAGCCAGCGCTATCGCATCGGCGGTCGGCTTTGACATCGCGGAGGCCAGATAGCTGTCCGAGTACAACGTGCCGTCCGCCAGAATCGTGCCGGAAACCAGCAGGGTTCCGCTTGCAAGCATCGTCCCGCTGGCCAGAAGCGTGCCCGCGCTCAGAATAGTACCGTTCGACATTATCGTGCCGGTCGAAAGCAACGTTCCGCTGGTCAGCAATGTGCCGTTCGTCATCAGCGTTCCGCTGGTCAGCAGCACCCCGTTGCTGAATATCGTCCCCGCGCCATAAATGCCCTGATACTTCGTGATCAGTTCGTTGCCGTAGATGAAATTCCATTTCTGGATCAGACCGCCGCCCCAAACAAAGTTCACATCGGCAATCGTTGTCGATTCGACGGGAACAGGGCCGGTCAACAGCGGCGCGCCCAGGGTCAGCCGCTTCACGTCGGTCCGTATCAAACCGGCCAACCGGACCGCACCTTCGATATTGAGTTCACCAGCGCCTTGCTCGAGCGTGTTGAATCCCTCAAGCGGCTGCGCCGTGTATTCGAGAATAGCCTTCACCAGGTTCGGCGTGAGCCGCGGATTCCGCTGCAACAACAGAGCCGCCGCGCCCGCAACAACAGGTGTCGCCATCGACGTGCCGCTCATGTACATCATCTTGTGTTTCGCCAATGGGCTTACGTTCGCGTCGAGTGCGGGCGTCGTGGCGAGGAGGCGATTGTTTGGCGAGACCGCATCGATTATTCGATTGCCAGGCGCCACAAGGTCCGGCTTGATGATGTTGTCGTAGTGGTCGACACCCTCGGAGTCGGTAACAAATCCACGCGTTGGTCCGCGCGAGCTGTAAGTAGTAATCACATCATCCAAGCGTGAATCGGTGCCAAGCGTGTTCGCGGCGCCGACCGTAATCGCCGCCGGCTCAATGCCCGGCGAGTGAATCGCACCGTACAGCTTGTTGCCCGCTTCGTCTTTGCCCAGGTTTCCGGCCGCCACGCAGACAACCAGTCCCGCATCGACCGCTCGTCTTACGGCCTGGCACAGCGGATCATTCGCATAAGAGTCCACAGCCACCGCGCCGAAGCTCAGATTCAGCACGCGAATGTTGTAGGCAGCTTTCTGGCTGATGCACCAGTCGATACCGGCGATCGCATTCGAGGTTGTACCGCGGCCCTGTGAATCGAGAACCCTGACATTGATTAATCTGGCGCGCGGAGCAATGCCGGTATAAGCGCCGCCAGCAACGTGGCGATTGCCAACCGCTATGGATGCGACGTGAGTTCCGTGCCCGTACGGGTCATCCGTTCGACCTTCGCCCGTGAAATCAACGCTCGCGACTACTCGTGCCGCGCTGAACGCATGATGGTTGGTGAAGATGCCCGAGTCGATAACGGCGATACCAATTCCCGCGCCGTCGATCGTGCTTGAATCGGGTCCGTACGTTCGAGCGAGTTCGGCGCCGGTTGTGGTCTCCAGGTGACCGGTGACTTGAATCGGTCGATCCTCGGAAACGAAGTTCACATCGGAGCGTCCGGCGAGTGTCCCAACCGCTTCGGCGGGGATATCAACCGCTATGTGATTAAGATTCTCGTAGTCCCGACGCACGACTCCGCCAAGGTCCTTGACCGCGGCCAGAATCCCGGCCATTGCGCCCGCGCTCTGGATAATGACTCGGACTCGTTCCTGTGGTTCGCGATCATCGAGCCTGTCGCGAAGAACACTCGAGAGTTTCTGTCTTCCTGCGTGCGGTTGAGCTACGGCGTCTGGTAACAGATTTCTGCCAAAAGGTACTCCGACGACGTATTGCGCCACCATCAGCGTAGCTACCACGAGTCTCTTGATCATTCTTGTCGGTTTCATCTTGTTTTCCCTTGGGGTTCTTTCTCGGCGATTCTTCTAATTGCTCCGTCGTTGCTTGCTTCAGATCAGACGGGTCAGAAGCCTCACGGCCGCAAGTAGGTCAATAGCCGTGCCACCCGGTGACTCCGAGCGATGCCGGGAGGGGATGCCGCGGCGTTGTCGAGTTATGGCAGGAGTCGATGAGAAAACAGGAGAGTCGCTTACTAATTCAGTTGCAACAGTTCCCGGACAAATCGTTTCGACGCTGTGCACCCGGGTCGTCGGTTTCAGATGACTCATGAAAGGCGCAGTGAAAGTGCGGAAGGAAAACGGCCAGCCAGCGGTGTCAGGGCTGACCGCTCAGATTGAAAGAAGCGTCTCCGTCAATCTGACCTACTCCCGGCGACTCTCGATGGCGGTCCACGTCATCAAGATGACGCGTTGGAAGGTGATTCTCAGACAGCCAGATCCGAAGACCTACGGTCTGGATTTAGTCTGACCAGCGGTTACACTCTCTGAAGGACCGCGAGTGGGAACCGGAGCCTGATAGGGCAAGTTCTCAATGAGCTGCAAGTGGCGTTTGCTTGACACTTTTTTTTGCGCTGTGTTACGTTTCGTCGCTTGAAACTCGCGGTAATTTTCTCACAAGGGAGTACATGCATTGGTCTCGATGGCCCTGGCTTTTGCTGAAGGCGGCGGCAACATCATAAGCCCGGACGGCTCGCTGGTCCTCGTATTAATTCTCTTCATCATTTTCGTTTTCGTGTTGAACAGAATTCTGTTCCGGCCCATCGGTCGAGTGCTGGATGAGAGACAAACCCGCACCGAAGGCGCGGCCAATGAAGCGCGGGCCGCGAGGCGCCGTTACGAGGCGAAGCTCGCCGAGTACGAAACGACGATCCGGCAGGCGCGCGCCGAAGGTTACAGACGATCCGAACAGGAGCGCGCCGGTGCGCTCGAGGAGCGCCGGAAGCTGATCGAAGCGGCCAAGCAAAACACCAACGAACAAATCACGCACGCCCGAAGCGAAATTCAGGAACAGGTCACCCGCGCCCGCGCTGCGCTTGCGTCGGAATCCCGCCAGATTGCTGACCGAATTTCGCGAACAGTCCTGGGACGCACGGTGGGAGGGGCCGATTGATAACTGATGCACTAATTCTACCGGCTCTATTGATTGCGGCCGAACAGGCGGAAGCGAGCGGGTTTTTGAATCCCAATCTATGGAGGGTGATTAATCTCCTGGTATTCGTCATCATCCTCGTTTACATCCTTCGAAACAAGATTGGGATAGGAAAGGTCTTCGATAACCGCGCCGATTCAATAGTCAAGAAACTCGAACAAGCGGCCCGCGACAAACAAGAGGCACAGGATAGGCTTCAGGAGCTTGAAGCGCGCCTGGGCCGCCTGGATCAGGAGGTCGCCCGGATTCGCGCTGACGCCGAACGCGAAAGCGCCCGCGAGGCCGAGCGAATCCGCCAGGCGGCGGAAGCCGACGCGGAAAAGATTCGCCAGACCGCCCAGCGCGAGATCGAAGGCGCAATGAAGGCCGCGCGCGGCGAGCTGCGCGCCTTTGTTGCCGATCAGTCAGTGGCGCTGGCCGAAGGCATCATAACTCGTGAGATCAGACCCGAAGACAACAGCAGGATGATGAATCGATTTATCGATGAGATGAGCGAGGTGGGCAAATGAGCGTTGTTGCGCTAGCACGAAGATACGCCGACGCGCTCGCCGATGTAGCATCCGCGCGCAACCAGGTCGATCAGATCGATCGCGAGGTTTTGTTATTCGTGGACATGCTCAAATCGCATCGCGAGCTTCGCGATGTGTTTGCCAGCCCAATAATCTCACTCGCGGACAAGCGCAATGTCCTGGACGCTCTTATCGATCGGGTCCGGCCCGGTCAGATGACGATCAATCTGTTGCGGACCATGCTCAGCCATTATCGATTGCAGCATCTCGACGTGATGCACGAGCAGTTTCGCCGGGTGATAAACGAGCGCAAGGGGTTGATCATCGCCGAGGTCACTACCACCGGCGAGTTCGACCGCGCGGCACAGGAGAAGCTTGCAAACACTCTCGAGCGCATGACCGGAAAACGGGTCGAGTTCAAATTCAAGACCGATCCATCATTGATAGGCGGGGTTATTACTCGCTTAGGTTCGGTTGTGTACGACGGATCCGTGCGCACGCAGCTCAAAGAGATCAAGGAACGACTGAAACAGGGTGACACCGCAATCTAACGGAGATCACGAATGGATGCGATAAGAGCAGATGAAATAAGCAAGATCATACGCCAGCAGATCGAAGGCTATGACACCAAGGTCGAGGTGACCGAGGTCGGAACCGTTGTGCAAGCCGGCGACGGAATCGCCGAGATATATGGGCTCGAACGAGTGATGGCGGGCGAACTGCTCGATTTGCCGCACGAGGTTGCGGGCATCGCGCTTAATCTCGAAGAAGACAAAGTCGGAGCCGTGTTGTTCGGCAATTATGACGAGATCAAAGAAGGTGACGAGGTGCGCCGGACCAAGCGAATCATGTCCGTGCCCGTCGGCGAGGAAATCATCGGACGGGTGGTCGATCCTCTCGGCCGTCCGCTTGATGGACGCGGCCCAATCGACACCGGCGGCAAGTTCAGCGCGCTCGAACGCATCGCGCCGGGCGTAATGGATCGCCAGCCCGTTCGCGAGCCGATGCTCACCGGGTTGAAGGCGATTGATTCGATGGTTCCGATTGGACGCGGACAGCGTGAATTGATCATCGGCGACCGTCAGACCGGCAAGACCGCCGTCGCGATCGACGCGATCATTAACTCCAAAGGCAAAGATCTGATCTGCATCTATGTCGCGATCGGCCAGAAAGAATCGACGGTCGCGCAGGTGAAAAAAACGCTGGAGGACTACGGCGCGGATTCCTACACCGTCATCGTCGATGCGTCGGCGTCGAGCCCCGCGGCCATGCAATACATCGCACCGTATGCCGGCTGCGCGATGGGAGAATTCTTCCGAGACCGCGGCCAGCACGTGCTGTGCGTTTACGATGATCTGTCGAAACACGCGTGGGCCTATCGAGCGATCTCGCTTCTGTTGAAGCGCCCACCCGGACGCGAAGCGTATCCCGGCGATGTTTTCTATCTTCACTCGCGGTTGCTCGAGCGCGCCGCGAAACTCTCTGATCAACTCGGCGGCGGGAGCCTGACCGCGCTTCCGGTCATCGAGACTCAGGCGGGAGACATCTCGGCTTACATTCCGACCAACGTTATTTCGATAACCGACGGACAGATTTTTCTCGAGAGCGATTTGTTTCACCAGGGCGTTCGCCCCGCAATCAATGTCGGCAACTCCGTAAGCCGCGTCGGCGGTTCGGCTCAAACGAAGGCGATGAAACAAGTCGCCGGCACATTACGATTGGACCTGGCGCAGTATCGCGACCTTGCGGCATTCGCGCAGTTCGGCTCGGATCTGGATAAGGCGACGCAGGCGCAGCTCAATCGCGGTCAACGCCTGACTGAGATTCTGAAGCAGCCGCAGTACACGCCGATGCCGGTCGAACAGCAGGTTTTGATCATTTGGACTGCGACGAAGGGGTTGATCGACGATATTGCGATTGAGCACCTAAAGAAGTTCGAGTTGGGACTCCAGGCATTCGTCGAGAACACCAAACCAAATCTGCTTGGAAAGATCCGCGATCGAAAGAAACTGGACGACGAGATTGAAGGTGAGATGCGCACGGCGGTCACTGAATTTAAGGAACGCTTTACGTCGGAAGTTGCAAGCGCGCAGGCGGCAAACTAGCTTATGGCTAATCTTCAGGATCTGCGCAGGCGAGTTCGCTCGGTGCGCAACATGCAAAAAATAACCAAGGCCATGAAGATGGTGGCCGCGGCGAGGTTGCGACGCGCTCAGGAGCGAGTAGTGGCTGCGCGGCCGTACGCAAACACGATGACGCGCGTGCTTGGAAGGCTTGCTGCTCGGAGCGGCGACTTTCATCATCCGCTGCTCGACGCGCGTGGCGACCAGCATATCGTTCTCGCGTTGGTGACCGCGGACAAGGGCCTTTGCGGGGGCTTCAATACAAACCTGAACAAGGCGGCTCAGCAATTCATCCGCGAACATCCGGACCAACAAGTAGAAATGGTCGCGATAGGCCGCAAGGGTCGGGACTTTTTTCGTCACCGCCCGGTTAACATCCTTCGCGAATACATCAACGTCACTGCGCGAACGATCGATCACGAAGACGCGGCTGCAATCGCGCGTGATCTCATGGATATGTACACCGCTGAAGGCTCGACGATCGACAAGGTATATTTGATTTACAACGAATTCAAGTCAGTGTTGTCACAACGGGTCAACGTGCGACAGTTGCTCCCGATCGGCACTGAGGCATTGAGCGCCGAACCTGCCGAGGCCGGCACGGCAGGCGAGGGAGAAGCACTTATTGACTACATATACGAGCAACCTCCCGCCGACATCTTCGCGAGCTTGCTCCCGCGCTACGTCGAAACACAGGTTTTCTATGCGCTGCTGGAATCGATCGCAAGCGAGCACGGGGCTCGAATGACCGCGATGGATTCGGCTTCAAAGAACGCCGGCGAAGTGATCGAAACCCTCACCTTGAACATGAATCGCGTGCGGCAAGCCTCGATCACCCGCGAAATCATCGAAGTTGTCTCCGGCGCAAGAGCGCTCGAAGACGGATAGATTCAAACAGGATTCATAACTATCTAAGGCAAAAGTGGAGATCGCTTCGCTTTTGCCTTTTCTCTTGTATAAGGCTTCGTCACGCCTGTGTTTGCTATGATAGCCAGGATGGAAAGCATAGCCGGCTCGCGAGATTCAATTGCGATTCGCCTCATCAGGTACTGGCTTCCCGTGGCGATGATGCTCGCGGCGATGTTCTATTTCTCAACCGACACACTTTCAAACGAGCACACCGAGACATTCGTCGGGAGAATTCTGTTGTGGCTTTCCTCTCACATTAGCGAAAGCGTGATTGCCGTGATCAACTACACCATTCGCAAATCCGCACACTTTGTCGAATACGCGATTCTAGGGGCCTTGCTCTTTCGCGCGTTCCGAGCGGATGATTCTGTTCGCTGGCGATTGAAGTGGGTTGCGTACTCGCTGATCTCCGCGGCGTCGTGGGCCGCGCTCGACGAGTTTCATCAAACATTTACTCGCACTCGAAGCGGCTCACCCTGGGATGCGCTGCTCGATTCAAGCGCCACATTATTCATGCTGCTGGTGATCACTTTCTGGAACCGCAAAGACATCGCCGGCGGCGGGACCACCGAAAGAACCGCGCGGACCTGAGCCAATCATGAAACTCAAAGACAAAGTTGCAGTAGTCACTGGCGGCGCAAACGGAATCGGACGCGCCTTGTGTCAACGATTCTCTGCTGAGGGCGCGAGGGGTGTGGTAGTCGCCGACCTCGATACGGCGCGCGCCGCGGCGCTTGCACAAGAGATCGGTGGAATTGCGGTTATGACCGATGTCTCCCGCGAAGCTGACGTCGTCAATCTCGTTGCGCGCGCGACTGAAGCCTACGGAGCGATTGATTTGTTTTGCTCGAACGCGGGCATCGGCACACCGGGCGGCGACGATGAGCCTAACGAAGTGTGGCAGCGCATCTGGGAAGTGAACGTAATGGCTCACATCTACGCGGCTCGCGCGGTGATTCCGCGGATGCTCGCGCGCGGCGAAGGTTACATTGTGGCGACCGCGTCTGCCGCGGGCTTGCTTGCGCAGATCGGGTCAGCTCCGTACTCAGTAACCAAACACGCGGCGGTGGCGTTCGCGGAATGGCTGTCGATCACTCACGGGGATGCAGGAATCAAAGTCTCGTGTTTGTGTCCTCAGGGTGTGAACACCGATTTGCTGAGGCGATCGGCGGGCGGTCCGGGAGAGTTCCTTCGAGCGAACGCGCTCGAGCCTGAAGCCGTTGCTGAAGCCGTGGTGAAGGCGATTGATGAAGAGCGCTTCCTGATTCTCCCGCATCCGGAGGTCGAAGAGTATTTTCGCCGCAAAGCGACCGACTACGATCGATGGCTTCGCGGCATGAGAAGACTGCAAGCGAGTTTCAAGGCAAACCAGTAGTCAGTTACATTCGACCTGACACAACGTCAGCCAGAATTTGCAGCTAATCCCGTAGGGATGACCTGCTATAGAAAAGCTGATGCCAAGCCGTCGGTTTAACTGCGCTCAGTGAGTTCGATTATTCGTTTGGGCCACGGCGGCCCGTTCACGGGAAATTGAAACGGCCCGCATTGTAGCATGGACAACAGTGCTGCCAAGAACTTTTTCTTCCTATTGTCGTGATTAATTGAAAATTAATCCGATGGGAATATTCTTAATGTCTCAGGGACCAAAGACTAAAGTGAACCTCCTAACCAGAAGAGAGAGGCGGACATAGTCGCGTGGCGAGATTCGGTTCGACACGCGCCGGCTGTTTGGCTCACTTAAGCAGAGAGGGGGCGAGATTATCTCGCCCCTTTAGATCGATCAAACTGTTTCGCCCGTCTTTACTTCGTCTTCGTAGTCCTCGATCAGCATCGGTATTCGACGTGCGGCGATGCGGTGACGACGCTTTCATGACGAAAACGCCGCCCGAAGCTCGCTGCGCCGGGCGGCGTCAAGACTCTCTCTCGCAAAACTTCGATTACTGTGATTGCATCGAATCGAGGAAGTCTGAGTTCGCCTTTGTCTTGCTGAGCTTGTCGAGCAGCAGTTCCATGGCCTCCGTTGGCGAGAGCTGCGAAAGTACGCGCCGCAGCACAATGATGCGATTGAAATCTGCCTGCGCCAGCAGTAGCTCTTCTTTGCGCGTCCCCGACTTGTTGATGTCGATCGACGGGAAGATGCGCTTCTCGGTCAACTTGCGGTCGAGGTTGATCTCGAGGTTGCCGGTGCCCTTGAACTCTTCGAAGATCACATCGTCCATACGCGAGCCGGTGTCTATCAACGCCGTCGCAATGATCGTCAGCGAGCCGCCTTCTTCGATGTTTCGCGCCGAGCCGAAGAAACGCTTCGGTTTTTGAAGCGCATTCGAATCGATACCGCCCGACAGGATTTTCCCGGACGGAGGAACAACCGAATTATGCGCGCGAGCGAGTCTGGTGACTGAGTCGAGAAGGATGACCACGTCGCGCCGGTATTCAACCAGGCGTTTTGCTTTTTCGATCACCATATCGGCGACCTGAACGTGGCGGGTTGGCGGTTCATCGAAAGTGGAGCTGATCACTTCGCCGTGCACCGAACGCTGCATATCGGTGACTTCTTCAGGGCGCTCGTCGATCAGCAAAACGATCAGCGTCACTTCGGGATGATTGCGCGTTATCGAGTTCGCGATGTTCTGAAGCAGCATCGTCTTGCCGGTGCGCGGCGGGGCAACGATCAACGCGCGCTGGCCTTTCCCGATCGGCGTCATGATATCGAGCACTCGCGCCGCAAGATTTTCCGAATCGGTTTCGAGCCTGAGTTTCTCGTCGGGATAAAGGGGCGTCAGGTTGTCAAAGAAAACCCGATCGCGAGCCATCTCAGGCGGCTCGAAGTTTATCGCCTCGACTTTTATGAGCGCGAAATAGCGCTCGCCTTCCTTCGGCGGGCGAATCTGCCCGGATATCGTATCGCCGGTTCGCAGATCGAACTTGCGGATCTGTGAAGGGCTGACGTAGATATCGTCGGGACCCGGAAGGTAGTTGTAATCCGGGGCGCGAAGGAATCCGAATCCGTCGGGCAACGTTTCGAGAACGCCCTCCGAGAAAATCAAGCCGGACTTTTCGGTTTGCGCCTGCAGAATCTTGAAGATCAGCTCCTGCTTTCGCATTCCGGTAGCGCCGGGAATGTCGAGTTCCTTTGCGATCTGGGTGAGCTTTGAGATGGACATCTCTTTAAGCTCGCCAATGTCCATTAGTTCAGTTACGTCTTCAGCCATGACTGTTCTGATTGCCTCTCTGGTTTTGGCGCCCGCCGCAAAGCGGAAGCCATAGTTTGCGCGGGCCTAGTTGTAAAACGGGGATTGCCAATTGGGGACTTCGCTTAGCGGATTCAAGATTTGGATTTCAGAAAGCGTCGATTATCAATCCGCCACTTGCGCTCCGCGATGCGCGACTCTTGAGGTGATTTCCTTCCAGAGGCGGTCCGCTCCACTGCGGGTGACCGCCGAATACGCCACAATCGCTTTTGTATCCAGGACCGCCGACGTGCGACTTAGATTTGCCCTCAACTGATTGCTGCTGAGCTTGTCAGCCTTGGTTGCAACGATGATGAACGGCTTCCCCCTCGCCTCAAGCCACTTTTTCATCAGCAGGTCTAACTCGGTGGGCTCGTGCCGCAAGTCGGTGATGACAATAGATAGCACAAGGTCTTGGCGCGTTGCAAGGTATTTCTCCGCCATCGGCCCCCAGTGCTTTTTCACTTCCACCGGCGCGCGCGCATAACCATAACCCGGTAAATCCACGAAGTAAAACTTGTCGTTCACGAGAAAGAAATTGATTAGCTGTGTGCGTCCCGGTGTCGAACTGGTGCGCGCAAGCCCTCGCACTCCCAGCAGACTGTTCAGCAAGCTCGATTTGCCGACGTTGGATCTTCCAATAAAAGCTATTTCGGGCCGGCCATCGCGAGGATAATGCTCGGGACTGGTCGCGCTCTTGATAAAGTTGGCGCTTTTGATCTTCATACGTGATGCGTGACTCGCGGTGGAAGGTTACGAATCACGCGTCACTTCTTTATTCGATCGCCTGATTTGACGCCGGGGAGTCGGTCGCAGGCGGCTGTCCCCAAATCGGGACTTCGGTTGTCGGAACGTCCACCTTTGAAAGCGGCTCTTCCAGCGCGAGCCGCCAAACCTCATCGACGTATTCGACGGTATGGATGGTCAGCGCTTCCTTTACGTCTTCGGGCAATTCCACAAGGTCCTTTGCGTTGTCTTTGGGCACAAGCACAGTCGTGATCCCGGCCCGATGCGCCGCGAGCAGCTTCTCTTTGATCCCGCCCACCGGCAGCACCTTGCCTCGCAAAGTGATTTCGCCGGTCATCGCGACGTCCCTGCGCACCGCGGCTTCCGTCAGCACGGAAACTATCGCGGTCGCGATTGCGATTCCAGCGGAAGGCCCATCTTTCGGGATCGCTCCCTCAGGCACGTGGAGATGCAAGTCGTACTTCTTGTGAAAGTCCGGAGAAATGCCCAGCCGCTTTGCTCGCGCGCGAACGCAGGACAGCGCCGCGCGCGCCGACTCCTGCATCACCTCTCCGAGTTTTCCGGTCAGCGTAATGTTGCCTCGGCCCTGCATCAGCGTAGCTTCGATGTGCAGCACTTCGCCACCGACTTCGGTCCAAGCAAGACCAGTCGAAAGACCAATCTCGCTGTGCTCTTCGAGCGCTTGCGGGCGGAAGCGGATAGGGCCGAGCAGTTCTTTCACCAGATCGCCCTCGACAACTTCCTTATAGCTCTCAGGCTCGTCGGATGTGAGCATACGCCGGGCCAGCTTTCTCAGCACCGAAGCTATCTCCCGTTCGAGGTTTCGCACGCCGGCCTCACGCGTGTAGTACTGGGTGATAGTGCGAATGGCGTCCTCGGTGAATTCAATCTGTTCGAGCTTCACCCCGTTCGCTTCGAGTTGCTTGACCAGCAAATGCCGCTTTGCGATCTCGAGCTTCTCGCGTTCGGTGTAACCCGGCAGCCGAATTATCTCGAGCCTGTCCTGAAGCGCCGGCGGAATCGTGTGGAGCACGTTCGCCGTTGCTATGAACATCACATTCGACAGATCATACTCGACATCAAGATAGTGATCGTGAAAAGCAAAATTCTGTTCGGGATCCAGAACTTCAAGAAGCGCCGCGGACGGGTCGCCTCGAAAGTCCATCCCGAGCTTGTCGACTTCATCCAGCATGATGAGCGGGTTGATCGTTCCCGCTTTCTTCATCATCTGAATGATCTGGCCGGGCAAAGCGCCAATGTATGTGCGGCGATGACCGCGAATCTCAGCTTCATCGCGCACGCCGCCCAGGCTCAAGCGAACGAATATGCGGCCGGTGGCCTTCGCGATCGACCGGCCGAGGCTGGTCTTCCCCACGCCCGGCGGGCCGACGAAACAGAGGATCGAACCCTTTGGTCTCTCGACCAGTTGTCGCACCGCGAGAAACTCCAGTATGCGTTCTTTGACCTTCTCGAGCCCGTAGTGATCGGATTCCAGCACCTCGTGCGCCGCCTTGATGTCGCGCACCTCTTCGGATTTTTCGGTCCACGGAACGGCAAGCAGCCAGTCGAGGTAGTTCCGCGAGACGGTGCTTTCAGCGGACATCGGCGGCATCTGCTCGAGACGGCGCAATTCGGTCATCGCCTTCTCATAGGCGTCCTTCGACATTCCAGCCGTCTCGATCTTCTGCTTCAGCTCTTCCAGTTCCGCCTTCTCATCCTTGCGCCCAAGCTCTTTGTGAATCGCTTTGATCTTTTCGTTGAGGTAGTACTCTTTCTGCGCGCGTTCCATCTGGCGTTTGACTCGGCCGTGAATCGCGCGATCAACCTGGATTTTCTCGAGCTCGATCTCGAGCACTTCGACCAGTCGCGCAAGCCGATCGGATAGCGAGAATATTTCGAGCAGCCCCTGTTTGTCTTCGACGGAAATCTTGAGGTTCGAGGCAATCGTGTCGCACAGCCTTGCGGCATCATCGTTTCTCAACGCTGACGTGAGAGTCTCGGGATTACTCAATTCCGTCGACTGGCGAACGTACTGGTCGACGAGCGAACCGACACGGCCGATCAGCGAATTCAATCGAGATCGCGGCTCCGCGATTTGAGGAGCCTTCCTCAACGTGGCAAGCCAATACTCGCCCTCATCCTCGACCCGAACCGAACGCGCGCGCTCAATGCCCTCGACCATGACCTTGATGTTGCCGTCAGGCAAGCGCAGGTTGTGAGTGATCCGCGCGATCGTGCCTACCGAATAAACCTGATCGATGCTTGGCTCATCAACCGTCGCGTCGTGTTGGGTCGCAAGAAATATGGTCTTGTCGCCGCGCAACGCGGCTTCAAGCGCGCGTACGCTGGCCGGGCGTCCAATTACGAATGCGACCATTGTATAAGGAAACACCACGACGTCCCGGATCGGGACCATCGGGCATCTGACCACGTCGGCGGGTGTGCTGTCGTTGAATTCGTTCATCACTGCCTTGAATCAACCTGCTTTCTCGAGGACCGGGAAGGTGGCGCGTCTGCTTTCAACCATCTCGCCGGTCACGACAAACTCTTTGACTTTTCTATGCGAAGGAAGCATATACATCACGTCGAGCATCAGTTCTTCGAGGATCATTCGCAGCCCGCGCGCGCCGACTTTGCGCTCGCACGCGAGCCGCGCGATCGCGGTAAGCGCGTCGTCGGTAAACCGAAGCTTGACGCTTTCGTACTCGAACAGTTTCTCATACTGCTTGACCAGTGCGTTCTTTGGCGCTGTAAGAATTTCCACCATCGCCGCTTCATCAAGCTCGTGCAGCGTCCCGCACACCGGAAGCCGTCCCACAAACTCGGGGATCAACCCAAACTTGATCAAGTCTTCCGGTTCCACCAAAGCCAGCGTCTCACTCAGTCTCTGTTTGCGCGCGCTTCTTACATTGGCGTTGAACCCGAGTGCTTTCTTGCCGGTCCGCTTCTCGATGACCTTTTCGAGTCCGACAAACGCGCCGCCGCAGACAAATAGTATGTTGGTAGTGTCGACCGGGAAGAATTCCTGATGGGGATGCTTGCGTCCGCCTTGCGGAGGAACATTAGCAACCGTTCCTTCGAGTATCTTGAGCAGGGCCTGCTGAACGCCTTCTCCCGAGACGTCGCGGGTAATCGAAGGATTCTCGTCCTTACGGCAAATCTTATCGATCTCGTCTATATAGATAATGCCGTTTTGCGCGCGCTCAATGTCACCGTTTGATGCCTGAAGCAGTTTCAAGATGATGTTCTCGACGTCTTCGCCGACGTAGCCCGCTTCGGTGAGGGTCGTCGCGTCAACGATCGTAAACGGCACATTGAGCATCCGAGCAAGGGTCTGTGCGAGGAGCGTCTTGCCCGTTCCGGTCGGCCCAATCAACAGGATGTTTGATTTCTGAATCTCGACATCGGTCGTGCGCCGTTTGATCATGTCCACGCGCTTGTAGTGCTGGTAGACGGCAACGGCGAGACGCTTCTTGGTCTCCTCTTGACCGATCACATAGTCGTCGAGGAATTGCTTGATCTCGATTGGCTTTGGCAAAGGTGGGCGCCGAGCGGCGGTTTCCTGCTGCTGATCATCGGTGATGATCTCGTTGCAGATATCGATGCATTCATTGCAGATATAAACGGTAGGGCCGGCAATCAGCTTCTTGACCTCGTTTTGGGATTTTCCGCAAAACGAGCAGCGCAGTGTGTCGTCGCTACGTCTCATCCAATCTCCGATCTCGCAAAACTTTTTCGCACGTTACCGGGAGGCGTTAGGAAACGATGAACGCGGAATGATGAACGTTGATTCGTCGTTCATCACTCATCATTTCACTCACGGTGCGTAATTACCTGGTCAATCAATCCGTACTCTTTTGCCTGCTCCGAGCTCATGATTCTGTCGCGCTCGACATCGCGTTCAATCACTTCAATGGACTGTCCGCTATGCTTGGCCAGTATTTCGCTGGTCAACTGTCTCATCCGCATGATCTCTTCGGCGTGGATCCTGATGTCCGTTGCCTGACCCGATATGCCGCCGATCGAAGGCTGGTGAATCAGTATTCGCGAATTTGGAAGCGCGAACCGCTTGCCGTGTGTGCCCGCCGTGAGCAATAACGCACCCATCGAGGCGCATTGCCCGACGCAGATCGTAGTCAAGTCGGGACGGATGAACTGCATTGTGTCGTAGATTGCCATTCCCGCCGTTATCGATCCGCCCGGGCTGTTGATGTATAGCGAAATGTCACGATCGGGATCCTCCGCCTCGAGGAACAGCAACTGCGCCACCACGAGATTCGCTATCGTGTCATCAATCGGAGTACCAATGAAGATAATGTTGTCTTTGAGCAGCCGGGAGTAAATGTCAAAGGCCCGTTCGCCGCGCGCCGTCTGCTCAACCACCATCGGAACCAAAGCCATCCGCGGATCACCCATCTTGCTAGTCATATCAGCCTCGAATTCATTATACGTTGCCTGGCGCTTAGTCGGAAGTTTCTTTTTTGCGAAGTCTGGGGAAGCCGCCCTGGTTTATAAGGTTGTGTCAGTGATCAGGAGGACGTTCGATTCAATTCAAACCGGCCTTTTATCCGCCGTCCTCGCCCTCCGCATTCTTCGCCCCTGAAGCTTCAAGTTCCTCGGTTCGAATTTCAGCGGAAGTGATTACTAGATCAAGGGCTTTGCGGTGTCTGACCTGCTCGGCGATACTATCCACCCTTCCATCCTTTGTCAAGCGAGCCCTCAGAACCTCTTCGGTCTGACCGACACTCTCAGCGAATTGCTGAATCTCACGGGAAAGTTCTTCGTCGGTCACCTCGATTTTTTCTGTCTCCGCGATGCGATCGAGGATAAATGATGCCCGCACGTCGCGTTCCGCTCGCTCTCGCTGTCCATCGCGAACCCCCTCCCAGTCGATCTTCAGCATTCGAGGATCCATGCCCTGGCTGGACATCTCTCTGAACATCGATTTCATTCGAGAATCTATTTGTTTTTCGACTACATATTCCGGTACGTCGAAGCGATTCCTGTCGACGAGCGCTTCGACAGCGCTGTTGCGCAGCTCACCTTCGGACTTCTGAGCAACATCGCGTTCGAGGCGCGTTCGAATGTCCGCCCGCAGTTCGTCCACTGTCTTGAACTCTTCGCTCACGGTGCGAGCGAAGTCGTCATCCAGTTCCGGCAGTTCTTTGGCTCTGACCGCGGTCACTTCAGCGGTATAGTTAACGGTCCGGCCGGCAAATTTTTCGGGCTTGTAGTCCGCCGGGTACGTGACCGAGAACGTTCGTTGGTCACCCGCCTGAACGCCGGTAAGCGCCTCGGTGAACTCCTTGAGAACTCCGTCCGCCCCAAGCTCGATATTCAGATCGTCCTGCTTGATATCTTCGGGCGACTCAGTCGCTTCGGCGTCAGCGTTATCAACCCGGCCCGTTAGATTCACGGTTACTATTTCGCCTGCTTCGGAAGGCCGATCCTCCACGGGCACCATTTGAGCCTGGCCCTGCCGCAGACGTTCGATGGCGTTGTCGACGTCTTCATCGCCAACCTTGTGCTCGTGCCTGGCCAGCGCGATGCCTTTGTAGTTCGACAACGTGAACTCGGGAGCGACTTCCACGTTGAACGTGACGTCGATCGATTCGTCATCCCCGAACTTCAGATCTTCGACTGCCGGCTCGCCGATGACTTTCAATTCTTTTTCGCGAATAGCATCGCCAAGCGAAACCGGAAGAAGCTGAGAGAGCATCTCATCGCGAAGCTCTTTTCGAAATCGAGTTTTCACGACGGACTTGGGAACGTGCCCCCGACGAAACCCGGGGACGTTGACCTGTCGCGCAAACTCCCCGGCGATCTGATCGGTCTTATCGCGAACGGTCTGGCTTGGAATCTCGAGCCGCAACTGTTTCCGGCATTGTTCCTGGTCGGTGACTGTTATGTTCAAACTGAGATTTATCCTTTCGAACTCGTAAGCGCCCGACTTTACCTTTCGGGAGTCGCAGCCTCTCGGTTGATGCGAAAGGGGGGACTCGAACCCCCACACCTTACGGTACCAGATCCTAAGTCTGGCGCGTCTGCCAATTCCGCCACTTTCGCACTGTGGAACATGAAAGATAGTAGATGGCGCTCGACGATTGCAACCAGCCGCTGATGCTCTTTTTGATGTTGATCTTCTGTTGCCAGCTCCGTCGTGATGACGATTGGCGGAGCGATGTTCGAGGCGATCGACTTCGACAACGGCAAGATCGTGAATGTCCGTTTCTCGCGTTATCGAGTCCCGCGTTTCAGCGATGTGCCAATCATCGAGACGGTTATGGTCGATCGCAAAGAGCGAAGTCGCGTCCTTACGTCTGCTGTCGCTTCTTCGATCTGCTTGGCGAGTTCCGAGTCACTTATTCCGGCGTCTTTGATCTGCTCGCGTACCGGCGCGAAGAGTTCCCGGAGCGAGGCCGTCTCAGCCTCACGCTGCAATACTTCTTGCGCGTATTCTTCGAGTGTGACACCTTGGCGGCCGCCCTCTCCGATATTCTCGCTTTGACGTCGGCGGAAATGTTGAGTGTTAGTGTCATTCGATACTCCGTCGCCACGGATCTTGAATAATCGCTTCTCGGTGTTTGGCGCCTGAGAAAATATAACAAAAAATGCTCGCGCATGACACGGTTACCCAACAATGCGTTGGGTTCAAGATGAAAAACACGAGGACACACTCCTCTTCGCCACAGTTCGCTACGAGACTGGCCGATCAATCGTATTCAGGCGTGATGGCGTGTTTAATGAACAGCGAGCGTTTCACTTCCTTGACACTCCAAAAATGCGGACCGTAGCATGCCGCCATGCCCCGGTCCCCAAAGAAGCGACTCTTCCTCGTCGATGGAATGTCGCAAATATATCGCGCCTACTACGCGCTCCCGAGTCTCTCAAATTCAAAAGGGCTTCCGACCAACGCCGTCTACGGCTTTACGATGATGCTCCGCAAGCTCATCACATCCGAGAAGCCGGATTATCTTGGAGTCGCGTTCGACTCGCCCGAACGCACGTTTCGACACGACAAATTCGAAGCATACAAAGCTACTCGAACCAAAATGCCCGATGATTTGACGCTCCAGATTCCGTACATCGCCCGCTTGTGCGAAGCGCTACAGGTTCCGATCGTTCGAGCGCCGGGCTTCGAAGCCGACGACATCATCGGCACGCTCGCAGCGAAAGCCGAAACCGCGGGCGTCGATGTCGTCATAGTCACTAATGACAAGGACCTTTCTCAGCTCGTTACCGATCACGTCAAGCTTCTGCGCACCGAGCGCACCGGCGATATGAAAATAGTCGACGCGAAGGGCGTCGAAGAGAAGCTCGGCGTTCCCCCTTCGCAGGTCATCGAGTTGCTCGGCTTGTGGGGCGATACGATCGATAACATCCCCGGGGCACCGGGCATCGGAGAAAAAGGCGCGAAGCAGATCATTCAACAGTACGGCACGATTGAGAATGCGATCGCGCACGCCGATGAGATTCCGCGCAAGAATTATCGCGAAAGCTTGAAGAACAACGTCCACTTGATTCGGCAATCGCGCGAGCTGGTGACCATCGCTTGCGACATGCCGCTCGATCTGGATCTTGAAGCGCTGATCTACGAACAACCGGATCGGCGCGCTGCTTATGAACTGTTTTCCGAACTCGAATTCGCCGCATTGAGCCGCGAGTACGTGGACGCGGCCGATGAAACAAAGACGCACGCGACCGTGGCGAAACGGGAAGCCGGGCGCGCGAACTATTCGGTAATAACCACCGGACCGGACCTCGATCGATTCGTTGAATCGCTGTGGGACAGGGAACGAATCGGCCTTGCGATTGCCGAGCGAGACGGCGCAGTAGTGGGTCTCGCGATCGCGCCACGGGAGATGCAAGCCGCGCTTGTCGATTTTTCGGCGTTCAACGCTAAACTCGATCCGCTCACGAAACTGAAAGAAGTTCTGGAGAACGGGCTGGTTCGCAAAGTCATTCACGATTGGAAGGGCGCGCTCACGTCGCTCGATCGCTGTGCGCGCGAGCGAGAGGCGGACGAAGCCCCGTTGATGGCGTTCGCGAAGGAGTGTGCCGGCGAGATTCAGGATTTTGTTTCCGCGATTCGCATCGAGGGCGTTGAAGAGGACACGCTGCTCGCGGCCTATCTGCTGGACTCGAATCGAACGAATTACCGGCCCGCCGAGCTTGCGCGCGAATTTCTCGGCCTCGAGATGGCTGAAACCATTGATGGCTTCGACGCCGAATCGGCACGGGCGCTTCAAACTGCCGACCTTACGATTCAACTTGCGCCGGTGCTGCGAGAAAAGATCGCGGAAGCTGATCTCGATCGAGTTTATCGAGAGATTGAAATGCCGCTTGTTGAAATACTCTTCGACATGGAACGCATCGGCGTTCGCATTGATTTGAAGGCGCTGGACAAGGCCGGCCGTGAGATGGAAAACGAACTCGCGCGACTCACGGAAGAGATTTACAACCTCGCCGGTGAAGAGTTCAACATCAACTCGCCCGCGCAGCTTGGCGACGTGTTCGAGAAACTCAATTTCGATGTCGGGCGGAAAACAAAAACCGGCAAGATATCGACTTCGGCTGATGTGCTTGAGGAACTGGCGACGAAGTATGAGCTGCCTCAGAGGATCATCGAGTATCGCGAGATCGCGAAGTTGAAAAACACATACGTCGATGCGCTTCCGAAACTGATAGACAAGCGAACCGGGCGCGTGCACACGACTTTGAATCAAGCGGTGTCGGCCACCGGGCGATTGTCATCGGCGAACCCGAATCTTCAAAACATCCCGATCAGGTCCGAGCTTGGTCGGCGAATACGCGCGGCGTTTGTGGCGTCGCCGGGATACAAATTGATGTCGGCCGATTATTCGCAGATCGAGTTGCGTGTGTTCGCGCACGTCACCGCGGACCCGGCGCTGACCGAATCCTTCAAACACGGCGAAGACATTCACGCCCGCGTCGCTCGCGATGTGTTCGGAGCGAAGACGAAACAGGAAGAATCCGATGCGCGGCGGCTCGCAAAGATCGTGAACTTCGCGATTCCCTACGTGATCGGGCCGTTCGGATTGGCGCAACGAACCGGGCTCACTCGCGCGCAGGCGAAGAAAGTGATCGAGGATTATTACCAGACGTACACCGGCGTTCGCGGCTACATGGAAGAAATCCCGCGACAGGTACGAGAGAGCGGAGTTGTGAAAACGATCTTTGGCCGCATCCGTCCAATCCCTGACATCAACAATCGCAGTCACGCGTTGCGCGCGCGCGCCGAACGCGAAGCCATCAACGCGCCGATTCAGGGAACCGCCGCGGACCTCGTGAAGATCGCGATGATTCGAGTGCACGAGCGCTTACGTAGTGAAAAGCTCGGCGCGCGAATGATGCTCCAGGTGCATGATGAATTGTTGCTCGAGGTTCCTGAGAACGAAATCGAGCGCACAACCGAAGTGGTTCGAGCCGAGATGGAATCAGTTCACGCGTTGGCCGTTCCTCTGGTTGTTGATGTGGGAATAGGCAACAACTGGATGGAAGCGAAACCTTGAGAGATTGCGGTGTTTGCCTGCGTCCTCTGCGGTCAAAAAGCAGTCTAACCGCAGGGGACACAGAGGGACTCATACGCCACTCTTAATCTCGTAGACAGAAGGTAACGAATCAATATAATAGTTGCGCTAACGCTCCAGATGTGAACCAGGGAGGCGTGGGCGATGCAAAAACCCTCGATGCACTCAAATTCAAATCTCGGAACTCGTCGATCGCTAGCAACCTATTTCAAGCTCGTCGCTTTCAGCGCTGCGGTCGCGGTTGCGCTATGGATGCTCGTGCGGCCGTTCACGCCGACTGCGCGGGCTCAAACGCTGCCGGTAACATTCAAGAGTTTTGAGAGCCCGCAAGTTCATCCGCTCGTGCTTACTCCGGACGGCACTCGATTGCTCGCCGTCAACACGCCCGATCATCGATTGTCGGTGTTCGATTTGACCGGACCGACACCTGCGCTGATAGACGAAATTCCGGTCGGTCTCGAGCCTGTCAGCGTTGCCGCGCGCAACGATCACGAAGCGTGGGTCGTTAACTGGCTTTCGGATTCAGTAAGTGTGGTGGATCTGACGAGCGGTAACGTTATTGACACCGTCGATGTCGGCAACGAACCCACCGACGTTGTGTTCGCGGGCGCACAAAATGATATGGCTCTTGTCTGTGTGTCGGGGCTTGCGCAGGTCAAAGCTTACGATCCGAACAATCGCGCGAATGCCCCTCAAGTCATAAACATTCGAGGAAAGCAGCCGCGCTCGCTCGCGCGAGATCAGTCCGGCGCCCGGGTGTTCGTATCGGTTTTTGAATCCGGGAATCAAACCACGATCGTCTCAGCCAATAACGTGATTGCGGCGGGAGGGCCTCCAAAAGTGAGGCCAAAAAAATCCAAACAACTGCCTGACGCGCCCGATGTCGGATTGATAGTGAGGTGGAACGGATCAGCGTGGGCCGACGATCGGGGCAAGACAAAGTGGACCTCGCTTGTTCCGTTCACCCTGGCGGACGTCGATGTCGTTGCGCTCGATGCGAGGGGTCCGGTGCTGAAGATTCAAAACGAACTGCGCGGCATCGGAACCCACATCGGAACCGCTGTGGTTGATTCGACGAACAATCGCCTCTACGTGGCAAACCTGGAAGCTCACAATGAGATTCGTTTCGAACCGAATCTCAGCGGACGATTCGCTACAACTCGCGTTTCGATCATTAACCTTGCCGGATCGAGCGCGACCGCTGTCGATCTGAATCCACATATCAACCTCGACGTGGCGGAAGGCTCGGACTCGGAACGCTCGCGCAGTCTCGCGCTTCCCGCTGACATCGCGCGCGCGGCTGACGGCAGGCTCTACATTGCTGCGACAGGCTCGGCCAAAGTCGGCGTGCTGAATCAAAATGGAGTCATCGAGGACAGGATCAATGTTGGCCAGGGACCCACAGGCCTGGCGGTCGATGAAGCGCGCAAACGCCTGTACGTACTCAATCGATTTGATGAATCGGTCAGCGTGGTGAACCTTATCACCCGCTCTGAGTCCGCTCGCATCCCTGTAGGATTCAATCCAGAGCCAACGAATGTTCGAGCTGGGCGCCGCTTCCTGTACGACGCAAGCCTTTCCGCGCACGGCGATCTCGCGTGTGCGAGCTGTCACTTCAACGGGCATCGAGATGGTCTGGCGTGGGATCTTGGAAATCCGAAAGGCTTGCTGCAGGTCGGAAGCGGAAGCGGGTTTTCAACGTTTCATCCGATGAAGGGCCCGATGACCACGCAATCACTGCGCGGCATAATCGGAACCGAGCCCCTGCACTGGCGCGGCGACAGAACAGGTCTCGATGATTTCAATCCAGCTTTTATGTCGTTGCTGGGCGGGCCGCGCGAGCTGACCGCCGATGAGATGACGGCATTCAAAGCATTCATCCAAACGCTCACCTATCCACCTAATCCGCTTCAGAATCTCGATCGCTCTGTACCCAATCCCGCAACCGGCCCAAGCGCCGCGCGCGGGCAACTGCTCTTCCGTAACAGCCGGCTGGACGCGAGCGTGCTGACTTGCAACGACTGCCACTCGGCATTCAGGTCGGGAACAAACAGCCTGGTTATTCCCGGATTGGCTCTCCAGGAATCACAGGACTTCAAAGTTCCGCAGCTTCGCGGGCTGGCGGAGAAGCTCGGAATGCGAAACGCCAGCGGCGAGCAGATTTCGGGGTTCGGTTTTATTCACGACGGCTCGGTCGATACGTTGCTCGACTTCCTTCGGCTGCCGGTGTTCACGTTCAGGAACGATGATGACCGCCGCGATGTCGAAGCGTTCGTTCTCGCTTTCGATACGGGATTGGCGCCGGCGGTCGGGCTCCAGATAACGATCAACGGCGAAAACAGAACGTCACTTGCCGCACTGGCGAGGATCACGCTGCTTGTGAATCAAGCAAACGCCGGCAATTGCGAGCTGGTCGTCAAGGGTCTCTACGGCGGCGAGCGTCGTGGATTCGTTTACGCGGGCGGCGGAATGTTTCAAACTGACAAACAGGGTGACGCGAATGTCTCAGTACAAGCGCTTGTTGATGCCGCGTCGGGCGGCGCTGAGTTGACGTTCACCGGAGTTCCCATCGGCTACGGCCGCCGGTTGGGCATCGATCGCAATGGAGACGGCACCCTCGATGGCGACTAAGTTGGAAGCGGGCGTTCAGAGTACCGACTTTAGTCGGGTTTTGGCTGATCGACCGCCAAAGCCCGACTAAAGTCGGTACTCTGAACACTCGCTTTCCAGGTACTCTGAACGCTTGCGCTCACTGCAGGCGGTCGCCGCGAAATGAACCGTTTGAAGTGTCGAATAGCGCGGGGTTCTTGTTGTTAGCAGTGTCCCACATTACGATAACCGTGCCCTTCTTGATCACGAAGCCGCCGCCCTTAACCTTGCCAAGCAGGATCACCGACGCGCACGGCACATCACCGGGGCACGGCAGCTCGAAAGCGATCGACACGCTCTTTCCAACCTGACGCCACGCGCCGCTCACGGTTCTTCCAGCCTGATCGGTCATCGTCACGCGGCCGTGCAAGCTCCCATCGCGCGGGCTGACATCCATGTTGAGGGTGAGCGTAAGGGTGGTCGCGCTGTTTGGCGCATCGGGAATCGTGATCGCAAGCGTCCACTGGCCTTCGAGTTTCGCGGCCGCGAGTACAGATGGCTCGAGAAGAAAGCCGACCGCAATAGCGATGAGCAGCGATGCCAGAAGCTTCCGAGGATGAATACTGCGAATCACTGCGAGCCCCCCACGCGATTGCCCACGAATGAAAACGTCCACGTGTCGAAGCCCGTCGGCGTCGACGTGTCCTCCTGATCGAAGAAGGCGGTCATCGTTCCGCTGATCCTGTCGTCGCGAACGAACGTCCCGCGCATCACGATTGAGCCGCACGGGCCGTTCGTGTCGGGGCACCATAGTTGAAAAGTCGTACTGAAGTCATCACCCATAACTCGCCATACACCGAGGGGTTTGACGTTCTGCCCGACGTCTTCGCGCAGCACGACCCCGGTGCGCAGGTCCCCCTGCTGCTCAAAAACCATGTCACGTTCCGGAAATCCGAGCGTGATTCCTTTCGGAGAAGCCATCTTGCCGTCAATCGGACTCGATCTGACGATCCACTCGCCGGCGAGAGTTCGTTCGGTCTGAGCCGTCACCTCTGTGGGTTTTCCGATCGAGGTTGATATTACACAACAGGCAATTGAGCCGAGCGCCAGGAATCTTACAGAAATACGCATCTTCTTCCTCTTCGTTATTGATTAATAGAATAGCAACTGCCGATTTCAGTCAAGCTTAGTCGCGATGAATAAGCGGCGATTGTTTTGGACGCTGTAACCGGCGCGTGTCCAATGGCGTTTATTGATGGTGTTGCGGGTCGCGAAGCAAGATCGGCAGCGTCAATCCACAATCAGGAGGGCAGCTTGATGAAACCGAAAAATCTCTTTGTCTTTTTTGCGCTGGCGATGACGCTGGCGTTTTCAGTATCAGCTAACGAAATCTCGCGCAGTGGCGGGCCCCGGCTGGTCATGGCGTCGGTTGAGCATTCGTTTGGTGTAGTCAAACCGGGCGCGCCGCTCACCTACACATTCGAAGTCAGGAATGAAGGCGAAGCGAGCCTCGAGATCAAGAACGTGAGTCCATCGTGCGGATGCACCACCACGAAGTTCGATCACGAGATTGGCGCCGGTAAGTCCGGCAGCATTACTCTCGCCGTCGAGAAAACCGATGGCTACAAGGGCGAAGTAACAAAGACAGCCACGGTCACGACCAACGATCCCAATCACCCGACCTTCACACTAACGCTTCGCGCGACCTTCAACGAGTAGGACCGCGCATTCGGCGGCCACGCGCAAGACTAGGGACTCGGATAGCGGCCAGAATGGGCGTCACTCAGTGAGGGCGCCCTTCGGTCTTTATCTCTAATGAACCGAGGCCAGTCCAACCTTGATCTGACGCATTCTCGCGATGCTGGCCGGTTAAGGGAGCCGGTGCTCCCCGCGAGCTGCAAACTCGCTGGGGACATTGTGAAGTGTCCCGGTCGGTTCAACTCCGAACCCGGTCTTCGTCACCGACAAGATTGCGGGTCGGTTTCGCTTTCCCCAGCGATCACTCACTTGTCATTTGGTTCAAAAATCATTTGCCCGAGACAATGATGTAGTTCCGCTCCCGGTATTCCGACGGTGCGACATCATAGTACCTCCTGAAGTGCCTGAGAAAGTTGCTCCTATTGTTGTATCCAACCATTGCCATTATCTCCTTGATGCTAAGCAGTGTCGTCGTTAGAAGCTGACTTGCTTTCTCCAATCTCAACCTTCTTAGGTATTCCCCGGGCGAGAGTCCGGTTTGAGTCTTGAAGAGATGTGAGAGATGAGAAGGAGAAAGGCGAGCTTCTGCGGCCATATCGGCGAGGGAAATCTGACGTTCGAGATGAGAATTCATGAAATGAATCGCGGTCTGGATTCGTGGATTTCGGATCGTGCCCCCCGGAAGAACCGGGGCCTTCGGGCTTTTCCGGTCTTCGGAAGCAGAATTTGCCCCATCGGTAGGTTTTTTTGGTATACTCATCCCCCGTCCTCTGAGCTCGACGGCGTGTGGAAGACACACAAATATCTACACACGCCTCGGTGCGGATGGGCAAGGTAGGGTCGTCATCACCAGTGGCGGCCCGCCCCGCGATAATGATGGATTGAATTATTTGCGATTACTTCAGTGTTGAGGTGGAGGAGCCCGGGCTCGGAAATATCTACCCAACTGGTCAAGAATGTCGATTCTGATTGGACGATCAGCGACTGCTTTGAATCCCGCAATCAGGATCAAGGTTATTTGAAAAGCAGTTCCTTTGATGATGAGCCGACAGAAAGCCAAGACGCGGTCAGGCTTTTGGGAGTGTTGAGGCTCCGTCCGCGACGCTGGGATGCCCTCGGCTGTTTGACGCACTGGGACAACCGAGGGCGTCGCGGATGTACGCTTGGCGGCGAGTTCCTGCCGAGTTTCGGCCCAATTGGGATAGGCGGAAGCGTAGGGAGAACGGAGGGCAATCTCTAGCGTTTCTTCGGCCTCAGCGAGGTGGCCCAATTCTCCCAATTCAATGGCCAATTCACTGCACTGTAAATAGAAATAGAATGGCTTTTCTTCGCTGACCAGATTAACAAGCGGACTTAGGCTCCTAAGACCTGATAATGCACCCTTATGATCTCCATCAAGGCTCTTGATGATCCATACTTCAAATCCAGCCATCAGCCTGGTTTGCAAACCATGTGCATTTCTATCCGATGCGGCTCGCAGCGCTTCAAGTTGAAATCTCAATGCCTCATCAAGCAACCCGGAGGCGTGATGAATTCCACCCAAGGTTTGAATCGCTCTCGCCCTGTAAGTAATCGGCGCGTTGTCTGCGACTCTTTGGAGAAGAGTTTTCGCCTCTTCTGTGTGGCCCTTTCGATTGATGGCGAGAGCGTAATAATAAGCTCCTATTTCCCGAGCCGCATCGACCGGCAGGTTGATCAACACCTGGCTCACCTCTTCAAGCGCATCTACTTTGCGAATGACGAGGGCCTGCTCCGCCAGGCGGATCAAATCGTCGGTGAGTTTCGCGAATAACTCTTGTGATTGGACTGTCTCAGCCAAGTGGCTGGCAACAAGATGCTCAAGCAACCCTCTGCGGCCCACCGCGATTTTTGGGTCAGTTAATCCCACTTTGGAGGAACAACCCGTGAGAAAACGATTTCTGTTTGCCGCCGTCTCCATCTTAGCTCTTCCGCTTTTCTTCTCGCCCTCTCAGAACGCGAAACTAACCAGCGCACCTGCTTTTTCTACAATTGCGCTGGCTGGACACACAGTCGTCGGTACCTGGTGCGAGTGCGGGACAGCCGCCTGCATATGCGATCCGGGTGAGCCGATTGGCCAGAAGGCTGTACCCGTGTCTGATCGAAATGGTCACTCTCGCAATCAAGGTGCACCCTCGGGAAGTGCGGCTAGAACGCTGGGCTTTGATCTAGGCTCGGGCGCGTTGATGTTCGCGCTGGCGTTCTTTGTGTGGGCCAGGTTCCGAGCTTAGACCTCCAGAGAGCCAGTTAGTCTACCGTTATTGGCTATTCGCCACCGAGAGGCTGGGCGGCAAGGACAACTTGCGTCTCAGCGACGGCTGGCATTCTACTACAAAAACTTGAATTAGTAATGAAAATTCTGGTCGCCTGGACGTGGAGACACATTGCTCCGCGGTTACGACTTGCAATGAGATGCCCGACATTCCTCAGGATTTTCTACCACCGCGCCGAAAGTTAGAGTAAGATAGAACCCAATGATTCCCGAGCGACAAAATCGACTGGCAAGGCTGCGCGCTTTCTTTGCCGCGCTCTTCCTTCTGATCGCCGCCGTCTCAGCCCCAATTATCCTTGCGGTTCAGACATCCGACGCCTGCGGGATGGCCTGCTGCGTCAAAGAGGGTCACTGTTGTTGCTCGCCACGTCACGCGCGCGTCGAAGGTGAAAGGCCCGACGGCCGCTCGCACTTCAATCGCGCCGAGCTATCAAGCGCCTGCCCAAATGATTGCTCATCCGGGCCTGTCACCGCCCGATCATTCGCGCGGGAGCTTCAGCTTGCGCCTGTTCCGCAGAGCACTGAAGGCGCGTCGCTGTTTTCCGAATCATCAAAATCCTGCTCGCCGTATGCCGGCCCGAGTCCGGATTCTTCCTCTCCTCGCGGGCCTCCTCGCCTCGAAGCCTGCGCTTAGTCGCAAGGCGTCGCCCACTCTGACGAGACGTGCCTGGCTTATCCTCGCGCCTTCAAGGTTCGAGAACCCCTTGCACGCCGCAATCTCAGGTTTCAATCCGGCGCCGCACTCACGCAATCGACTAGTCCGATAAGGAGCAGGATATTATGAAACTCACATTCAAGGGTTCCGTGGCATGGGCCGGGGCCGGGCAGACTGCGAGGGTGCTTGCGTTTGTGACCCTGGCGGCGTTCACCGCCCCGATAGCGATCGCCCAACAGCGACTAACCGGAACGGTCATCGACAGGAGTTCAGGTCATCCACTTTCGGCTGCCAGCATAAGGCTCGAGGGTGACATAACACAGACTGAGCGCGCAACGACTACCGATAACGAAGGGCGGTTTTCGCTGTCTGTCCTTAGCCCCGGTTCTTATACGTTGACGGTGTCGGCGGACAGGTTCTACGCCGAGCGTTTGACGTTCTTGCTTGCGCCGCGAGCAACCGAGCAAGTTCGGATCGAACTCGCTCCAGTCGCAGCGCTAAGTGAAGAGATTACGGTTCGCGCTCAGGCGAAGCTTGTGAATGAAACCGAATCCGCAACGACGACAACCATCAGCGTGATGCAAATCTCGTCTCTTCCAGCCGGGCGAAGAATTCAGTTGACCGACATCATCACGCCGTTTGTCGGGAGCGCGGTGGGGAGCCACGATAACCTTGTTCATCTGCGAGGCAATGAGTTATCGCTGAACAGTTTCATCAACGGCGTTTCCTTCTTCGACAATCCCCACCAGTTATTCACGCCGGGGCTTTCACCCGACATCATACAGTCGGTGAATATTATTACCGGCGGATTTCCGGCAGAATTCGGAAACCGCTTCGGCGGGATCCTCGACATCGTGACCCGAACGGGCTTCGATGCAAACAATCACGGGAGCGTAACGATTGGCGCGGGTGATTATCTCAGAGATAACACGTCGATGGACTTCGGCGGACATTCTGAGCGGCTTGGATATTTCCTCTACGCCCAGGCGTTCCAGAGCGACAGGTTTCTCAATACGCCGGAATTGCATCGCTTTCACGATCGCGGACGCGGCGCGCGCAGCTTCGCTCAATTTGACTACAGGCCGAGCTCGAGCGATTTCTTCAAACTGGCTGTAACCTTCGACGGCACGAACTTCGAGCTGCCGAATGCTGAAGCTGACGAACTCGCGGGCAGGGATTTTTTCCAGCGCAATCGTGAGCAAACCGCGGTGCTTTCATGGGAACACCTGTTCGGCTCATCATCCGCGCTTTCCACCTCGCTCTATGAAAGGCTCGCGAGCGCCCGGCTGCTCCCGACCTCCGATCCTTTCTCGATCCAGGCAGGCGGATTGCGAAACGACATCACGCTGGGCGCGAAGAGCGACTACTCTCTGTTCATCGGTTCGCGGCATGCGATCAAGACCGGCATCGACCTGATGCTCTTGAGATTGCGAGAAGACTTCAGCTTCGATCCGCGTGACAACGAGAGTGAACTCGAGCCGTTCGCGTTTCGCGGGCGCAAGACTGGCAGCCAGGCGAGCTTCTATTTTCAGGACCAATTGAAGCCGTTCAAAAATCTAACCGCAAACCTAGGCCTCCGTTACGACCAATACAGTCTCGTCACGAGCGGCCGTGCGCTGAGCCCCCGCATCAACCTGGCCTATGCGCTGAACTCCGGGCAGACGGTACTCCATTTTGCGTACAATCGCTTCTTCGCGCCGCCGCCGATCGAAAACCTTTTGTTGTCGGCGCGGCTTGGATTCAAGAACGATCCGCCTCGCATATCTCGAAGTAATCATTTCGAAGCCGGGATTACTCGCTCCCTGGTTGAGAGGTTGGTGTTGCGAATGACTGGTTACTGGCGGTCGGACAAGAACGCCTTCGAAACTACCGAACTGGCCAATGTGAGGATATTCGCGCCCACTACGTTTCAACGTGGCAAGGCTTATGGGATCGAGTTCTCGGCACAACTGAATGAGATCAAGCGGCTCGGACTTTCGGGCTATTTCAACTACGCGGCGCAGCGCGCGTTTCACACTGGTCCCGTTTCGGGCGGATTCACGGTCGAGAGTGTCGAGCCCGGCCAGCGTGGACCGGCGGCCTTCGACCAAATTCACACCGCGACGGCGGGACTGAGCTGGCGCGAACACACAAGCGGTTTCTGGGCGAGCGCCGCTCTTGAATACGGCAGCGGCACTCCGGCGGCGTTTCCGAACGAGGACGGCGACGAGGTGAGCGTGCGATTACCGAGCCACCTGGTTGCGAATTTTTACTTCGGGGTCGATCTCTTTCGGAAGGATCGGTGTGGTATGGGCCTGCAGTTCAACGTCGAGAACGCAACCGATCGGATTTTTACGATTGCCAAGGAAAGCGAGTTCACTCCGATACAGTTTTCGCCGCCGCGATTTCTTTCAGCCTCGCTGAGGGTGCGCTTCTGATCGCGGGTACATCGAGGATTCGGGTTTGACTCGCGGGCGATTCGACTGATTGCACCAGCGCCGCAACTATTTCTTCGAGCGTCACCAGCCCAAGTCTGCGCGCGGTGTCCCGCGTGGCGGGTAACCTTTCGAACAACCAGTACATCGGCTTGAGCGCGTACGCCCAGCGATGCCCCGGTCCAAGCACGTACCACGGACGCAGGATCGTAGCTTTCATGCCACTCGCGCGAATCAAACTCTCGGCTTCAGCGCGAGCCGATTGATATGCCTTCATCACTGGCGCGGGTTGCGCGACGCTGACATAAATGAAATGCGCGATGTTCGCGTTTGCCGCGGCCGACACCGAAGCGCGAGCGGATGCAAGATCGATCGATTGAAACTGCGAGGCTTTCGCTGGAGACGGGTGCGGGACTCCGACGAGTTGAATAAAGGTGTCCGACGGCCGGATGCGATCCGCGAATGACGCCGCATCGAGCGCGTCCCCGAGCACGGCTTCGCATACGCGGGAAAGCTTATGCTCGGAGCCCTTGCGCGCGAGCGCTCGGACCGTGTGTCCTCGATCGAGCAAGATCGGAATCAGCACGCTTCCAACGTAGCCCGTGCCGCCGGTGATAAAAACATTTCGCGATGTCATCAGCAAACCTCTGTCGCTCGGTTGTCTGCTGCTTTTACGCATCGCACGCTTGCCGCGGATTCAGCCGCAAAAATCATTTACCTTTGCCGAACAGGATCCCGATTCGTGATTTGTATACCAGGCGATTGCCCGCCTCCGTGACACCCCATCCGATTCCAACGTTCCACACGATGTTCTCAGAGAGTTTGATGTCCGCGCCGGGAAAGAATTGATGGACCTGTTCGTGTGAAGGAAGGAAGTCGCCGATCGGCCCCGTCGAGCCATAATATTCAAGACTCACATCGAGTTTCTGGCTGGTCTCGTAGCCGAAACGCACTCCCGGTTCGAAGTCCCATCCTTCGCTGGTTCCCGGTCCGCGAAGCGCCCGTCCCACGACCGGGTTCACGTCGATCTGAAATCGCCCGAACTTCTTTTCGATGATCGGTCGCAACTCAAGCGTCACCGAGTTTTGTTCATACGCTTTTCTTGGGAAGCCGAACTCGACGCTCATGCTCACGTCAACCGGCCAATGCCACGAACGTGGCACCGACACGCGCGGCCGCAGCCTCCAGCCGACGTACTCGAGCGCATCGCGACCGGGCCGATGGGCAAGCACCATATAGCCGGCCATCTCGAAGTTCTCCGTTACGCCGCGCGTCAATTCGAAGGTCAGGTGAAATTGATTGTTGGTCGGCGCGACCGGGCCCTCGAATCTGCGAGTGCCCCGGCCGATATAGTTGAGATGGGTCTCGAGGTTCCACATCCCTTTCGGGACGGTTTCGTATTCGTAGACCTGAATCTCGAATGGGTCCTGACCGCGGGTTTCTGGCGTGCAGATGAACAGGATAGTGAGAAGAATGCTGAGAGAGAAGAGAGTCTTCAAGCGTGATCTCCAGATGATGAGTGTGCGGTGACTCAACTTGTATGGGCGGCCCTCCGTGGCCGCCCCTCTTACCTAAACGAACTGCTCATAAGAGAGGGGCGGCCACGGAGGGCCGCCCATACAAGCTTCGATTCGAAGCCCATTTCGCTCAACGCTTCTGGCGGTAAAGACCACGGTCGACAACACCGCTCATGGCGTCAACGTCGAGCGAGCCGCCAAGGAAAGCATTGATTCGCTCGGCGTGCGGACGCGAGTCCGTCATTACATCGTTGTAGCTGACATAGATTGTTTCGATGTTGGACTGAGCCGCGAGCCACGACTCAACTTGCGCGACGTGCTTGTCGAACATCGCTGCCATTTTTTCATCAGGCACCGCATCCGTTGGCTCGCCGCGGCGAACAAGCATCTGCCGTTGAGACGCGAGGATCTCAGGCATCGCCCGCCGCATGAAGATCACCTTGTAATTGTAGCCCGAGGGCAAGTGCCGCAGCAGAGCGGAGATCAGCTTCACAACTCTTCCGCGCGCATCTTCAAGCCACGCTTTGTCGTGCTCGATTTGTTTGACTCGCTCGAACTCGAAGTAGCCTTTTGGATTGTCCTCGTCGGCGGTTCGGATGTTGTCTGTGAGTGGTTCCAGGCCGCCTGCTTCCAGCATCTTCATCATCATCGAAGTGCCCGAGCGCGGGAGCCCGGACACGATGGTTATTGTTTCGTTGTTCATAGGATCGTCGCGCGTCGTTTACGCGATCAGAGAATGTAGCACACGATCCTCCCCACCGGCAGCTTTCGAGGTGCCATCAGCGCCCTGAGGGGTGTGATTAAAAGTGGGACTTGTCTCAGTCAATTCAATGCTTGTTGCAAAAAGACTTTGGGTCCCACTGTTCCCCAACTCCGCCAGGAGTTGCATGTTTATAGATGGGATGCGACGGAGGCTCTCACCCCGTCAGGGGTGATATGTTATTGCACCATTGGGACATTGCACT